>Ga0209314_10001499_pt1 | contig 10216 bp, 16 predicted proteins | sample I19B2metaG_FD_184146 | JGI IMG/M metagenome (GOLD analysis project Ga0209314, IMG submission 184146) | Lake sediment bacterial and archeal communities from Gulf of Boni, Indonesia to study Microbial Dark Matter (Phase II) - ​I19B2 metaG... | ecosystem: Environmental > Aquatic > Freshwater >...
CTCCTGCCCGCTCATGGCTCTTGGAATCGTACGGGGGAGCCTTCTCTTCTCTATCACCTAAAGGGTTCGCGTTGGAATGTTTATCATAGACGCATTTCTGATTGTGCGTGACATGCCTTGGCAACACGGCCCGGCGATCACTAGTGGTCATGAGGACTAAGGACTGGCTCCGGCAGGCGGAGAGGGATCTTCAGCACGCAAGAAGAGCCCTTGAGGCAGGGCACTTTGAGTGGGCTTGTTTCGCCGCCCACCAGTCCGCTGAGAAAGCTGTGAAAGCGCTTTATCAGAGCATCCACGTAGACGCGATCGGGCATTCGGTCTCAAGGATGCTGCAGGATCTCCCCATCTCTCTCACGGCGACGGAGGACATTCTTGAGCACGCGAAGGGACTGGACAAGCATTACATTCCTAGCCGATACCCGAACTTCCATCCTGAGGGTGCGCCTTTAGACTATTATACGGAGGCAGATGCGCGAGGAGCCATCGAAGGAGCGGAGAAGATCGTTGAGTTATGCAGAAGCAAGATACCTGAAGATCAGCTTCGATGAAGTCTTCGAGAAGCTTAGAGAGTACGCGAAGTCGAAGGCTCAGGCCCACAAGGTCAGAGCGATCGTTCTCACGGGGTCTCTGGCCAAAGGAACGTACACCGGGACATCAGACGCAGACATCCTCGTGATCGCAGACGAGGTTCCCGATCGTCCGCTTGAAAGGTGCGAACTATTCTCGGATCCGACGCTGCCGGTTGATGTCGAGCCATGGATCTACACAACGAAGGAATTCGTCAAGAAACTCGGCCAGGGCGAACGGTTCGCGGTTGAGTCCCTCGAACTGGGCATACCTCTCTATGGGGAACGATTCTTCGAGGACCTGAAACAATCACACGAACTGTCGCGTCACTAGGAGGTCGTGTAGAAGCGGGCTGCCAGCAAGCAACGCTGAAGAAGCAGGAATACTTCCGCGATTCCTCATGCGCCTCATGTGTCAACCTTTCGTGATTCGGGATCCATGAGCCCGCTGATCAGCAATACGCGAGAATCCAGCCGAGCTTCTGTGTTGGGGGAACTTGCCGATGAATTCGTCTGAGGGTGTTGTGATAGCATCGACCTTTTCGGCTTCTTCCCAACATAGTTCACGGCCTATTTCTGTAGAAGGCCCTCTGCTATTTTTCTGAGCTTTCTTCCTTCTCGTTCGTACCGAGCGCCGATGTATCGATATTCAGATCGGCTCTCTTTCACAGCCCTCACAAGCACTTTCATGAGTTCCATTGCAGGGTCAAACCTCTCCGCGAGTTCCTTAAGAAATTCCGGTTGCCAGTCAGACTGCAGAAGTAGAGACAGCAGGTCCACTCTGTCCTTCAGGCCCTTCTCGCTGCTCCATCTCTCCTTCGCAGCTTGCGACTTGAGAAGCAACAGGACTTCTGGAACGGCGACATCATATCCTTCGATGTTCGCAAACCATCTATTGTTGAAGAGGGCACGTACTGGAACTACGAGGTTAGACTGAAAGGGCGTGTAGATCCTTACCTCGACGTCACCGAACTTCGCTTCGTACTTCCGAAGCCTTGGGTTCCTAGTGACGAAGACGTTCTCCTTCCGCAATTCGCCCTGTAGGTCGTAGAAGTTGTCTTGGTCAACGCACAAGTCGACATCTCTGCTCTTCAACTTGCGCGTCCAGAAGTAGACCGCCCAGCCTCCGATCAAGACGAGACGGCACAGCTCACGGAGGTGGATCAATATAGTCCATGCCTTGTCAACCACGTCTTCACGCCACATAATGCCCGCCTACCATAGTCCTAGAGTTGGGAATGAAGAGATTATGTGGCGAAGGAAGGGCGATGCCTCTGGTCCGTCGGCGGCGTAGATGTCAACATAGACCTGAGGAACACACGCAAGACCATGAGAAGACGACGATATCAGATGCGGTTCCGGGGTAGACGACAAATCATTCGATCCATTCGATTACCAAAGAACTCGCTCCCCTTGTGCCACACCGCCACCACAACATCCCCAGATGTCCAAGGGGTTTCCCGACCTCGCATACGCCTCGAGCATATCGGTTTCTCGGAAGCACAAGCTACGTCACCACACTCGCTGACGAGAGCACTCGGGTAGGGAATGTTGCAGAAGCTCGGGCTTCCACGCGACAAGAGCATGAACGTTATGGGTTGGAGGTCTTCCAGCCATGCCTCAGCCTGCTTATCCCGTGTTTCTCGACCACCTCATCGTAGGTTTCCCGAAGTTTCCGGTATAGGTCGTCATCATAGATAACGATGCCATCAGCCACTATGTCGAACGCGAGAAATCTCGTGCCTTTGAGATACTCGATGAATTCTTCCGGAGAGAAGCCTATGACCCTGACTTTGGGTACTCTGGGCATGTCCGGCATGGTGCGCCTGGTCAGCTCGTCCTTTGGCATGTTCTCTGCGATGAGGCATAGGTCGATGTCGCTGCTTTCTGTGAAGTTGCCTCTAGCGTAGCTTCCGAACAGAATGATAGTTCTGGGCTTGTATGGTTTCGCATGCTCGACGAATAGTCGTATCAGTTCTTCGGCCTCAGCCCTGAGCCTTTCTCTTGGCAACAATGCGCTTGCAAGCCTCCAAGATGCTTTCGGCTTGACGAACTGCTTCATCAGCCTGCCCCTGAGTGTAGTGCTCCATAGCTGAACCAGAATGGAACGCGTTCGCGTACCTTGTAGGAATATAGTACTGGTCAAGCCTCTTGGCAAGATCCGTAAGAGTCTCTACGTCCGGTTCGTAGGTGGCTAGCTCACGCAAGAGAAGCGAGAGGTCATGGCTCTTCATCTCCAATCCCAAGGAGTTGAGAGCCGCCTTGAGAGCTAGCTCGGCAGCTTGCTGACTGTTGAAGCACACCTTGGCCCATCTTCCCCCGACCAGCAGGTCTTTCGCCGCACCCAGAAAGTCGTCGGCATCCTTCAGCAGGTCCTCGCTTCTCTCCAAGCTTCACATCCCGCGCATGTATTCTGCTTCTCCATAGATTAATTGATACGCGTGGGCCGACCGGCGTAGGCGATCTACGATCGCATGCTAGCTCGGCCCAACCTCCTCTCACTTCTTTGTCCGAAATGTGGACTCCCGCATCCTGGCCTCGTCCTCAGCCTTTCGTCTACAACGGAGACGAGCACCACTGCAATTGAGACGCCCATCGCGAGCATGCATTCACTTGGCAAGGGCGGCGAGCGATTGGCTGCTGCTCCTCCCTCGTTGGCTTGCCACAAAGAGAATCACCGATTTCCATCTCACGCCTGCGACTTGGGCTGTGCAAGTCTCGGTTCAATTCTCTTGAGGATTTAGGGTCCTAGGAGTGCGTTCGGGCGCTCGCTCTTTCTGTGGTGCTCGGCTCTCCATTCGAAAGATCAACAGACAAATATGAAGCACGGGTCTCATGCTATGCCTGATAGTTTCGAATGGCTCGCTGGGAGGTAGCGAATTGTCGAAAGTTCTGCGGCGCGACGTCTATTGGTGGCTTCAGAGCGCGAAAGACGACTACGGATCCGCTGTCCATCTGTATCGTGCGGGATTTCACGCAAACGCCCTCAATCTTCTGCACACTGCTACGGAGAAGGCACTCAAAGCAGCAATACTTTCCACGGGCAAACGATATCCGATAGGGGCCGAGGGACACAAACTGAGCGTTCTCTACGTCATGATCAAACCCAGGCTGCGTCTAACCAGAGAGCTGGAAGACATCATCCTCCAATTGACCCCTCTCTACTTGCCGACCAAGTATCCCAACGCGGCTTTCGGCATCCCTTCCAGGATCTACGGCAAGAATTTCTCCTCGAGGTACGTGAGAAAAGTGGGGAAGATAATGAGATGGATAGAAAGAAGCATAAAATCACGAGGATGATTCGTGGGTACATTCGGTCTCTTTCAAGAGAGATCCGCGTCCAGAGAACGATCCTCTTCGGTTCTTGGGCTCGAGGCGATTACTTGGATGATAGCGACATCGACCTGATAGTCTTGTCAGATGACTTCGAAGGCGTCCCGTTGGAAGACAGGCTGGTGATTCTCCAAAAGCACTGGAACGATGAGCGGCGTGGGCTAGCGCTAGAGGCGTTCGGCTACACCCAATCAGAGTTCGCAGAACTTCAGGGATACTCACACGTCGCTCGAGAGGCGAAGAGGAAAGGGCTGGTCATAGCGTAGGAGACCGCTTCGTCGTGCTCGGAAATGCGTTGCCTTTTCCCGAGGCGGCCCGCATCATGACGTCAAGTGATCGCCTTTCATCTCCAGCACGCCAAGAGGGCGGTTGACGCACGAGATCTCACGTGGGGATGATTCACCGCCCAGCAAACCGTCTTCAGAATTCCTCAACTTGCGAGTTTGCCAAGTGCCATGTGACAACAGAGTCGAGCTGGGAGCCGGAAGGGAGAAGAGAGAAATGCACACCCAACGGGATCAAATCCCACCCGCCCGCCACAGTTTTGGTCTAGCCAACTAATTGTGAAGAGACCGTCATGGAAGTGCCGCTCTTCTGAGCAGACTATTTGTATGCAGCCTCCCGTCGAGCAACCTTGAAAACCAAGACTTCGTCTTTGGAAACTATTGCGTACAAGATTCTATGATCGCCGACTCTGAGTCTATAGGCATTTGGTGCGCCTCTCAGCTTCCTGCAACCCGTCGGATATGGTGTCTGAAGTAGCTCAGATATTTTCTCTTCCAGCCGTCGTCTGGTTTCCGGAGGTGTGTCGTCGAGAGCTCTTGCGGCCTTGCGTGATAAGAAGACCTTCAACGCTTCCGAGTCCTAGATCTTGCGGCCTTGAAGGGGACACTCCTGCCTTGCCTGTGCTCTTTCAGCGCCTGGTCCAACGCTTCTTTGTCATTCAAGCTCATCTCTTCCCCCAAGGCCTCTTCTATGGCCTTGAGCCTTTGTCTGATGAGGCTGAGCTCCTTCTCGAGGACGAGTTTCGACATGGTGAAGGCGAAAACGGTGTGAGGCTTTAAACCGTTATGGTCTTGGGGCCGCCACTGTGTAAGCGTCTGCTCAGCCGGCATCATAGGGTTGGGTGATCGCCTTTCACGATGAGGATTTCTTCAGGGAGGCGGAGAAGGATCTCCAGGACGCCAAGAGGGCGGTTGCAGCCGAGCTAGTCGAGCAGCTTCTCGACGCGTTCCAACTGTTTCGACTCTGGCGTGGGCATGAGAGATCGAGACGAGAGACCTGTTACGGACCTGGCATCTCTGAGATGATCAGTTGAATTCGAGCGCCGTCGTCGCCTTCGAGCGTTCTCATCTCTGCCTCATTCCGAATACCAGTGTTCTCAAAGCATTCTTGGCCGGGCCAAGCCGACCCACCTACTGACATCTCCGTGAACGGATTCGGACATGGTTCGTCCAGGGTCTTGTCGCCGCACCAGCTTGGATAGTATCGTAGGAAGCTTCCGTAGGTGAAGTCTGGGCCGACGGCTCTCATTGCCTTGTCCACCGCGTCAGAAATAGTGTCCCGCTCGACGATCAGCCCACGAAGCAGCTCCACAGTTGCTGCGTCGGTTCGTTCTATCGTAACCCAGTTATCCCACGAGATGTATAAGTCAGCCCCCTTCTCAAGAAAAGCATTCGCCATATCGTTTTCTCGGGATATGCCCCAGCAACCCATCTGGATGATTACCGTGCCATTGAAGCTCATGTAGTCCCTGACGAATTTGGGGGGTAAGGCGAAGAATCGGTTCCTGTCCTTAGGAAGATACGCGACCTCGCCGCCAACAACCTCGTCGGCAAGCTGCTCGTACACAAACCTGTTCATGTCATATGGCTCAGCAGTGAAGACGGCATCAGGCGCGCCGTGAGTTCTCAACAATATGATCGCGTAGGTAGATGGGAGATTCTTGAAAAGCTCCACTGTGACGGCCCTGCCTGAATACACATGAACATCAAATCCGCCCTCCCTCAGAAGGGATGACGCCTCTTCTATGAAGCGATCATTTGGCAAATGCTCAGCCAAGCCATCAATAATGGCAGCAGCCCTCACGCTTCCCGTTGGAGGCGCCGAGGAACGATGCAATGATGAGGATGAAATAGCGATGGAGACCACTAACGCTGCGAAGATGAGTGCAAGAATCCATCGAAGCGCAGGAAGCTTCAAGTCTCACAAGCTACTGGGACGGGCCGCCACCATATCAAGATTAGTTTGTGAACCCCTATGCTTGTAAGGCTATAATAGTTCCAAGAGCGGAAAGTGGAACACCACTTGAGGTGAGAGGTCGAGCGATGCGCCGAGTTAGGCTTCTTGCGTCTACGATTCTAATGCTCCTATTGACTCTGTCTTCGGCGCACAACGTGTTTGCGGCATTTTGGTTGGGGTATGATAGCAACCTCCAAGTTGGCACCGTGGCCGAGGCAAAGGGTTCGATGATCGCTGTCAGGTTTGCAGTTGGAGACTTTGCGGAGTGGCCGCAAGCCACGCTGGTGGCGGTCAGTTTCTTCAGCTATCTTGGGACCGGGGCTTTCAGGGTTCACATCTTTGGAGACCTTGGTTCAGGATGTGCCGGCACGGATCTTACAGCACCTTTCGATGTAAGCTTCTATCAGAGACGCCGGAACACCTACGAGGTATGGAACAGAAGCATAGTTGTCTCGGAGGACTTCTGCGTCGCCGCGGAGTGGCTGACCGATTCCCACCCGATATTTGGCACCTCTAACAGAAGCCGTTCCCCGTATCCTCCTCATTCGTACTATGATGTCGGGGAGGGGTGGACATTGCAGACATCTTGTGACTTCATGATCAGGGCTGCCGTGCAAGAGTACACGCCAACCAACCACTTCACAGAACCACTAAACGGACTGGCGGCAGTCGCACCGTGGCTCGTGCTCGTCGCGCTCGTCGGCTGCATAGCTACCGTAGTTGTGGTCGCCAAGAAGCGGCGTGCGCGTAGACTTGTGGACGACGTCCAAGCGTGCGTGAATTAGAGTATTCAAGCCTGCTTGGTGGTTCTTTCGGAGCCGAGAAAGACGTTCAAGACGCCAAGAGGTCTGTCGACGACGATGATTTCGAGTGGGCGTGTTGACGGGCGGGCACCCTATTGAGTTCGTGTGCGAGAGTGCGTGGCATCAGGATACAGTCTCGAGGCTAGGTGTCAAGTCGCTAGTGGCATTCAGAACGACTTCGCCGACTCCTAGTCCCTTGTCGCATGTTCACTCGCAAAGTCTGAGTAGGCCAGCGGCGTCGAGCGAGTGAACCTATCCTCCCACTGTCTTGGCTATCAAAGCGTTGTTGATCGCAACGGCCAGTTCTTCGTACGAGCCGCCTTCAATTCTAGCGAGCACTTTGCCTTCACGGCTTATGACGAAGAATGTGGGGGTGGCTTTGATTCCGTACGAGTCAAAGACGCGGTTTGTTGTGTCAAGCAGAAAAGTCCACGGGGTGTGGAACTCTTTGATGAATTGCGAGGTAGACTCTGCCGTGGCACCGCCGTACGTTCCGGCGACAGTGACGAACTCGACCCCCTCCTGACCGTATATCTTGTAGAGGTCTCCTACCGCAGGTTCCAATTGCCGACAGGCCTGGCACCAAGAAACCATGAACTCGACGAGAACGACCTTACCTCTGAGTGATGAGAGGGTCAAGCTCTGATCCGTCAATCGTTCTTCCGTGATGATGCGGAGATTGAAATCGGGAGCCGTAACGCCTACGTCTACGTACCCGGGCGTAGGTGATGTCGCAGTCGTGGGCGTCGCGGATCGGGGCTGGAAGACTTGAAGCCCGACGATTATGATGATGACCACGATCACGACGGCGATGATGATTAGGCCGGCTCCCGGGCCCTTTCTCTTTCTCGGAGCCGCTCGGTACTTTCGTCTCGCCGCCATGAGACGTCCCCGCTTCCACCACTTGTCACCGAATTTAAGGCATTCGTTGTCAACGCTTTGGCCCATCTGTCCCGTGTTCAATAGAATCCTGACACGAATAGCTTGGGTCGGTCAGAGGCTGCAATCAGGTCGCTGAAGGAGCTTCGGGCTGTTGAGGATCTTGGTGATCGGCATGGGTCACGTAGGATTGGTATCTGAAGAGAACCCTGAGTTCAGAATTTCAATACGTATCTGACATAGCCTCTCCTCATAGCGGAGACAGACAGTGTCAGCGCAGCTCGACCCATCAAGGCGGTGGACCTGGTGAAACGAGCCTTGGGCGGACTAGGGCGCAAGCGAATTGCTGTCTTAGGCCTATCGTCTGAACCAAACAAAGACGATGTGAGGGACGCGGTCTCGATCCCAATAATCAAATCCATGCTCGCCGAGGGCGCCGCCGTTGCAGTCTACGATCCAATGGCCACCGAGAATGCTATGATGCCATGAATTCATAGCAGCAGGCGTAGAATTCTACGCGGTAGGGCCGGGACGCGCCAGTGGAGAACCAAAGCATTAAGTCTTGGAATCCAATGCCCATCTAGAAGATGATCGCCTCTCGCTGTGAGGGATAATGGTCAAGACTGGCGGGAGTACTAGGCGACGACCTAGCAAGGCTCCGCGGAGAAGGAGACCCGGGATCTGGATAGGCGTCCTAGTGCTGCTTGTGGGCGGCGGCTTGCTCGGATACATTGGTTTTGGAGCTCTGGTATCCCACACAAGTGTGCCTCCGGAAAAGAACGAGCCGACGATGGGCTCAGGCTGTGGTCCCCTGGACAGTGGAGGATCAGGCATTCGCCTCAAAGCTGAGGACAGGGCCCCCAACTTCACCCTCCCGATGGTCACAGCTGAGGGATTGAACGGGCGGAGCATAGGCCTATCATCATTCAGAGGGTACCTAGTCGTTCTAGAGTTCACGCTATCTTCGTGCGAGGTCTCTGAAAGGGCAGCGACGGTTGTGAAGCTTATCAACGAGAAGTATTCCGACAAAGGCTTGGTCTCTATATCTGTCGCCGGAACGTTCATGGGAGCGGACCTGGCGTCAACCGTCAGATTCATTCGGGATCACAAGGTGGATTGGACTATGGTCTTTGACGAGCGTAATTCCGCCTTTAACAAGTACGGGGTGAGGATCGCTCCTTCATACTTTGTCATAGGATGGTTGGGTAAGATCTTGGTCAAGCTTGAAGGTGAGGTAACGTACCTAGGTTTCACCAATGTTTTAGACGAAATTCTGGGCGGTGAGACATCCTCTGTGATTGAGCCTGTTCCCAGCGTGTCGGCGGCGCTCGGCGACTCCGTGACCAAGCCTTCTAGTATGGAAGCTCAATGGTCCCCTCCAAGCTCAACGGCCTATCAAGCTCGGGTATTGTGGTCTCGAATCGAACAGTGAGGGCCTGCGGCTCCCTGGGGAACGGCGGCTCGATTATGATCATTATGGCATCTGAGCTTCCAGGACTTATCGCTTCGTCGAAGTTCTGAGGAATTTCCAGATCCAACGTCTCAGTGCTATTGCTGTATCTGACGTCCAGAACGGTCAGGGTAGCTGATTTCACATGAATTTCACATCCTCCGCGGTTCGTGATCGTCACGGATACGCCGACTACCCAGTCTCTTTCCGTGACGATTTTGAAAGGCTTCCCGAATGCGTAGTCTACGTCACCTAAGGCAACCCTGCAGGACGACCCAGGCTTGTAGACCGCTATTAGGACCCCGACCAGCAGGACTGCGAGGAGGATCAACCATCGCTTGCTCAGTCTAGGCATCGTCTACCCTCTTAGCTCGGAGGAGAAATACAAAGCGTATTTAGGTGTTGGCCTGACAGCAGCGTGAATAAAGCGCGCACCGACAAGGCCCGTGAGAAATTCCACGTTTCAGAGGACGCGTCGTACAAGTCCAGCCAGAATCCCCGCGAGCGGGTACGCAGCCATCATGGGGCCTAGGAGTTGTATGACCATCAGGGCGATGGTGGAACCACTGAGGTAGGATAGATAGAGCGTGACACCCAACACTTCCGTCAGCGCAGCCATGAGGCCACATATCAGACCATCAGACCATTCTCCGCGCTGTAAAATAATGACGACAGCAAGGCCGACAACCACCGCGTATACTATCCTCAAGTAGACGGGACTCTCTCCTGGGCCGAGAACGATGTCCAGCCCTAAGAAGAGTAGACCAAGTATCGCGCCTGTTCTCGCCGCATCGCTCAACAAGGCCCGCGCCATATGCCACACCGATTATCTGACGGCGTAGCTGGACTGTAGCTTATGGCTCTTGTGCGTAACATCTAGAATGCTATTGAAGACGCCCGCGGGATACATCAACGGACTCAATCTAGGCGAGCTTGTATCGAAG
>Ga0209314_10001502_pt1 | contig 10195 bp, 7 predicted proteins | sample I19B2metaG_FD_184146 | JGI IMG/M metagenome (GOLD analysis project Ga0209314, IMG submission 184146) | Lake sediment bacterial and archeal communities from Gulf of Boni, Indonesia to study Microbial Dark Matter (Phase II) - ​I19B2 metaG... | ecosystem: Environmental > Aquatic > Freshwater > Lake...
AGCGGGGGGTTGCCTGGGGGGGGATCATCGGCTTCGGGGTGACCATGTTCACGTATTTAGGCGTTAGCCTGCTGATGAAGAGCTCCCATAGTTTTTAGTGAGTTCGACGCGGCAGGTGGCAGGCGCCTGCATTCGAGCTGCCGCAACCGTTCTTCACTTCTCCGGCTCATTCTGCTACAGCCGATAAACTCGCCCTGCGGGCTCAGACAGTATCGGCTGTGGCCGCTCCATTCGCCGGGAAGCGAGACGAACGGTTGCTAAGGCTCTCATTCCGGCACCTGCCACCTGCCATGACCTTGCAAATAAAACGGATACCGGATGAAACAGTTTCTTTTGACAAGCTATAACCGCCTCGCCTCCCTCGACCTGGGCCTCTGGCTCCTGGCCGGCACCATGCTCTTCCTCGCCATCGGCTCGTTTCTCCAGGGTGAGGGTTCGAGCATCAACGAGGTGCCGCTGCTACTCTGGCTGCGGGAGGTGCCGCTGCGGGAGTCGTGGTGGCTCTGGGTCTCACTGCTGTTTCTCGTCATGCTGGCCCTGAACACGGTGCTCTGCAGCATCGACTCCCTGTCGGCAAAGTGGCAGCGGGGGAGTTTCCTTTCCCGCATCGCCCCCCAGGCAATGCACCTCGGCTTCCTCCTCATCATGGTCGCCCACCTGCAGAGCGCGGCGGGGAGTTTCAAGCAGGCGGTGGAGGTCGGGCCGGGATTTGGGATTACCTTTGCCGACGGCTCACGGCTGGTGTTCACCGACTTCAGCGCCACCTACTCCCCCATGGGGATGCCCACCTCCCTTTCGGCGACCTTCACCTATCCGAAGGGGGGGGGGACAGCCACTGCCACCATCTCTCCCAATCACCCCTTCTTCTACCAGGGGCACGGCATATACGTGAAGGACGTGGCTCCGCCCCCCATGAAGAGGGCTCTGGTGGAGGTGCACAGGGAGCCGGGCGCGGGGATGGCCCTTGCCGGCGGCCTGATCTTCACCGTCGCCAACATCGTCCTCCTCTTCCGCCGGCGGGGGAGAAGCTAGAAGTCCTGTTGCCGCCGCTCCCTCCGGTCGCTCAGGAACGCAAAGACGCCAGGGAAAGGCGCTCCATGAGATTTGGCTCTCTTTGCGCACTTTGTGCTTCAATATTCCAGAGTTTCTGTTGTTTAAGAGTCCAATAAGCATCGATACGAAAGGTACCCCCATGAACAAGGATCTCATCCTCCTCGGCCACGGCAGCGGCGGCCGGCTATCCCACCAGCTCCTCGACGAGCTGATCATACCGGCGCTCTCCGGGGTCGCCCCCAGCGGGCAGAACGACGCGGCCCTGCTTGACAACCCCGGCGGCCGCCTGGCCTACACCACCGACTCCTACGTGGTCGACCCGATCTTCTTCCCAGGGGGCAACATCGGCGACCTGGCGGTGAACGGCACCGTCAACGACCTGGCGATGATGGGGGCAACCCCACTCTGGCTGAGCGTCGGCCTGATCCTGGAGGAGGGGTTCAGCAGGGGGGAGCTGGCCAGGATCCTGGCCTCCATGCGCTCCGCAGCAGACCGGGCCGGGGTTGCCATCGTCACCGGCGACACCAAGGTGGTGCCAAGGGGTAAGGCTGACCGGATCTTCATCAATACCTCGGGGATCGGTCGGCTGGATCATCCCCATCCGATCCACGGCGCCAATGCCAGACCGGGGGACCGGATCATCGTCAGCGGCACCGTCGGCGACCACGGCATCGCCGTCATGGCCAGCAGGGAGGGGCTTGAACTGGAGACCGACATCGTCAGCGACTGCGCCCCCTTAAGCGGCATGGTACGTGACCTTCTGGCTGCGGTCGGCGGCGGGGTGCACGTGCTGCGCGACCCCACCCGCGGCGGGGTCGCCACCACCCTGAAGGAGATTGCCTCCCAGTCAGGCGTGGTGATGCTCCTCAAGGAGGAGAGCCTGCCGGTGAAGGAGGGGGTCAGGGGGGTCTGCTCCATCCTCGGCCTTGACCCGCTCTACGTCGCCAACGAGGGGAAGATGCTGGTGGTGGTCTCCCCCGAGGTGGCTGGTAAGGCCCTGGAGCTGCTGCGCAGTCACCCCCTGGGCAGGGATGCGGCGATCATAGGTGAAGTCAGCGGTGAAGGAAACGGCAAGATCTCCATGGAGACCTTGAGCGGAGGTATCCGCGGGGTGGAGATGCTGGCCGGCGAGCAGCTGCCGCGCATCTGCTGAGAGGAGGATAGCCATGGCCAAGGGGTATGATGCGCACAGGGAGCGGCTGGACGCTGTCAGCGGTTTCGGCAAGGCGGTCAGCAAGAGGGCCGGGTTTTGCTGCGAGTGGTGCGGTGACAGGGAGGAGCTGAAGCTGTGGGACCAGAGGCCGGAGCTGGAGCCGGACGAGACGACCCTGGCCCTCCTCTGCGGCCGCTGCCGCTCGCTGGCCGAAGGGGCTCCGGCAGGGGAGGGTGAACTGCGCGCCATCAGAAACGCCCTCTGGAGCGACGTGCCTGCCGTAGCCGAGGGTGCCGCCCGCGTCCTGGCCCGCTGCCGCGAGCTCTGGGCAAGGGAGGCGATAGAGGAGAGCTTCATCCCCGAGGAGTTGAAGGTTGAGCTTCTGAAATAAGGTTCCCTAGTGTGAGAGGGTGAAGAAGAAGGTAGCCCCCTTGCCAGGTTCAGACTCTGCCCAGATATCCCCGCCGTGGCGATGGATCACCCGCTGCACCGTTGCCAGGCCTATGCCGTTCCCCTGGAACTCGCTCTCTTCATGGAGGCGGTGAAACGGAGTGAAGAGCTTGTCGGCATAGCGCATGTCGAAGCCGACGCCGTTGTCACTGACGAAATAGACCACTTGCGTACCTTCCGTTTTCATGCCGATGAGGATCACCGACTTTCCCGACCTGGAGCTGTACTTGAGGGAGTTGCCTATCAGGTTGTCCAGCACGACCCTGGTGAGCTGCCGATCGGCGTAGACCATCATCCCCTTTTGAATTACCAGTTCAGGATTGCCAGCGGTCTGGTCGAGCCCGCTTTCATTCAGGATCTCCTCCGCCAGAACCCCCAGATCGAATTCCGCCCTTTTCAACTCCTCCCTGGAGATCTGTGACAGCATGAGCAGGTCCCTGATCAACTGTGCCATGCGGCTGCTGGCAGCCTTGATGCGGGAGAAGTAGTGCCTCCCCTCCTGGCCCAGGCGGTCGCCGTACTCTTCCTCGATGATGCAGCTGAAGGCGTTGATGTGGCGCAGCGGGGCCTGCAGGTCATGGGAGACGGCGTAGCAGAACGACTCCATCTCCCTGTTGGCGCTCTCCAGCTCCCTGGCCCTGGCCCTTTCCGAATCCAGCAGGGCTGCCTCCGCCAGCTTGCGCCTCCTGTTGGCGGCGACAACCAGGGTAAGGAAGAGGACGAGGAAGAGGATGATTGCCGCGGAGATGTTGATGACCGTGCCGTGCTGCTCGTAGAGCCCCGGGGGGACATTGATAACCCTGCTCCCCTCGGGAAGCTTATCCCTGCTGATGTTGAAACGCTTGAGGATATTGTTGTCAAAGATCAGGTTGCTGGGAGGTTCGGTGAGCACCGGAATGGTGTCGGGGGGGTCGCCGAGGATGATGCGCATGGCGATCCCGGCCCCCATGGCGCCGTGGCTCTTCCCCTCCATCAGGCTGCCGCCGATGATGCCGTGGCCGAGGCGCTCCACCTTGGTGCCGTAAACCGGCACCGGGGATGCCTTGCCGAGCACCTCAGCCAGGAGAGCATGGTTGAAGACTCTCCCCCCCTTGTCCCGGCTGAAGGAGAAGGGGAGGACGATGCTACTTTTCCCCAGCTTGGCCAGCTCGGCACCGACCTCCTCGATGGTCATTTCCGGCAGGTAGCGGAATTTCACGTTGCCGGGGAAGTTTGCCAGCTGATCCTCCGCCTCCTTGCGGGAGGCAAGGCCGGAGCTGGTGTAGTCGTGAACCGCCACCACCTCCTTGGTCTGCGGCTGGATGGCCAGGGCCGCCCTGACGGTGCCGACGATGTCCTGGCGCTCCACCACCCCGGTGATCCCCTTCTCCCCCTTGAGCATGGCCGGCTCGAAGTCGTTCAGGCCGACGAAGACGATGGGGATGCCGGCAAAGAGCTCCCTGCGGTACCTGATTGCAAATGTAAATGCCGGGTTGTCCATGGTCATCACCAGGGTCGGCTTATGCTCGGCATATTTTGCGGCAAGCAGGTCGCGCACCCTGTCGAAGTGGCGGTTGTCAGGGAAATGCTTGCTGTCAAGGGCCTCCACGTGGACGTCTTCAGCCAGGCCTGCTTTGGAGAATATCTCCATTATGCCTGCCAGTTCGTTGTCCGACCAGGTGTAGCCGTGGTGGTATGAGTTGAGGATGAGTATATCGGCTTTTGCCGCCTGCTTGCCGCCAGGGGGCTCTGCCGCTGCCAGTGAAGAGATGAAGATGAGGATAAGGCAGGAGAGGATGATGAAGAAAATCGGAGGGGTGCGGAGAGGAGTGGCCTCTCCCCTTGGCTTGACGAGGGAACTGATCCTTTGCAGGAGCTGTTCAGGCAATGTTCTCTCCATTGTCGACTCGTTTCTGTCGCCGCTCCTCGCGCAGCATGTCCAGGGCGAGGAGGGCGACGCCGACGCAGATGGCCGAGTCGGCCACGTTGAAGGCGGGCCAGTGATGGGTTTTCCAGTAGACGTCGAGGAAGTCGATCACCTCGCCGAGCCGGACCCGGTCGATCAGGTTGCCGACCGCCCCGGAGAGGATTAGTGCCAGGGAGACGGCTGCCAGGCTCTGGTCGTCCCGCAGCTTGCCGATGGCTACCAGGATGACCACCACGGCGATGAGTGAGACCAGGATGAAGAAGGGGAGGCGCCAGCTGGCATCGGCCAGGAAGCTGAACGCCGCCCCCCTGTTGCGCAGGTAGGTGATGCTGAACAGGCCGTCGATCAGCGGGATGGTCTGGTAGAGCTTCATGGTCCGGTCTATGTAGACTTTGGTCAGCTGGTCCAGGACCAGAACCACGACCGAGATGATGGTGAGAATCAGGTATTTGGCTTTCATGTAAACCTTTTCTCAATAGTGAGAACGAAAAAGTCAGATGATCAGGATACAGGAAAAGTGTCGGGGATGAAACTCTTCTCTGACACTCCCTAGCGTCGCTCGCTCTCCCCCGAAGAAACAGGCGGGAAGCGAGGGTGGCCGATTATTGCACCGCAGCGGTGCACTTGGGGCAGATGTTCGGATGATCGCCGTGCGTCCCCAGCTCCTCGCTGTAGCACCAGCAACGCTCGCACTTCTCGCCCGGGGCCTTGACCACGACGATCTTCAGCCCGGCTACCCCTTCGGCAGCATAGGCATCACCGGTAATGTCGGTCACCAGATCCACACGGGAAACAATGAATATGGCGGCCAGGTCGGCGGCATACTCGCCCAGGAATGCAAGCAGCTCCGGCTCGGCAGCGATGGTGACGTGAGCATCGAGGGAAAGGCCGATGGTCTTGGCCACCCTGGCCTGCTCCAGGGCCTTCTGCACGTCGGCACGGACCTTCATGATCCGCTCCCAGCGCTCCACAAGGCGGTCGTCCTTCAGTTCCGGCTGAAGCTCGGGGAATGCGGCCAGGTGGACGCTCTTCTCGTGCTTTCCCGGGAGGTAGCGCCACGCCTCGTCGGCGGTGAAGGAGAGGACCGGGGCGATGAGGCGCAGCAGGGTGTCCAGCACCCTGTACATGACCGTCTGGGCGCTGCGCCGCTCTTGGGAGTCCTTCCTGCTCGTGTAGACCCGGTCCTTGAGGATGTCCAGGTAGAAGGCGCTCATCTCCACGGTGCAGAAGCCGTTCACCGCGTGGTAGAGGACGTGGAACTCGCACTCCCCATAGGCGGTGAGGACCTTCTCCTTGAGCAGCTCCAGCTGGTGCAGGGCCCAGCGGTCCAGCTCCCCCATCTTCTCCGCTGCCACCGAGTCGCTGGCAGGGTCGAAATCGCTCAGGTTACCCAGGATGTAGCGGCAGGTGTTGCGGATGCGGCGGTACGCCTCGGAGAGGCGGGTGAGGATCTCCTGGGAGATGCGGATGTCGTCCCGGTAGTCCTGGGCGGCAACCCAGAGGCGGAGGATCTCGGCGCCGTACTTCTTGATTACCTCGTCCGGGGCGACCACGTTCCCCACTGACTTGCTCATCTTCCGCCCCGAGCCGTCGACCACGAAGCCGTGGGTCAGGACGCTCCTGTAGGGGGCCACCCCGCGGGTGCCGACACTCTCCAGGAGGGAGGAGTGGAACCAGCCGCGGTGCTGGTCGCTCCCCTCCAGGTACATGTCCGCCGGTGAGCGGAGCTTGGCAGAGGGCTCAAGCACGGCGGCGTGGGAGACCCCCGAGTCGAACCAGACGTCGAGGATGTCGTTCTCCTTCTCGAAGGAGGCTGCGCCGCAGTTGGGGCATTTCGTCCCTTCCGGGAGGAGCCTTTCGGCAGCCCAGTCGAACCAGACGTCGGCGCTCTGCTCCTTGAAGTGCTCGGCCACATGGTCCATGATCGCCCCGTCGGCCAGGTATTCGCCGCAGGCGGTGCAGGAGAAGGCGGTGATAGGCACCCCCCAGGTCCGCTGGCGGGAGATGCACCAGTCGGGGCGGTTCTCGATCATGCCGTAGATCCGCTCCCGGCCCCATTTCGGAATCCACTGCACCCGGTCGATCTCCTCCAGTGCCTTTTGCCGCAGGTCGTTCGCCTTCATGGAGATGAACCACTGCTCGGTGGCGCGGAAGATGATCGGCTTCTTGCAGCGCCAGCAGTGGGGGTAGGAGTGGGAGATGGAGGAGACGGCGAGGAGTGCCCCCACTTCGGTCAGCTTGTCGATGACGCTCTGGTTGGCGGCAAAGACGAACTGGCCGCCGAAGAATTCCAGGTTCTGGATATACTTGCCGTGGTTATCCACGGGGTTGTAGATTTCGATCCCCTCCTTAAGGGCAAGCTCGTAGTCCTCCTGGCCGTGGCCAGGGGCGGTGTGGACGCAGCCGGTGCCGGCCTCTAAAGTAACGTGCTCCCCCAGGAGGATGACGGAGTCGCGGTCGTAGAAGGGGTGGCGGCAGCTCTTCCGCTCCAGGGCCCCCGCCTTGAAGGTGGCGATGGCATTGCCGGAGAGCCCGGTGCTCTTCAGGAAGCCGTCTTTGAGCCCCTCGGCGACGATCAGCACCCCTTTTTCGGTCTCAAGGGCAACATAGTCGAACTCGGGGTGCATGGCGATGGCCAGGTTGGCGGGGATGGTCCAGGGGGTGGTGGTCCAGATGACCACGTAGGCCTCTTTTCCTGCCAGAGCCGGGATTTCAGCAGTGACATCGTCCTTCAGTTTGAAGCGGACGAAGATCGAAGGGGACGTGTGGTCGGCGTACTCCACCTCGGCCTCGGCCAGGGCGGTGACGCAGGATGAGCACCAGTGCACCGGCTTCTTGCCACGGTAGAGGCCGCCGTTATGGGCGAACTTGGCCAGCTCCCGTGCGGTCAGCCCCTCGTACTCGTAGTTCATGGTCAGGTAGGGGTTGTCCCAGTCGCCCAGCACGCCGAGACGCTTGAACTCCTCCTTCTGGATGGCGATGAACTTCTCCGCGTACTTGCGGCACTCCTTCCTCATCTGCAGCTTGGAGATCTCGTGCTTCTTCGAACCCAGGTTCTTCTCCACCTGCAGCTCGATGGGGAGGCCGTGGCAGTCCCACCCCGGGACGTAGGGGGCGTGGAACCCCTCCATCCGCTTGCTCTTGAGGATGATGTCCTTGAGGATCTTGTTGAGGGCGTGGCCGATATGGATGTGGCCGTTGGCGTAGGGGGGGCCGTCGTGGAGGATGTAGAGAGGTTTGGCCTCCCCGGCCTCCTCCATGGAGCGGTATAGCCCCTCCGCCTCCCAGCGGGCCAGGATCTCAGGTTCGCGCTGGTTCAGATTGGCCTTCATGGGGAAATCGGTCAGGGGCAGGTTGAGGGTCTCTTTATAATCCATGGATATCCTCCGAAAATCGTCGAAAAGTATCGTAAATTAGCCGGAAACCTTTGAAAAGTCAAGGGTAAAGGGATGGGGGTGCGGCTGGCAAGCTGCGTTCAGGAGGGGTTAAGGTGCAGGGGCGGAAAGGCAAATTTTGTCGCCCCAGGGTTGGCCTCTGGCACGCGTTTCCGAGAAAAGCTTGACAAGGTCGGCATAGGGAGTATAAAGGCAGAAAAAATGAGCCGAGATCCGTTCGAACGAACGGGTGCGGGGGACCCAGGCAGCAGGGGCGCATTCCGGCAGCAGCCGGATAGGATACTTCTAGATCCGAGCCCGTCAGCTAACCTCGTAGGCGACTGGAAGGGGTCGACAGCGGAATGGATGCCGCCGGTTAACGCCGGCGTTTTTTTTCGTCGTCACCCCTGCAAGCATCCTTGCAGGAGGCATTTACATGCAGAAGCACGGCAAAGATTCGTTCTGGGGCGGCATCGTCAAGTCCATGGGGTTGGTGTTCGGCGACATCGGCACGAGCCCCATCTATACCCTGACCGTCATCGTCACCCTGGCCAAGCCGAGCCAGGAGAATGTCTACGGCATCCTCTCCCTTATCGTCTGGACCCTGATCACCCTGGTCTCGGTTGAGTACGCCTGGCTGGCCATGAGCCTGGGGCGAAAGGGTGAGGGGGGGACCATCGTCCTCAAGGAGATTCTGGTCAAGCTGCTTAAACCGGGGCGCCAGCTGGCCTTCGTCGGCTTCCTCTCCTACATCGGCGTCTGTCTCCTTTTGGGTGACGGGGTCATCACCCCGGCCATCTCCATCCTCTCGGCGGTTGAGGGCTTGGAGCTGATCCCGTGGCTGGAGCATACCCCCCAGGGGGTATTGATCGCCATCGCCGCCCTTATTGCCGTGGTGCTGTTCATTTTCCAGTTCAAGGGGACCGACAAGGTGGCCGCGGCCTTCGGCCCCCTGATGGTGGTCTGGTTCATCTCCCTCACCGCTTCCGGGCTTTTCTCCATAGTTGACCATCCGTCGGTCCTCAAGGCGGTCAGCCCCTGGTACGGGGTGAAGTTCCTCATGGACAACGGCCTCTCCGGCTTCTTCATCCTCTCCGAGGTCATCCTCTGCGCCACCGGCGGCGAGGCCCTCTATGCCGACATGGGGCACCTGGGGAGAAAGCCGATCATCCGCGCCTGGTACTTCGTCTTCGTCGCCCTGGTGATCAACTATCTCGGCCAGGGGGCCTACATCATCACCCACCCGGAAGCGAAGAACATCCTCTTCGGCATGGTTAAGAGCGAGGCCAGCTTCCTCTACATCCCCTTCCTCATCCTCACCATCTGCGCCACGGTCATCGCTTCCCAGGCCCTGATCAGCGGGGTCTTCTCCATCGTCTACCAGGGGATCACCACCCGGATACTGCCGCTGCTCAAGGTAGACTACACCTCCAGCCAGCTCAAGTCCCAGATCTACATCGGCTCGGTCAACTGGTTCCTGCTCCTGCTGGTAATCTTCATCATGCTGCTCTTCAGGAAGTCGGAAAACCTGGCCGCCGCCTACGGCCTGGCGGTCACCGGCACCATGACCATCACCGGCATCATGATGGTGATGATCTTCGCCCGGACCACCAAGAAGTGGAAGGTACCCATCGCCCTCGGCGTAACCCTGCTTGACTTCGCCTTCCTCACCGCCAACCTGAACAAGCTCCCCCACGGCGGCTACTGGTCCATCATCCTGGCCGCCGTCCCCTTTGTCGTCATCCTCATCTGGACCAAGGGGCAGCGGGCTCTCTACCGGGCGCTACGTCCCCTCGACCTGGAGACGTTCCTCCTCTCCTACGAGCAGATCTTCGCCAAGGGGAAGAACATCCCCGGCACCGGACTCTTCTTTACCAAGGAGTGGAATGTCATACCCCCCTACGTGATCCACTGCATCATCAGGAGCAACATCATCTATGAGCGGAACGTCTTCATCTCCATCGTCCGCACCGACGAGCCGTTCGGCATCTATACCGCCGTGATGAACGGCATCGGGCCCGGACTCGATTCGTTCGAGATACGCGCCGGCTACATGGAGATGATCGATATCGAGCGGCTGCTGAAGGAGAACGGCATCACTGAAAAGGTCATCTTCTACGGCATCGAGGATATCGCCACCATGAATCCGGTGTGGCGTGTGTTCAGCACCATCAAGAAGCTCACCCCCAACTTCGTCCAGTTCAACAAGCTGCCGGCCAGCAAGCTGCAGGGGGTGGTGACCCGGGTGGAGATGTAGGG
>Ga0209314_10001505_pt1 | contig 10189 bp, 11 predicted proteins | sample I19B2metaG_FD_184146 | JGI IMG/M metagenome (GOLD analysis project Ga0209314, IMG submission 184146) | Lake sediment bacterial and archeal communities from Gulf of Boni, Indonesia to study Microbial Dark Matter (Phase II) - ​I19B2 metaG... | ecosystem: Environmental > Aquatic > Freshwater >...
TATGGAACAAAAAACTACGTTAAAGGCGCAGTTTTAGAGGTTGCAGTCGGCTTAAAAAGGGAAGACCAAACCTGCCAAGTCATAGGTGGACCACTGGAAGCGGTCGCCAGCCAAACAGGAACTTATGTACAGCTGATTCCTGGAAGAGAGTCGAGTGGTAAACTTGCTAAACAAATACGTAAAAAGCTTGCTATGATGTCTCCCGAAGATGTGAGGAAAGAGGCTTTAAAAATTCCCTTAGAGGAAATCCAATGGTTTCTTCCCCCAGGCGGAGGAGCCATAAAATAGATGGTTCCTGAACCTTTTTCTATTATTTTTTTGGTTCCGTGTTTGTGCTGAATTTTTTTTCTATTTAAAGAGTCTGTGGAATCACTGTGGAACTGTGGATTCAGATGTCTCGACTGGTCTGATTTGTGTAACATCGATTTTCAATCTTTGTGTATCAAATAATTGTCCGTGAAGACATCGGAGGGGGAGGGTTCTATATAGTCCTAGTCAGAGTTCTTAACCATCCGTATTCATTGCGAGATGCAGACACACATTTATTCCTATTCCGTGAGTGTTAAGAATTTTTTTCTATATGTAGTGTCTATCAACACATCATCATTTCTTTTCGTTTCTGCCCACTTTTTTTTGTGCCAAACTAGATTTCTTTTTTGTTGGTTTGTCTGCGGATTGTTTTGTGCTTGGCAGGTGTTGGCCGTGTTGAGGAGTGACATATCCATTAAAGCCTGTTTGGGATTTGAAGTTTGCATCTGGTAAGCCTGAGTTTCTTTGATAGAAAAGGTTTAACGGAACCTTAGCCACTTTGAGTTTTGGTTCACAGTTTCAGAGGCAATCCGCATGTTGGTGGTTAGGCGTGCAGCATTGAAAGACTTGGCTGGCATAACCGAAATCTATAATGAGGCGATACTGAAGACTGTAGCTACATTTGATACAAACCCAAAAACCGTTGATGAACAGAAGCCTTGGTTTGAAAGCCACGATTCCAAGCATCCCATTTTGGTCGCGGAACAGGACGGCAAGATTGTCGGCTGGGCTTCACTGAGCAAATGGTCAGACAGGTGCGCATACTCGGACACTGCTGAAATCTCGGTCTACATGAAGGAGGAACACCAAGGAAAAGGAATGGGCAAAAAACTCATGCAGGAAATCCTTGACCAAGGTCAGAAGGGTGGCTTACACACAGTCATCGCCCGTATCACTGAATCCAATAAAGCAAGCGTCCGCCTCCACGAGGCTTTCGGTTTCGAGCACATCGGAACCATGAAAGAGGTTGGCATAAAATTCGGAAAACTCTTTGACGTACACATAATGCAGAAAATCTACAAATCTTAGTCCTTATTGTTTTTTGATTCTTTTCTATTGACTTGCAAGTTACTGTTCAAACCATGTTTCTATATATGTGATGTGGTTCGGTGCTTCTTTAGTATTTTACGTTTTACGTTTTTCGTTTGTGTCAGTCTAAAAGCCTTTTTAAAGATAATCGAACATAAGATGCCTTGGTGAGGTTATGGCTGAGTCTTTGCCGATCTGGTACGGTTTTAACATTTTAGAAAAATTTTACATTAACGATCCGTTTGTGGAAGTTGACTTTAAGCGTGCTGCAGAGTGGGATTTCAACTTTTTCCGTCTGCCGATGGACTATCACTGCTGGATTTTGAACGAAGACCCCTACAAAGTCAATGAAAAAGTCCTTGCCGAAATCGACGACGCAGTGGCACTTGGCAAGAAGTACGGTATTCACCTGAACCTTTGTTTTCACAGAGCTCCAGGGTTTACGGTTAACCAAAGTGTCAAGGAGCCTTTCAATCTTTGGAGGGACGAGGAGGCTCAGGCTGCCTGCGAGTTTCACTGGAGACTTTTTGCGGAACGTTACAAAGGGATTTCGAACAAGTACGTTAGCTTCAACTTGGTCAATGAACCGTACGGGACAACTATGCAGGTTTACAAAAAATTCGTTGAAAGAATGCTGGACGGCATCTGGGACGAAGACAAAAAAAGACTTGTCATCGCCGACGGTTTAATAATATCTAACCATTACGAGCCAGTGCCGGGCATCGATAAGCCCCTGTTCGGTCAGAGCTTCCACGTTTACGAGCCCCCTTGGATAACGCACATCATGGCCGGCTGGGCGGGGGTCTGGGGAAGCTACGACGAACAGCCCAAGTATCCGTGTGAAGCCCCGAACTTGGACAAATACATAGAAAAATTGCCGCCCGATTCACCGTTGAGGCGTGAACTACAAAGGTGGAAGGGAGTGTTCGTCGACAAAAAGTGGCTTGAAAACTGGATGAAGCCCTGGTTCGAGTTCAGGAAAGAAACAGGCTCCCTCGTCCACGTGGGAGAAGTTGGCACGTACGCCTACAAGGTTCCGAGACAAACGCAGCTTAACTGGTTCAAAGACGTCCTCAGTATCCTCAAAGAGAACAATGTTGGATGGGCACTCTGGAACTTCCGTGGACCGTTTGGCATTATAAACACTGGACGAGAAGAATTCCACAGCGAAACCCTACCGAATAGAGACTGCTTAGACAGGCAAATGCTCGAAATTCTGAGAAAAAATGTTGGCTACTGAAATTTACTTTTTGGTTCTTCTTTTATTCGTATAGAACAATTTATGATAACATAATGTGATTACTGAATGTGACCTAATTTTTTATCTAAACTTTACGCACAAGCCTCAAGTATAAGTGTGATCCTTAAGGAATAATCTGGGGAAAACTGTAGAATGGACGAAATAACCATACTCCTTGACGTTGGAAACTGTCTTTTCTTCTTCGGCGGGTTCCCTCAACTTGTCAAGACAATAAAGAACAGAAAAACATTGAAGGATTTGTCAGCGCTGACCTTTTCTTATACATGGTGACAGCTGTCCTTTTCGTTGTTGTCGGGGTGCTGCTTGGTTCGTGGATGACCTTCATTTTCAACAGCGTTAACACGGTCTATTTAGGTGCAATAATCTACTGGGTCAAAAAAGCAGACAGAAGAACCCAAAAGTAACCTCTATTGAGTAGTACAATCAAACGAAATTTGTGTACACAGATTTTTTTCTTTTTACTCCTAATACTCTCTAACCCTAATATTCACTTTTTTCCCTACACATCGAGTGTGCGTACAGAAGCACGTTGAATCGACCTACAATTATTATTATGATAAAAAGTAGGATGATGACTATAATCATGGGTATCAAAATGAATAATAAAGCAGGTAAAAATACAAAGAAAAATAATAGACAACCTAGGAACAATGCCAATTTTTTCAACGTCAAAATTTTTGCTTCTTTTACAACTTCTTTCGCAGCCCTTCTATAAGGTCTAGTTCGCCCCCCACAATAAGGGCAAAAATCCATCTCATCACTGACTTCTCTCCCGCACGTAGGACAAGATGGCATACTTCCTTCTCCCGAAACATTGCTTTACATCAAAATTACTACTAAGAGACTTTTAAGGAAACACCTGTAATTATTATTCCTCAAACCCATATTGGAATATGTTTTCTGACGCGAGCGGAGAACAAGCTGTGGATTCGGGTTGTTGACTTTCAATCTTGAAGGGTAATTGCGTCATTTCCCAATTTTTTCCAAGTGTTTTTGCTTCTTTTTAAGGTTCTTTTTCTTCAATGAAGGCATACACAAATCTCCACGAGGCAATACTTATCATCAGTAATTGTCACAGGATGGTTTAAAACTTTTCAACAACTAGAACTTTAAAAGTAAGAAAAACATGTGTACATTAAAATTTAATCTTTCTCTCTCTTGTTAACTAACTCTAATTAATACTCTCTTACTCTCTCCCTTCACACATAATAAACGATAACTATCACACAAACTTGTGCGAAAGTAATGTACGTAATGCACAAAAACAAAGTGATGCAATAAGGAATTTATTGTTGGTATGACTAATGGAAAAAAGGAGGTGAATATATGACGGTTTTCAAAGTAGAAAGGTATGTAGTAAAACCAGAAAAACGAAAGGAATACATGGCAATCATAAAGAAGTGGGATGCGTACATTAAAAAGAACAAAGAAAAGTGTAAAGAGCTAAAATCATGGAAACTATTCTCTCAATGTATTGGCGACAACATCGGCGAATACGTCGAAATGTGGGAACTTGAAAACTTAGCAGACTACGAGAAGCTGATGAACAGGATTACGCACGACGAAGAATTCCAAACCATTGTATCACCGTTTTACAAAAATTGTTTAGTACCCGCCACATACAAGGTTAATATATGGAACTCTATAATGTAGACAAATTAGAATCAATAATATAGTGGAAAAAATGGTGAACAGTTTGTTGATTAATATTGTTAGATGGCGTATTCCAAAAGAGAACAGCAACAAGCAATTTGAGGTCTGGCGCGAAATGATGGACTACCAGAGGTCTCATCCGGAGAAAGTTTACTACACTAGGTCCCGCTTCTTCACCTTCACTGAAAAAGGGTCGTCTGAGGAAAACTGGATGTTCCTAGATGAGTATGAGCATCGTGAAGATTACGAAAAATGGATGAAGGCTGTGCGTGAGGACCCAGAACTAATGAAACTTATGGACGAGTTTTTCCCAAAGTGGAACGCTCTGATTGTACCAGGATCTAGGAAAGGCGAAGTCTGGACTGAAGTTGAGAAGCTTAAAGTTGAGTTCAAGTAAGTGTGTGTGTTAATAGCCAGTGAGTCACAATATTTTCACAAACTCTGTCATGATACCGAATTGTGCATTGGCCACTGATTAATGTGAAAAATTAGAAGAAGAGAGAAAGGTTAAAAATAAATCCCCAATCTCAAACCTACTTACTGAAATACTCTCTCCTACTCTTCCTAGAGTAGGAAGACTATAGGCAATAGGTGAGATGCTACTTCACACCAACTCTTTCAGTATTGCTAGAAACAAACGCATCGTCTTTCTCAACTGAACCTTTCTCAGTACTATTCTATTTATTCGAAGACAATCCTACGATACTGTTATTGTTATGTGAACGGTGTGAGTCAACTCTTCACTTTGACCTGTAACGAGTAAAGTGTAGGTTCCACGAGGGGTAAAGAAGAACACGATAAAGGTCAATGTTGAGTTTGCCGATCCTTCTGTTGAGGGAGTGACCGTTTTCGGATCGAGAAGTGGGATTATGCCGTTCGGTTGGCTACCGATCCACATTATAGAGAGTTCAACCGTTGAGCTGAAGTTTCCAATGGAGGAAACAGTGATTGTTAAATTCCCGATTTTTATGAAGAAGGGTTTCTTGAAGGTCACAGAGTTTGTGTCCACGGTGAGGCTGAAGTCAGAAGTCGGTGGAATAGATATAGCAATAGTAATGGACTCAGTGACAACTGGAGAAGCAGGGTAGAACACGTTCACAATTGGAAACTCATTCTCTTGGCCATAGATTTTAATGTTGATTGAGCCACTTATACCGTAGCTGAAGTTCATGGCTACAGTGATTGCCTCTCCCTCTTCAGCTTCGGTGTTCGCTGTTACATTAAACTCTCTATATCCTTCAAAATCCCAGTTCAATGACGTAGTGCTAAGAGAACCAGGGCCTGTCACGTTTAGAGAGGCGTTGGCGACGACCAAAACGATAACATTGATGTAGACAGGTGGAACGTTAAAGATAGGTATCTCAACAGATTCTCCAATTGGGACGTCCTCCACAACCGAATACCATTTTTTTGTTATGAAAGGCTCGTACACTGAAACGTTTATCAAGCCACCAGAAAAACCGACGTCCCAAGAAACCGTTTCTCCTGGTCCAATTCTTTCAACGTGAGACGATGCGAGATCCGCAGAGTAGCAAAACCTTGCCATAATGCCTAACAGTATCTCGAACTCGCCAGTGTCAGCAGACAGTGTATAATTGTTTGTAACTGAGGCTGCATTATCTCGGATTCCAGTCGCCTGATATGGAACACCTATGGTTGAGAGCATCAGAACGAACATTAACAGAGAGACCATCTTGATTTTCTTTAACTGCCTAACGCAAAACACATCAATCCCTGCTCCACACATTCTTTTATCTTTTCCGACATCATTTATAGTTTACTTTATTTAATACATACAGCTGCAAGCTTTTGGCTTGGATCAGTTTTACACATGTTTTTGTGTTGTGTGCAGAGAGAGAACGTACATGAGTATGGGAAGAGGAGCTAGAGTTAGTTAGAGAAAAAAATATCCCCAAACTCTCTCACGAGCTCTCTCATTCACAATAACAGCAGAGACATCCTCAAAAAGAAGTTTTCGCCTTAAAGGAACGAGGGGAAATCCACTTTAAAATCCGAGATAGCTTTAACTGCTAGATTTATATGAAATATGTTGGGGCTGTTTTGAATGGTAGTGAGGCGAAGATTTTGAGGGTAGCTGAAGCCATGAGAAAGAACATTGTTACAGTCGACGAAGGAGCGTCCGTCGCTGAGGCTTCCATGAACATGCATAAAAAGGGTGAAGGGTGCGCTATTGTTCTGAGGCAAGGTAAACCCTTTGGCATAATGACCGAGCGGGATGTCACTTGGAAGGTTGCTGGGGAAGGGCTTGACCCGAAAAACGTGAAGGTTTTTGAGGTTATGTCCACCCCTCTTGTCACAGTTGACCCAGACGCGGATCTGCAGGAAGCAGCGAAGGTCATGAAAGACCACAGAATCAGGAGACTGGCTGTGGTTCGGGAAAACGTGCTCTACGGCGTCTTAACAGCTGCGGATGTTTCCCGCAACCTTGAAAAATACTTAGACGACGAGAGACGAAACATTCTAAAATACTTATGGATGCCTCAATATTACCCGAGAGAAGGCTAAACGCAACTTAACATAATAGATGGGCAGAAAACTTCAGCCATCAAAGAGTTAGAAAGGGTTTTGAATCAAATAAAGAGAAAACAATGATAATAGGCATAAATTAGCTATAGAAGCTTGAAAAAAGCGGGCATAGAATGCATAACGAAATGAACGCTTAAGTGCGAAGCCAACAATATCATTCTGATGCAACCCAAGACTCTCATATTTGATTTTGATGGGGTCTTGTCGATTCTAAGGAGTTGTACGTCAAAGTCTTGTGGAAAGCCCTTAACCATTTTGGCAAGTTTCACATGAAAGATATTGCAGATCAATTGATACCGTCTGTTTCGGGAACTCTTTCAAAATTCCTTAAGCGGAAAGAGGAGCTAACTCAAGCCATCAAGATTGTGAATACTATCATTATAGATGAAGAACATTTAGGCTTGCTTAGACCTTGCGATGGTGTTCCTGAGATTCCAAAAATGTTATCCAATAAAGATTCATGCAATATGGGTTTACTAACTAACAGTTATCGTATGTTCTTAGAGATGGGATTAGCCAAATTAGAGCTACAGGATTGTTTTGACTGGACAGTTGCAGCTGATGATGGTTTTGAATCAAAGGAGGAAGGATGCTTATCGTTAATCAATCATTTTAGGAGTAATAAAAGGACTGCGCTCTACATAGGTGACACAAATCATGACATAACAATCGCTAGAAACGTAGGCTGCAAGGTAGCAATAGTCCTTAATCCCTGTTCCTGGATGTGGTCGAACAGAGAGACCATCAGGAAATCAAACCCCGATTACATCTTGTCATCCCTAAAAGCTCTTCCAAATCTCCTTGAGACCCTAGATACTTAGAAACTAAATAGATAGTTAGCTAAGCTCTTTTGAATGTCTGTCTGTCTTGTGTATATGAGTATGAGACTGGGTTTGGGTTTGAGTTTGGGGATTAAAAATCATCTCCATAAATAAAACAATAGTTGCCTGCGCCTCGAATATCTTGGAACCACAGAACCCTGTCTTCATAACAAACCCTACCTTCCTCTAGCTCTACTCCACTCCCTCCCTCTTTCTTAGAGGATGGACAGTCAGTCGGTCACGCACAACAAAACAAACAAAATTTTTTTCATACTTACTTACACATACATTCTTCCTCTATCCGTTATCATTTTATTGCTCCATATACGGAAAAACCATAATATTTCCAGAATACGTCTACTTGGTTGAAGCCTATGTCTTCAAGATATTGAATCTCATCTGTCAATACTGATGCGCTTCCATGTTTCTTTGCTTTTTCCAGAACTTCAGTTTTTATGAAGTCGTCAGAGTAAGATTTCCGCATATGTTCTATCCACTTTTTCATACAAACTTCCTGAAAGTGTTTATTTCTAGAAACGTTAGACTCCCCGCTAATGAAGATGCCTCCTGGAATAAGTACATCATACGCTTTTCTGAAAACAGATTTTCGGGTCTCATCATTCGCCAGATACATAAGCGATAGAAAACTTACAACGGCATCATATTTTCCTTCAAGTTTGTATTTTGTATAGTCTGCTAGTTCAAATTCGATGTTTGGAAATGCCTTCAATTTCTTTTTGGCTAAATTCAACATATCTGGCGACATATCGATGCACTTCAGACTAGCATTCGGGTATCTTTTTATAATACTGTAAGTTGCCATTCCAGTCCCACAACCAAGCTCAACAATTCTGATAGGCTCATCCATTGAGAATGGTATACTGCCAACTAGAGCCTCAAGCATTTCCCTATGATGAGGGACAACCTTCACTATATAATCGTCATATATGATTGACCTCTTTGAGAAATCTTCCTTGATTGTGTCTATTCGCTCTCTATATTCAATTCTGTTTTCATGCATTTTATTGACACCACGAACAGTAGACGTAGAACTTATTCAAAAAGTCTGTGTGTAATTTCTTCAACCCTTTCCAAATGAACATTCCATATTTTGGTTTTTTCCTTTCCACGCTCGATTGCCTGTTCTAATAATTCAGCTTAGGCAACTTTTTCATTTTTTTCTCAGATTCTCTCTCTTTTCGCTATCTCTTGTTAAGGCTACTTAGCTAGCAATAACGGATGATCTACAGTTCGATGTTGACCCAGCTGCCCCGACGATCAGACTCGAAGCTGCAGTCAAGATAGGCTTGAATCTTTGCGCCGTTAGCGAAGTCAGACGGATCGTTTCTGCCAGTTTTTATGGCTTTAATGAATCTTTCAAAATTATTCATCGTAGAAGGACACTTCACCGTCTTCCACGTGGGCTTGTCAATGTTCCTCCGACCCGCGCAGATACGGTACTCGTTGTAAGCTTTGTCCAAATTAATCACAACCGCGCCTTTGTCGCCGTAAACACAGGCACGCAAACTGTTGGTCTGCCCAACTGCCCACCTTGATCCTGTAATCGTTCCAAGGGCACCGTTTTTGAAGATCACGGTTGAGACGAAACTATCGTTGGCGTCCAAAACGTACTCACCGATTCGGTTTTCGGGTACTCCTTTATCAAAACTTTTTAGCTTACAGTAGATTTGTGCAAAGTCTCCGGACAGGAGGCTCGTAAGATCGTATATGTGGACTCCGATGTCTCCTAGTGTGCCTAAGCTTCCGTGCTTCGTTGACAGCCTCCACAGCCAACCTTCTGTTTTATGCCAGTCTCCCCACGTGCGGCTTACAAGCCAGCTTTGCATGTAGCTAGACTCAACGTGCTTAACGTTGCCGATTTTACCTTGGCGAACCACCCTCACTGCTGCCTGCAATCCACTTGAACTACGGTAAGAAAAGTTAATCATGTTGATGACCTTGTGTTTGGTTGCGGCTTCAAGCATCTGTTTAGCTTCATTATAACTGGTTGCCATGGGCTTTTCGCACAAAATCGGAATGTCCTTTTCGATAACAGCAATTGAGATCGGCGCGTGCATTGCGTCAGGTGTCACGTTGGCAACTCCGTCCAGCTCCTCTTTTTCCAGCATTTCGTGATAGTCTGCATATACGGCGGGAACTTTCCATTTTTCTGCGAACGCCTTACGCCGCTGTTCTGAAACGTCGCAGCATGCTACGACCTTTACTCCTTTCATCTTGGTAAACTGGCTAGCATGATGGTTGCCCATGCCGCCTGTGCCTACGATGCCGATTTTAATCATACCATTGCTCCAATCAATGAAATATGATGAGTAAAGAAGGAACAAAATTACATAAGGTTTTGCATACGTCCTTTATTCGGGTGTTTATTGTAAAATAAATAAAGCGATTATGTCAATTTTATTAAAAAAATAATGGAACCCTTATTTGGTTATTTTATTTCAAACTTTCCCGTTAGTTGAATGTTTTCTGACGATTTGCCCACCATGACATTGATGGTTCCCGGTTCCACGACGCGTTTCATTTCCCGGTTCGTGAAAGACAGTTCTTC
>Ga0209314_10001506_pt1 | contig 10186 bp, 6 predicted proteins | sample I19B2metaG_FD_184146 | JGI IMG/M metagenome (GOLD analysis project Ga0209314, IMG submission 184146) | Lake sediment bacterial and archeal communities from Gulf of Boni, Indonesia to study Microbial Dark Matter (Phase II) - ​I19B2 metaG... | ecosystem: Environmental > Aquatic > Freshwater > Lake...
TGGCTTGCCAGCGGCCATAATCAAACTCTCGGTCTCGTATTTGGTAGATATCAGCCTCTCCACCTCCTCCCGGTCCTGGCAGACAGTGAGCACCGCCTCGCCGCCGATGATGCCCTCCAGGTAAAGATAGACCAAGGACTGGTCACGGGTCTGCATCCCCTCCTGGGTGCTGGTGCGAATGACGTTGGGCAACTGATAGACTTTGCCTTCCCGGATGAGGTTGGCTACGGCTGTGGTGCCCAGCATTATCTCCACCGCGGCAATCCTTCCCGAGCCGTCCATTCGGGGCACCAGCGTCTGGCATACCACTGCTATCAGCAGGGAAGCCAGCCTGGTCTGAGCCAGATAGCGCTGCTCCGGCGGGAAGAGGTCAATGAACCTCTCCACACACTGATGGGCGCTGGGGGCATGCCCGGTGGTCAGCACCAGATGCCCCGTTTCCGCCAGGGTGAGCACGGCAGCTGCGGTGTCTAAGTCCCTCATCTCCCCTACCATGATGACATCGGGGTCTTGCCGTAACACGTGCTTTAGCGCTCGGGCAAAGGAATGGGTATGAACACCCAGCTCCCTCTGGGTGATGGCTGACCTGAGGTTATTGAAGGTATATTCAATGGGGTCCTCAATGGTAACTATATGGCAGGTCTTGCGGGTGTTGATATGGTTTAGCATGGCAGCCAGGGTGGTGGTCTTGCCACTGCCCGTTGGTCCAGAGACGATGAGCAGCCCCCGTGGTCTGGTAGCCAGGTCTTTATATATCTGGGGCAGCTCCAGAGCATCTATCGTGGGGATTTCGGAGGGCAACAGGCGGATAGCCAGGCTGATGCCCTCTCTCTGCCAGGCAGCATTGCAGCGGAGCCGGCCCACATCGGGAAGGGTATAGCCAAAATCCAGCTCCAGGCCGCTTTCGAACTCCTCCCTTTGCTTGGGCGTGGTCAGCTCTGCCAGAGCCTGGCTGACCTCCTCAGCAGTTAATACTTCCCTTTCGCCCAGGCGCTGCAGGAAGCCGTTTATGCGCACCATGGGGGCAAAGCCCACCGACATATGCAAATCGGAGGCGCCCAGCCTGCTGGCCAGACGAAGTAGATCGATGACACTTTCCTTCATTTCATATACCTCCCCCATTATGTCTACTGTCTCACATTCTCCCCATCTTGGCAAGTGACTTTGTTCTATAACATTGTTCCACTAGCCAATGGGACAAGAGTCTCATCTTGTTTTTATCTCTGTTATCTTAGTCGTTGCAAACCCTCGAAATCCCTCATCTTGGGTCTAACAAGGTCACCCCCACTATACAAAATAGAGTATTTCAAAGTCGTCAAATAGTGTCAAGAGTTATCAAGATTTTATAACATTTTCACCAGAGTTGGCAAATATCAAGATAAGAGAGTGTTTAGTTGTCATTGCGAGGCACGAAGTGCCGAAGCAATCTCTGAAAGCAAGAGTGAGATTGCTTCGCTTCGCTCGCAATGACGGTTTAAGAAGACGTAGGGTGGGTGAGGTGAAACGAAACCCACCACCCAAGGAGAGAAGAATAACTGTAGCTGAACTCTGGCGAAGTCCTAATATCTAAACACTAAATCCTAAACAAATTCTAATCTCCAAATTTCAAATCCAATAATGGTTTCGCTCCTTTAGATTTTGGGCCTTGGATATTGTTTAGATTCTCGGATTTAGGATTTATTCTTTTGTTTTTCAGTGGGTGTCAGGTCCCCAACCTGACCCAGTTTTCAGACAGCCTCTAGGTGGCAGGTGTCATTAAATTGTAATAAGGAGCTGCCCTGCCTGGTGATTTCCAGAACATTTATGGCGCCTGGGTCTTGCCTCAGACGTCCCAGGTGGCCCAGGTCAAGCCCTAATGCCCGGCAGATTATGGTCAGATTGGCCAGGAGGTGGCCCACCACGACTACCGTCTCCTCGGGGTGCCTCTCCATGATGCGCTCCATCTCCCCCCAAGCCCTCCTTTGCAGTCCCTCCAAAGACTCTCCGCCGGGTAGAGGAAAGGAAGGATCGCTCTCCCTCCACTCCTTCCAAAACTCCTCATATCGCTTTCTCAGCTCCTCCTGGGACAGACCCTCCAGCTCACCAGCATCGATCTCTCTAAGGTCAGAGGCAACCTGCACCTCCAGCCCGCAGGCCTGGGCAATAACTTTGGCGGTGTCCACCGCCCGCTTCAGGGGGCTGGAATAGAGGGCATCAACCCTCTGTTTCCTCAGCGACAGGGCTATTTTTTCTGCCTGCTCCCTGCCCCTTTGGCTCAGCTCGGTATCGCTACGGCAACCCTGGACCCTCTTTTCCCGATTCCAGGGGGTCTCGCCATGCCGTATCAGAAGAAGCCTCATATCACTCTCCCGCTCAAAGAGTCTTCGACCAGGATCAGCTTGGTGCGATGGATAGAATCGGGGTGTTCGGTCAAGCCCAGGGCTTGGCTGACCTGCTCCGGCCGGCCGGTGCCCTGGGGGTCACAGCGCAGCCTCATCCCTAAGATAAAGGTAGAGTCACTACCGCTCACCAGCCAGATATGCTTAATTAAAGCTCGCAGATCGTAGTAGCGGGGGCCGGTATCGCGCAGATGCTGCCAGGGCAAGCGTTCTGCTTGAAGCAAGGAGGTGATGGCGGCCTGCATTTCCCCCACACTCTGGCTGGCCTTGACCACAACGCGGTATTCAGCATAGCGAACCTGTGACTGAAGCGAGGGGATCAGCAGGGGTATCTGTTGCACCTCAAGGATGTCCATACCGGGAGGCAATTGCTTTCTCAGGGTTTGAATAAGGAAGTGAGGGGAGACGGGTCTTTGCAGGGTGATATCCATCAGCTCAGCTTCGCTGGTTACCCCTAGAGGCAGGGGGGCAGCCAGAGAAATCCGGGGATGTGGAGTGAATCCCTCAGAGTAAGCCAGGGGTATCCCTGCCCGGCGCAGTGCCCTTTCCCAGCAGCGCATCAAGTCAAGGTGAGAGATGTATTTTATCTCTTCACCACGGGAAAACTTGAGGCGTAGGCGCTGCATCCTTTTAGCCATCATACCTTTCTTTGCCCTGCTGGGTCAAGTAGAGAGGGGAGTTTCCCCCTCAGCCCTCCCTGGCCTTGTCGAAGGAACTCTCAGGAGACCCCGTCCTTCAGGGCGGGGTCTGTCACATAGCGAAGCAGCTCAAAGAGTCTTGTCGACCAACGGTGGCATTCATGCCACCCACCCCAGTGGCGGGCTGAAGCCCGCAGTTGGTGGCTAGCACGAGTGAGACTCCCCCCGATGAATCGGGGGGTCTCTAGGTGCCTGTCAGGTCCCTGACCTGACGGGGCCCTCAAAGACTGATCTGGGTCGGGTCAGGCACCCGACACCGACGAAGGAAATCACAAAGTGTGGGCAAACTTGACTTAAACGGAAATCGTCCCTATACTTGGAAACCGGTCAATCGCTACCTAGAAATGTAGTTGCCCAATTTATTGGGCTACCTTGCCTGATAAATCAGGCAACTACAGGAATTTAGACAAGGAGGTGAATTGCCCCAACTAGATAAGGTTGCCAGAGAGCAAAGGCAGAGTAAATCCATCCGCAGCTTTACCAAGACCTGCTTCAGTAAAGCAGAGGAGCTGATAGCTAAAAAGGAAATGGAGGCCGCTAAGGAGGCAGTGGTGAAGGCGGTCAGTGCCTTAGATAGAGCGGCCAGGAAGGGAGTTATCCACCCCAATAAGGCTGCTCGGCGTAAGTCACGCCTGATGAAGAAACTTAACCAAGCCCTGAAGAGCGAGGCTGCAGCCGCCCCTCCCAAGCCTCCCCGGAGGCGAAGAAAAGCTTCAGGCAGTACTAAAACCTCAGAGCCAGCTCAACAGCAAGAGGCTCCTGTGGAGGGAGAGATTTCACCCTCACCCTAGCCCTCTCCCGTCGAGGACGAGGGGATAGCCTTTTCCTACCTTTTAGTGAAAAACGGGCAATCACAAGTCCCTAAGAGGGTGTTTAATGTCATTGCGAGGCACAGAGTGCCGAAGCAATCTCTGAAAGCGGTAGTGAGATTGCTTCGCTTCGCTCGCAATGACAGGTCTGGTTATTAAACAACCTCCTTTCCTAAACCCCTCTTGACACCCACTACATCTTGTGCTATAATCTGCGGCGCCTCAAGATATAGGGGGTATTTTGCTGTGAATTGCCCTTATTGCCAATATAAGGATTCTAAGGTTATTGATTCTCGGGGCATAAATGAAGGGGTGCGCCGCCGCCGACAATGCTTGCATTGTGGCTCCCGCTTTACTACCTATGAGCGGCTCCAAGCCAATAGCTTCCTGGTGGTGAAGAAAGATGGGCGGCGAGAGGAATTCAGCCGGGACAAGCTGACCGCCGGCATTCACAAGGCTTGTGCCAAACGCCCGATAGCTAATGAGGATATCGAGCGGCTAGTAGATAGTATTGAGGAGGAGCTTCATCAGATAGGTAGGATCGAGGTGCCTAGCTCAACTATTGGGGGGCTAGTCATGAGACACCTCAGAGAGCTGGACCGCATTGCTTATATCCGCTTTGCCAGCGTCTATCGGGAATTTGCTGATGTGGAAAGCTTCAAGCAGGAGATTGATGCCCTGGTTCAATCACAAGAGCCGAAAATTCCGTCGGCTCAATTACCTTTGATCCCCAGAGAGGAATTCCTCACTCCAGCTCGAAGAGTCTTGTCGACCAAGAGGCAAGGGAAGTAGCCCAGAGGAGGGGACTATGCCTGAACACGAACCAAGAGACAATAAATCGGAGCGTCTGGTCCGCGATAGAATAGCCCGGACTATCTTTGCTGCTGCTGAGTCAGTGGGCATTTCGGATAGAAATCGAACCGAGCAGCTGGTGGAGCAGGTGATTCAACGCCTGGAGCGGCTGGGGGCGAGGATGCCCTTGCCCGGGATGGAGGAGCTTGTCCCAGAGAGAAAGCAAAAAGGAAAGCACAAGCTTGAACCCTCGGAAATCAGGGTGGTTAAAGAAGCCCTCACCGAGATGGGTCACCCAGAGATTGCCAAGGCTTACCTCAAGCCAAAGGAGGCTAAGCTAAGGCCTGCCCCAGCGGCGGTGAGGGAGGGGGCGATAAAGCTCTCCCCCAATGCTTTGAGGGTATTGGAAAAGAGATATTTGAAGAAAGACCCTGAGGGTCGGGTGGTGGAGACACCGGAGGAGATGTTCCGCCGCGTGGCCCACTCCATTGCCTCCGCTGAGCTGGCCTACGACTCCCAGGCAGATGTCGCAGCCCGGGAAGAGGAATTCTTCAAATTGATGACCAACCTGGAGTTTCTGCCTAATTCTCCCACTCTAATGAATGCCGGCAGAGAACTGGGACAGCTCTCGGCTTGCTTTGTTCTCCCTATTGAGGACTCTATGGAGTCCATTTTCGAAGCGGTGAAGCAGACCGCCTTAATTCACAAAAGTGGTGGTGGCACAGGCTTTTCCTTCTCCAGGCTCAGACCGGAGAATGATAGGGTAGGCTCCACTGGCGGGGTAGCCAGCGGACCGGTCTCCTTCCTCCGAGCCTTTGATACCGCTACCGACGTGATTAAGCAGGGGGGGATGCGGCGGGGGGCTAATATGGCCATCCTTAATGTAGACCACCCCGATATCCTCAAGTTCATCGCGGCCAAGGAAAACACCACTAACTTCAGCAACTTCAATCTTTCAGTAGCGGTGACGGAGGACTTTATGAAGGCAGTGGAGCAGGGTAGCGATTATGAGCTTATCAATCCCCGCACCAAGCAAGTAGTGGAGAAACTTAACGCTCGCTACGTCTTTGATCAGATAGTGCAGATGGCCTGGAAAACAGGTGACCCAGGCATCATTTTCCTTGACCGTATCAATAAGGATAACCCTACCCCGAAGTTGGGGGTGATTGAGAGCACCAATCCCTGTGGTGAGCAGCCCTTGCTCCCCTACGAGTCCTGCAATCTGGGGTCAATCAATCTCTCCAAGATGTTACGTCAGCAAAAGGGCAAAGTGGGCATAGATTACCCTAAGCTAGCTAGCACCGTAAAGCTGGTGGTTAGATTCCTGGACAATGTGATCGAGGTGAATAAGTTCCCGGCACCTCAGATAAAGAAGATGACCAAAGCCACCAGGAAAATTGGCTTAGGGGTGATGGGTTTTGCTGATCTGCTGATCTGCTTGGGCATACCTTATGACTCCGAGCAGGCACTGGAGACTGCTGAAAAGGTGATGAGCTTCATCACTGAGGAGGCTAACGCTGCCTCTATAGAGCTAGCTAAGGAGAGGGGGGGCTTCCCTGCCTTTGAGGGGAGCATCTATGATGTGCCCGGCGGACCCAGGTTGAGGAATGCTTCCCGAACTACTATTGCCCCCACAGGCACCTTAAGCATTATCGCTAATTGCTCCAGCGGCATCGAACCTCTCTTTGCCCTCTCCTACCTGCGCACTATCCTGGAAGGAGAGCATTTGGTGGAGGTAAACCCTTACTTTGAGAAAGTAGCCAAGAAAGAGGGATTCTATTCTGAGGAGTTGATGAAGGAGCTAGCCGCAAAAGGAAGTGCGCGCGGTATGGAGAATGTCCCTCAGGGGGTGCAGCAGCTTTTCGTCACGGCTCACGACATCACCCCCCAGTGGCACGTGAAGATGCAGGCTGCCTTCCAGAAATTTACCGATAACGCCGTCTCCAAGACGGTTAACTTCCCCTTCCATGCCACCAGGGAGGATGTGGCTGAGGTGTTTACCCTGGCCTATCAGTTGGGGTGCAAGGGGGTAACTATTTATCGAGATAGGAGCAAGGAGAGCCAGGTGCTGAGCATCAGGCGAGAGGAGAAAGCTGAAGGTGAAGCCCTGGTTCCCCGAAAACGAGCTCAAACTACTGCTGGACGCACTGAGAGGGTATCCACCGGTTGCGGTCATATCTACGTCACGGTGAATAAAGATGAGCAGGGAATCTGCGAGGTCTTCTCCAGCCTGGGAAAGGCAGGAGGCTGCGCCTCAGCCCAGTTAGAAGCCATTAGTCGGCTTATCTCCTTATCACTAAGGTCAGGAGTGGATGTACCCTCCATTGTGAAGCATCTTCGGGGCATTCGCTGCCCCTCTATTGCCTGGGAGGAGGGGCATGCTGTTCTTTCCTGTCCCGATGCTATTGGCGGTGTGCTGGAGAAGGAGACCAAAGGCGGCCGGGAGGAGATAGGAAGCTCCGTCGCCATAGGGAATGTAGTCGGTCAATGCCCTGATTGTGGCAACCTGCTGGTTTATCAAGAGGGCTGCTTCCTTTGCCGTAGCTGTGGGTACACCAAATGCAGCTGAAGACGGCCATATGCTAAATCTGTTTCTCCTCCCCTGGCGGGAGGAGACCAAGAGGAGGGGGACATCACCCTCACCTAGCCTCTCCCGTCAAGGGAGAGGAATGGCTTAGAGCAAAAATGTAGGGACGGGTCCTTAGACCCGTCCGAGCGCTACTTGACGCTGGGAGAGGGTGATGCTACCATCCTTTCTAAATTGACAGGAGGGCATCTCAAAGGTGGATTGGCAAGAGGAGTATAAAAGGAAGTTAGTTTCGCCGGAAGAGGCGGTCAAGGCAGTCAAATCGGGAGACCACGTCGTTTTTGCTCAGCCGGAACCCCTGGCTCTAGGGCTGGCCCTGATGGGCAGGGCAGAGGAACTGAGAGGGGTGACCATTATGGGGGGAGGGGGGAGTGACCTGCCGATGTATGACCCCGGCTGGTACGAGGTTTACCCCGATTCCTTCCAATTGGAAACCTCCTACGTCCTGCCCCTGATAAGAGAGTTGATTAACCAAAAAAGGGCAGACTTTGCCCTGAGCGGGCTTTTCGGAGTCCCTGACGCTAGTGAAAAGAAGCCAATGGATGTCTTCATGGTTCAGGTCTCGCCCCCAGACGAGCATGGCTTTTGCAGCTTTGGTGCCTCACTGTGGGCTAAAAAGGAGTGGGTCAAAGCTGCCAGGGTAGTCTTGGCTGAAGCGAATGAAGGGCTGATTAGAACCTATGGCGATAACTTCGTTCATGTCTCAGAGATAGACTACTTTGTGGAGCACACCCCTACCGGGAAGGTACCCGGGAGTACCGATATATTGGGGAGAAAGACCGTCGGACCAGGTGAAGTAGAAAAGACCATCGCCGAATATATTGGTGGCCTGATTAAAGATGGCGATTGTCTGGAGATCGGGGTAGGTGGTACTGCTGAATGGGTAGCCCAGCTTGGAGTCCTGGAAAATAAGCATGACCTGGGCTGGCATTCGGAGAATACGGTCAGAGGCATTGGCACCCTGGTAATGAACGGGGTGATTAATGGGAAATATAAGAACATCCATAAAGGGAAGGCGGTGGCTACAGCAGTAGGAGGGGGAACTAAGGAGGAGATGGACTTCATCAGCGGGAATCCCCTGTTTGAAGTATATTCCTCGAGTTACATTCTCGACCCTCGGGTTATCGCCGCCCATGATAACATGGTGGCCATCAACAGCGCCATTGCGGTGGATCTCACCGGGCAGATTGCTGCCGAATCTGTAGGGCCAGTAATGACCAGCGGGTCTGGAGGGCAGCTTTCCTTTGCTATCGGGGCCTACTTATCCCGGGGTGGACGGAGTATTGTGGCTCTCCCTTCGACAGCCAGAGGTGGCACCCTATCCCGCATTGTGCCCATGCTGGAGCAGGGGACAGTGGTCAGCACCCCCCGCACCCTGGCTGATATAGTGGTTACAGAATATGGCCTGGCCAGGCTCAAAGGGAAGACGCAGCGAGAGCGTGCCCTGGAGCTTATGGCTATCGCTCACCCCGATTTTCGGGCGGAGCTGAAGAAGGAAGCGGAAAGGCTTTATTGGCCTTAAGAATGCTAGAATAGAAATATAGTATGTGAAAGGAAGCATCTTAAGGTGCGCCATCACTAGATGCCCCACCCTTGAGGGCGGGGAGTCTCAAGGGCGTAGCGTCCAAAGGAGGCATTTATGCCACCCTTTGGGCGGGCTAAAGCCCGCATCTGGGTGCTGAAGCTAGTGAAACTCCCCAGCCTGAAGGCTGGGGTCTCCCCTAAAAAAGGAGAGGCTCAATTGACTAATCGGGTGGTCATCACCGGTGTGGGGGCAATTAGCCCCCTGGGTTTAGATATCCCCTCGCTCTGGGAAGCCCTTATCAGCGGCAAGTCCGGAGTGGACCGCATCAGCCTGTTTGACCCTCAGCCTTTTGAAACGAAGATTGCTGCTGAAGTGAAGGGTTTCAAGGCCACCGATTACCTGGAACACAAGCAAGCGCGGCATATGGACCGCTACGCCCACTTTGCCGTGGTAGCCAGCCTCCAGGCAGTGGAACAAGCCAGACTTGACTTTAGCCATCCTGAGGATATTGGTGTTCTCATTGGCAGCGGTATCGGCGGTCTGACTACCCTCTCCGCCCAATTTGCTATATTAGCCGAAAGGGGTCCCAGTAGAATAAGCCCCTTCCTTGTCCCCATGATGATTACTGACGGTGCCCCGGGACAGGTCTCCATCATGTTGGGGGCGAAAGGGGTGAATTTCTGCACCACCTCCTCCTGTTCCAGCGGCGCCGATGCTATAGGGGAAGCCTGCGAGATCATCAGGCGGGGCGATGCTCAGGTGATGCTGGCGGGTGGCGCTGAGGCAGCCATTACCCCCATAGGTATCGCTGGTTTCAATGCGGCTGGTGCCCTGTCCACCCGTAATGATGAGCCTCAGAAGGCTTCTCGACCCTTCGATGCTCAGCGTGATGGCTTTGTCATAGGGGAGGGAGGGGCGATACTAGTTCTAGAAAACCTCTCCCATGCTCTAGAGCGCGGGGCTAACATACTGGCTGAGGTTATTAGTTATGGGGCTACCTCCGATGCCTATCATATTACCCAGCCTGCCGAGATGGGGGAAGGCGGGGCTAAAGCCATGCAAATCGCCCTGAGGAAAGCCAGGATAGAGCCTGAAGAAATTGACTATATTAATGCCCATGGCACCTCCACACCACTGAATGATAAATGCGAGACCATGGCCATAAAAACTGTCTTCGGCGAGAATGCCTACCATATCCCTATCAGCTCCACCAAATCCATGATGGGACATCTCATTGGGGCTGCTGGGGCTATTGAGGCCATAGTATGTGTCCTCACCATTCAGCATGGGGTGATCCCACCCACCATAAACCTGGTTCACCCTGACCCGGAGTGTGACCTGGACTATGTGCCCAATATGGCTCGCCAGAGAAAGGTGAGGACAGCGCTGTCCAACTC
>Ga0209314_10001507_pt1 | contig 10178 bp, 10 predicted proteins | sample I19B2metaG_FD_184146 | JGI IMG/M metagenome (GOLD analysis project Ga0209314, IMG submission 184146) | Lake sediment bacterial and archeal communities from Gulf of Boni, Indonesia to study Microbial Dark Matter (Phase II) - ​I19B2 metaG... | ecosystem: Environmental > Aquatic > Freshwater >...
GGGGGTGTTGGAACTCAAAAAAACATTAGAGGTTGGAAAGAAGGGTCGATCCGTAACCGAAATTAATGAAAAGATAAAAAATGGAGCTGTCCAAGTTTTAACCGCTGAAGAAATGAAGAAACTTGTAGAAAGTAGTGGGATAGAGGTTGCGTATGATGAGGTTGATGTCGTCACAACAGGAACCTTTGGCGCAATGTGCTCATCGGGAGCCGTCATAAATCTTGGACACGCAGATCCACCGATCAAAATCCAGAAGGCATGGATGAACGATGTGGAAATCTGTCATCCTGGGGCGGCTGTGGACCTCTTCATTGGCGCGACGATAATGTCTGAAACAAAGCCCTTCGAATATGGCGGCGGCCACGTTATAGAAGACTTGATCCGGGGGAAGGAAGTTGAGCTGAGAGCCGTTGCCTACGGAACGGATTGCTATCCTCGAACAAGGCTTGAAACATCGGTAACTAAGGATGACTTGAATCAGTTCTGCTTATTGAACTTCCGCAACTGCTATCAACGCTACGCCTGTGCCACAAACAGCCGTAATGAGACTATTTACACATACATGGGGAAGCTTCTTCCTCGCTTCGGGAATGCGACATTCTCTGGAGGTGGAGCCCTCAACCCGCTGATGAATGATCCAGACTACGAAACCATAGGCGTTGGAACCCGCATCTTCTTGGGGGGTGCCCAAGGCTACGTCATAGGAGAGGGAACTCAACACGAGCCTGGAAACCTTTCGGGAACCATCATGGTCCGAGGAAACTGCAAGAACATGAACCCAGAATTCATTCAAGGTGCGACGTTCACCGGATACGGTACAACTCTCTACGTTGGCATAGGCATCCCAATCCCAATCTTGAATGAAGGCCTTGCCAAAAAGGTTGCCGTAAAGGATGAAGAAATCTTCACTGATGTGATCGACTATGGTGTCCCACGAAGGGACCGCCCAAAGCTTAGGAGGGTAAGCTACGCAGAGTTGAAGTCAGGTTGTATAATAATTAATGACAAGAGAGTTAAGGTCAGCTCACTCTCAAGCATGAAGAAAGCGAGGAAAATTGCGGAGAAGCTGAAATCTTGGATTGAAGATGGTTTATTCTACTTATCCGCCCCTGTTGAACGCCTTCCAACCGACGCGGTGTTCAAACCGATGAAACAGACTAAGGAGATAGTCTTTGTGGAAAACATCGTTCAAAGGGCCGTAACTTGCAGGGAAGATGAGGAAATAAAGGCTGTTGCCCAACGAATTATAACCCAGTCGGTTAACCACATAGTCGTAGTGGATGACCAAAAAAGATTGAGGGGTATTGTTACGTCGTGGGACATCACCAGGGCAGTAGCTGAAGGGAAGGGAAAATTGGCGGACATAACAATCAAAAAAGTGATCACGGCAACGCCTGACGAACCCGTGGAGGCGGCTTCGAGGAAATTAGCGCAATACGACATATCTGCCCTGCCTGTAGTCGATCGCCAAAACAGGGTTCTGGGAATAATCACTTCTGAGGACATTTCGAGACTCATTGGGAGGTAAACGCTTGGTCAGAGTTCTACTCAAGTTTCCGGAAAAGGTGACGGATCAACCGATAACCGCTCAGGTGATCCTTGAACAAGGGGTACCGCTGAACATTCTGGCGGCCCACATCGACCAACAGGGAGGGGAAATCCTTGCGGAGATACCTCCAACTCACGCTGAGAAGATAGCTGAGGCCTTTCGTAGGAGGGGCGTGGAGGTTATTATTCGCAGCCTCATAGAAGTGGACGGCGAGAGGTGCATTGACTGCGGCGCATGCATTTCCCTTTGTCCTGTGGGCGCTATCTCCCTCAAAGAAGACCTGTCGGTTGTGTTTAATAGAGAAAAGTGCGTCGGCAGCACTTGCGGTTTGTGCGTTGATGCATGCCCAACAAGAGCCATAAAACTGGCCAAGTACAGAAATAAAACGGCCATTAATGAATGGACAGTGGATGAAACGCGCTACTAACACGTTTTAGGTGAGGAAAAGGAGAACTGATGAAACCAAGAACGCTCAGACGGGTCTTCAATTACAAGGAGACGCGGTGCACGATAACGTCGGATAGTGAAACTGCCATTGAAGCAGCGATATCATCAATCAAATACCATAGAACCCAGCTTGAAGAATACATCCGAAACCACCCGAAATTTTTCTGTTCCTTACTTCCAATCGAAGTAAGTGAAGGGCCTTCTGTGGCCAAGTTGATGGCTGAGGCGGCTGAAAAGGCAAATGTGGGGCCTATGGCTGCTGTTGCGGGAGTTCTCGCTGACCTCGCCGTTGAAGCCATGATTTCAAAGGGTGCTAAAGTGGCCGTCGTTGAAGATGGGGGAGAGGCGTATGCCATCTCAAAAAGGCCCGTGGATGTAGTTCTTGTGGCGGGCGATGCACCGCTCTCAAGGCACCTCGGCTTCAGGTTGGAGAGATTCCCGATTGGTGTTGCCACGAGTTCGGGGTTGTTTAGCCACGCCTTAAGCTTTGGAGAGGCTGAAGCCGTTACGATCTTCGCTGAAAACGCTGGGCTGGCTGACGCTGCGGCCACTGCCGTATGCAATGTTGTTAGGGGTGATGATCGACGCAAGGCTATTGAACGGGGGATAACTAAAGCCTTATCGATAAAGGGAGTTAAGGGAGTGTTCATTCTGTATGGGGGACTGGTCGGAAAAGCGGGGCAAGTGCCCAAAATAATCAAGGTGAAAAACTAGGAATCAGGCGATAAAAGAAGTTCAAGCCTCAGCCAAAAGAGAAAAACTGGCTAAGTCACTTTACTAAAATTATGCTATTTAGCTAATCTCTAGACTAGCGTGTAATTGAGGCTTCATAAACGTTTATTTTGAGGGAAAACATGAAAGTCAAGTCTAACACGAGTGGAGATACGCATGCCCACCATCTTATTGATCAACGACGATGGAATACGGTCCGTTGGGCTGGTCGTGATGAAGAAGCGTTTGGAGAGGCTGGGGGAGGTGGTCGTTGTCACCCCGGAGGATGAGCGAAGTGGCATCGGGAAAGCCCTCACCGCCTACGCCTGCATAAACGTCATTGAGACGCAACTCAGCGACGGCTCAAAAGCATACGCGATCACGGGCACACCCGCAGATGCCTTCCTTCTGGCAGTGAACAAGATTCTGAAACAACCACCGTACCTGCTTGTGGCCGGGATAAACCTCGGTCCCAACCTTGGAGTAGACGATTTGTTGAACTCTGGCACGCTTGGAGCCGCTTTAGAAGCGGCTATCCACAAGGTTCCCGCCATAGCTGTTTCTTACTGCATACGTGAGATGACTGAAAAACGAGCAGAGAAGGCAGAGGTTACGTTGGAGAAGCTGGAGCTAACCGCGACCATTGCTCAAAAAACTGCTGAGTATGTGCTGGAAAGGGGGATGCCTACGGACGTAGACATCATTTCAATAAACGTGCCGGAAAAGGCTGATCCAAAAAGGGTGAGGGTCACCAGTTTGTCGTATAAGGGATACGGCGACATCTACAAGAAGCAAAACGACGGGTATCGAATTGCAGGCTGGGCCCTATCCATCTATCCCCATGATAGACCAGGGACAGACACCCACGCCGTAAAGGAAGAGAGGTGCATCTCCATCACGCCCATCAAGATAGAGTTGCTGCATAACAAGAAGGGGTTAGAAGATCTATTGAAGGCTCTCACCGCTTAGCAGCACCCACTTCCTTTACAGTCGTGTCATGGAATAGTTTTTAATCTGAGAATGTTAGGACAATAAATTATAAAACTATAAAAGCTAGACATAAACGGGAGGTGTTCTGTTTGCCCATTAGGAAAGGTTATGAGGCTGAGGAGGACGCACTGCTCTTTGTAGCCAAGCTGATGGCTGCCAGTTCAAGGACCGCACCAAAGGGACGAGGAGTAGACCGTGTTGTAACGGCGATAGTGACTGGCGAGGAGAAGGAGCGTATTGCTGAGGCGATGGAGAAGAAGATGGAACAAAAGAAGAACCCCATACCGGCGTTTAAACGAAATGCTGAAGATCTAAGGAGGTCGTCGGTGGTTCTCCTAGTTGGAGTTAAGGGAACCGTGCCGAAGAAGCCGGAAGACCCGCTTGACTGCGGCGCTTGTGGTTATGCTAGTTGCGCAGAGTTTACAGAGGCAGAGAAGAAGAGAGGGGAGGACTTTACAGGTCCTATCTGCATCTTTGAAGCCATGGACTTGGGGATAGCCCTCGGGTCCGCAGTGAAGCTTGCCAGCGAATTAAACATCGACAACAGGATGATGTATACGGTCGGAGCTGGAGCCAAGGCACTGGAGCTTCTGGACGCAGACGTGATCATAGGTATTCCGCTTTCCGCCTCCGGCAAGAGCATCTACTTCGATAGATATATACATAAGTGAACGAAACAGCTTTCTGCACGTGCTAATGGACAGGATTTGAGGGTTCGTACCTAATCGAAATTGGGATAGCATGAAGGCTTAGAAAGCCGCGTGTCCTAAGCTTTCCTTTATTTTATCTTATTTCCTTTGGAACTCGAAAATGTGACTCCTTGCCTGCGCTGATGTATTCTCCGCCTGCACCACGGACGACGGACGCGATTTTCGCAAAGTTCTCCGACCCTAGGTATTGGCGTGGTCGTATTAGAATGTACTTCTGCGTTTCTTCAAAGGTTAGCATTTCCTCAAGGTCCTTAGGAAACAGCATTCGGGTGTCTTCGATTGTTCGCATCCCCTCAGCAGGCGCAGCGGTTGGTGCGACTGTTGCCTTCAGTGCCTTCGAAAGCTCCGCGAGATCTGTAGAGACCATATTTAAGACGTTAAGGATCTGGTCGATTCGCTGTAGCAGCTCTTCTGTGGTTGGCTTCTTTTCACTCATGTCCTCAACCTCCCCACATAGTATTTTGTATGTTCCTCATTTGTTTTTCCTACCCGCGTATCGCAACGTAAAAGAACTTCTTTAAACAAATGAAGGATGACCAGGGTTCAGAGGTTGGAGAGTGTTGGAGGTCGATGGTAGTCAGAAGAGTGGCAGCGGCACGATTCTACGCTTATCCATCGCTTTAGCTGGTATTCTTGGCGAACCCCTGCATATCTACAACATTCGTCAAAGGCGTAGCGAGCCTGGTTTGCGTCCTCAGCATCTCGAGGCTGTGCTCACGGCTGCGAAGCTTTGTAACGCGGAGATTAGGGGAACTACGCTGGGTTCTCGTGAGCTTTGGTTTAAGCCCAGCGAGATTAGGGGCGGCGAGGTACACGCTGAGATCGGGACTGCAGGCAGCATTCCCATGCTTTTGTTGACTATTCTTCCTCTTTGTGCTTTTGCCAAGCGTCCTGTTCGTGTCCACGTAGTTAGGGGCGGTACTGACGTTCGTAATGCGCCTACCATCAACTATCTGAGGTGTGTGCTTCTTCCTCTGCTTGAGCGAATGGGTTTGAGAGCCTCGCTGACTGTCCAGAAGTATGGGTATTACCCGAAGGGAATGGGCGAGGTCTCTGTTGAGGTTCAGCCATGTGAGAGGCTTAGCCCCTTGCGTCTCGAAGAATTTGGAAACGTTGAGGAGTTGGGTGGCGTCTCCGTGTGCACTTTTCTGGCGGATCGTAGGGTGGCGGAACGTCAAGCTAAAGCAGCCAACGAACACCTTAGGGCTCGTGGGTATGAGGCGAAGATTCAGGTAGTCAATGACATGTCGAACCCTCTTCAGAAGGGTAGCTCCCTCGTTTTGTGGGCAAGAAGCGACGCGGGTGCTCTGCTGGGAGGGGATGCCATCGGTGAGCTTCGTAAGCCCAGCGAGGTGGTGGGTAAGGAGGCGGCTGAAAACCTTGTTGGGGAGTTGGAGGCTTGGGCTACGGTGGACGTGCACCTCGCTGACATGCTGGTGCCCTATGCGGCGCTGGCTGACGGCAACTCAGTTTACCTGACCCGAGCCATAACCGATCATTTGGAAACTAACGTGTGGTTGGCCCAAGAGATTCTGGGCGTGAAGTTTTACGTTGCGAGGGTGGGGAACCTCTACCGAGTGGAAAAAATTGAGAGAGACGATGTCTCATAAAAAGAAGAAAGAGAAACGCAAAGCCGTTGGCATAGAAGCAATCGTTGAGCAAGGCGTTGGTGCAATTTATGTTGGAGGCACATGGATTAAAAAGCTAGATGATCTGGGTAAACGAAAAAGAAAACAAATCGAGAAAAGTAAAGTCAAACCGAAGTAGCAAAATGTATTGTATATAAACACTTAATTGAAAGTGTATATTTGATTCTTCTCGTAGAAGGAAATTCTTTGAATTCAAGAATCACTAAATATTTCTTTGGATAAAGTTACGTATCGCTTTCACTATTTGTTTGATGTCTGATTCTCTTGGGCAAATATTCTCTTATGCTGGACCATGTTTCTCGAGTTATGATATCTGTAGAAATTTTCTTTTTCTGAATTTGTGAAGGGTTTTTATCTAATTCCTTCAACCACTGCATGTATTCCATAAATCCCCAATCCTCCAATTTCTTTTCTCTTGACCTGACCATGATAATAGTATTCTCTGCACAACCAAATCGAGTACGCAAGTGACGGAGGAATTTCCCTAGAGCATCATAGGCTGAGATAAAAGCTAAACCATTTATAGATAGACCAAATTATCCTATATCTCAAAATTAAAGGTGCAGGATAGCCAACTTGGAGAATTTTAAAATTAGAATCAGAGGCATTTATTCCACTGCACTAACAAAACTTCTTCTCGACCACGGCTTCGACATCGTTCAGCCTTCAGTCACCATAAAGGAACGGTTCGGGTTAGAGGAGCACGAAGAGTCACCTGACCTTGATGTGAACGATCGCCGTGATCTGCAAGGAGTTCAAGCCTTGGGAAAGGCGGACTCCATCAATACCTTCAAATCCATCCTCCAGTCGTGCCTCGACGATGTCATCGTCAGGAAGTGGGCGGTCACGGTCGACGGAACCTACAAAGGACTAATAAAGGAGTTAGACCCCACAACCCACTCCATTTTAGTGGACATCGGACCAGCAGTAGGCAGAGTTGCTGAAGAGGAGGTCCCCGACCCCAACGTGAGGCAGCTGGTCGTTCAGGTGGATAGGAGGAGGATAGGGGCTCGGGAACCCGCCTTAACCATGGGAATCAAGATCCCCGGCAAGTACGCCATCTTGATACCAGGTCGTCAAGTGAAGGTTAGCCGAAGGATTCGAAACTTTGAGAGCCGGTCTCGACTGTATCAGCTGGGGGAGGAAATAGCTCCTGCCAACTGGGGCATCCTTTGGCGCACCGCATCGGCAGACCAGTCGCCTGACATACTAAAAGAAGAAATATCCTACCTCGTGAAGGAGGGTGAAGCTATCATGGAGAGGGCTGAACGGTTGGAGGCTCCGGCCATATTGTGGGAGGGAAGCCATTTTATGGATGTAGAGTTCCCCGCCCTATCGAAGAGGAGGCTGGATGAGGTTCGTGGGTTAGTGGCTTCAACGTTGAGTGAGCATCATTATTACAAGGCTTGCGGAGACAGAGTTTCCTCAGCCCTCGAAATGGCGGAAAAACTGCTGGAGAAGGGCTGCCCTAACAAAGAAGTAGAAGACCTTTTCAAAGAAACCATTGAGGTGGAATACCCCACCGAGGGTTCTTGGATAGAAATCGAACACGTGAAGCTGAACGGAAGGGTTTTCCACCTAGGAAAGGCCTTGGTGGAATCCCACGACCACGACCAGTCGTTGATTCGATTTTCTCGGGTTTTTAGGAGAGAAGGGACCTACGATGGTCTTAGAACCCGTAAGGAGCCGGAAGACCAAGCCGTCACCGAGGCGAAGATAGGCGAGTGGTACTTCAAAACCCACTATTACTCGAGGGACGGCCGACACAAAGGAACGTACATCAACCTCAACACGCCGATAGAACTGTACCCGTTTGGGGTTCGCTACGTGGACTTAGAAGTAGACGTCTGCATCTGGCCTGACGGCAGATTTAAGGTGCTGGATGAAGAGGAGCTTGATAATGCGGTGGCAGAGGGACTGATCACCGAAAAACTGGTCGGAATTGTGAGAGAGAAACTTCAGGAAATCATGGAGTATCTAAGTCAAGAGTATGGTAGGATGGAGGGAGCTTAAGGACTGCAGAAAGCAATATATCGCGAATAATAATATATAATATATTGTTCGCTGATGAACAAAAATAAGTGTCAGACCCTTCCTTGCTCTGTTTGGATAGAGTACTTGTAATCCGGCTGGGATACCATGTCTAGATTGAGCCGATTGATGACGACGTTGGCGTTGGCGGTTTTCTTAGCGGTTTCATTTTTGTCCAGTTGTTGTTTTGCGGTTAACTACAATTGCACTTATGAGTTGCTTAATCATCCTGACGGCTCTACCCGTTACCAGCTGACGGTCTCGGTGACTTCTTCACTATACAACTATTATCAAAGTGCAGACCACAAAAGTTATTCATATAATGATCTGGCAAAATTTGTGACCCCTGTCTCGCTCTTTCCTGTAGCCGACAGTCTCTGGAGTATCTACAGCGACGATGAAGACTTCGCCAATGGCGTGTTAATGATTGCTCATCAGATCCCATACGAGGAGAGCGTGCCTCAAAAGTACCCTGTGGAAACCATCGTTGAAAATGAGGGCGACTGTGACCTCCTTTCCTTCATAGCAGCGTCGGTGATGAAGGCTGGCGGATTAGACGTTGTCTTGTTGTATTATGAGACAAAAAGTCACATGAATGTTGGCGTCAATTTATCGCATGAACCGAAGGACGCCAGGTCTGCACTCTACTACCGCAATTATGACGGAAAGAGATATTATGTGGCTGAATGCACTGGGGGCAACTGGGAAAACGGATGGAGGGTGGGCGAGTGCCCAGACACTCTGAAACATGCCTCAGTGACGGTTATCACGCTCGATAAATGTGAGCAGTCGTCGCCTGAGAGAGTTTCGTCGAGTTGTGGCATCCTGCTTCCCTCCTCCATCTCCTTGACACTCTCGTCAATAACGCTAATTCTCGAGAACAGCATCTTAATCAACGGATCGATTTCACCTACTCATCCAAATCAAAACGTCACGATCTATATTAGCTCAGACGGAACCTCATGGAATTTTCTGACCATAGTTGAGACAGATTCCAATGGACAATACTCCTATGTATGGACTCCAAAGTCGGCTGGCACGTACTACGTTTGGACAAGCTGGTCTGGAGACGTGGACCACCTGGGAGCAGATAGTGACGTTTGCGCTTTTACGGTCGTTCCCATGGCTCACAATGTAACGTTTAGGGTGGAGGACGCTGCTGGCAACACGCTAGAAAATGCGGAAGTTGTCCTTGAGGGTGTTGATGGAACCGTTCTCACGCTGTATACGGATGGCGGCGGCAACATTTACCTGAATAAGATACCGTATGGGACTTATTCCGTCACCGTCTACTGGCATGGCGTCAAGGTGAGCAACGAATCGCTAAACGTGACATCGGGTTACACGCACACCGTCTCTTGCAGTGTCTACGATTTGACCGTTGAGGTGAAGAACGTGCTCGACATCGGAGTTCGAGGGGCGAAGCTCACCGTTTATCGGGAGGGCGAGGGCCCAGTTGCCCAGGCAACAACGGAGACTGCCGGAAAGGTGACGTTCACACAACTCCCCGAAGATCGTTACAGGGTCGAAGTCTTGTGTATTGGCGCGACAAGGTCGAAAACGGTCTCCCTGACTAACTCCACCACGGAGGTCTTCCTGGGCCTCTGGGACCTCACCGTGTACGCCATGATCCTAGGCATAGGCATTGGGATAGTTATCATCATAGCTACGGCAGTTTTGCTGAACAGGGACTGATCACTGAAAACTGGTTAGATTTGTTTGAAAGTAAATACCAAATATCGTAGGAAATTGAATTCTTGTAATAGAATATTTTCGTGTTATGTTGTTTGATTGACGCGCCCTAAACAGAGCCAAAACTGGGCTCATTTCCAGATTCAGAGAACAATTCCAACCCCATTTCCAGCCATCCTTGAAGATCCTTCCACTACATCTTTAAAAATCTATTTTCCAACCAACTAGTTGTCGTCCCAAAATTATCCATGCTACAACACCACAGAGAAAATGCCCCTAGGGGTCCAGAAAGAGAGGGATCAACAGTAAAGGATATAAGAGTCTCACTACGCTCAAACTTTTGAGGTAGATAACATATGAGCCTGTGGAAACTTCGAGCCTCCATGCTCGGAACTCTCG
>Ga0209314_10001508_pt1 | contig 10175 bp, 9 predicted proteins | sample I19B2metaG_FD_184146 | JGI IMG/M metagenome (GOLD analysis project Ga0209314, IMG submission 184146) | Lake sediment bacterial and archeal communities from Gulf of Boni, Indonesia to study Microbial Dark Matter (Phase II) - ​I19B2 metaG... | ecosystem: Environmental > Aquatic > Freshwater > Lake...
TATTTCTTTAAAAGGCCAAGCTGTATTATCAGACTTAACAGTGATTTAACTTTCCAATTATTCTTCTAGGTTCCTTGTATACTTACGGTACCCTGAAAAATCCTCTTATCTGGTTTTTCCTTCAGCATCTTTATGACTGACTGGAGATCGTCTATCTTCTTCGCCCTGACACGTATCTGGTCTTTCTGGATTTCAGACTGGACCTTGAGTTTCATATCCTTGATAAGCTTCACAATATCCTTGGCTTTTTCAGTAGGTATGCCCTGTTGGAGGGCTATAACCTGCCTTACAGTATCGCCTGCTGCCCTTTCGATCTTGCCGAAGTTTAAAGATTTCGGTGAGACATTTCTCTTCACGAGCTTAGCATTGAGGATATCCGTCAGACTGTTCAGTTTGTAATTATCGTCCGCCACGAGCGTGATCTCCGCCTTATCTTTATCAAGAGCGATGCTGCTTTTGCTTCCTTTGAAGTCAAACCGCTGGCTTATTTCTTTCACAGCCTGCTGCACAGCATTCGATACTTCTTGCATATCGACTCTGCTAACAATATCGAACGAATGTTCATCCGCCATAGGAATTTCCCCTTCAAGATGAGATGATATTTAGAATTATCACCATTTTATCTTTTTAGTCAAGTATCTTCGCTTGAAATGAATTTTACTAGATTCGGCTTATAGCCCGCAATATTAAATTAATCTTTTTCTTGATTAATGGGACAAAACACTGACAATGTCAGTGGTGGGGTGTGGGGCATCCGCCCCTAAGTACCTTAGCAAGATTAAGATCTTTGATAGCATTGCCTTTGAATTCCCTCGGTTCTCTTATATCTGTTTCATATCTTTCCATATTGTCCTGCTTTCCTTACCTTACCCTCTTCGTTACCAAGAAGCACACCAATTGTAAGATCAAAGCTAACATATTGATAAATAATGGTTTATTATATTTGTAGTCATTTTCTGAAAATAATGTGGGCGGTTTTGGTATAGAGGTGCTCAAAAAATGGCATAGTAAACTTATCTATCGATTACTGTTGTAATGTTGTATTGGAAAGCAATATTTAAAAATCACACTTCCAGGAAGCCTCCCTAACAATTCCCGAAAAACCTCTGAAATTCATGGACAAGGAACTCCTTTCCTTGCCTTCAACAGAGCTTACTGCTGATTTTCACTGTGTTACGGGTTGGAGCAAGTTAGACCTTCGATGGAAGGGGGTTCTCTTTAAAACCATATCCTCTATGACAAAACGTCTTAAGGAAGCAAAATTTGTTGAGATAATCGCTTAGCTTGGATATACTACGAATCTGCCAATTGCAGCGGCAATGGATGATGATGTTATATTTGCCTATGGGCTTGGTGATAAACCTTTGACACATGAGCACGGCTTTCCGTTAAGACTTGTTGTTCCCAAAAGGTATGCATACAAAAGCGCAAAATGGGTAAGAGGCATAGCATTTTTAAAAGAAGATAGACCTGGATTCTGGGAGACAAGGGGATACGGTAATTCTGCAGACCCATGGAAAGAGGACAGATTTTCATAAAGGTACTTATAGAATATTTATTTGAATCAAGTCAGAGTATATTTTAAAAATCATACAAATGTTTCAATTTAGTATGTCAGTTAAATATCTCATACTTATGATATTTCTGTTTTTCTTCCTTTCCTCATGCATATTAGGAAAGAGAGAGTCGCTTCCACCGCCTCAGGTTGTTCCTTATGTCGATTTGAAGAGATATGTTGGAACGTGGTATGAAATTGCACGGTTTCCTAATAGCTTCCAGGAAGGCTGTGTCGGAACCAAGGCTATTTACTCTCTCCTCGAAGATGGCAAAATCGGGGTTGTTAACGAATGCAAGAGGGACAGTTTTGAAGGTAGAGTTTCCTCTGTTAAGGGGAAGGCATGGGTAGTGGATAATAAGACAAATGCAAAATTGAAGGTCTCATTTTTCTGGCCTTTCTCAGGACACTACTGGATTATTGACCTGGGGAAGGACTATGAATATGCTGTCGTTGGACATCCGAAACGAAAATATTTATGGATACTGAGCCGTTCACCGCAAATGGATGAGGAGCTATACAATAGCATTCTCGAGAAGCTTAAAATGCAGTCGTATGACATAAAGAAACTGCTAAAGACACCTCAGAAAGGGTAGCAGAAGCACTATTAATTAAAAATGAATAGACTCTCCAGAGAGAAATCTCCCTATCTCAGACATTCTTCTCATCAGAAGATTGATTGGTACCCATGGTCTGACGAGGCATTTGAGAGGGCAGAAAAAGAGAACAAGCCTATATTTCTGAGCACGGGCGCTGTATGGTGTCATTGGTGTCATGTCATGGCAAAGGAATGTTTCGAAAATGAAGAGATAGCAGGTCTTTTGAATGACAATTTTATCAATATAAAACTCGATAGGGATGAAAGACCTGATATAGACAGGAGGTACCAGCAGGCAATTGCTACCATGGGATTTGGTGGTGGCTGGCCTTTGAGTGTATTTTTAACTCCTGACAGAAAACCATTTTTTGGAGGGACATATTTCCCTCCTGAGGATATCCTTGACAGGCCGGGATTCAAGAGAGTGTTGAGGGCGGTTGTTGATTATTATAAAGCTAAGAGAGATGAGATTTCACAATATTCTGAGGAACTCATGAACTCCCTCAAATCAAAACCATTGCCGTCTGGAGAGATAAAGGAATCTATGATAAATGAAGCTACGGCAAACATTCTTTCCACCTTTGACCCTCAGTATAGCGGGTTCGGCTCAGCGCCTAAATTTTCCATGTCAGGTGCACTGGAACTGCTTATCAACAGGTATTTCTTCACCAGGAATGAGTCTCTTGGTTACGCTGTCAAAAAGACTCTTGAATCAATGGCTAAGGGTGGATTCCATGATCAGATTGGTGGCGGGTTTCACAGATATTCCACTGATGATGCATGGATCTTACCTCACTTTGAGAAGATGGCTGATGACAATGCATGGCTTTTGAGAAATTATATAGATGCCTATTTTCTCTTTGGGGATGAACACTTTAAAGAGGTTGCAGAAGGGATAATTCGTTTTATCAGAAATGTGCTTTCTGACCCGGAGGGCGGATTTTATGCAAATCAGGACGCTAATGTTACGCCTGATGATGAAGGAGGGTATTTCACCTGGAGAGATGAGGATTTCAGAAGGGTACTCAATGATGAAGAGTATAAAGTGCTATCCCTCCACTTTCTCCATGAATGGGGATCAATGCATCATGATAAATCGAAAAAAGTCTTTTTTGTTGCGCTGGAAGCAAAAGAAATTGCTGATATGTTAAAGAAAGATATGAACAGTGTTCAAGAAACAATTATCTCTGGCAAAGAGAAGTTACTCAAAGAAAGGAACAACAGGAAAGCGCCATTTGTTGATGATACCTTATATACGTCCTTAAACGGAATGCTTATCACAGCCTATCTCAAGGCATATAGGGTTTTAAAGGAAAGTTATTTAAAGGACTTTTCCCTTAAGAGTCTTCAGAGGATAATGAAAAGTAATGTAAGAAATGACGAGCTTTTTCACACAGAGGGTGTTAAAGCATTATTGGATGACTACATCTATTTTATAGAAGCTCTGATTGCTTCTTATGAGGTTACAGGAGATCCATCTTATCTTCAGATAGCAGATAAGCATATGGAACTCTGTATAAAGAAATTCTGGGATTATGAGAGAGGAGGATTTTTTGATACAGAGGAGGAGATTGTAGGATTAAGACTCAAGGGGATAGAAGATGTTCCTCATCCATCGGCTAACTCCCTTGGGATTATTTTCTTGCTTAAACTTTACTACATGACTGATAAGAGTAAGTATCAAGAATATGCAAAGAAGGCATTAGAGACATTTTCTTTGAGAGCAAAAGATATAGGGATTCATTCAGGATATTATTTTTGTGCGATGGATGCATATTTTCATATGCTTAAACTTACCATAGAGGCATCACCTGAAAGTGAGTTGACTGATAGCGCTATTTCATTTTTAATCCCTTACATGAGTATCGTATATGGAGAAGACAAGGGCCGCATTGTGCCCTGCTTTAAGAATGTATGCTACGAACCTATTGATAAGGTTGATGTCCTGAAAGAATTTTTAATGAATAAGTATTCTGCACTGAGAGCATCAGGATGAGAATTGATTTACATCCAGAATACCGATTCAGTGTTAATACTTCAATCGCTTTTATCCTGAACCGCATATCTTTTCATAAGCTCATAATAATTTTTAAGTAAGGGTCTTCTTATAAGAACTTGCTCACTCGAAAGCGGCCCGAGCGCATCGGCAACAATCTTTTTAATCTTGGCCCGTAACTCCTTCACATCGCCTCCTCCGCCCAGGTGGACCCGGTTGGTTAAAAGAATAATATAAGTATGTGTTATTGGATCGATCCAGATCGCTGTTCCTGTATAGCCCAGGTGGCCGTAAGAGCCTACCTGAAACAAGTTTTCTCTATTTGAGGCAAAGGGTGCATCAATGTCCCAGCCAAGCCCCCGCAGCTTAGCCTTAGTTGGTGGTGACTGTGGAATGGTCATCTCCTCGACGATAGGAGGACTCAGGAGCCGTACACCATGAATACTCCCGCCGTTCAGGAGTATCTGAGAAAAGACTGATAGGTCGTCAGCAGTGGAGAAAAGTCCGGCGTGGCCAGCGATCCCCCCCATGTTATGACATGTGGGATCGTGAACCTCTCCTTTGCGATACTGTGTGGGTGCAATGCGATCTTGCAGTGCCGGTGAAGGTTTGAAACCAGTATCAATCATCCCCAGAGGCTTGAATATGCGTTCGGCGCAGTAGACATTAAGTGGTTTGCCTGATGCTCTGCGAACGAGTTCCCCGAGGACTTCGAAGTTTATATCGCTGTAAGTAAAACTTGTACCTGGAGGATAAACAGGTTTTTCAGCGACAATCATCTTCATGGCTTTCCTGTACCCTGACCATTTATGTTTGAGTTTCAGATCTGGCCGGAGTCCTGAATAATGAGTGAGAAGCTCCCGAACTGTGATTCCACCCTTGCCATTTGCCTTAAATGCTGGCCAATACCTGGCGACAGGAGCGTCAAGTTGCAGTTTGCCCTCTTCTATGAGCTGCATTACGGCAGTGGTTGTTGCGACCACCTTAGTGAGGGAAGCGATATCAAAAATAGTGTCCTCGGTCATGCAGAGTTTTTTCGGCCTAAGCGCGCGGAATCCAAAGGCTCTACGGTAAACAACCTTTCCCTGATTACCGATCAGGAGAACAGCCCCTGGAATCTTACCTTCATGGATAGCATTATCTACGATTGCAGTAATTGACTCCAGTTGTTCCTGACGGATTACAGGTTGGGTATCCTGGGATTGAGCTGGGAACAAAACTATCAGACCAATCAGGACGAAGAGTATCAATGTAAAGAGAGTCCTGACGATTACTCCAAAAAACATATCAATTCTAAATTGTACATTCAGTTACTCTTGTAGGCGACTCTAACTGGTGTAAGCTCCTTTCTCAGACCATCCGGAGAATAGACATTTCTTGGATTCCAGAGCATCCAGCCGCCTGCACCGAATTCCTCAGCAGAGGTTACCTGTTCGTTTATTTCCTTCCCTGTAAAGTGCCTCTTGTCAAAGGCATAATCCTTGAATGCCTGCAGCCAGGGCCTAAAGCGGACTGATGAAATGTTCGCACGTTTCTGTGCCCTCTTTAGGGAAAGGTACACTATTTTGTAAGAATTTGCCACAGGATTTCTGTAACCAGGTATCCCGTATTGGAACCCTGAGGGATAAAGCATAGGAGAAAGATAGTCAACATGGGATACAATATCCTCAAGTTTCTGTCCGATCTGTGTATCATTAAGATTCCAGCAGACGTAACCGAATATATCCGCAGCAAGAAAGACATTATAAGGTTCAAGTCTTCTTCTTGCCTCTTTGAGAAATCCTGAGATGGACTTTGTCCTGTTTTCCTCTGTGCTCTCTACAGCAAATTTAAGGTTGTTTTTGTCAGGGAAGCGGACATAGTCGAACTGTATCTCGTCAAATCCGATTTGGGAAGCTTCGACGGCTATATCAATATTGTAATCCCATACCTCTTTTCTGGATGGGTCAACCCATGCAAGATTTTCCCTGTCGCGCCAGATCCTTCCATCCTGTGTCTTAACTGCAAGTTCGGGACGTGCTTCTGCGAGGATATTGTCCTTAAACACTACAATGCGCGCTATGGTATATATGCCCCTCTGCCTCAAGGACTGCAGCAGGTTCCTGATGTCCTTAACAATAATCAACTTCTGGGCTCCAATCTCGGAGGCGAAGGGGACCGAACTCTTATACGTTATGACGCCTCTGTCTCCTTTCACGTCAATGACAAGTGAATTGATTTCGGTCTCCTCCATGAGTTTGAGTGCAGATTCCCTAAGGGACCTGTCGCCGATCCCATAAAAGGAAAGATAGAGGGCGCGTGGTTTAAAAGGCTTTAATTCTATCTCAGGCACCTGAGTTTGAGGCGAGGCGATGACTTGCTCGGCCCTTGCGTATCCATAAGCCCGTATTCCTACCTTATTAGTCGAATTTCTTATTACAAACATGCCATTATTGTCAGTCTGGACGATTTCATTGTTGCCGGTAATGATGGCTCCTGATATGGGATTCTTCGTTAAATAATCGATAACCTTGCCGCTCATATATCCTGATACATATTCCTGTTTCGGCAAAACGCACAGGGCGGCGAGCAATAATATGGATCTTTTGAAATTTCCTCTCATTTTATCGTCATCCTTTCAGCTGGGGGAGTTTCTTTCCAGCATCCTTTCAAATACCTTCCCTTTATCAGCATTATTTAAAAGGTAACGCGGAATCTTCATAACGTTCTCAAAGTTGCTTGCATGATGTCGTTCTATGGTAAATGCGGCCATATAACCTGACTCAGCAGCTTTTGCAATGAGCCAATCATCATAGATGCCGAACGGCCATGCGAGCATATCCACATTGACATCGAGTTCTTTTTCCAGTCTTTCTTTTGATCTCTTTAGCTGCATCTCTACAAACTCCTTATAGTCAGCCGGATTTAATTTTTTCTGCTCTTGTTTGAAATTCGGGTGCCAGTAGGTATGTCCTTGCAGATCAAAAAGACCGGTTTTCTTTATCTCCCTGAGCTGGTCCCAGGTCATAGCATACGAAGCGTTTGATATGGCCGAAGGGTATAAGAAGAGCGTCACCGGTATGCGGTACCTTTTTACCAGGGGCAGCATATCTGTATAAACCGTTTTATGGCCGTCATCAACAACAATCACCACTGATTTTTTCGGAGGGGGAGGTCCTTTCTGGAAATAATAATTCACAAGTTGTCTGAGAGGTATCACGGTATAACCATTTTTCCTGAGATGTTCAAGGTGTGACTCGAAAACTGCGGTAGTGACGGTCATGTGGTCGGCAACTGAAGGTCCAAAGCGGTGATAGAGAAGAATGGGGACATGTACCAGCATAGAGTTGTCCTGTTTATTTTTAACTTCTGCACCGACCGAGATGGGCAAAAAAAAGAGGAAGATGAATGATACAAATACACTAAGCATCGAGGTGCCAATCTTCTTAATGGTGTCTTGATTCGGCATACACTCAACCTTTTTCCCATCCTCACTTTAACTGTAGCTACTCCTCACAATTGATTCCGTGACATGCATCACTAAAGCGGGTAATTGATTTAAAACAAATGCATTGCAGACGATGCTTTATCAGATATCCAGATTGCATCGATAACAGCGGATATGGAGAAGATAATGGACTGCATTGTTCCTTGTTTAAAGAATGCTTGTTACGAGTTTATTGACAGGGCTAATATGCTGAAAGAAATTTTAATGAATAAGTATCCTGCTCTGAGAGCGTGAGAGAATTCTCGATCCGTGAAGCTGAGAACTTGTCCTTACAGATATTGGATTAAGTCCTGACAAACACCTTCAACTGTTTAGTCTCAAGAGGGACGAAACTATTATCGATTACTTAATCCAATACGCCTACCGGACAGTTCACAATAAGAGCGGAGTACATCTGTAAATATGCAGCCTAAGGATCGGATTAAGGTTGCGACTTCCACCTACGAGCCTTCACTTTTTAATGAGTAAGAAAATTAATTATTATTGGTTGAAATATGCAATAAAAAGGGCGAGATGTTTTAACTCGCCCTATGCAGATTTGCGAGATAATTTTATTTCAATTTCTTCACAAGTTCCTCTATTGGAATTGCAGGTAATGTAAGGATCTGTACAGAACCTCTCGATCCGATCTCCGCAGATGCCTTCATAATAGTCAGATTATCTGGCGCCTCGATGATATTCACAAAATCATAAGGACCTAACACAGCAAACTGCTCTTTGACCTTTACCCCCATAGCCTCCAATTCCTTGTTAACCTCAAATATCCTCGAAGGTTTCTCCTTAAGAGTCTTCCTCCCTTCATCGGTTAATTTGCTGAGAATTACATAGTATGCCATTTTCCTAAACTCCTTTCCTGTGTATTATTCAATCACTACTTTTTTCTCTTTTTTCTTAGCCTCTTCAGTTTTTGGTATTCTTATCTCCAGTACCCCATCTTTGAATTTTGCAGATGCCTTTTCCGTCTGGACCTGTCTCCTACAGATTATTGGTTAAAGTATACAACATTCTAACAGTCTTGAAAACGGCGACTTCAGGAAGAATCATTTCCTATTTGCTCCTTCCTGTAAGCTGCACTTACGATATGCTGAATGGGCCTACCTATTACATCCAGATATTATTAGGGATACGGGTGCGGCCAGCCCTAAACTCAGACCAGTAATTGCGTTCCGGCTATCACTCCCAAAAAGGTGGTTAGCCAGTTTTTTCCGTATAATAACTTGTTAGGCATGCTCACAGCAGTGAGAGAAAAGGAGAGAAGGCTATAACTACGAAGAAGAATGCTCAATTGGGCATGAAATATCTCGACATGCAAGCCTATGTCGGCATTACCAAGCACAGTGGTGGGTTTGAAGCAACGAACGAGCTTCTGTCGCTCTGCCACATTGAGGATGCTCAGGAGGTCCTGGATGTGGGCTGTGGAATTGGCATCGGACCCGCCTACATTGCCAAGAAGTACGGTTGCGATGTGGCGGGCGTGGATATCTCGGAGAAAATGATTGGCTGGTCACGCCAGCGCGCAAGAGAAGAGGGGGTCGAGGCCAAGGTTGAGTTCCGGACTGCCGACGTATTGGAGTTGCCTTTCGAAGCAGACCGATTCGACGTTGTCATCTGCGAATCCGTGCTCGCATTCGTAGAAGACAAGCAGCGGGCGATTCGGGAGTGCGTGCGAGTGACAAGGCCAGGCGGCTACGTTGGGCTGAACGAGGTCTTCTGGATTAAGCAGCCGTCTCCTGAGATGCTTGAGCAGGTTAAGGATGCAATCGGTCCTTTTATCTCGACCATTGAGACTTGGCAGGCGCTTTGGGAGGCATCCGGGTTACAGGAGCGGATCGTGAGAATCCACCAGATTGACGCTCGCGCAGAAATCAAGAGCAGATTAGAGTGGGTTGGCTGGCGGTGGATTCTGAGAGCATGGGGCCGGGCGCTGCGTCTGTACATTACGAATCCGGCAGTCAGGCAATCCATCAAGAAGCAGTTCGATCTCCCCTTGGAGCTGTTTCAGTACCATGGATATGGGCTATTCGTCGGCAAGAAGTAGGAGCCAAGACGCCATAGGGCCGTTGAGTTGAGCAAGGCGAAACCCATCCACATCAGCTAACACGGCAGTCGACCATTCTCGCTCGCTCGGTGGCTCATCGTTAATGCATATTTCTCTTGTTACCTTCAATTGTGTCGACTTTCCGAAGGTGAGTCTTTGTAGGTGAAGCGGTTACCGGACATCGCTATGTTGCTTCTTCTTACCGCATCCGCTCATAAAAAGCGTGTTTCTTTTTTCGTATTCAATGCCCTGCCAGGTTTAGACGATGCGTCATTGATATCAAAAGAAACACCCATGATCTGTCCTTGCTATGTTTGCTTCAATCGGAACTGACCAGATATCGAAAATTGATGCTTTGTTTGCTCCTGTGAGTACTCGACGGGAATTAAGAACTTTGCGACGCACGTCTTTCTATGTGGAGATTACAACCACATGCCCCACCACCTATGACTGTTTGTTATGCAAAGAAATAAACAGGATAATCTCGTTAAGCATGAATGC
>Ga0209314_10001509_pt1 | contig 10173 bp, 8 predicted proteins | sample I19B2metaG_FD_184146 | JGI IMG/M metagenome (GOLD analysis project Ga0209314, IMG submission 184146) | Lake sediment bacterial and archeal communities from Gulf of Boni, Indonesia to study Microbial Dark Matter (Phase II) - ​I19B2 metaG... | ecosystem: Environmental > Aquatic > Freshwater > Lake...
CTATAAGAGGGAAAGGTTTTTCTGAGGAGGAAGCAGTAGCGTTCTTTGAAGCTGAACCTGTTGCTGAAGAGCTTGTCCTGTTGGTGCACACTAAGGAGTGGGTAGCGGAGGTCAAAAGAGTAGGATACTGGGAAGTGAGCCTTTATTCTGCGGGAGCCGTTGTAATGGCTTTCGATAAGATCCTCTCCGGTGAGCTACATAATGCCCTTTCTCTTGTTGGAGCTGGTGGACACCATGCCCGCAGGGATTATGCCTGGGGAGGATGCTACATTAATCACGAGGCTATAGCTGTGGCTTGGGCGAGGCAGACCGGTAGAGGAACAAGGTTTGCCATAGTCGACACCGACACCCATCACGGTGATGGTACCAGGGATATCTTCTTGAGAGACGAGGATGTCCTTCACATCTGTTATTGCGAGTATGGAGGAGGGGAGGGAAAGACCAAAATATGTCTTCCCCACGCATCTGGGGATGACGAATTTGTGCGCCGGTTCTGTGATGAGGTTCCTCCCCTTATTCGTGAATTCGAACCAGAGCTCATTCTGTGGTTCTGCGGTCTTGATACCCACAAAGAAAGCTACGGAACCAGAAAACTCACCGATAACTGCTATCCTCGCCTCTGCAAAGTTCTGAGGGAGACAGCGGAGGATATATGTCGGGGGAGGCTTGTGGTGAGGGTAGGATGCAACGCCCCTTCCCATGTGGCAGCGAAGGCACTTCCTAAGATTTTGAAGGTTCTTGCTGGCAAACAATGCTAGCGATTGAAAATCGTCCTGGAGGGAGCCGAGACAAGCCTATATACTGACGCAATGGGGACATGTGAACAATATGACCAAATGTGCACTTTCCATAATTCTAAGAACGAATAGCGAGCTTTTGCTCCACGGCAGGCTCTAGTCTAGGAGAACCTCGTCCTGATACTCTGGAACCGTTACTTGCCAAGCGGCTTTGTCTCTTACCAGACTGGCGAAGTGCTGTGATGCGCTAGGTTCCCCGTGAGTTACGAAGAGACGCTGGGGTGGTCTCCGAAGGGTCGATAACCATTTGAGAAGCTGGCCCTTATCGGCATGGGCTGAAAAGCCATTGAGCTGCACCACTCTCGCTCTCACAGGATAATGTTTCCCCAATATCCTGACCTCTTTAGCCCCGGCAACGATCTGTCGCCCCAGGGTTCCCACTGCCTGATATCCGACAAAGACTATGGTACTCTCTGCTCTGGAAATATTGGTGACAAGATGGTGCTTTATCCTCCCACCGGTGCACATTCCGGAGCCCGCTATTATGATAACGGTGGCTGCTATATGATTTATTGCCCTCGACTCCTCGATTGTCCTCGCCAAATTCAGGCTAGGGAAATCAAAGGGGGACTTTCCCTGACGCACCAGTTGGCTCATTTCTTCGTCGAACAATTCGTGATGATGTCTGAACACCTCGGTGATGCTCACCGCCATAGGGCTGTCAACGAAAACCGCAAGGTGTGGTATGCGACGCTCAAGCAGAAATTTGTTGAGATAATATAAGATCTCCTGACACCTCTCTAAAGCGAAGCTGGGAATGACTATGTTTCCTCCTGCTTTTACTGTGGTATTTATGACCTCGGCCAGCTCGCTAGCTGCGTCTTCGGAACGTTCGAGTAACCTATCGCCGTACGTGGATTCCACCAAAACATAGTCTGCCTGTTCAAACGAAGTTGGATCCCGCAGCATTGGCCTGTCCCAACCGCCAATATCTCCGGAAAAGAGGACTGTCCTCTCCTCTCCATTTCGCCGTACCCTAAGCCTGATCATGGATGCGCCCAGGACATGGCCAGCTTCATGGAAGGTGGCTTCAACTCTTTCACCTATGGCAATGGTCTCTCCATAGCTGACAGGCGAGAACAGTGGAAAAGAAGCCTTGGCGTCATCCATGGTGTACAGTGGGATCTCTGGGTAGGGTCCTTTTCGCCCCTCTTGTTCGTGCCTCCTCTTCTTGAACTCTGCGTCTTCTTGCTGCAGCTTTGCGGAGTCCAAGAGCATGATTTCGGCGATCTCAGCAGTGGCAGCCGTACAGTAGATTGGGCCGCGGAATCCTTCGCGGACTAGCTTGGGGAGTAGACCGCAATGGTCGAGATGAGCATGGGTCAAAAGGACTGCATCTAGAGTTCCGGGCGGAATCGGGAAAGGATCCCAGTTCCGTCCTCTAAGTTCCCTCTCCTGATAAAGCCCACAGTCCACCAAAAGCCTTATGTTGCTGGCTTCAGCAAGGTAACGTGACCCGGTGACATTCTGGGCGGCACCAAGAAAAGTCAGCTTAATCTCCATACCTTTACCTTCCAGCGACTAGCCTTTTCATCCCAGCAATCGTCATCGCTGTGGTTCGTACCACAGATGACTAGGATCATTCCTCTTTTCCAAGGATGGCCTTAACGGAATGCGGCTATCCTGGTCGCTCAGTTTCGGAGATAATAACAAAGTCAACAGGGCTAGTAAAGTTGCCCCACTTCTGTTACACCAAATAAATTATGATGAGTTGTCTAGTCTGCCCGGTGAAGAGTTTCTTCTATTATTATATGACGAATACATGCGCTGGAAATAGATTTTGTGTGATATGTGGGGATTGCCCTTGGCTTGCCGTAGTGTTATCATCTTGACACTCACCTGTAGCTCAGAAGCGTAGAGTGCTAGCCCCGGAGCAAGGTGAGGGAGTTCAAATCAGACAAGGGCATCAAAGTTATGCCCAACAAGGAGCGATAAGCTAATGAAGGGAAATCGGTCAATTGTGTTTAACTTCCCTCGGATGACTGTTGGGGTAATGGGATCGGCGGGGGGACACTTGGCAAACGAGGTGCGCCAGCCGGTACGTCGCTTGGGTGCTGCCATAGCCAGGCGGGGATATGTTCTCGTAACAGGGGCCTGCCCAGGTATGCCACACGACGCTGTCAAGGGCGCGAAGGAGGAGGGGGGGTTTGTGGTAGGTGTCTCCCCTGCTCTCAACTTGGAGGAGCACGTGAGGAAGTATCACTCCCCTACCCGCGGCTACGACGCCATCATTTACACTGGAAGCGGGCTTATGGGCCGTGAGATCGAGAACATAAGAAGCTGTGACGTGGTTATCTTTGCTGGAGGACGCTCCGGAACACTAGGCGAATTCGCTATTGCCTACGACGAGGGGAAAGTAATAGGAGTTCTGGAAGGCACTGGCGGCATCACTGAGCATTTGAAGAACATCATCAGCATAGTGAAGAAGGAAACAGGAGCAATCGTATGCTACGATGCTGACCCAGAACGCCTTCTGGATCAGCTAGAGCGCATATATGAAGAACGTATTCTCCCTCGACACCTAAAAGCCCTGGAAGGCCATGATCCTGACGGAGTGCTCGAGTCTGACTCTGAAGGAGTCTATCGACATCATGTCTGACATGCACTAGGCGCTAGGCAACGATTCTGACAAATGTTACTCTCCCTTCTCTATTATTTCTGCAGAAACATTGGCGTAAACTGGGGCTGACCGTGGAGGTGAACAAGCTGATTGGGTTGATAAAGAATAAGGGTGAGGTGTATCATTTTGGCAAGGTCGATCTGTCCGAAAAAGACTGGAGCATTACATCTCGAGATACCAATTTCAAAGGGGACCACGAGTAGGGCAGGAGAATGGGGACGATCCATACTTGGGAGTCAGAGTGCCTCCCGAAGCTGGAGGTGCGGGATGCAGCTACCGGCGATATCGGAGTTTGCACTCTGTGGACGCCCTTGAATCGAATCAGACTCTATCTAAACCTGCCGAGGATAAACATCATCGGACCACTAAGGACAAAAATGGGCTTGGGGTGGCTACTGAGGGGCTTGTACCTCTATCCTGCTATCCGTAACCTGGTAATCTGTGGCAAGGACTTATCGATGACTGGTGATGCTTTGCTTACCCTCTGGGAGGAAGGTCTGACTGAGGACAATACACTGCCAAGGTCAGGAGGGAAACTCTACCCCGAGATGGATCGGGAAGCGGTGGATCTGCTTCGGAAATACGTGAAGGTGTGGGATTGGCGCACTAAGAGCTTGGAGGAGGTGGGGAGAGATATAAGCAATATACCTTATCTAGGCGGAGAGATGGAGCCGCGGTCTTTTCCCCCAGTAGCCATACCAGAACAAACCACTTTCCCTTCCAGGAAGACCACTTTCACCCTATTTGCTGAGGAGGTAGGTGATGGCTGGTTGCAGCTAGTAAACCTGGTGATGCGTTGCGGCACGGTGAAGGGCACGAGGAGAGGTGATCGGCTGACTGAGGTTCTGAACGCTGTGGTCACTGTAAAGTTAGCTAGTGAGGAGGGAACGCTCCCTTGCTGCTTCGATTTCGGTGCTGACGAATTCGAGGCGTATTATGGGCATTTCCTCTCTCTTTCCCCTCGGGAAGATGTGGACTATACCTGCGGTGAGCGGTTGCAAAGCTGGTCTTGGTTTAACCAGGAAACTAATAGGATGGAAAAGGTAAATCAGCTGGAGAGAACCATTGATAGGCTACAAAGGTCTCATGACACCAAAAGAGGCACTATGGTTCTCCTTGGACTCACTGACCTCGACAGGCTGGACGACGCACCTTGTGTCGTTTTAGTTACCTTCAACATCGCGGATGAGCGACTTTATGGGACCTACGTTATTCGGAGTGATGACGTCTACAATGCTTGGCCGTTTAGTGCCTTATCCCTGATCAGATTGCAGAGGGAGGTATCGAAGCGAATAGGCATACCTGTTGATTCAGCCACCTTTATCTCACACTCAGCCCATATCTATGAAAGGGATTGGGACAAAGCTTGGGCTAAATTAAATAAATGGTTCAAGCGACCTTTGCCCTTCCAGGCTGACCCCTCAGGTCTCTTCTTCTTTAGCTTGGACAATGGTGTAGCCAGAGCCCTGTTTGTCAGCCCTGAAGTAGACAGGGTGCTATGGGAAGAAGAGTCCCGTAATCCGGAGGATCTAATTCGCCATATTGTGGACGCCATGCCCTGGCTGACAGCCCAACATATAAGATACTTAGGTGAAGAAGGTGCCAAACTAACCCGAGCCTTGGAAGAGGGTGTGCCCTACGAGCAGGGGTAAAATCATGGCTGATGGTATGTACTACAGCAGGTTTTTTGGTTGGGAGGTGGCTTGTGGAGGCTTTCTCTTTCTCTTCCAAAACGTGAAGTTTATCTCTAAGCTACTCCTAGTAGCTTCTTAGCCAGGTCCACTCCATCTTTTGCGTGGGCTCCCCAGCCATCCGCCCCCACACTCTCTGCCCACTCTTTTGTGGTTATAGCTCCGCCGACTATTACTTTGTACTTTTCACGCACTTTCATCTGTTTCAGCACGTCTATTAACTCAGCGAATTTTTGCTTGGCGGGAATAAACATTACTGAGACTGCAATCATGTCTGCTCCCGCCTCTTCGGCCTTCTCATAGAAATTCCATGGTTCATTTTTTTCACCTATGTCGACGATCTCAAAACCATTAATCGAGAGGAAAGTACAAACCAGATTCTTGCCGATATTGTGTTGGCTTAACATTGTCCCTATCACTATCTTTTGCGGGAGTTTTTGCATGCTTTCCTTGGGCAAAGCCTCCTGTATATACGGAATGCAAGCCCTGGCTAGTATACCCCCTTTCACCAGGTCGGGGACAAAGGCCTTTCTTGCTTCAAATCTTGCTCCCAAATCATTGAGACCTTTGACTATGCCATCCTCTAAGATCGCAACTGGATCAAGACCCCGTGCCAAAAGTTCCTTGGTCATTTCCTCTGCTTCTTTGCGCTTTACCTCAGCTACTACTTTCCTTAGCTCAGTTATGTCCACCATTTTCTCACCTCTTTTAGTTTGTTCTTAGTCCCAAGTTGGATAATCAAGACCCATGTCTTTGAATATTTTGGTGAATTTTTTATACTGGTCGAGGGCTTTCTTGCTAGGTCTTAGAGTCTTCACGTCGTACATCTCATTTGTTGGTGCTGGCACTTTCTTGGGCTCCTCCATAAAGTTGCCACACTTGTCAAAGATTTGCTTAATTATGGCGATACCATCGCTGACCTTGATTCCTGCGGCTGCCCTTGTTACTTCCGCTGCAAACCTACAGTCTATTCCAAGATGCCCACCACATAGCCACATTCCTTCCATGCCTGATATGCAGGCTGTTATGCATAGAGCTGCCGACCCATACCAAGATTCATCCATTAAAGTCGTCTCTGGCCGAGCTATAGCTCCCATGCTAATCCAGGGTACTTTCAGGTTTCTCTCTGCGGCAAGGGCAGCTGCCGAATTACACCACAATACGTCAGGGCCAATAAAGCGACCATCAACCGTTATGGACATACCCTGCGTAAATGAACCGTCTGCATACGCCATCATTCCCAAGGTATGCGCGATTATTTCAACTGCTCCCTGTTCCGGACCAGTGAGGTAAGCATACAGCACGGAGCAACTGCTTATCCATGGTACGATGCCCTGCAGTTGAGCGAAGTAGGCCAGATTAAGCCTGTCATAGTTGATTCTCATGTCTTGCAGTATCTGTACAGGCAGACAACAATTGTATTTATTGTAGATGCCGGAGGCAAAGACAGTCATAAAAGCATTTGGGCTTGAGGCACTCATGGGAATCGTAAAGAACAGGCCTGGCCTGCCAACCCGAGCAGCTACTTCATTCGCTATTTGAGCTTCAGTCAGGAGTAAAAGCGTTTCACTTGGGGTTCCGGATATCGGCTCAATATCTCCTACTCGTGTTAGGGGTAGAAGAACTAATCCGTCACACAGCGGTTCTTGTGCAGCGGTCAAAACATGTAGTTTATAAAGGTCAAGGTCGCTGGTCAGGTATCCGCCGGCGGGAAAGAACGTGTATGGATGTTGCTTATCTTCCGGGGCTCTAGGCTTCAGGGTGATTGCATCCCTGTCTTTTCCTAAGGTGACTTCGCTTTTTCTGGTCTTGATAACCTCTTTGATTTCTTGTTCAGTAAACTTGACTAGTCGTTTTGTGTCTTTGCAGTATAATCCAACTTCCACTAGCAGTTCTAAGCCGGCTTGGAAGATTTCATCTGCCATGGCTGGGTCAGACATTATAGGCTCCTCTGGATCGCGTTCGATTTTATGCTTAGCTACAATTTCCGCCATTTTCGTGGGGAAAAACTCGATCTCGAACTCTTGCTCGTCCATTATGGGTCCGGTCATAGTTCTATCAAGTATTTCCCAGAAGAGTCTTCCCACGTCCACACCTCCCAGCGGCTTCTATTGTACCAAAGATTCGGCCTGCTTCTTATCACATGCATGAAGAGCAGCTATGAAACCAAACACCATCGATGGTCCAATGGTTGCCCCACCGCCAGCGTAGGAGTTCGCCATCACAGAAGCAGAACAGTTGCCTGTGGCATAGAGACCGTCAATAGGTGAGCTATCATGGCGGAGCACACGGGCATATGCATCGGTATTCAGGCCACCTTTGGTGTCAAGATCGCCAGGCCATAGTTCAATGGCATAATACGGTGGTCGATCCAGTGGTCCAAGACACGGGTTTGGCTTAACAGAAGGATCGCCATAGTAACAGTCAATAGCACTATCACCTCTATTGAAATCCAGATCCCTGCCACTGGTAGCATAGTGGTTAAACTTCTTTATCTCAGCTACCAATCCCTGAGGATCGATGCCACATTGCTCGGCCAGTTCCTCGATAGTATTGGCCATCTTTAGATAGCCGCTCCGAATGTACTTTCGTGGCGTAATCATGGGTAGCATCGGACTAGTTGGATACCTGCTACGGAACAGTTTATCCATAATGAGGTAGGCCGGAATAGCCCCACAGCCCTGGCTGTAGCTAGCATACTGATCTTTCACCACATCGATATAGGGGCCAGCTTCATTGGTGAAACGCTTACCCCTAGCATTAACCATGATAGAGCCAGGGAGTGACCTCTCGGGCACGATCACCATGGGCATATCTTCACCAGGCGCCAAGGCAGTGGGCATCCACCAGGCATCATCCATGAATTCCACCGCTGCACCTATCTCCAAGCCCATCTGAATAGCATCACCAGTTTGTTCAGGACATGCCACAGTCCAGGCATCTGAGACAGGCTGCCGCTGATACTTCTGGCGCATAGCCTTGTTATGTGCAAAACCACCTGCAGCCAGGATCACCCCCTTTTGGGCACGAATAAGGATCGTCCCACCCTGCCTTTCTGCCTCCAGACCAATAACATGTCCATCATCGACAATCAGCTTCTTGGCGCGAGCCTTCAACCATAAGGGTATATTCCGGTCAGCCAGGGAAAGGCGAAGCCGTCCAATAATTGCATTGCCGAAAGTTAAGCGCGTGTCAGTTTTAGCCAGACTGCGAGCGGGATTGAAGAAATAACAGATAAAGAGCTTGATCGCCTTTAGGCGCCCCCGGAGTGAGGAGTCCATCATCAGATGAACATCATAGATAGTCGCCATCATCCTGCCTAATATACGTTCCTGGCGAGGCAAGGGGCGTAATTGGCCCCTCATCCTGCCCAGATTACGAGCATTGAAAGGCACCGCCTCTAAAGTGCGACCACCGCCGGGCTTACTACCGGGAATGCTAGGGTAATAATCAGAGTAGCCTGGCACAACCTGAAAACGGACATGGCTATGCATTTCCAGATACCTGATCATCTCTGGGCCAGCGTTGACATAGGCACGCAAGCGCTCCTCTGAAACCTTGCCTTCCGTAATAGCCCTGAGATAGGTAAGAGCTTCTTCTGGAGAGTCCTGTAGACCAGCTTTCTTCATGAGGTGGTTATTTGGCACCCAAATGCCTCCACCGGACATCGCAGTCGTGCCTCCGTAGAAAGCCCCCTTCTCAATCAAAATCACCTCGGCACCGTGGTCTTTGGCCACCAGCGCAGCGGTCATGCCCCCACCACCAGATCCCACTACCAGCACATCAGTTGTGTAATCCCAATGTCTTTCTATTTCGATACCCTCATTTCATTCAAAAGATTGGTGATCTATGGGAATAGGTGAAATCCACAGGAAACGCCATGAACAATCCCACCAAATCCTTGGGAATGCGAGTGCATTATCTATTCAGAGCACGGCAAGAATTTGGCAATCACCCCCAATAGCTCATCCAGACTAAAGGTATTGGTCACGTATCCATCAGCGCTCAGCTTCACGTTCAGCTTGTGACCTATGCCAGTAACCATAATCACAGGGATAGCTTTCATGGCTGGATTTGACTTGATCATATCAGCAGGCAGAGTAACCGTCTTTCCTTGGCGTCATAATATCCGCAAGAATGCTAACTGTCAATTCTTAGTAGGTGCAATCCTGCGAATGCAAAGAAACCGAAAGTCTATTGTACGTCCTTTCCCGGCACGATTGAGCTACCATTTTATGACGAGCGCATTAGTGTTGTCTACCTTAGCAACATATTTGATACCGTGTACAGAATCCTGGTAGAGGGCTATCGGTTTCCTTCGGGAATACCAGCGCTGCCCCCCAACCTCAGGGAGGTTTTTGAGAGACCCAGACGTCAAGGACTTCGTGCTGCAACGGCGCAAACGCTAGGTCGTGCTATGAACTATACTTCAGACTTAGATGTGACGACAATCCGAAATGCAAGGTCAAGGCAACATGAAGCTACTTTGTCAGACCTTATTGCAGTCCTGCCAGACGTCGGTGGCTTTGGTTGAACAAGATAGCGTTTTGTTGGGTTACATGTCGTCACATTGTATAGTCAGTCCCTGTGGCCAATCTGCAACCAGCCTCTGTCGTTGCTTTAGACCTCTCAGAGAGTGAAGATGTCTCCTGAAGAGTTGACATTTGTGTGCACAATAACCTATGTGTTAGTAAATATCACGAGAAAGATTTGACGCAAGGCAAGACAACTGCTAGAATGCGGTTGGAAGTACGCTTGACGGCAATAGACATGCGTTGTAATCAGGTGGAATGAGGATTTGGGCTCAGAAAAGAGAAAGGAGCTTCCGGTGAGGAAAGTCATCATCATTCTAGGGTTATGTCTGGCACTTATGGTGACCACTTTGGGCTGTGGGAAAGGAGAAGGTTCAGTCAAGATCAATATGGAGATGGGAGTTTCTGCCCTAGTGGCACTCACAGACAGCTATATTGAAAGCTATGTCAATTCGATGGAACCGTTAGCCATGACTCAGGAGGTCCAGTCCGGGCAATGGGAAGACATGCTAGGGTTACTGGAGAAAGTTGAC
>Ga0209314_10001511_pt1 | contig 10168 bp, 9 predicted proteins | sample I19B2metaG_FD_184146 | JGI IMG/M metagenome (GOLD analysis project Ga0209314, IMG submission 184146) | Lake sediment bacterial and archeal communities from Gulf of Boni, Indonesia to study Microbial Dark Matter (Phase II) - ​I19B2 metaG... | ecosystem: Environmental > Aquatic > Freshwater > Lake...
CGAGCGTATCCGCAAGGCGGTTGCCGGTCATCTTTTCGTTCTCGGCGATGACCTGACCATAAGGCTGACCGCCTCTCTCGGCTTTGCCTGCTATCCGGAGGATACGAGGTCAAAAATGGAGCTGCTGGAGATGGCTGACCGTGCCATGTACCACGGCAAGGCGAGTGGCAGAAACATGGTTGCCCACATCTCCGCCAGCAGTAAGGCCCAGGGGCCGGAAAAGAAAGTTTAAGGGGTATAAGAGTTGGCAATAACGGCAATCAAGGGCTTTAACGATATATTACCGGGCGAAGTGGAGAAGTGGCAGCACATAGAGGCAACGGCGAGAAGGGTCTTCGGCCTTTACGGTTTCGACGAGATACGCGTGCCGATCATGGAGAAGACCGAGCTCTTCGCCCGTTCCATCGGTGACGTTACGGATATCGTCGAAAAGGAGATGTACTCCTTCGTCGACAAGGGTGAAAACCGGGTAACCCTCCGCCCGGAAGGGACTGCGGGTGTAATGCGTTCCCTCATCGAGAACAAGCTTTACGTGGCCGATGCCGTCAGCAAGCTCTACTACATGGGGCCCATGTTCCGTTACGAAAGGCCGCAGAAGGGGCGCTATCGCCAGTTTCACCAGATAGGGGCTGAAATTACCGGCGTTGCCGATCCCAAGGTGGATGCCCAGGTTCTCACCATGCTGCGCCATTTGTTCGACGAGCTTGGCATCACCGAACCTGCCCTGGAGATAAACTCCCTCGGCTGCCAGGAGTGCCGCCCGGCCTATCGCGGTCTGCTCAAGGATTTCCTCCGCTCAAGGCTTGCCGAGCTTTGCGATGACTGTCGTCGCCGTTTCGACACCAATCCGCTGCGCGCCCTGGACTGCAAGGCCACTGGTTGCAAGGAGGCAACAGCAGGAGCTCCGGCAATGCTGGACCACCTCTGCGGCCAGTGCGACGAGCATTTTTCCGCGACCAAACATTTCCTCGACCTGGCAGGCACCGGTTATCGCCTGAACAGCAGGATGGTAAGGGGGCTTGACTACTACACCCGCACGACCTTCGAGCTGGTCACCGGACTTCTCGGCTCCCAGAGCGCCGTGGCCGCCGGCGGCAGGTATGACGGGCTCATATCTGATCTGGGGGGGCCGTCCATGCCGGGCATCGGCTTTGCCATGGGGGTGGAGAGGTTGGCGCTCCTCCTGGAGGGGGAACGATTCAGGGTCTCCCCGGACCTGTTCATCGTGGCCATCGGCGGAGATGCCCATCCGGCCGCCTTCAGGCTCATGTGCGAACTGCAGAGAGTGGGGGTGGCGGTGGAGATGGATTACGAGGGGAAGAGCCTCAAGAGCCAGATGCGGCGTGCCGACAAGCTCTCCTGCCGCTACACGCTGATCATCGGCGAAAGTGAACTCGCCTCGGGCAGAGCCCCCTTGAAGGAGATGGCCACCGGCAGCCAGGTCGAACTCCCCCTCGATGCCGCTGCCATAAGTAAGACCCTCGGCAGCTGAGCTGCCGAGGGTCGCTACCGGTGAGCCCTGCCATGAAGCAGACTCCGCTGCGCACAGTCTTTCTCGTCGTCTCCATCCTGGCAATCAGCCTGTTCCACTACTTTACCCCCCTGCACCTGCACCATATCCACGATATCTTCCAGCGACTCTACTATTTGCCCATCATCCTGGCCGCACTCTGGTTCGGCCTGCGCGGCGGGGTGCTGACAGCCGTGGCGGTGAGCATCGTCTATGCTCCCCATATCCTCTATCAATGGGGGGGGGAGCTTACGGTTGAGATGGAGAAGTACCTGGAGATTTTGCTCTACAACGTGGTCGGCTGTCTCACGGGTATCCTTGCCCAGCGGGAGCGGGAACGGCGTGAGGAGCTGCAGCGAAGCGCAGTGGGGCTGGAGGAGTCCTATCGCAGGCTGCAGCAGCAGTCTGAGCGGATCATTGCCGTTGAGGAGCAGCTGCGGCGGGCGGAGAAGCTCTCGACCCTGGGAGAGATGGCGGCAGTACTTGCCCACGAGATCCGCAACCCGCTCGGTTCGATCCGAGGTACGGCGGAGATCCTGCGGGACGACTACCCTGCAGGCACTGCCAAGCATGAGTTCATCGACATCCAGATAAGGGAGACCGAGCGGTTGAACCGGGTTGTCGAGGATTTTCTCCGCATGGCCAGGCCCCAGCAGGGGGAGAAAAGGCTCTGCTCACTGAGAGAAGAGCTGGAGACGATAGTCACCCTTACGGCCGGTTCAGCCAGGGACAGGGGGGTACAGCTCGTCCTTGAGCCGACAGACGTGGGGCTCTTCATGCTTGCCGACGGCGAAAAGCTGCGCCAGGCGTTTCTCAATATCCTCATCAACGCACTCCAGGCGACCCCATCAGGGGGGCGCGTAATCGTCTCCGCAAGGCGGGTTGACGATTGCGCGCTTATCTCTTTTCGAGACAGCGGCGCCGGGATACCGGCAGAAAACCTGGAGCGGATTTTCGAGCCCTTTTTTACCACCAAGACTGACGGCACGGGGCTTGGCCTGGCAGTGACCAGGAAAATAATCGAGGCCCATGGCGGAAATCTCAGGGTGACCAGCGTCCCCGGGGTTGGAACAACTGTTGAAATAACTCTGGCACTGCTGCCGGAAGGGGGGGGGGATGAAACAGCTGATCCTCGTGGTTGATGATGACGCATCGCTTCGACGCGTTCTGGAGTACAACCTTTCATCAGCCGGTTACAGCGTGGCAGCGGCCTCATCGGGAGAGGAGGGGCTCTCCCTGTTTCTGCAGGAGCGCCCCTCCCTGGTCATCACCGACATGAAGATGCCCGGCATGTCCGGGCTGCAACTGCTTGAAGCTGTAAAGGATCGGTCGCCTGAAACCCTGGTGATCCTCATCACTGCCTTCGGCAGCGTGGACATGGCGGTGGAGGCGATGAAGGCCGGGGCATATGACTACATCACCAAGCCGTTCAACCGCGACGAGATGCTCCTTACGGTTGCAAAGGCCCTACGCTTCACCGGTCTGGCCGAGGAGAACCGCCGCCTGAAGAGCGAGCTTGCCGGCAGGGGGGGGGAGCGCGAGCTTGTGGGAGCATCGGCGGCAATGGAGAAGATCTACCAGGTGATACGCAAGGTGGCTGACAGCGATGCGTCGGTGCTGATAACCGGCGAGTCCGGCACGGGGAAGGAGCTGGTTGCCAGGGCCATTCACGGGCAGAGCAGCCGCAAGGGGGGGACGTTCGTGGCCATCAACTGTGCCGCCATCCCTCGCGACCTGTTGGAGAGCGAGCTTTTCGGCCATGTAAAGGGGGCCTTCACCGGGGCAATCAAGGACAAGGTGGGCAAGCTCGAGCTGGCCGACGGCGGGACGATCTTCCTCGACGAGGTGGGTGAGCTGCCACTGGAGCTTCAGCCCAAGCTCCTGCGGGTGCTGCAGGAGCGGGAACTGGAGCCCGTGGGTGGGGTGAAGCCCCGCAGGCTGGATATCAGAGTCATAGCCGCCACCAATATCGATGTCGACAGCTCACTTAAGGGTGGCACCCTGCGGGAGGATCTGTACTACCGCCTGGCCGTCATACCTCTCCACTTGCCGCCGCTACGGGAGCGGCGTGAGGACATACCACTGCTGGTCCGTCATTTCTGCAAAAAGCTGGGGGGTGAGGGGGTTCGCTTCCAAAGAGTGGCCCTGGAGGCCATGGAGGCCTACTCCTGGCCGGGGAATGTCCGGGAGCTGGAGAACGCTGTGGAACGCATTCTCATCATGCGGGAGGGGGACGAAGTCACCCTGGCTGACATCCCGGAGAAGGTCCGCAGCCGAGTCGGGAGCGCAGCTTCCGGGAAGGTCGTCAATCTTCCTGATGAAGGGTATCCCCTGGAGCAGTTGGAGCGGGAGGTGGTGGTGGAGGCCCTGCAGCGCAATCAGTGGAACCAGGCAGCTGCCGCCCGTTTCCTGCGCATACCCAGGCACACCCTCATCTATCGCATGGAAAAATACGGCATTACCCCCACGGCAGAGCTGGGTGGGGAGTATGGGGGGTGACCCCGGCCGTTTGCCCGTCATCCGGGAATTGATGAGTCTGCCAAAATTTCAGCGGACAGGTCGCCAGTGGGGGGCAGAACGACAACTGCGCCGCCGCACGCCGGTGGTTGGCATTGGTGCGAGGGCGCAGGTTGTCTCCTCCAGAGGAGGGATAGCAGAAAAGATAAAATCAGTGTTTCAGCTGCCGATTATCCTGGGGACCTATTGGCCGCTCCCCTTGATAATTGCTTCGGCACGTTCCTTCTGGTTGGGGAAGAGATCCTTGGGTACCTTCTCTCTCCCCACTGCCTTGACCACCATCATCCTGGCACACTTGTCATAATCCTGTTCGCAGTACATCTTCTTGAAGACCGCGGCAGTTGACGGCATGTTCGGCATCTGGTCATTGAAGAAGATGCATGTTTCGCTCAGTTCGCAATTTGCCATTCTGTTTTCCTCTCTGTTTAATTTCAGGCGAGTCTGCGCCCGCCGTTATCCTTCAGCCTTGCGTGGGCCTCGCGCAGGATCCTCTCTGTCGTTCCCCAGTCGATGCACTTGTCGGTGATTGAAACGCCGTATTTCAGCTTGGAGTGATCGGAGGGGATGGACTGGTTGCCGCTCTCCAGGTAGCTTTCGATCATCACCCCGGAGATGGAGCGGTTCCCCGCCTCTATCTGGGAGATCACCGCATCCAGCACCTCCGGCTGTTTCTCGTGATTCTTCTCCGAGTTGCCGTGGCTGCAGTCCACCATGATCGTGGGGAGAAGGCCGCTCTTGGCAAGCATCTCCTCGGTCTTGAGGATGTCCTCCGGGTGGTAGTTGGGCTTCCTGCCGCTGCCGCGCAAGACTATGTGCACGTCAGGGTTGCCGGTTGTCTGTACTATGGAGGTCAGCCCTTCGCGGTTGATGCCGAGGAAACTGTGGGGGGCCTTGGCTGAAACCATGGCGTCGAGGGCAATCTGCAGGTTGCCGTCCGTGCCGTTCTTGAAACCGATGGGGAAGGAGAGGCCGCTGGCCAGCTCCCGGTGTGTCTGGGATTCGGTGGTCCGGGCGCCGATAGCCCCCCAGCAGATCATGTCTGCCAGGTACTCCGGGGTGATGGGGTCGAGCATTTCGTTGGCAACCGGCAGCTTCAGTTCCGTCACCTTGCAGAGCAGCCCCCTGGCGATCCCCAAACCCTTGGAAATCTTGTGGGAGCCGTCCATGTCCGGGTCGTTGATCAACCCCTTCCACCCCACAGTGGTGCGCGGCTTCTCGAAGTAGACCCGCATGATGATGAAGAGCTGGTCGGAGAGTTCGGTTGCCAGGGAGGCAAGTCTTTCGGCGTAATCTACCGCCCCCTTTGGGTCGTGGATCGAGCAGGGCCCCACCACTACCATCAGGCGGTGGTCTTCGCCGCGGAGAATCTTCTTGATCTGCTCACGGCTGGCGGTGATGAACTCGCTCCCCCCTTCGTTCATGGGGAAAACCTGGCGGAGGTCCGCCGGGGCGATGATGGGGGTGATGCTCTTGATTTTGAGGTTGTTGGTCTTTATCATGATTGTTCCCTGTAAAATTAAATGCTGGGCAAGAGGTGTAACCTGAATTTATAGCAGATTTTGCATGCTAATGTTAGAAAATTTCTCATTCGCAAGGCAGGCCCACCAGTGACGGATGGCTTCGCCTGGCTGGCAGGGGGGGATGCCATATCCCAAAAATCGCTTGGAGAAGATTTATGCTTGACAAGGAGAATTCGTTCGAGTAAAAAGGACAAAAACGGTCTTAAATGGAGCTTTTCATGATGGAGCTGACCCGCAAGGGTGAGTACGCCATAAGGGGGATAGTCTATCTGGCCAAGCAGGCGCCGGGAAAGGTGATCCTCGTCAGCGAGGTGGCCGAGGCCACCGGAGTACCCCAGACATTCCTGGCAAAGATCTTTCAGAGTTTTGCCAAGCTCGGGCTGGTAAACTCCTTTCGCGGAACCGGGGGCGGTTTTCTCCTCGGCCGCCCTGCGGCGAAGATAACCCTGCGCCAGGTGGTGGAGGCCGTTGAGGGGCCGATCATCCCCAACCGCTGCCTGACCGAGGACGGCAGTTGCATCAGGGAGAATATCTGCACCGTCCACCCGGTTTGGCGCAGGGTGCAGGGGGAAATTGCCGCCATTCTCGATGGAGTTACCCTGGAGGATCTTGCCAGGGGGGAGTAGGCGGTTTTTTTTGCGGTTTAATGAGACATAAAAAGTCCTGTTAGGCAATATTAATCGGAGAGGAGAAGAGAGTATGGATTTGGTGACACTGAGTCAGCTTCAGTTCGCGGCAACCTGCATGTTCCACTGGATTTTCGTGCCGCTGACCCTGGGGCTGTCCATCATGACCGCCTGGATGGAGACGAAGTACGTCAGGACGGGCGACGAGACTTGGCTGCGGATGACAAAGTTCTGGGGGAAGCTGTTCCTCATAAACTTCGCCTTGGGTGTGGTAACCGGCATAACCATGGAGTTCCAGTTCGGCCTCAACTGGGCCGAGTACTCACGCTACGTCGGCGACATCTTCGGCGCCCCGCTGGCCATCGAGGCGACGGTCACCTTCTTCCTTGAGTCTGTATTCATCGGCGTCTGGATTTTCGGCTGGAACAAGGTCTCCAAGAAGACCCATGCCCTGACAATCTGGCTGGCTGCCATCGGCACCAACCTCTCCGCCCTCTTCATCCTCCTGGCCAATGCCTGGATGCAGAAGCCGGTCGGCTTCGCCATCCGCAACAACAGGGCCGAGATGACAGACTTCATCGCCGTGGTCACCAACCCCTACGGCTGGATCAAGTACTCCCACACCCTCTTGTCCGGCTATGCCCTGGCGGCATTTCTCCTCATGGGTGTTTCGGCCTGGCACCTACTGCGCAAGAACGAGGTTGATTTCTTCACCCGCTCATTCAGGATGGCCGCCGTCTGGGGATTCGTCGCCTCGCTCATCGTAGGCGTGAGCGGCGATTTTCACGCGGTGGAGATAGCCAAGGTGCAGCCGAGCAAGTTCGCCGCCATGGAGTCCATCTGGGAGACCAGGAGGAACGCCGACATGTGTCTTCTCCTCCTCCCCGATGCGAAAAACGAGTGCAATGCGGTTGAGGCGCTGAAGATCCCGGGTATGCTCAGCTTCCTCGCCTTCCACGACACCAACGCCGAGATCAAGGGACTCAAGGAGTTCCCCAAGGAGATGAGGCCGCCGGTTACCCCAACATTCCTCAGCTTCAGGATAATGGTGGGGATCGGCACCTTCATGATCCTCGCCAGCTTCCTGGCGATTATCCTCTCCCGCAGGGAGAACTTCGTCGACAACCGGCTGTTCCTCAATCTTATGGTCATGGCCATCCCTGCCCCTTACATTGCCCAGCAGGTCGGCTGGCTGGTGGCCGAGCTGGGGAGGCAGCCATGGATCGTCTACGGAGTGCTCAAGACCTCCGATGCGGTATCCAAGTCGGTGACAGCGAGCCAGGTTCTCCTTTCGCTCCTCGGCTTCACCGTGCTCTATGGCTTCCTCGGCGTGGTTGACATCTACCTGCTCGTCAAATACGCGAAAAAGGGGCCGGACAGCGATCTTTCCAACATCATCAACGTGCAGGGGAGGGGGTAAACGATGGATGCAAACATTTTCCAGGTAATCTGGTTTGTTCTCTGGGGTCTGCTCTGGGGGGCCTATTTCATGCTGGATGGTTTCGTCCTCGGCACCGGCTTTCTCTCCGGGATCATCGCCAGGAGCGATACGGAAAAAAGGGTCCTGATCAACTCGGTAGGCCCTGTTTGGGACGGAAACGAGGTCTGGCTGCTGACTGCCGGCGGCGCCACCTTCGCCGCATTCCCCACCACCTACGCTCTTATGTTCAGTAACCTCTACTCGGCGCTTATCCTGCTCCTCTTCGCCCTCATCGTGCGCGGCGTATCCTTCGAGTTCAGGGGGAAGCTGGACTCTCCTGTCTGGAAAGGGGCCTGGGACAAGGCGATCGTAGTCTCCAGCTTCCTGCCTGCGCTTCTTTTCGGCGTTGCCTTCGGTAACATTTTCAAAGGGATACCGATGCGCAACGACTTCGCAACCTTAAGCTTCAGCTACGAGGGGAGCCTTGTCGGTCTCCTCAACCCCTACGGCCTGGTTACCGGCGCTCTCTTCGTCCTTCTCTTCGCCGTGCACGGCAGCCTGTACATCTCCGTCAAGACGGTCGGCGACCTGCGCAGCCGCGCCATCTCCCTGGCAAACAGGCTCTGGCCTGCTCTTCTGGTCGTCGCCGTCGTCTTCCTCGGCTACACCTACCCGGCCACCAGGCTCTACGACAACTACCTGAAGGCTCCGCTGCTTCTCATTGTCCCGGCCATCGCCGTCGTCTCCCTGGTTATGGTCAAGGTACACGCGGCCAGGGGGGAGGCTGGCAAGGCGTTTCTCTTCTCCTGCCTGACGGTGCTCTTCGTGGTCGCCACCGGGGTGACAGGGCTCTTCCCCAACCTGCTCCCTTCCAGCTTGGATCCGGCATCAAACCTGACGATCTACAACTCCTCCTCCAGCCTCCTTACCCTCAAGCTGATGACCGGGGTTGCCCTGGTGGTGGTCCCCATCGTCATCGCCTACAAAGTCTGGGTCTATCGGATCTTCCGCGCCCCGGTAACCGCCGAGGATGTGCTGAGTGACAAGCAGGCGTACTGATCTCTCCGTATCATGAAGAAAGGCCCGACCGGATTCCGGTCGGGCCTTTCTCGTTTCGGAACCAATGGTTCGTCACAAAGTGGCGTCGATGGTCTCGAAGTCGATCTCCTTTTCGGCGTTGGCCTTGATCCAGTTCAGCTTCTCCTCGTCCTCCACGGTTATCTTGGCAACGTCGTCGCTCAGCGCCGTGTAGACATCGGCAGTCGTTCTGGTGACGCGGATGTAGGGTATGCCGCTGTCCTCCACTATCTGCTGGCTGATGTTGGACACCGTCGATTGGCCGGTGATGATCAGGCCGGCTATCTTCTCCTTGAACTCGGGGATGTGGTAGAGGGAGGAGATGGTGACCAGCAGCTCGTCCCGGGATCCGGTTACTACCAGTAGGGTGGAATCCAGCAGGTTGTCCACCACCCGCTGGGATGAGGCGGCGCCGAGCTGGATGTGATGGATGATCCTGCTCCTTTCGGACTGGCTTGCGCGCAGGGGGAGCCCCAGCAGCCTGGAGATGTGCCCCAGGGTCGGGTTTGCCAGGATGGGGGAGTAGTTGAATCCGCCGATTATCTTCAGCGGAGTTTCCGCAAAAGCCTGCCCTATCAGGTCTATTATCTGCTGCCGCTTGTCGTAGCGGACCTTGTTGATGACCGCCATGCGCACGTCCGCCCCCTCTTTTTCGAAAAGGGCCATGTTGAGTCGCAGGGAGTCGACCACGCTGCCGATGCCGCTGCCGGTGACGATCATGATCGGCGCGTCCAGGAGGTGGGCAACCCGGGCGTTGTTCAGGCCGATTATGGAGCCGACCCCGGCATGGCCCGCCCCCTCGATGATGAGGAAGTCGTACTTGCTCTCCAATTTTCTCACCGACTCGACCACCGCATCCTCAAGCTTTCGCGGATCGATCTTCCCGGCAAGGAAATCCCTGGTGAACTCCTTGTGCAGAGCCACCGGCGACATGTATTCGATATCCTCCTCCAGGCCGTAGGCCTTGGCCATCAGGGCGGCGTCCATGTCGACCATGCGGTTGCCGAACATCTCGATCTTCGGGCCGATCGGCTTGATGAACCCTACACGGGCGTACTTCTTGCGCGCCAGGTGCATCAGGGAGACGCTCATGGTGGTCTTGCCGCAGTTCTGGCTGGTGGCTGCAATGAACAGTTTCTTGCACATTGGGCTGCTCCTAGGGGGGGGATAGCTGCTGATCGTCATATAATTGCATCCGCTGCTCCCTATTGCAAGGGGCGAGATTGGGATTGCTGGCATTGCAACACCCCGGCATGGCCGTGGCATGCCTGTTTTATAAGGCGATACACATAAGATGATTCTATTAAGTAGTTGCCCCTAAAGGAGAAATGCATTATTATGCAAAAGTCGCAGCGGCATGTGAATCCTGCCTCTCGTACTGGCAGCATATCCCCCCCCGTTTATAGCAGCATTCATGGAGGTCGAAGATGAAGAGATTTTCAGCGGCACTGTTGGTGCTGGTGGCCGGTTTTGTCCTTGGCGGTTGCGGCAGCGGAGT
>Ga0209314_10001512_pt1 | contig 10167 bp, 7 predicted proteins | sample I19B2metaG_FD_184146 | JGI IMG/M metagenome (GOLD analysis project Ga0209314, IMG submission 184146) | Lake sediment bacterial and archeal communities from Gulf of Boni, Indonesia to study Microbial Dark Matter (Phase II) - ​I19B2 metaG... | ecosystem: Environmental > Aquatic > Freshwater > Lake...
CGTAGATGTCGACGGGCACCACCTTGTCAACGCCGCCGCAACTGGCGTAGCTGCCGGCGGTGACGCCGCCGTCGCAGGCGCAGCCGCCCAGGGCCATGACCAGACGCGGCAAGGGCGTAGCGTCCACCGTCCGCAGGACGGCCTGACGCAGATTGTGGGTGACCGGACCGGTGACCATCAGGAGGTCGGCATGACGGGGTGAAGCAACGAAGTCAAATCCCAGCCGCTGCAAGTCGTAAATGGGATTGAGCAGGGCGTTCATTTCGAAGTCGCACCCGTTGCAGGATCCGGAGTCCACGTGCCGGATGTGCAGGGAGCGCCCGAGAATGCGGCGGGTCTTGGCATCCAGTTCCTTCAGAAGCGGAGCCAGTTCCGGGCCGGCTTCGGAGCCCGGGGCCGCCTTGGGCCTTTCCGTCACCACGCCCACAGACAGGCTCTTGCGCAGCATCTGCCACATGACATACCCTCCGCTTCTACCGGTCCAGACAGGAGTAGCACAGCTCAAAGCTCTTGTTGATCAGGGGGAAGTCGGGGACGATGTTCCCCGGCACCGTGAGAGGCACGGCCGGCCAGTTGGTGAAGGAGGCGGAGCGTACGCGCAGCCGGGCGATGTGCCCATCCGGGTCCAACATCACCCAGTGGACGTTCTCGCCCCGAGGCGACTCGGTGATGCCCATGCCGGTCCGATACGGGCCGTCACCGCCCCGGCCGCCCCCGTCGCCGACCTGGTCTTCGCCGGCCCCCCGAGACGCCAGGGCGGCAGCGGCGACTTCGGCGGGGGTCAGGCGGATGGGGCCGGACGGTAGGCCTATGACAGCGGCGCGAGCGATGGCCAGGGACTCCGCCACCTCTCGCACGCGCACCCGCACCCGGGCCAGCACGTCTCCGGCCGGCTCGGTGACAACGGTGAACGGGATGTCTCCGTACGCCGCATGAGGCCAATCGGCCCGCGCGTCCAGAGCCAGGCCGGAGGCCCGGGCGGCCACGCCGACCACGCCCAGGTCGTGGGCGTGGTCGGGCTTCAGGACGCCGGTGGTCGCGAATCGGTCCATGACGGAGGTGTTGGCGAACAGCACCTCCGTCAGTTCTCCGAACTCGGCCTCCACCTCGGCGAGGACGGTCTGCATCAGTCCCAGTTCTCCCTCGGAGAGGTCCTTGCGGACGCCTCCCACGGCCTGAGCCCCGCGCAGAAAGCGGTGGCCGGTCAGGCCGGCGCTCAGCCGCTGCAGCTTCTCCTTCAGGCGGCTGCCGCCCGACACGCCGAAGGCGAAACCGACGCCGGCGCACACGTTGCCCACGTCGCCCACGTGGTTGTAGAGGCGCTCCAACTCCAGGTAGAGAGTGCGAAGGTAGGCCGCCCGCCGGGGAATGGTGAGGCCCAGGGCCTCCTCCACCGCCTGGCAGTAGGAAACGGCGTGGGACACGCTGCAGGCGCCGCAGATGCGCTCCGCCACCACCAGCCCGTCGTCCAGGTCCTTGCCCTCCGCCTGCTTCTCCAGGCCACGGTGGGTGTAGAACAGCCGCGCCTCCAGGTGGAGCACGTTCTCACCCACGGCCCCGAACCGGAAGTGGCCGGGTTCAATGATGCCGGCGTGGATGGGGCCCACGGGAATGGCGATGGTTCCCTCGCCCACCACGCGGGGGCTGGGCAGCAACGGGGCCGCCTCACCAGGGACCAGGGCCTCCTGAGGCGGCGGCACAAAGTCCTGGCGCAGGGGGTAGTAGCCCCGGGGCCAGGGTTCATGCAGAACCAGGGGGCGCGGGTCCGGGTGGCCCAAGGGTGTCAGGCCCAGCAGGTCCTGGACCTCGCGCTCGTACCACTGCGCAGCGGGCAGGAGGGGCGTGACCGAGGGGAAGGTGGTGTCCTGCGGATCCAGGCGGAGCAGCAGGGTCTCCACCCCGCCCGAGGGGAGGCGGAACACGTAACGCAGGTTGTAGAAACCCTCGGACAGGCGCTCGTCGGTGCCGACCATGCTGACCAGCCGTGCCCCGCCCTCGGCCAGGGCCCGTACCCGGTCCGGAAGGGCTGCGGCCGGAATGGCGGAAACCGTCCCTCTCATCTAACCCACCCCCAGGACCTGGCCCACCTGGGCCACGACATTTCGAACTGTGGCCGGTACGAACAGGCCACCCGCCACAAGGGCCACCAGGCTGACGACGATGACAACCGAGGCGGATGTGCTGCCGCGGGCTGGAGGCGCAAGGCGCACGCGTCCGGCCGGTTCACCGAAGACCATGTGCCCGACGTGATACAGGAAGGCGCCAAAGATGACGGCCACAATGGCCAGGAAGAGGAGACCGATCCAGGTCCGGCCGGAGCTGAAGGCTGCGGCCGCCACGCTGAACTCGCTGAGGAACAGGGCGAAGGGCGGCGTGCCGGTGATGGCCAGGGTGCCCAGGAACAGGCCCAGGCCGGCGACGGGGGCCACCTTCTGGGCGCCGCGAATGCGGCTCATGTAGCGGGTGCCGTAGGCCTGCGTCACCTGGCCGGCGGAGAAGAACAGCAGCCCCTTGCCGATGCCGTGGAAGAAGAGATGGTAGAGGGCGCCAAAAAGGCCGTACGGCCCGCCCAGCCCGATGCCGAGGGCGACGATGCCCATGTGCTCGATGCTGGAGTACGCCAGCAGCCGCTTCAGGTCGCGCTGAACGGCGGTGAAGGGCACGGCCGTCGCCATGGAGAGCAGTCCGAATCCCACCAGCAGCTTGCCGGCGAAGCCCGGGCCCACAGCCCCATTGACCAGGACGTAGAACCGAAGGATGGCCTGGACAGCCACAGCCAGCAGAACGCCGGAGAGGGTGGCGCTGATGGGAGAGGGCGCCTGGCTGTGGGCGTCCGGCAGCCAGGTATGCATGGGAGCCAGGCCCGCCTTGGTGCCGTACCCCACCAGCACCAGGCCGAAGGCGAGCTTCATCAGGCTGGGGTTCAGCCGGCCCGTGACGGCGACCAGGTCCGACCAGGCCAGGGCGCCCTCGGCGACCCCCGGCGCGTTTAAGGCCGCGGCGTAGGTCACGGCCGTGCCCAGCAGGGCGAAGGCCAGGCCCACGCTGCAGATGATCATGTACTTCCAGGCGGCCTCCAGGGAGTGGGGCTTGCCGTAGAAGCCGACGGCGAAGGCGGAGGCCAGGGTGGTGGCCTCGACGGCGGCCCACATCATTCCCAGGTTGTTGGCGGTCAGGGCCCAGAACATGGTGCCCACGAACAGGTGGAACCAGAGGTAGTAGCGCCGCAGGCTCCGCGCCGCCACCAGGCCGTGCCGCACCTCGGTCTCCAGGTAGGCCGGCGTGTAGAAGGCGGCCAGGGTGGTCAGGAGGCCGGTGAGGAGAATGAGGTAGGCACCGAGGGCGTCCACGCGCAAGGCGTTGCCCCACTCAGCCAGCGGCCCCGCCGTAAAGACTTGGAGGGCGACAGCTGTGGACAGAACGAAGGTGAGGGCGGACCCGGCCAGACTCACCCGCCCCTGGTTTCGGGTTGTGCCCGGCAGGAAGGCGGTCAGGCCCGTGAGCACCGGTGCCACCACGAGAGCCGTTCCCAGGTAGTTCGTGAGGCTCACCCTTTCAAGTCCCGCAGCCTGTCTGAGTTCAGGCTGTCCAGGGTTGTGCCGATCCGGAAGGTCAGGGAGCCCATGATCAGGACTGCCACCAGCAGGTCAAAAAGCACGCCCAGCTCAACGGCGAAGGGCATGCCCTGGGTGGCCCCCAGCACGGCGAGGTAGATGCCGTTTTCCAGGATGACCAGCCCCTGGACCTGGGCGATGACCTGCCGGCGGGTCATCATCATCAGCAGGCCCACCAGCACCATCCCGCTGCCGAAGCTGAGGAAGTCGGCGAACGACCGGCCTCCGAAGAGGCCCACCGGAATCACAGCCCGGGCCAGGACCAGCAGAGCAGCGGCCAGGGCTACGGCCAGTTCCGGCGCCAGAATCGGATGAGGGTCCACCTTTCGCTCCAGACGCCTCAGGACTCGGAGGAGAACCAGGGGGATGGCCACTCCCTTGACAGCGAGGGTGAGAAAGCCGGCCACGTAGAGTTCGGGCGTCCCCCCGGCGGCAGCCAGCCACACCGTCAGGGCGCCCAGCGCGGCGGCCTGCAGGCCCAGGGCGATGGCGGCGTGATCCAGGCGCCGCATTCCAACAAGCAGGACCGCAATCAGAAGCGCGGCGGACAGCAGAGTGTTCATGGCGTTACCTCCCCAGGAAGAGAACCGTCACCACGGAGAGCGCGGCCAGCAGGAAGGAGGCGCCGAGCAGCCGGGGCAGCCGGAACAAGCGCACCTTGGCGAAGAGGAACTCGATGAGTCCGAAGGCCAGCCCCAGGACGCCGACCGCGGCGATGGACAGCCCAAGGGTCAGGGCCCCGTGACCGAAGCTCCCCAGGCCCAGAAAGACGTTGGCCAACACGGCCAATACGGCAAACTGCTTGACTTCCGCCGCCCAGGTCAGGAGGGCGAGATGCCGGCCGGAGTACTCCAGCAGCATGCCTTCGTGGATCATGGTCAGTTCCAGGTGCGTGTCCGGGTTGTCCACGGGGATGCGGCCCATCTCGGCAATGGCCACGAAGGCGAAGGCGGCAGCGCCCAGCAGGCGGCCGGGGTCTCCGGTTGTGACGCCACCGGCGGCCAGGGCGCCCAGGCGCGTTGTGCCGGCGGATGCGGCCAGCCCCGCCAGGGACAGGAACAGCACCGGCTCCACCAGGACGCTGACGGCCAGTTCACGGCTGGCCCCCATGCCGCCGAAGTTGCTGCCGGTGTCCAGGGCCCCCAGGGTCAGGCCCACCCGGGCCAAGGCCAGCAGGTAGATGAAGGCCAGCAGGTCACCCCCGGCACCGGACCCCAGCAGCGGAACCTGTGCGGACGCCACCGTGTAGGCGGCCAGAGCCAGGTAGGGCACCATCGGCAGGATCCAGGAGCTGTGCCGGGAGACCACCGGCTCCTTGGCGAAGTACTTGCGCAGGTCATAGTAGGGCTGAAGGACCGGCGGCCCGACCCGGTTCTGGAGCCGAGCCTTGAACTTCTTGATGATGCCGTTCAGTCCCGGGGCAAGGGCCAGAATCAGGAGAGCCTGCAAGGCCCCCTGCGCTGCCTGAATCAGAGGACCGTTCAACGTTCCCATCCTCTCGCCTCCTACCTTGCCAACACCAGAAGCAGGGCCAGGGCCGCTACGATGTAGGCCAGATAAGCCTGGACCGAACCGGTCTGGATGCGCCTGAGCTGCCATGACGCTGCCAGAAGCCCGCGGCGCAGCGGCACGTACAGGTAGCGCTCGTACACCGGGTTGAGTGAGGCCTCATACCGGACGACCGTGGGGAAATACGGGCTGCCCGCGTCCTCGCGGGTCACGGAGCGCTCCGGCCGCAGCAGGGTGCGAAAGAAGAGGCGCAAGGGCTTCACCAGGGCCACGCCGCTGTACTGCATCTCCGGCTGGAGGTCCACGCCGCAGGCCCACGGCTCGGCCACCCGCACCGGGCGCCCTCCGGACCAGACCCTGGCCAGCCACCAGGCTACGGCCGCGGTCAGCACCAGGGCGACGGCCAGGACGGGCGTGAGAGAGGCGACGTTTCCCACGAACGGCGCACGGGGTACGCCGGCCGCGCCGACCACCCCGCCGGTCACGGCATCGCCGACGCTCCGGGCCAGGTCCAGGACCGGCCCCGGAACCAGCCCGATGACCAGGCAGAGAGCCAACAGCAGCCACATCGCCAGGCGCATGCCGAAAGGGGCCTCCGCGGCGGACGCCGCCCGATCGCTGCGCGGCAAGCCCAGGAAGCTGATGCCGAAGGCCTTGACGAAGGCCGCGGCGGCCAGCGCCCCGGCGAAGGCCAGGCCGGTGGCTGCCAGCAGGGCCGCCAACTTGGCAGCCGGCAGGGGTGCCGAGGCCCCCAGGTGAATAAGGCCCTTCAGGGTCAGCACTTCACTGAGGAAGCCATTGGTCGGCGGCAGGGCGGAGATGGCCGCAGCGCCTCCCAGGAACAGCAGAGCCGTCTGCGGCATGCGGTGGATAAGTCCGCCCAGTTCCTCCAGGTTCCGCGTGTGGGTGGCGTGGTGCACCGCACCCACCGCCTGGAACAGCAGGCTCTTGAACAGGGCGTGGTTCAGCGCGTGGAGCAGGGCGGCGGCCGTCAGGGCCGAGGCCAGTGGCCCCAGTCCGAGACTGCGGGCGAAGAGCGCCGCGCCCAGGCCGGTCAGGATGATGCCCACGTTCTCGATGGTGGAGAATGCCAGCAGCCGCTTCAGGTCCGACTCCATCAGGGCGTAGAGGACCCCCAGCACGGCGCTGGACAGGCCCAGCCCCATCAGCAGAAGTCCCCACCACCCTGGGCCCCCGCCCAGAACCACGAACACCAGGCGCAGCAGCCCATAGACGGCTGTCTTCACCATCACGCCGGACATCAGGGCGGAGACGTGGCTGGGCGCCGCCGGGTGCGCCCGCGGCAGCCAGATGTGGAGGGGAATCAGGCCGGCCTTGGTGCCGAAACCCACCAGAAGGAAGACGAAGGCCAGGTCGCGAAGGCCGGGGCGCATGGCCGCCGCCGCGAGGCCGAAGCTCGCCCAGTCCGACGCGCCGGCCGCCCGCATCAGGATCAGGAAGCCGGCGGTGATGAAGGCCGTGCCGGCGTGGGTCATGATCACATAAAGGAATCCGGCGCCACGCACCGCCGGGTCCTCGTGCTCCGTCATCACCAGCAGGTAGGAGGCCACGGACATGACCTCCCAGGCCACCAGAAAGAGAACGGCGTCGCCGGCGGTGACGACAACGACCATCGCCAGGACGAACAGGTTGCAGGCGGAAGCCAGCCAGCCGGTCGGTTTGCGGCCCTCGTAGGAACGGAGGTAGGACGGGGCGTAGAGGGAGGCGGACAGGGAGCCGACGGAGATGATCAGCAGGAAGAACGCGCTGAGCGCGTCCAGCCGCAAGCGGCTTAAGGAGTAGGGAAGCCGCAGGGAGAGCCCGAGAGTCAGTTCACGCCCCGGCGACAGCAGTACCGCGGCCGCGGCGGCCAGACCCGTCACAGCGGCGAGCAGGGACAGGGCGTGAGACACTCGTGCGGCCGCCCGTCGCCGGGTCGCCAGCCGTCCTCCATCGTTCGAGGCTGCCCGTGCCGGCAGCAAGCCGGCCAGAGCGCCTACCAGGTAGAGGACCAGGGTGACTCCCAGAAGCCGCGTCGCAGCGGATACCCCCAACGCCATGCGCCTGCACCCCCGCACTCAGATTAAACAAACAAAAAGAAAGGCAAGCCCAAGCCCTATGGCTTCAGCTCGCCTTTTGAACGCTTACGAAGTTAGCTTACGGGTTCGGGTTCAAAATAACCCTACCTCGCGGATTCACCCAGGAGTGGTTCCCCCGTTACCCTTGCCAGGTATTCAGCGATTTCCGAGCAAGTTCCCTGTGCAGTTATGCCGCTATCATATCAGAGTAGACCGACAGATTCAACAATTGGCAGGCTTTCCAGGCAAGAGACCTTGTAGAAGAAGACTCCCGCGGGAAGGCTATCTTGCCGGGGAAAGCGACCGTGGGATGCGGACGGAACGGGGGGAGGGGTCTTGATGCTCTCGGCCCAGCGGCTAGACCTGGCCTTATCAGAGGAAGACCTGAACCGGCTGGCGGAGGAGTTCCTGCAGCGGCCCGGACTCGATGACCTCCGGCTGCAGCTGGAGGAAGGCGTGCTGCGCGCCGGCCTGAAGGTCTCCGGGTTGGGTTTCAATGTGCCTGTAGAGGCCGAGGTGCGTCTGCTGGAAGTAGGGGCAGGCCGGCTGCGTCTGGGTCTGGACATTACGAATCTTGGTCTGATGCCCGCCATAATGAAAGAGGTTGCCTTAAAAAAAGTTCTCGATAGCCTGCCGGTCCTTGGAGTATCATACCACCAAGGGGAGGTCCGGGTGGACCTGGTGGAACTCCTGGGAGGGACCCCCGTTCAGCTCGAAGTGGCGGGTATTGAAGTCCATTCCGGACTGTTGCGCCTCTCCCTGACGAACCTGAGGTACCTGCCGGTGGTTTCGCCTGAAGGAGACCGTATGGCGCTGCAGGCTCCGGGACCGGCCGCTCTCCCGTCGGTGACGCCCCAGCCTGGCGGCGGTGGAGACGAGCCCGCAGTCGCCGCCGGACCCGACAGCCCGGCCGTGGCGGTTCCTGAACACCAGGACTTCTACGACCGGTTGAAGGCCCAGGTTGGTGAACAGGCGCATCGTCGCCTGCCGGCCCGGCTTCGGCCACTGGTGCCCTGGTTGCTCCTGGTGCCGGACAGCTTCGCCTTACTGGTGCGGCTCCTGCGCGACCCGCGGGTGCCGCGGCGCTCCAAGTGGATCACGGCCCTGGCGGTGGCTTACTTCGTGGACCCGCTGGACCTGATTCCCGACGCCGTTCCGGTACTGGGGCAGATGGACGACCTGGCCGTCGCCCTGTTCGCCCTGGACGCCCTCCTCGGCGACACGCCGGCGGACGTGGTGCAGGAGCTATGGCCCGGTCGCGGCGACATCATCGCCACGGTGCGCGAGGGCGTCCGGTTTTTCAGCCGGTACTTGAGCGGGGGAGCCATTGCCAGGATCAGGGCCTTCCTCTCGCGCCGGGACCCCGGGGGGCCGCAGCCAGACGCAGACTCCGACCCGTCTTAGAGCAAGTGGAGGCGAAGTCCATGGTGGTTCTGGAGAGGCTGATTCCGCTCGGCCTGGCGGCCGCAGCGTTGTACTTGATCTATCGCAGCCGTCTGCGGCTCTGGCGCCTTACCGACGGCGCGGCCCGCCGCGTCCCGACCCGGTCGCCGCTCTCCGCCGGCCAGGCGCGCAGGAAGCCAAAGGAGCCCCGCTGGATCCCTGTCCAGAGCGCCATTGGCAGCGATCGGCCGCTGCTCCCTACAGCCCATCTGTTGCGGCGGAACGGGGTGGAGGCGCGCATCGTCCGCGCCTCGGTCATGCGCGGCCGGCGTCTGCTTCGGCTCGTCATCCGTCAGACGGACATCAGCCGCGCCCGGGAGATTATGAGCCGCGAAGATCTCTATATCCAGACGCGCCTTGATTCACGGTTGCAGTCGTGATCACACCATGTGAAGGCGCCGAATTCGCAGACATCACCCCGCCTGAGAAGGCGGGTTTTTTGTTCAGCCGGCTGTTCCTTCCCGCGGACTCTGTGACGTGGGTCACAGTGGCCGCCCTCGGTTCAGGTTACGGTAGGAATTGAAGACGAATGCCACCCTTGCGGCAGCGTTCATCTCCCCAACAGAGAGCAGGAGGAGAGGCATTATGCCCAAGCTGAATCGAATCACGCGCACCGCCGGCGCGCTGCTGGTGGGAGCCGCGCTTCTGGCAGGATGCACGAAGGCGGCCCCGGCGTCGACGACCGCCCCTTCCGCCCAGGACGCGAAGAAAGACCAGCCGGTGCAGGCCGACCCCAGTCTCAAGCCTGCCGTTATCGCCTCGCCGGAAGCCCCGCCCCGGCCGCCCCAGGGCAAGACGGTGGAAGTGCGCTTGACCGTAGAGAAGCGGTCCCTGGAGGTGGCGCCCGGGTGGAAGAGGGAGGTCTGGACCTACAACGGCCAGGTTCCCGGCCCCACCATCCGCGTCAACCAGGGAGACACGGTCAAGATTACCCTGGTCAACGGAGATGCCACCAGCCATTCCATTGACTTCCACGCGGCGCGGATTTCGCCCCAGGCCGCCTTCAAGAGCGTGGACACCGGCAAGGATCTGACCTTTGAGTTCAAGGCCAACGACCCGGGTGTCTTCGACTACCACTGCGGCACCGCACCGGTCCTGATGCACATCGCCAACGGCATGTTCGGCGCCATCATCGTCGACCCGGCCGAGGGCCGGAGTCCGGCCCGGGAGTACGTGCTGGTCCAGAATGAATGGTACCGGGATCCCATGGACCTCAAGGACATGGAATACGGTCAGCCTGTGGCCATGGCCTTCAACGGAATCGCCAACCAGTACGTGGATAAGCCGCTTCAGGCTCGGGCCGGCGAGCGCGTGCGCCTCTATGTGGCCAACCCCGGTCCCAACCGCTTCTCGGCCTTCCACGTGGTGGGCACCATCTTCGATCGGCTGGAGGAGGACGGCAACCCCAAGAACGCGGCCTACGGCGTCCAGACCTATACGGTGCCGCCCGGAGGCGCGTCGCTCTTTGAGACCACCATCCAGGAGCCGGGCAAGTACCCCGTGGTGACGCACTCCTTTGCCGA
>Ga0209314_10001514_pt1 | contig 10137 bp, 1 predicted proteins | sample I19B2metaG_FD_184146 | JGI IMG/M metagenome (GOLD analysis project Ga0209314, IMG submission 184146) | Lake sediment bacterial and archeal communities from Gulf of Boni, Indonesia to study Microbial Dark Matter (Phase II) - ​I19B2 metaG... | ecosystem: Environmental > Aquatic > Freshwater > Lake...
CCGCCGGCGCTAGCCCCGTCATTTCCAGGTCGAGGATGGCGACGGCCGCCCCGGCGGCGCGGGCTCTATCCGCCATGCGCCGCAACAGCGTGGACTTTCCGATGCCGCCGATTCCCTGCAGCAGCGCAACCTGCGTCGGCGGCTGGGATGCGCCCAGCCACTGGTCCAGCCAGGCAAGCTCCCCGGCGCGGCCAACAAAGACCGGCGGCAGCGTCCTGGGTGCGGATTGGGGCGACGATCGGGGCATGGCGGACACCTCCTGCCGGCTTGCGGAGCGGCGATCGGGCTGATGGCGTCAAGCAACCCAATGATGGTGAGGGCCAGAGATTCGTCATCCGCCCCACCATTTCCTGCCAGCTTGTCAACGAGTGCGAGACTGTTCTGACACTGACACGAGACTGCACCGGGACGGCGCAGGGATACTCCGTTGAGATTCACCTGAGACTTGGCCACCCTCCGCACGCTTTAGGATGGATGTATGGGCCTGGAACTGCGCCCTTGGCAGGCTTGCGCCGGCGGCAGTTCCTCCGCCCCAACCCGTGGGGAGGTTGCGGAGAGGTGTTTGTCAAGGGTCTTGGACAAAAGGGCTTGCGGCGCGTCAACCGGCAGGTACAGGTGTTTCTGGTCGTTCTGGCCATGGTTTTGCAGGTGATCCTGAGTCCTGCCGCTACAGCGGTGGCGACAACGCCGCCAACAACGCCGACGACAACACCGCAGGCCACACCTCAGCCGACGCTGCCCGGCGCGAAGGCGACAGCCCGCGCCCGCGGGGTCATCGTCCGATTCAAGGCAGGAACGATGCCGGCGCCCGGGGTTGAGGCCCTGGGTGTCACGGGCGTTCAGGCCGCGGCACGGGCAGACTCGGCCGGCCTGCAGTTGCTGACGGTGTCGCCGGACGTGGATCTGTCCACGGCGCTGGCCCAGCTTCGCCAGGACCCCCGCGTGGCCTATGCCGAGCCGAACTACGAACTGCGAGCCCAAACGCCGCCCAACGACCCCCGCTACCCTGAGCAGTGGGGCCTGGACTCGACCGCCGGTGTGTGGGCGGAAGCCGCCTGGGCGGATGCACAGACCCAGTTGGGCACCGCTTCCGCGGTGCCCGTGACGGTGGCCGTCATCGATACCGGTGTGGATACTGCCCACGAAGACCTGGCGGGCCGGCTGTTGCCTGGGGACAACGTGATCACCGGCGCCGGCGCCGGCAACGCGGCGGATGACTCGGCCAACGGCCACGGCACCCACGTGGCCGGAATCATCGCCGCCGAGACCGGCAACGGCATCGGCATTGCCGGCACCGCGGGCACCTTCCCGGTGAGCGTCCTGCCGGTGAAGGCCCTGGATGCCAACGGCATCGGCACTCTGTACGACATCGCCCAGGGCATCCGCCTGTCTGCGGACCGGGGAGCCCGGGTCATCAACCTGAGCCTCGGCGCCAGGCTGCCCGACTACCCCGTCACCCTGGCGGAGGCCGTGAAGTATGCCCAGGATCGCGGTGCGCTGGTCGTCGCCGCCGCGGGCAACGACGGCGACCGCGTGGAAGGATTCTACCCCGCCGCATTGCCGGGCGTGGTGTCGGTCGGCGCGTCCGGCCGTGACCACCACCCCGCGTCCTTCTCCAACTATGGCGCTACGCTGATGGCTCCCGGTGTGGAGATCCTCTCCACCTTGCCAGGCAACCACTACGGCACCCTGTCAGGGACGTCCATGGCGGCCCCCTTTGCCTCCGGTAGTGCAGCCCTGCTGCTTTCGGTCTATCCGGACAAGGGAGCGGCGGACATCGCCGAAGCCCTGCAATCCGGGCAGAGGGTCTATCCCGAGGGGTGCCGCACGTACGGGTGGGGAACCGTCTGTGACAACTACTACTACGTCCTCGACGCCCAGAAGGCCCTCGGCCTGGTAATAGGGGGCAGCGCGCCGTATGACACTCTGGAGATCCTCCAGCCACAGGAAGACGGTTCCCGGTCTGCGCACGTGGCCGGTGAGGTTGGCATCATGGCCCAGGTCTCGAACCCGGCCAAGGTGTCCCGCGTCGATTTCACCCTCGCTGATAGTGCCGGCACCTCCGAGACCGTGATCGGGTCCGTGTACGGCCTGGCCGGAGGCGGCACGGATGAGAGCGGCCTCTTCGAACTGACGTGGGACTCGACCACGGTGGCCGACGGCAGGTACGACCTTATGGCGCGGTCCTTTGATGCCGCGGGCGGTCAGCTGAACTCAGATTCCCTTGCCCTCACCGTCGCCAACCAGCCGACAACCGGGCTCTCGCTGCAGGTTCTGAAGCCCGACGGCGCGGCCGCTGCCGGCGCGCCGGTGACAATCTATCACGTCTATCCCGACGCCGATGGCCTCATGACCTATGAGTGGCTGTCGGACGACAGGGCCGACCTGCAGGGCAAGCTGACCATTTCCGGGGCCAAAGCCACGGATGGCAACGATTACCTGATCCTGACCCAGGGCACCGACCCTGACTTCTTCTATTACCGCGTTGTGCGGGCACCGGCCCAGGTGACCCTGGATGCCACGGGCGCGCAGCACCTGACCGTGTCGGGGCGTCGCCTGGACGGGCAGCCGCTGGTCGGTGGGCTGCTGGTGGCTGAACTGTTGGAAGCCAGCTTGCCGGCGCCCTATGAGCCCTCCCGCGTCGTTGCCCAAAACCCATTGACTGCGCTGAATTCCGCCGGAAGTGCGGAAGTGACCGTAACTCCCGGCCACTATAACTTCCGGATGGTCAGCGCCAGAGACGCGTATTACCTGGTGCAGCATGACGTGCTGGTGACGGATGCCACAACCGCGGTTGCCTTTGAGCCGCTCCCGGGCGATGTGGCCACGCTGCAGCTGGCCCCCGACGCGAGCTTCGCCGACACGGCCGTTCTCCTCAGCGACGTGGGGGACTGGTTCTGGGGTTTCCTGACCGCGTCCGGCGACGGCGCTGTCACGGTGACGCCAGGTCAGTACTGGGCGTTGATCGATTCCGTTTCCCAGGAGCCGGCGGCGGGGAAGGAGTGGCTGTGGACTCTGTCCACGCCCACCTTGCAACTGGCGGCGGGGGAGAACCACCCCCTCGCCTTCGGACCGCCCGTCAGTGCTCATCTGGCTACCTATCCCTGGCACACGGGGGGCTGGCAGCCCGGTGAGTACGCCTTTTTTGAGATGAGCTTCCCGGACGCCCATGGGAACCTGACGGCAGATTTGCAGACGCGGGCCTACACGGCCGCCACATCGGGAGCCGGTGCGTCAGCCTTGGGATTCCCGGCCGACCGGGTTCTGCGGCGGGCCCGCCCAAGTCCGGCATCGTCTGGCGGCTCCACCGCCGGCAGCCCCACCGTCGGCAAGCCGCCCGCAGACCCTACGGTCCGACCGGAACCGGCCCAGACCTTCGCCTATGATCCGGTCGCTGGCCGCTTTGAACCGGTGGCCCAGGCCTTCGCACCGGTGAAGGCCACCCTAGAAATTCGGGACGCCGCTGGAACCCCAGTGGCAACGGTGAACAACTCTTTCTGGGACTTCGCTGCCTGGTTCGTGCCGGCGACCCAGGCGGTAGGCACCTATTCGGCGCGGGTGAGCCTGGCGGCCGGTCCGCTCGGCCCCAGTGCAACCGGCGGCCTGGCCGAGAGTCAGGGTGTCCCCTTCGAGGTGCAGGTCGGGACGCCCCCGCCTGAGCCTCCGGCGGACCTCACCGTCATTGTGCTGGACCGGGAGGCGGCGCCGATGTCCTGGGCCCGCGTGAGCTTGCTGCGCCGGGCCGGTGCTGCGTATTTCCCGGTGCCCGACGCGGTGACCACCACCAGTGACCAGGGCGAGGCGCGATTCAGCGGCCTGGGACTGGATCAGGAAGGCACCTACGCGCTGGCCATTTACGGACATAGCCTCGACCCCGCCAACCCGACGGGCGGCTCGGAGCCGGTGTTCCTCTTTGTGCCTTTGGCGTCGCTCACGGCCAATGCCTCGGTGACGGTTGATGCCTCGAGCTACACCATGCATCGCCTGGTGCTGAAGGCCCAGGACGCCAACGGCGGAGCCCTGGACGGCGGCTACCTCGACTACTTCGCCTATGGCTATGACGCGTCGGGGGCGCAGGGCGGCGCCCTGCTTGAGAACCCCGATAGCGACGCGCTGGTGGTTTGGGTTCCGGAGGGGCGCTACGCCTTCGTGGCGGACCCGCCCGACAGCTGGGGAACGCCTTTCCACCTGATCGCCGGGCCGGTCAACGTGCCGGCCGGCATCCCCGTGGATGGCGCCAGCGGCGAGCGCGTGCTCGTCCTGGGAGGCGCAGGTCTGGCTGGGATTTCCGTCTCCGGTCCTCCTGCCCCGGCAACGGGGCCCTCGGACTACAACGTCGGGGGCGTGGCGATTTTCCGGTCCGACATGCCCGCCGTGCCGTCACCGGTCTTCCATGACACAATGCAGATGACCTACGTGTTGCCGGGCACCTACCAGGTGGAGGCGGTCCTGGCGCGGCAGCACTACGACGGCGAGTGGGACTACTGGTTGGAGGGGGAGCTTACCGCAAACACCCCGGTGGCCGATGGTCCTGTCACGCTCACCATGGACGCCAACTTGACGGCGCACCTTGACCTGGACGCGGCGTCGTACCCGTTGGGTTCCACCGTGTACTCGACTCACCGGGTGGAGGACTCCCACGGCAACCGCCTTGTCGGCATGGCCACCAATCTGGGCCTGGTGTGGGGGACCGCCGTTCAGGCGTGGCGCATTCCCGGGGCCGGTCCTATCCTGGCCGGCCGGCCGAAGGCGGCAGGAGCCGTCAGCCCGATTCGCGTTCAGAACCACGAGGAGATCGCCCCCTTCCTGGTCATTCGAGATCCCAGCGGCGCTGAGGTATTCCGCCACAAGGACGCCGGACCTGACTTTGACAGCCTCTGGTCCTGGCACCCGGAATACGGAGGCTACGGATCAATCGAGTCCCAGGTGGTCCCGAGCAGCCACTTCAGCACCTTCTTTGGAGACCACTACATTATCCCCGACGATGCCCGCGGCGGCCGCTACACGGCGCTGCTCCAGTTGGGAGCGGGGCCCGAGGGCGACATACAGGCAGAGGCGCCGTTCGACCTGAACGCGGCGCCGGCCGCGCCACTCCTCGATTCCCTGCCCTCACCCACCAAAGAACCCAAGGTGTCGGTTACAGGCTCAGCCATGGCGGGGGCTACGGTCGCCGTCGGCTATAGCCTCGACGGTGGCGTCCGCGTGGACGCCGGCAGCGTCACGGCGGGGACCGACGGCCGCTTCAGCCTGGAGGTCGCCCTGCCGACGGAAGGCACCTACGTCTTCACGGCGACCGCCACGATGAACGGGATGACTGGGGCGGAATCAGCGCCGGTCGCCGTGGTGGTCGATCGGACCCCCCCGGGGGCGCCCCTTGATCTGGCGGCGGAGGGCCCGGACCAGACCCACATCCTCTTGACCTGGAGCGCTCCGGCAGATCTGGACGTGACTCGTTACTACGTCTTCCGGGACGGCACCCAGGTGGGGGAGGCCCCGGCCGGCGATTCCCTGCGCTACCTGGACGGCGGGCTAGAGCCCGAGCACGACTACCTGTACGAGGTCATGGCAGTGGACTGGGCGGGCAACGTCTCCTCGGCCGCCGCCATCACCGCCCGCACCGGATCCACCGGCGACCTGGAACCACCCTCGCCGCCGCAGCACCTGCGGGCCGTTGCGGCTCCCGGGGGCGTGGTCACCCTGGAGTGGGGCGCCGCCGCCGATAACGTGGAAGTGACCGGTTACCGTATCTTGCGGGCTGTCGGTGACGCAAGCCCCGAGGTGGTCGGCAGCGCCGACGGCGGTGACACGCTGACGTACACCGACACCGGTCTGGCTGCCTCAACCGCCTATGCCTACACCGTGACCGCCTTCGATGCGGCGGGGAACGACTCTGCACCGAGCAACCAGGCCACGGCCACCACACCCGACCCGTTCCTCACAAGTCTGATCTGGCGGTCGACCCTGACCCCCGGTCGGCTGCTTGTTCCCGGTGGCTCTGTGACCTTCACCGCCACCGGTGAGCCGGACCGCCAGGTGGTGGCGAGAGTGGTCTACCAGACCTGGTACGACGAAGCCGGCGTCTTGACCGAAAACCTTCGGACCGTAAAGGAGCCGGTGGTCATGGCCCAGGACGGGGATAGGCCCGGCACGTACCGGGGCAGCTTCACCCTGGCGGCTGGCACGGCCGAGCTGACGTCCATCCGGGCGGTGCTGTCGGACGGTCAGGGCCATGAGGCGGACAGGACGGCCTCCCGGCTGCCCGCCGCGGTCGGCGGCAGCTTGAAGGTGACTATAGTGGCTCCTCCGGTCGACTCCCTCAACGGCGCCCGGCTTGTCGCCTGGAGCGGCAGCGTTAGCAGTGGCGGTCAGGCCGTGCTGAACGGGCCGGGGGACTACCTACTGACCGGTCTGGGGGGCGCCAGCGACTATCAGGTGCGCATCCTGGGACGCGATGGTGAGCAGTTGGCGCTGCAGGACAGTGTCGTCGTCTCGGCGGGTCGGGAAAGGACACTTTCCCTTGAACCGCACCTGCCCGCCACCCTGGAGATACGGGTGGTCGGCCTGGCGGACGCCCCGGTGGCAGGTGCGGGGGTTCAACTGAGCCGCCCGGACGGGCGGCCGATCAGCGGCACGTACACCGACGAGGAAGGGCGGACTCCGGCGTTCACCAACCTGTTGTCCGGGGATGAGGTCAGGGCCACGGTGCGCCTGAATGGCGGCAGTCTCAACATGCCCTACCGGGACGGCACGGTGGAGACCTTTATTCTGGACGTGGGGGAGAACGCGGGAGTGGTGCACCTGCAGCCTCTGCCCGTGGGCACACTGGCGGGCCGGGTCACCACAACCCAGGGCCGGCCCCTGGCCGGCGTCGTGGTGACGGTCAGTCAAGACGTGGACGGCCGGCACATCACGCACTCCGGGCAGAGCGACGCGGACGGGTCGTATAGCATCAGCACGCTTGCCGGGCCGGCTCAAGTCAGCGCTGCCAAGCCAAACACCAGGTACGACACGGGTCGGCCGGTAAGCGTGACCGTACCCGAAAATGACACCACGACCCTGGATCTCAGACTCGATGCCGTCGGCCCCGGGACCGTGGGTGTCGAGATCTACACGCGGCAAGCGGGCGGTGACTGGATCGGTCCCATGGAGATGGACTGGCGCGTGGCCGTGCACTTCCGCCTGAAGATCACGGACTCCGTCGGCCATAGCTTCGGCTCATACTGGAACTACCCGGTGCAGGTCTGGGGCCGCTCCGGCGATCCCTTCCAGGTCTGTATCGACGGCATTGAGGCGGGCCTCCCCGCCCAGTGCCAGTCCGTCCAACTAGACGACAACCTCAACGCCACCGCCGTGTTCCGCCTGGAGGAGCACGGCAGGATCACGGGTCGGCTGGTGGATGTAAACGGGGGAAACCTCAGTGCGGGCGACCTGGCTCAGGGATGGGATGCAGGTCTGTATTCCGTGGAGGGAAGCGGGCAGAAGCGGTACCTTCGCCAGTTCACGGGCCGCACACCAGAGGTGAGCATTCCGCTTCTGGCGGCTGGTCAGTATTACGTCCGTATCAGTCTGCGAAGCGACCAGCGGTTCACCGAGAGGACGTTCTCCGTGCCCGAGGGAGGGGTTGACCTCGGGGATCTCCGGCTGTCCCGCAACGCCAGCCTCTTTGTGGGCGAGGTGACAGCCACCCCGACCGAGGCCACGCCCGGGGGAATGCTGACCCTGCGCGCCTCCTTTGGGCTTGATCCCAAGTACACGCAGGCCACGACGGCCACGGATGTCGGCTTGACCCTGGACATTCCGGGAGGCGCCACACTGGTGCCGGATAGCGTGACCGTGGACGGCCAGCCCGTGGAAGCGACGGTGGACGGGGCTGTCCACGTGCACCTGGGCGACCTGACCCTGAGTCCCGGTACCAGGAAGGTCGTCGCTTACCAGGTACGTCTGGATGACGACGTGAGGGGAGACCGGCTCGCCGTGAACGCCCGGGTCGAGAGGAGCCAGGGTGAGGGCCGCCTACGCGATGACCTGGCGCCTGCCGCCGTGCTGCTGGCACAGGTAAGCTTGAACGTGCCCACAAAGCTGGTGGACCTGAGGACGACGGCCTCCGGCCGGGCTCCGGCCGGGTCTGTGGTGCAGGTCTACGACGGCAACGTCCTGCTTGGTCAGGCCCAGGCATCATCCGGCGGTTTCTGGCGTCTGCCGCTCACCCTGCCGGACCGCGGAAGCCCGACCCGTCACGACCTGAGGGCCGTGGTCGAAACGGACACAGGCTTGCTGCGTTCGCCGCAAGTCACGGTTCAGTATGACCAGGACCAGGTCGCCCTCGTGGAGTTCACTATGCGCCAGTCGGACGGGCGCCGCGTCACCTTCGATCCGTCTCAGGGCGTGGCCACCTTCCCCTACGTGGTGGTGCCTGGGAACTCCTTCTCCTTCAGCCTGCGGTTCAACGACCCGAGCCGTGTCAGCGATGTCGCGGTGTTCCTTGGGGACGGCAAGGCCGGCGGCGTCCAGAACGGCGGCAGCCTGAGCGCCGCGCTCGGCTGGCCCGGCTACGACCTGGGGGCCGTGTATGTCAAGTACAAGGCCAGGCCAAAGACAAGCATCCTCAGACAACAGGCGCCCGCCGAGGAACAGCTTCGCGAGCGGCTGCCGATGCAGCTGAGCGACTTTGAAGTGCGGTCTTCCGGCAGCACGCCGCCGCCGGCGGAGAACCCAACGGCTCCAACCACCGGCTGGACGGAATTCTCCGTTCCAGGTCGCCAGGGCATGACGGGTCGCATGGAGATGACCGTGGGGCGTGGCGTCAGCTATACCCCCACTGCTGACGAGCTCGCCGAGGCAGCGGCCAGCGGCGTGCCGGTCTACGGCGCCTCCTTTGACTACGTGGCAGGGACCAACGACCTGACGGCCACGGTCACCGGCCTCATCCCCGAGTCGGCGCTGGACAGCGCCAATCCCACCGGCACCGCCGCCAACCTCCTGATGAAGGCTTTGGCCGCGAAGGGGGATGCTCCGACCGCCGCCGCGGCTCCGGCGGGCGACCTGCGCGCGGCAGGTGTCGAGGTCGTGGTTCAGGTCACTGCCAGGCTGACCCTTCGCGTCGGCGCCAACGAGGCCCTGAACGCGGCCGACTGGACCAAGTCGCTGATCGACGGCTTTGGTGTCCCCGCCAAGTTCGATGAGCTTCAGGCCTTGAAGGACCAGGTGGATCAAAACTGCGATGCGGGCTCCGCCAGGATCTACGACGAGTGGGCCGATAAAGTGGCCCAGGACGTAATGATCGGCGAAGCCATCAAGTGGGGCCTCCAGATTGCCGGGGTCGTCCTGGCCCCCGAGACCTTCGGTCTGGGTACCCTTCTGCTCTTCGGCGCCAGCCAGGCTATCGGCTGGGCGATGGACCGGTCCATCGACAGGAGAATCCAGAATATCAAAGACGCTGTCGCCGGCAACGCCGAGTGCAAGAAGCCCGAGGAGAAGAAAGAGGAGGTCGCGAACCCGACCTGGATCTGGGATCCAAGCGGCCATGTCTATGAAGGGGCGGACGAAAATCGGCTGGAGGGCGTGAAGACGACGGTCTTCCAGCGAGCCCCGGCCACGCAGGCCTGGGGGCTCTGGGATGCCGCCTGGTTCGGCCAGGAGAACCCGTTGCAGACCGATGCAGTGGGCCGGTACGGCTGGGACGTTCCGCCGGGCGACTGGCAGGTGGTATACGAGAAGCCGGGGTATGAGCCGGCGCAGAGTGCGGTTCTGACGGTGCCGCCGCCCAGGACGGAGGTCAACGTCGGACTGGTTTCGCTGGCGCCGCCCGCCGTTGCCAGTGTGGTGGCGGTGGCCGGGCAAAGCGGCAGTGGCAGCGCGGCTGCGGACGCCGGCTACATCCTCCTCCTCTTTGACAAGTACATGCGGGCCGACACCCTCACCGACGCCGCCGTCACGGTATCCGTAGACGGTCAGGTCGATGAGTTCGGAGACCCGGTCCTGGTGAGCGGCACCGTGGCGCCGGTCAACCCGGTGGCGGACCCGAGTGGTAGCGGGCAGTCTCTGTCGCGGCGATTCCGGTTCACGCCGGCCACAGGCGCTGCACTCGCGACGACACTCTGGACCACGTCGCCGGTCATTGGCCGCGCCGCGTAACTC
>Ga0209314_10001515_pt1 | contig 10136 bp, 8 predicted proteins | sample I19B2metaG_FD_184146 | JGI IMG/M metagenome (GOLD analysis project Ga0209314, IMG submission 184146) | Lake sediment bacterial and archeal communities from Gulf of Boni, Indonesia to study Microbial Dark Matter (Phase II) - ​I19B2 metaG... | ecosystem: Environmental > Aquatic > Freshwater > Lake...
CACCCCGCCCACTAACACGACATCATACATTCCCGAGGCGATTGCCAAGATGCCACATCTCAAGGCCACACCCGAGGAAGCACACGCAGCTTCGATTCTGGTCGCAGGAATGGGCAGAAGCCCTACCCAATCTGACAACGAAGGCGCGACATGCGCCTGATGCTCAAATGATTCAGACATCTGCCCAACGAATAGTGCCTTGACATCTCTCCTAGGATCAAGCTTCGGGCAGCTGCTGAACGCTTCTCTCGCAGCATCAAGGAAAATCTCTCTTGAGTACTTTCCTTCCAGTTTCCCGAACTTTGAAAGGCCCGCTGAAACTATCGACGCTAGAGGTTTCCCCTTCAAACCCTACCACTTCTGTAGTCCGACAGTAGGACCGAGCGTATAATTCTTTCACCATTGTCTCAAACACTTGTCTTGGATCTCCTTTGAGCACAGCTCTGAGCTTGTCTTGATCGTCGTTCACTTCGGCTGTGATAGGACTTAGGAGAGCGAACAAAGGAGGTGTTCACCGAATTCAGGAGATACACGATCGAGACGTGCGTATCGGTAGGATCGATTCTTGACATCGCTTACTTTAAATCTTCAACGTTTTAGGGAAGATGGATCTAAGGACAATTCAGGGCTAATTTGCCACAATGGAATGATTCTCGTTCCCTTTTTTCCAATACACTCAGAAAATGATCCATCCCTCTTGTTAATAGGCGAAGGAAGCACTTACAGAACTGTGCTTAGAAGGGCAACTACGCGGGGAAATTGATTGGCGATTCCTGAAGTCCGGAAGAGAGAGAAGCAAGGTTCAAAGCCGCTTCTCAAACAGCGCCCCAGCAACTTCGGTTCCGCTAGAACGTCACTAAAGACGCGTTTTCGAAGCTAAGGAAAACCCAAAACTTATCTATGTTCTGCGGACATCTTATAGTGTCCACTTGAAGGTGTGAGATTTTGCCGAAGAAAGCAAAGAAGAAAGCAAAGAAAAAGGTGAAGAGGGCAAAGCCCAAGCGAAAGCCAAGGCCCAAGAAAGCGCCTCCTCCTCCGCCTGAGGAGACCATGCCGCCACCCCCGCCTCTTGAAACTATAGCAGAGGGTCAGCCACCGGTTCTCTAATGCTCCACGTGCCCCCGAGAAGTTTGCCTTCTCTCTTTTCTCCTTTTTGGCAGTGGTATCCCGGTTAGCCCACTCAATCACGAAGCGAAGATGCTTAAATTCGTCTGACCACGCTATTTCTGATGATAGTCTTGGAAGAGGAAGACCGGATAAGAGAGATCAGAAGATACCTAGACGCGACCTTAGAGGAATTTCAGAGCCTAGTGGAAAAGGCAGGGGGATTCGACGACACTAGGATAGGAAATGGATGGCGCCCGGCCGCCATCGGAGAAACCCTCTCCACTGTCGCGCCTATACCGCCCCCCCAGATATTGGAGAAGGTCAGATCTCTGAGATGGCGAGCACTCGGGATGGCCTTGAGCAATTTCCCGAAGGCCAGAACATTCAAGATAGAGTTCGGGCAACCACGTCTCCACTACCGTCCTTACTGGATAGCCAAGGCATATCACGAATGCTTCTTCTTCAGAGGAGCGTCGTATCGAGTTCAGACAAGTGATGATGTAATGGCGGTCGAGGTAGAAGGGAAACTCCGAAACCTCACTCTACGCGATCCCAAGTCTTCCTCATTTCTGGGAGAGTTCAAGAAGAGGCTTGAGAAGGCTGCTGGACTTATGTCAACTAGTCGAAGATTCTTCATCTTGGATGGAGTCACCGAGCTTGCGAGGAAGTACAAGGAAACGTCGCTTTACCTTGATGCTCACGGAAGATACGACCGTAAGATCGAACGTTTCCTGCATCACAAACCTCCGTTGCAGTCCATCTCAGGTCTTGAGCAGCTTCGAAGGAATGATGATTCTGTTGAGATCATGCCCTTACATGAAACAAAGGATTCAGTGATAAGAAGGCTCAGCGAAGCTGTGGTGGAGCCGCCCAAGACATTCACAAGAATCCTGAGCAATAGGTTCGAGGTGACAAGTCTGGCGTTGCTATATTTACCGGTGTATGAAGTCAAGTATCAATACGCGAAGATGGAAGGCATCGCGCGTGTCAACGGCTACACCGGTGAGCTGCTCTCCTGACGGGTGCCTATTCTTCCCCGAAGTCGTAATCCTCATTCCCGTCACGCCCCACGTTGTTGCGTCTACTATTCTTCGCTCCGGCCATTGTTTTCGTTGGTCTCCGTTCTTCCCCAATCCATCTCGTTCCTTCGAACTCGTGTCATTCTAGAGTTCGTGACTCGCTGTTTTGTCGCTCCTTGCTAGCTCCTTGATGCGATTCGCCAATGTTCCAAGATGGGAACATTAATATACCACGTCTTTGATGAATGAGAAGGCGGAGATCAAGATGTCAGTCGGCGAAGACGTGTCAACCTTTTTGAAAACGCTCACAAGACCTCCACAGCTCAAAGTTCTGACATCTCTAGCAGAGAAACCGGCACAGGAGTTCACCAAGACAGAGATCGCAACAAGATCTGGGATCGGCAGAACTACTCTCTATCGGATCTGGGAGGATCTTGAGAAGATGAAGGCGATAAGTGCATCGCGTCAAGTTGGAGCGGTCACACTCTACCGCCTAAATATGACTAGTCCCATCGTGCAATCACTCCTCTCGGTCAGAGAGAAACTTACAAAGATTCAGGATGCTGTGGAACGGATCGAAGAGCTCCAGAAGCTCAAGAAGGCTTCAACAGAGCAGCTCGGAGACCAAATTCCTCCTGGGCCCTCCGTGTTGCTGAAGTTCTTAGACATGAATGCCCGAATCCCTGAAAGAGCCGTTCCTGAAGAGGCCCTGAAACTCAAGGAACATGAAACAAGCATTCTTTCAAATCTAGTCGAGTCCGGCCTGATACAGAAGACGGACGAAACATACAGCCTGACATCACTCGGCAAAATGGCCGCAGAAGGTGCCGCAAAGCTGTGGCGCCATGAGCCAGAGGAATCAACAGATGAGACTATCTCCTCGCTAAGAGTTGCGCTTGGAATTGTTTCGCAGGAGATAGGAAAGATCAGCCAAGAGCTTTCTCGAGAGAAACACGGCCCACGCGGATCAAGGTGATGGAGTTGCAAAGATATGGACTGAGAGAAGGCTTCCCGATTAGGGACAGAACACTAATCACATTGAAAACCGAAGTTGTCAAGCTCTTCAACCTGCTGACTATTGTAAGGAGTGCAATAGGAAATATGAGGGAATTTGACGAGATCAAGCAGCTGCCAGTTGCGAGACTTGAAGAAGCCCACAAGACCTTGAAGAGCTTCGTCGAACAATATGAGAAAAGAAAAGCAATGGCCCAAGGAACCGACTAGGCATCTCTCTCCTTTTTTTTTGCGCGTCTCACAAGACAATTTTTCTCAGATAGGCTGTTCAATGTCAAAACACATAATAGGTAAAGGCCTGAATCCAAACTACGATCGGCTTTGCCCTTCACCAGAAAGGCTCTCTTCACATTTACGGTTGTCCTGTCGATCGGAACGATTTTTCACCTGAGTGTTTTCCCTGCGTCATCAGCAGCTCGGCCTGTGATTGACACCGATAGCCCCGTGTATTCCCACTTGGCCAGGGAAGTATTGATAAGCGGCTATAGCCTTCAACCATCTCTCACCTACTTTCTCTGGTTGCAGAAGTTAGGAGCACAAGGCATCTCATATACGGGGGTCTCCTTCGTTGCGACAACAACTGGAGGCGTTCCATATCCAAATGTAAACATCATTTTGGACGCTCCGCCTATTCTAGGAACCTATGAGCTAACGATTTCAACCTCGTCAGCACTGAATACTGCTGAGGCTAGGTGCCACTTCGGAGTAGTCGGACCCGTCAGGCCCGTGTGCCAGAGAAGGGAAGCCGCGAGATTCGCCGGAGGTGGAATGCTTCCTGGGTCAACGATCAGACTGGATATTCGAAATCCTGCGGACGCACTTGTGAGCAATCTGACGGCGATTGTAAATAGTATGGGAGAGTTTGAACAGACTTGGCCAATACCCAACAATGTCCCGGTTGGAACATGGACTACGTCCGTTGGCGGAATCGGCACCTTCGACAATAGCTTCGAGAGGCATCGTGCAGACGGCCAATTTGGAGTCGTCGAGGCCTCCTTGAGGCTATCCATCCATCAACAGCCATTGCCCCGATATCAACGTACGGAGACCGCAAAGATCGCTTTCTTGGTCAAATACCCAGACGAATCGCCCGTAACAACCATTAGGCCCGGGTCCAGGCCAGTCCTGCTTTCTCACGCAGGCATAATAACTCGTTCACTGTCACTTGTTCTCACTGATGCGATGAACGGCATATGGACGGCAGAATACATCATCCCAAAGAACGAGACTACAGGAAAGAACTTCACATTCGCAGTCTCCTCGGGATCATTCGACGACGGATTCGGAAACAAAGCCCCTTCATCAGCGTTTGTTTCTTCACAGTTCGAGGTGGCTCCGGCTCAACTGAAGCTCGCCATCTCATTGCCGAAGGATACCTTCGAGATTCTCTTTGATTCGATTACGCTGAATGTAACTGCGAAGTATCCTGACGGGTCAGATCTTACTGATGGAAAGATCTCAGCGATCTTCGAAATCGGAGCTTGGAGTGATCTGAGGCCACTGCTATTCCGTGAGAAATCGCGTTGTTGGGTTCTGGCATATTCTCTCACGATCACGGAGATCCAACTGATTGGCACATGGAAGTTGACCCTCTCGGCGGAAGACAGCTACGGAAACAAGGGCGTGGCTTCCGCGGACATAAGTGTGAGAGTGTTTTGGCTATTCGTTGTCGTGGCAACATCAAGTGTCTTTGCAGTGGTTGTTTTGAAATGGTTAGGCGAGGAGAAAGTTCTTCAAAAGTTCATGAAAAAGAAAAGTGTCAAGGAAAAGGCTTCATGAAGTCCTCGTCTCGTCCCCGCGCTCTCAATCATAGAACACATTTGAGAAATACTTGTCTGCGTGACTTGAGTACGTCTCAGATATTTCTTGGCTTCTCTTGGCAAAGTGCTCCTAATCCTTTCGGAAGACCCAACGGGAATGGCGTTAGCTTCCCATTTGAATCAAGGATATGATGTTTTCATGAAACCGAAACTTGAGAGGGGACTTATCCAAGTCTACACGGGAAACGGAAAGGGGAAGACCGGGGCTGCGTTTGGCCTCGCTCTGCGAGCGATGGGCCGAGGATTGAAGGTCTGCGTGATTCAATTCATGAAAGGCGGATTTGACTACGGCGAGTCCCATATGGCAGGGAGGCTCCCCCTGCTTGAGATGGCAGTATATGGTCGAGGGCATTTCATTGCAGATAGACCGACTGCCGAAGACTTCGCTGATGCGAAGAAAGCGTTTGGCCACGCTAAGCATGCCATTCACGGTGGCAAGTTTGACATAGTCATTCTGGACGAAGTGAACGTGGCAATGCACTTGGGTCTGTTATCTGTTGGAGAGGTGACTGAAGTTTTAAGGAATAGGCCCTCTCAAGTAGAGGTTATTCTCACAGGGAGACATGCGCCACTGGAGATAATCAATCTGGCAGACCTTGTCACCGAGATGAGGGAGGTCAAACATCCTTACGCTCAAGGAATCAAGGCCAGAAAGGGCATCGAGTACTAGAAATAGTACGAACGAGCCAGACAATGTGCTTCCTGTTCAACTTGTTGACGATGCTCTTGTTGTGGGCTATTTGCCTAGACCCTAGATACCCCGCATATGACCTTAATACCCGTCAGTCGCCAATTGTCGGCTTGGCACTGCTGAAACAGGAGGCTCTCCTCAAGAAGGATCTGACATAGTCCATTTTCAAGGCTCAGGAGGATTGACGAACATCCGCCGACTTGTCAGCGAGTTCTCATTCATTCGCGGCAACTTTCTAATATTGCTTGTAAGTTGGAGCCTGATGAGCTTTGCTGCCGCCATCCCAGATACCTACTATTCGCTATATGTCCTTGCGCTCGGCGGATCTGCAGTCGTTATTGGCGTCATAGGCTTTGCCTCCTCTCTTACTCTTGGGCTAGTCCAGTTCCCAGGAGGACACCTAGCCGACAAACATGGAAGGAGACGAATAGTAGTCGTAATGACGTTTGCTGTGGCGGTCACACATCTCATCTACGCCTTTGCTCCGTCATGGCATCTCATACTTGTGGCCGGGATCCTACAGAGTCTCTGCCTAGTCTACCAGCCGGCGCTCGGAGCCATAACCGCTGACTCTATTCCCCCCGAGAAGAGAGGTGTCGGCTTTTCTATCCAGACACTGCTTCCGGATTTGACACGAATCCTGGGGCCAACCATAGCTGGCATCCTCTACCTGAGATTTGGCCTGATTCCGGCAGTGAGGATCGGATACGCCATAGCGTTCATACTCTTTCTCGTCGCCGCCATTTCAAGAGTTGGGTTGAAAGAAACACTGAATGAGACTGCAGATAGGCCGAGCATGTCCATTGCTCTCAGCTCATACCTCGAAACGGTCAGAGAAAGCGTTCGTGTGTGGAGACTTCTTCCTAGGTCTGTGTTCAGCCTATTCCTAGTGTCGTCGCTTCTCCGGTTCTTCACTTCGATGTGCTCTCCCTACATGGTCGTATACGCGATGAAAATCTTGTCCATTAGCGGTCTCGAATGGGCGCTTGTCGCAATCGGACTGATCACGACCCGCACACTGTCAGCTCTCCCAAGCGGAAAGGCCATCGACAAGTTCGGAAGAAGAAAGCCACTGGTCATGTCGCCAATGCTAATGCTACCCGCTATCCTACTATTCGCCTACGGAGATTTCTGCAAATTGCTCGTTTCATCGCTACTCATGGGGGTTGCCCAGTCAATGTTCTGGATAGCGGAACCATCGCTTCAAGCCGATCTAGTCGCTCGACAACATCGCGGCAAAGTGATAGCTTGTATGCAATTCGCCACCTTAGTATTGGTCGCTTTAGGTCAACTGCTCGGCGGGATCCTATACAGCTATGTTTCACCAATAGCTCCCTTCGTCGCCTTTGCCTTATCGACGATCCCTCTTTCAATAATGGCAGCTTATCACGTACATGATCCCAAGAGGAGAGAAGACTGAGTGTTCGGTGGAAGCCGGATGCCGGCATATCCCTAGAAGTATTGACTGATGTTTTCGAGAAACGAGATGCAGTATTGCTCTCTCGACGTGAATTAACAAATTCTCTTCTGTTCACGTTCAAATCTTCGAACAAAACCGATATAGCCTGCCCTTCCTAGAGAAGCTCAGGTCTCCCTCCCCTGAGAGAGATCAAATTGAGCGGAGGTGGAAAATTCTTGAAGAGGATAAAGGCACATAACAAGCCGGTGGTTCGATTCGATCCAGGCGAATGGGATCCGGGCCGCCCTGAGTGGTAGACCTTCCCATCCTGTGGGACTGGCGTTGGAGAGGCGTCTCCTCGCCAACCATTATCTATTGATCACAGGAAGAGACTATCTTCAAGTATTCTTCTTCGTCGAATTTCCAGCCTTGTTCTTTAGAGTAGAGTGATGTATGATACCATCTTCGGGGACTTGACCACATCCCCACGACGTTAAACACGCATTTCGCCATACCCGTCCTCACCAAACGGTCATCGAGTGTCATGAACAGCTGGTTCAATTCGCCCGAAGGTACTCCGATCTGGGCGATGAGCCCTTCGAAATCACCATTGACCAAGGCCCCGCGCCACGCAGGCAGCTTGTCCAGGTACTTCACTATAGGTGGAACGCAAGTACTATCGCAAGAAACGGTTACCAGTCCATATTCCTCTGCGCCGATCTTGAAAGGTTTCACCACCGGCCTGAAGACCCTGTTTCTCAGCAATCTGTTGACTTTTCTGCTGACGTAGGCCCCGGATATGCCCAGCGCCTTCCCAATGTCTGAATACGACTTTCTGCAATCATACTCCATTTGCTCCATGATCCGGAGGTCCAGCTCATCCATTTTGATTCTATCTACTTTCGGCTCGAGAATCCGAGCTTGACCCAAAGCCTCACGCTCACTCAGGGCCTTCGCGAGGCCGGCTCCCCAGCTATCCCAGTGAACGTGCCAGACCGATTCGGTTGGGTCCCAGTAATCAAAGCTCATGTTCGAGTAATCTATTGCAGAGGAAACCGTCACAATTTCTGAGGTCAAATCATTCTCTTTGAGTGCTGTGCGCAACTTATGTACAAAAGCTTCTTTCCCTTGTGGAACATCGATGACGATGAAGAAGTCCATAGAGCCGTACAACCGATAAATGGCCCTGCAATACGGCATACGCCATAACACCAATGGGAGTCTATCTGGCTCATCGGTCTTCATAAGAAACAAAAATTCTTCAAGACCCATCGCCCGGTCGTTCGAAAGGACAAAAAATCGTAGACATGCCTTCTGCGTCAATCTCTGCATCATCTTGGTAGTAGTTGGGATGCTTGTACCGATGGACCGGGCGAGTTGACTAAGAGGTGCATCGGGTCTTACCAACAGATTCTTGAAGAGCTCAACTTCCTTCTCCTCAAGCTTGACTCGCACGGGGCGGGCTGCTATAGCATCTAGTATCTTAGTATACTCAAAGAGAGAAGGTATCTGAAGCGAGAGGCGCGTCATCTCCTCCAACCTCGACCAGATAAGCTTGTAGAGATCATCTCCTACGAAGCTTTCGTAGTAGGTGAAGAATTCATAAAGATCGGACGTTACTTCTGTTCGGGTCTCTTCTCTCAAACCGTGCCTTGCAGAGATCCAGAACTCCCTTTCATACTTGTCTCGAAGCAACTTGCTTGCAAGGTATTCTGACTGTTCGTATGACCTACGAACAGAATCTAGGATGCGCGGAGTGAAGAGGTTGACTGCTTCTCTCGCAATTATCGGTCTCCTTAGAGCGTCGAAGAACATTATGGGCGGGGCGATGTTCAGAATCGTGGGATTCGAGTAGCATATTGTCCCCCACTTCTTTGTTTCTTTGTCCTCCGAGAACCAGGGGTCGAAGAAGGAGACCAATGTCAGATGTCCGTCATATCTTTCGGATTCTTCCCATTCCAGAGCGGTCAGATCGCTGACTCCTGACATGTACTCTGAGAGTTCACGTTGGGCGGTCTCTAGCTCGTGTTTCAGCTTGTCATCCGGGTCAAAGCCTGACTTCGCGAGGGTCGCGGTTTCTCTGAGCACCAAGTCCACGAGCCTGTCCGAATGCCTGCTATCAAATAAGTTCTGTATTCTTTCTGGGGAGACTTGGAGATGTACTGCCTCAGTTATCGCTGCAAGCTTCGTGTAGAGTTCTCTTCTTGCAGCTTCATTTTTGTACCTACCGATCAGGCGGCCCATGACATTTGAGATCGCCTTTGACAAATAGCACCTGGAATAGTCCGCAGCCGGATGATATGCAGCTCGGGAGTGCTTTCGGATCGGCCTGCCGGACAATAATCTTGAATACTCTTTTCCGCTCTGTACGCCTCTACTCATGAGTGAGCGAATGGCTTTCTTCTTGTCCTCTTCTGTATTCGCTCCGATTAGCGCCTGTCTCATTTGGAGGCTGAACTCAAAGATTCCTTTAGGATTCTTCGCTCTCCCTTCGTAGAGACTCATGAGTTCTTTGAAGCTTCTCATCCCTTGTCTTGGCTCTTGGCTGGAAGCAATCCACGCATCTGTAGAAAGCGAGTCCAAATCCCTTTTGAGCCTATTATACCCTAGGACGGCAATACACAGATGCTCTAACCTTGTCCGATTAGCAGAATGGATATAGCGCCGAGCAAGAAACCGGCGATCACTCGTAAACTAAACGTCTCCTTGAACGCAAGCGCGCTCGCCACCGCTGTCGAAACAATCGACAATACTGTGAGCAGTGCGTTGAGTCGTCCGAGACCTGTGACGGACAGCGGTATTCCGATCAAGAAGCGGGAAACAAAGAGCATGACCAGTGCAAGTAGCACCGTTGGGTAGAACAAGAATTCGAAGGCGAATGAGGCGGGTCTAAGCATATATCCTCCGACCAAGGCCATCATGGTTCCAATTGATAGAGCGGCAAGCCCTACGAGTGAAATCTTCGACATCTCTATCTGAAGCAAGCGTTCAAACGTCAATGTTCCGAAAGCATCTGTTCCGTATTTGAAAAGTATGCTGCCTGCAGTTCCAACGATCGTTATCACAGCTATTGAGATCCAAAATCT
>Ga0209314_10001516_pt1 | contig 10135 bp, 9 predicted proteins | sample I19B2metaG_FD_184146 | JGI IMG/M metagenome (GOLD analysis project Ga0209314, IMG submission 184146) | Lake sediment bacterial and archeal communities from Gulf of Boni, Indonesia to study Microbial Dark Matter (Phase II) - ​I19B2 metaG... | ecosystem: Environmental > Aquatic > Freshwater > Lake...
ATGCTGAATTCGGAGATCCGGCCGTTGTCGAAGGGGCGCTGGAACAGGGGATCAGAGGTCGGCACCACGCCGAAGGAAATCTGCGCCAGCGACAGCGGCGACCGGCCATTCAGGGGGAAGGCGTCGATGAAGGTCGTGGTGATGACCTGACCCACTGAGGCGGTGGTCGTGCTGAGCATGGACGTCTCAGCAGTCACCGTGACAGACTCCGAAAGCTGGCCGACTTCCAATACGATGTCCAGACCGATCTGATCATTCGCGCTGACCGGCACGGATTCGCGGATGTAGCGCTTGAAACCTTGAGCTTCCGCCTCGACGCGGTAGCGGCCCGGTTGCAGGAACGGGACCGTATATTGGCCGGTCGGTCCGGAGACCGTCTCGTACCTGGCCTGCGTTTCATGTTCTGTGACTGTGATCCTCACACCCGGGATCACGGCCTGCTGCGGGTCCACCACGCGTCCGGTGATGGAACCACGAAACTGTTGCGCCAGAGCAGAGTAGGCGCAGAGGAGAAGCACAGCGGCCTCGACGGAGCTTCGCTGCATAACGGCAATCATTGTCCAAGACCTCCCCTTTGGCAGACGTACGATCAGAGTATACACCCAACCTCAAGAGTAGTATGATCTTGAGCGTGGCGGACAAGGTGACGCGCCGCGGGTTCGCGCAGTGCCTGCTCGTGGCCGCCGAGCGGCGGCTACTGCGCGTGGCCACTTTCCGCGCCGATGTTACCCCCGCGCCAGGGGAACCCCTCATCTGGGTCACGCCCACGGTAAAGGTCGAAGACCCGCTGTGGGCCAAGGGCGTCATCCTGGAGGACGGCCCCAACCGCTACGTCCTGTGCGCCGTGGACTGGTGCGGGCTGGGCGGGTCTGCTCACCTCCTGTTCCGCAGGAAGCTGGCGCTGGGAGCGGGCTCCGCCGTCTCGCGCGTAGCGGTACAGGCGGTGCATCAGCACACAGCGCCGTACATCGACAGCGATGCCTACGCTCTGCTCGAAAAGCTGCCCTCGCCGCCGCTGCGCATAAGCGACCGGTTTCTGGAAGAGGTCACGGATCGCGTGCTCCATGCAGCCAGGGCTGCCGAGGCGCGATTGGAACCCTTCGACCGTATCGGCACGGGAGAGGCGCAGGTCGAGCGGGTGGCCTCGGCCCGCCGCGTCTTCAGCGAAGGCAAGTTGCTGGTGCGTTACAGCGGCAGCGGCAAGGATCCCGCCATGGCCGCCTTCCCGGAAGGCCCTATCGATCCGCTGCTCAAGACGGTGACACTGGCCCGCGGCTCGAAGGCGCTCGTGCGGCTGCATTACTACGCCACTCATCCACAGACCTTCTGCTGCGACGGGCGCGTCTCGGGCGATTTTGCCAGCGCGGCGCGCGAAGAGGTGGAACGGGCCGAGGGCGTTTTTCAGATCTACTTCACGGGTTGCTCCGGCGACGTCACAGTGGGCAAGTACAATGACGGCTCGCTCGCCGCGCGCCAGGCGCTCGCCGCGCGCTTGCGGCAGGGCCTCGAGCGGGCCATCGCCGCCAGCCGGTTCGCCCCGGCCGCCACTTTGCGCTGGCGCACGGCAGAGCTTGTGCTCCCGCCCAGGTCGCGGCCTGCCGCCGCCGCGCCGCAGTCCCCCGAGGCAGCCTACCGCGCCGCCATCACAGAAGCGTTTGCCGTGCGCCGGACACCGCTCGAAGCCGCCGCGTTAGAATTAGGCAAGGTGCACATCCTGCACCTGCCCGGTGAGCCGATGCTGGAGTTTCAGAGGTACGCTCAAAGGTTGCGCCTGGACCGCTTCGTGGCGGTGGCGGGCTACGGCGACATCAGCCCCGGCTACCTTTGTACAGACCGCGCTTTCGAGGAGGGCGGTTACGAGCCGAGCGCTGCTAACGCCGGCGTGGGCACGGAGGCGCAGGTGAAGAAGGCCATCGAGAGGCTGTTGGGCAGATAGTGTTTGAGGAGGAGGCATTAGGAAATGTCAACGCAGCTTGGTAATAGCCGGCGCGTCTTCGTCGCCGCCGGGCTGGCGGCGGGCAGCGCCTCGGGTGCGAGGTTGAAGGAGACGCTGGCACTCAACGGCGGTCCCAAGGCCGTTACTTTTCCCGCCGCGCAGGCCAGCGCCTTGTTCCGCTGGCCGCGCTACGGCGCGGCCGAGAAGCAAGCGCTTCACGACCTCATCGACAGCGGCAAATTCTACGAAGAGCTGCCCCTGTTCGAAAGGGAGTGGAAGGAGTACACCAAGTCCCCCTTCGTCAAGGCGCACATGAACGGCTCCAGCGCCCTGACCAGCATGTACTTCGCGCTCGATCTCCCGCCGGGCAGCGAGATCATGGTGCCCTCCTACACCTTCTACATGACCTGCCTGGCGATGCGCTTCTTCGGCTCGGTGCCCATCTTCATTGACATCGACCCGCGCACCGCCTGCTTCGATTTGGAAGACGCCAGGCGGAAACTTACCAAGCGCACCCGCGCGCTATGCGTCATGCATTCCTGGGGCCTGCCTTGCGAGATGGACAAGATCGCCGAGTGGGCTAAAGAGAAGGGCCTCATCCTGCTCGAAGACGCCGCCCACGCACACGGCGCCGAAATGCAGGGCCGCAAGATGGGCACCTGGGGCCTGACGGGCATTTACAGCTTTCAGACCTCGAAGGGGCTGCCGGGCGTCGAGGGCGGCATGGGCATGTACCAGAATCGCGAGCACTACGAGCGCGCGGCGGCCTTCGGCGAATATCTGGACCCGGTGAAGTTCCCCAAGGACAGTCCCGTGCGGGCCTACGAAGGCACCGGCTTCGGTCAGAAATATCGGATGCATCCCTTCGCGGCGGCCGTGCTCCGGCAGCAGCTTAAGGGCCTGGACGAGCGTAACGCGGTGGTGGCGGCCAACACGCGCCGCCTCAACGACCAGCTCCTCGATCTGCCCGCTCTCAGCGAGCCGCGCTGCCGCCCCGACCAGAAGCGCGCCTACTATTACGCCAATCTGCTTTTCGTGGACTTCGGCAAGCTGGGCGTCTCCCGCGACACCCTGATGAAGGCGCTGCGCGCCGAGGGCGTCCGCGTCACCATGTGGGACTACCCCGAGCAGCACAAGCTCAAGATTTACTCCGAGGCCAAGTGGTGGCACCACAAACCCGAGATCCCTGCCTCCTTGCCCGGCACCGAGTGGGTCAACAAGAACCACATCTTCCTGCCCAACATTCATGGCGAAGCTCCCGAGCTGATCGAGCAGTATGTGAAGGCCTTCCGCAAGGTGTGGGCGCAGCGTGAAGAGCTGGCCAAGGTCTAGCCGCATGCATCCCACCCGCGCCCTACTCCTGGCGGCCGGCCTGGCGCTCTGCCCCGGCTGCGCTGCCGCGTCTCCGCCCCGCCTCGTCGCGCACGCCTACGACTCCGGCTTTCCCCAGGCCCACGACACCTACAACGGCATGGGCGTCGCCAGCGACGGCAAGATCTATTACGTCCTGTGCTCCAACCTGCACGACGTGGCCGCGCAGATGTATTCCTTCGACCCGGCCAGCGGCCAGATCAAGCACTTGACCGACCTAACCGAGGCTTGCGGTGAGAAGGGCCAGAAGGTCATCTCGCAGGGCAAGAGCCACGTCAACTTCATTGAGGCGGGCGGAAGACTCTACTTCGCCAGCCACATCGGCTACTACAGCATCATTGATGGCAAGGAGAAAATGGGCATCCCCCCGCCGGGCTTCAAGCCTTACCAGGGTGGCCATCTGCTGGCCTACGACTTGAGGACCGGCCGGTTCGACGACCTCGCCGTTGCGCCCAATCGCGAGGGCATCATTACCATGAACATGGACCCGGTTAGAGGCCGCATCTTTGGCCTGACCTGGCCCACTGGGTACTTTCTCCGCTATGACCTCGCCAGGCGCGAGCTCCGCAACCTCGGGCATTTCTTAGAAAAGGGCGAAGATGGCGTCGGCCCCACTTACCGCACCATCTGCCGCTCCATCGCCGTGGACCGGAGCGATGGTTCAGCCTATTTCACCACTGGCGACGGCGTTATCCACCGCTACCGCCACGAGCGGGACGCCATCGAGGATGTAACCGGAGACAACCTCAGGAAGGATTACTTCGGCCTCTACGACGTCACCTCGCCAGGCCACATGGCCTACAACTGGCGGCAGGTGTTCTGGCGGGCCGAGGACCGAACCATCTATGGTGTGCACGGTAACTCCGGGTATCTGTTCCGCTTCGACCCCCGCGCCGAGCAGGTGGAGGTGCTGGCGCGCATCACGTCGCTGCCTTCGCAGCGCAGCGGCATGTTCGACCAGTTCAGTTACGGATACCTGGGCTTTGCGCTGGGGCCCGACGGACGGACAATCTACTACCTGACGGGCGGGCCCGTTTATGAAGGAGGCCGGCGGGTAGCCGGGAAGGTTTCCGCCGCCAAAGGCGAGTCCAAAGGCGTCGAGAACCTGCACCTCGTCACCTACGACATCCCCGCGGCGAAGTACACCGATCACGGGCCGATCTATTTCGAAAACGGCGACCGCCCGGCTTACGTTAACTCCATCGCCGTGGGCCGCGACGGCGCCGTCTACTTCCTCTCGCGGGTCACCACCGCCGGTCGCACCCGCGCCGACCTTATCCGCATTCCCCCGGTAGTGAGGTAATGCCGGACGTCTTCACGCTCGGTCATTCCACACGGAAGCTTCAGGAACTCGTCGCGGTCCTGCTCCATCATCGCATCGAGTGCCTGGTCGATATCCGGCACTTCCCCGGCAGCCGGCACAACCCGCAGTTCAACCGGGAGACGCTCGCGCAAGCACTCGTCGCAAACGGCATCGAGTACGTGTGGCTCGAGCGGTTGGGCGGGTACCGCACCGGCGGCTACCAGGCCTACATGCAGAGTGCCGACTTCGCCTCGGGCATCGAGACCTTGGAAGCGCTGGCCCGTGAGAAGCGCACGGCCTACATGTGTGCCGAGGTGAAGTGGTTCAAGTGCCACCGCCGCCACGTCTCCGACGTGCTGGCTGCGCGTGGCTGGGAGGTCACGCACATCTTCGACGAGAAGCGCGTGCAGAAGCACACGCTCAAGACCAACACCATCCGGTGCGAGAGACACTCCGCCTGCTTGTGAGGGCCGTCCGGGGCGGGTGACACCGCGCTACTTCTTTGCCGGATACCCCACGGTGTGCGACAGGATGATCCGCTGGTCCGGCCGCAGCTTCAGCGCTTTGCCCAGCGGCTCGCGGTCCACCATGCCGCGCACCACGGCGGCCAGCCCCTCGGAAGCACAGAACAGATATACGTTCTGGGCGATGAAGCCGGTATCGGCGGCCGAGTAGAAGATCTTGTTCTCATCGGTGGACTTGCCCATCTTGGCGAAGTCCGCCACGTAGACCAGATTCACCGGCGCCTGCGCTACAAAGGGCTGCTTACCGGTCAGTCCGCGGAGGTCCTCCTTGGCCACCGGTAGCAAGCTGTGGTTCGTGGCGTCGTAGACGTAGGCCCCGTCGGCCGTTGTCACGTAGATCTCAATTTCCTGGCGGTTGCCAGCCGAGGGCGCGGTGCGGTGGCCGTCCGGGCGGTTAACGCCCCAGGCCGCCCACAGCAGGTTGCCGAGCACCTGCGGCGACAGCTTCTCCGGGCTGAACTCCCGCCCGGTCTTGCGCTCCTTGAGCGCCTGCATCAAGGGTTTGCCGCCTTCCATTTGCGGCTTGGGAAGCTGGATGGCCTCCTCGGCCGAGCACAGCACGGCGGCAATAAGCAACACGGGCGACAGAAAACGTAGTATTCGCATAGCCGACCTCCCCCAGCATTGTACTCCGGGCCGGCCGCGGCGGGGTTGCCTGTACTGAAGACTACTCCTGCCGCAGCGCCGCCACCGGGTCGATGCGCGTCGATCTGCGGGCCGGCACGTAGCAGGCCAGCAGCGCCAGGCCGGCCAGCAGGAGCGGAGCTCCCATCAGCAGCGCCGGGTCGGAGGCGCTGGGGTCACGGCTACCAGCACGCCAGGTTACCCCACACGCCGGGCGGGGGACAGTGCGGATGATCGTGGCGGCAGCCCGCGACGGCTGACTACTTCTTTGCTGGGTAGCCCACCGTCTGCGCCAGGCTGGCCCGCTGGTCCGGCCGCAGCTTGAGCACCTTGGCCAGCCCCTCGCGGTCAATCGAGCCGCGCACGACGGTGGCCAGCCCCTCGGAAGCGCAGAAAAGGTACAGATTCTGGGAAATGAAACCCGTGTCGGCGGCCGAGGAGAAGATCTTGTTCTCGTCGGTGGCCTTTCCCATCTTGGCGAAGTCCGCCACGTAGACCAGGTTCACTGGCGCCGCCGTCACGAAAGGCTGCTTGCCCGTCGCCCCGCGGAGGTCCTCCTTGGCCACCGGCTGCAAGCTATGGTTCTTGGCGTCGTAGACGTAGGCCCCGTCGGCGAGCGTCACATAGATGTCGATTTCCTGGCGGTTACCAGCCGACGGCGCGGTGCGCCGGCCGTCCGGGCGGTTTACACCCCACGCCGCCCACAGCAGGTTTCCGAGCACCTGTGGCGACAGCTTCTCCGAGCTGAACTCCCGCCCGGTCTGGCGTTCCTTGAGCGCCTGCATCAAGGGTTTGCCGCCTTCCATCTGCGGCTTGGGAAGCTGGATGGCCTCCTGCGCGGAGCACAGCACGGCGGCAATAAGCAACACGGGCAACAGAAAACGCAGTGTTCGCATGGCCGACCTCCCACAGGATTGTACTGCGGGCCGGCCGCGGCAGGATTGCCTGCATTGAAGACTATTCCTGCCGCAAAGCCACCACCGGGTCGATGCGAGTGGATCGGCGGGCCGGCAGGTAGCAGGCTGCCAGGGCCAGGGCGCCCAGCGCCACACGAATGCTGATTTCCCGGAGGCGCTGTGTCACGGAATAGGCGGTCACACCCGCCAGGCCCACTGACACCAGGATCAGCCCAAACACCCCGATGAAGCCGTAGGTCCACTGCGCCGCCCGGAACGAGAACATCATCTTCTCAATCTGTCCCGGCATGCTGCGGGGGTTGAAACCAACATCGATCCTCCGGAACGCCCTTTCTGCACGGCGACGAGTGCACCTTTCCGGGAAGCCGACTGCGGGTCAAAGCTGATCCGATTGGAGAGCATCACGGCATTCCCGGGCGCAGGCTGGGACTTGACGCCGATCTATATGCTGGCATATATAAATGAACGATGACAGAAAAAGACCCTGGCGACTTCCTCCCACTTCACCACAACTGGTTCCACATCTTGCTGTCGTTGGTCGGCACCGAGCAGCATGGCTACGGCATCATGCAGGAAGTCCTGGAACGCACGAACGGGGCCGTGCGCATTTGGCCCGCCACTCTTTACGGCACGCTGCAACGTCTGATCGCCGATGGTCTGATTGAGGAGTGCGATGAGCGGCCGGTGGCGGAACTGGATGACGCACGCCGCCGCTACTACCGGTTGACGCGGCTTGGACGGAAGGTGCTTGAGCTGGAATGCGAGCGCCTGCAAGAGATGATTCGGATGGTGCAAAGAAAGCGCAAGCAGGAGGCCTACTGATGAACCGTCGGCTAAAGTTCTGCCTCACCCTCTATCGCCGTCTGGCGAGCGCATATCCGCACGAGTTCCGGATGCGGTATGGAGAAGAGCTGGACCGGTTGGGTGAGGACGCCATTCCGGAAATCTCGCGCCGATACGGTCTGCCCGGGCTCTTGCGGCTCCTCGCCGATGTCGCAGTTCAGTTGCCCGCGATGCATCTTCGCGAGATCCGGCAGGACGCAATCTATGCGTTACGGGTGCTCGCCAAATCGCCGGGCTTCACCTTCGTAGCGGTGCTTTCGCTGGCGATCGGCATTGGCCTGTGCTGCGCGATCCTCAGCGAGATTCAAGCCATCGTGGGGCCGCCTCCCGGCGTTCGCGATCCCGCGGCGCTGGCGACCCTCCATTGGAGCCTGGCCTCCTACCCGTATTTCGAGCGCTATCGGGATGAGCGCCGGGTGGTGGCCGCGGCCACGGCTTTTCTCGGGCCAGTGCCGCTCGCCGTGGCATTCTTCGGCGATAAGACCGCAAAAGCGAAACGGTTCTACGGACACCTGGTTTCGCCGGAGTATTTCTCCACCCTGGGCGTGACGCCGGCTGCGGGCAGGCTCTTCAGCCCGGAAACGGAGAAGCCCGGGATGCCTCCCGTGGTCGTAGTCAGCGACCGCTTCTGGCGCGCGCAGCTTGGCGCGGACCCGCAGGCGGTGGGGCGCAGGGTGCGGCTGAATGGCCGTCTGGCGACGGTCGTGGGCATCGGTCCAAAGGACTTTCTGGGCATGTGGCCCGGATACCCGGTGGATCTGTTCGTGCCGGTGACGTGCGGCGTCGCTCTGGCTCCCGAACTGAGCGGCGATCCGCTCGATCGCGGCGACCGCGAGATTTTCCGCGTGGTGTTGCGGCTGGCGCGGGGCACGACCATACCCGCGGCGGAAGCCGCTCTCAATGCGATCACGCGCAATCTCGACCGGGAAAATGGCGTCCCACCTGATCGGAATGGCAAGGGCAGGGCGCTGCGGCTGATGCCGGCTGGCACCATGATGTACATCACACCCGAGCAGCACGCTTTTGTGAACACGTTCAATGTGGCCCTGTGGGCGCTGGTCCTCTCATTGGTCTGGGCGAACCTAGCCAATCTGCTGCTGGCTCGCGGCAGAGAAAGAACGCGGGAAGTCGCCGTTCGTCTATCGGTGGGCGCCAGCCGGCCGCGCCTGGTCCGGCAGTTCCTGACCGAAAGCGTGCTGCTGGCTTTCGCGGGCGGGCTGGCTGGGATCGTGCTGGCCTACGGAATCACACACGTGATGTCGTCTTTGCCGGTACCTTCGCCGGCGCCACAGGCGTTCAACTGTCAACCCGATTTCCGGGTTCTCGCGCTCACGCTGGCGCTTGCGCTCGCGGCGGGTGTAGGCTTCGGCTTGGCGCCGGCGCTATCTTCGGCGCGCGTCGATATAGGCCACACCCTAAGAGAGGGTGCGCAGGCGCCGTTGCGCGGCTATCGCCGCTTCGGCTCGCGCAATCTTTTTGTGGTGTGCCAGACGGCGGCATCCGTGATGCTCCTGCTGGTCACCTGGTTTGTCGCTACGGGCTTCCTGAATACTTCGCGCCTCGACGTCGGGTTTGAAACCCGCAATCTCATCCTGATTTCGCTGGACGCGGTGCGCGACGGCTATTCCACGGCGGAGACAGCGGCGCTTTTTGCCTCACTGCCGGACGAGTTATCGCGCATCAACGGAGTTCGCAACGTATCTCTGACCGGCAGCGTGCCTTTCGCCAGCTTGGCGGCCGATCAGGCCAACACGCGAGTGGCATCGCAAGCCGGCGTCGGGACTGTGGGCCAGGTGCTGCACGCGCTCTTCCGCGATCGCATCGGGGCAAGTTATTTCGCCACGTTGGGCGTACCTTTGCTACGTGGTCGCGAGTTTGACCGACGGGACCAGGGGCAAGAGCAGTCGGGGCCACGGGACGCCGCCCTTCCGGCTGTCCTCAATCAGACAGCCGCGCGCGAGCTGTTCGGCAGCGAGGACCCCATTGGCAGGCGCATCCGCGAGGGGGAGCGCATCTACACGGTGGTTGGCCTTACGCGCGATGTACCGTCCGGATTCCTGAGAACGAAACCCGTGGCTACGCTGTTTCTGCCTCTTACGCCCGAGTGGTTTCGCAAGAACCCCGCGGAACGCGTTACGATTATCCTGCGCGCCGCGGCGAGTGGGAACACTCTGGCGTCCGTGCGAAACGAACTGGCCTCGCTCCATCCCGATCTTACGGTTTTCGACGTGCGTACGATGCGCGAGGACCTCGGCCGGTTGAACTCATTCGTCGAATGGCAGGCCGCGATTTACATTACTCTGGGCCTGTTCGCGCTGCTGCTGGCCTCGATCGGCCTCGGCGGGGTGACGGCCTACGCGGTGGCGCGCCGGAGGAAAGAGATCGGCATCCGGATGGCGCTCGGCGCCCGTAGCCGTCAAGTGCAGGCGTTGGTTCTGAAGGAAGGGACGGTGCTGGCGGCGACGGGCTCGGTACTGGGCCTTGGCGGCGCGTTCGGCATAGCGCGCGCGTTTGCCGCCTACAGCGACACCCTGGCGCGGACATTCGGCCAACGTGCCGGCCATTCGGTGCTGGTTTTCGGCGCTCCGCTGGTGCTGGCCGGGTTGGCGATGTTGGC
>Ga0209314_10001517_pt1 | contig 10133 bp, 7 predicted proteins | sample I19B2metaG_FD_184146 | JGI IMG/M metagenome (GOLD analysis project Ga0209314, IMG submission 184146) | Lake sediment bacterial and archeal communities from Gulf of Boni, Indonesia to study Microbial Dark Matter (Phase II) - ​I19B2 metaG... | ecosystem: Environmental > Aquatic > Freshwater > Lake...
CCTCAACCGCTTCGGTCCCAGCGGCGGATTCCGCCGCGGCCTCGCCGGGCAGCGACTCCACGGGCGCCTCCAGCGCCTGCTCCTCGGCGGGCGTTCCGACAGGCGCCTCGACGGCCGGTTCTCCCGCGGCTTCCTCCGATGGCGCCGGCGCGGCCGGCGGCGCCGCCAGCGCTTCCTCGAACTGCGCGTAGTAACTGTTGACCGCGAACTGGATCTTCTCCACCATTTTGGGGTCGATGCCAGGGATCTGCTCGAGTTCCTCCGGCGTCATCGAGCCCAGCCTCTCCACGGTCGCCACTCCGGTTTCGAGCAGCTTCTCCACCAGTTTCTCCTCCAGCCCGTGGTCCACCAGGACCGATACCGGCGCACCCGGAACCACCAGAGCGGCCATGGCCGACTCGACTTCTTGCCGCTTCTCTTCCTCGCTCTTGATGTCGATCTTCCAGCCCATCAGCTTGGCGCACAGCCGGACGTTCTGCCCCTTCTTGCCGATGGCGAGCGAGAGCTGCGAATCGTCGACGATTACTTCCAGGTGCTTCTCGGCCGCGTCGAGCACCGTCACCCGCGAGATCTTCGCCGGACTCAGGGCGTTGGTGGCGAACACCACCGGATCGTCGGAGTACTCGATAATGTCGATCTTCTCCCCGCGCAGTTCCCGGATGATCGACTGCACCCGCATCCCCTTCATGCCCACGCAAGCGCCGACGCAGTCCACGTCGCGGTCCCGGCTCCAGACGGCGATCTTGGTCCGCTCGCCGGCCTCGCGCGCGCAGGCCTTGATGACCACGGTGTTGTCGTAAATCTCGGGCACTTCCTGCTCGAACAGCCGCATCACGAGTTCCGGGGCCGCCCGCGAGACGATCAGCCCCGCGTTCTTTCCCACCTTCTCCACGCTCCGGATGACGCAGCGGATTCGCTCGCCGACGCTGAAGCTCTCCAGTTTGGACTGCTCCTTCTTGGGGAGGCGCGCCTCCGTCTTGCCGAGATCCGCCACGATATCCGGGCCCTCGAGGCGTTTCACCGTGCAGTTCACCAGCTCACCCACGCGGTGGGAGTACTCCGCGTAGACGGTCTCGCGCTCGGCCTCCCGCACCTTCTGCAAAATCACTTGCTTGGCGGTCTGGGCCGAGATCCTTCCCAGCAGGTCGGTCTGCTTGGGGATCCGGATCTCCGAGCCGACTTCGGCCGCCTGATCCAGCTTGCGCGCCTGATCGAGCGTCATCTCCTTGTCGGGGTCGGCGACTTCCTCGACGACCTTCATGACGGCGAACACCTGGATGGCGCCGGTCCGCTGGTCGAATTCGGCCACCAGTTCCTCGTTGGTGCGGTAGTGCTTGCGGGCCGCCGCCAGCATCGCGTCCTTGACCGCATCCAGGACGATCTGCGGATCGATCCCCTTTTCCTTGCTCAGAATCTCAATGGACTGATAGATCGTGCCCAAGATTCAATCCCTCTTCTCAGACCTGTCAGGGAATTACCACTCGAACTTCAGGTTTGCCTTCTGGACCTGCTCGAGGGCGAAGGAGACCGGCTTCCCCCGGCTGGGTTCGAGCCTGATCACGCCATCGGTGAATCCGGCCAGCGTGCCTTCCCAGTGCCGCTGTCCTTCGACCGGCTCCCGCAAGACAACCCTGATTCTGTTTCCTGTAAATCTCTCAAAGTCCCGTGGCTTGGCCAGTTTGCGCTCGACGCCGGGCGAGCTGACCTCCAGCGTGTAGCGGCCTCCGGGCACCACGTCCTCGACGTCGAGGATCGTACCCACGTGTTCGGAAATCGTTTGGCAGTCGGCGTGGGATACGCCCTCGGGCTTGTCAATGTAAATGCGCAGCAAGCGATTGGCGCCGCGGCCGGCGAACTCGACGTCAACAATCTCGACACCTTCATCGCGGCCGACACGTTCGGCGATCTCAGCGACTTTGGCTGCAACGGCGTCCTTCATGATTCCGGAAGCGCCGCAACAAAAAAGTGGGCTTCCGCCCACTTCTTGTGCTCGACACCCAATCCCATTATACACGGACGGCAAACCGGGGACAGCCCGCATGATTTGCACGTGTTTTCCAGCGGGCGTGACCACTTTCCGAGACGTGCGGGGAACATGCGGGCTGTCCCCGGTTTGCTATGCTGGTGCCGTAATCAAACCAAAGGGGTGTCGCGATCATGTCAGAGGAGCTTTCCCGCCGCGGTTTTCTGGCTCGCTCGGCCGGGGCAGCTATGGCGGCCGGACCTGCTGTCCTGCCGGCGCTGGGCCAGAATGATCGAATCCAGGCCGGCTTCATTGGCGCCGGCGGCCGCGGATACTACTGCATGGAGCGGCTGTACAAGGGGAGTCCCGAACTCGTCCGGGTGGTCGCCGTCTGCGACACTTACGCCGGCAATTTGAGCCGGGGCAAGGACCGGGTGCAGACCATGGGCGGCAACACGCCGAAGACGTACATCGACTACAGGGAGCTGCTGGCGGATCCCAACGTAGACGCGGTCTTCATCATGACCCCGGAGCATCTCCACTATCCCATGGCAATGGCGGCCTTGCGCGCCGGCAAGAACATCTACCTGGAGAAACCGATCGCCCACACGATCGAGGAAGGCGCGGAGATCGTCAAGCTGGCGGAGAAGTCCGGCAAGGTCGTGCAGGTCGGCACGCAGAACCGCAGCAACCCGCTCTACCAGCGGGCCAAGGACATGGTTGAGAAGGGGATGATCGGCCCGGTGCACTACGTGCGCGCGTTCTGGTATCGCAACTTCCCCAGCCGCAGCGCGCCGGCCGCCTGGCGTTATGCCATTCCGGCGGACGCCGACGAATCCAACACCGACTGGCAGCGATTCCTGGGGCCGGCGGCCAAGCGGCCGTTCCACAAGGGCCGCTACTTCCAATGGCGCAATTACTGGGACTACTCGGGCGGGATTTCCACCGACCTGCTGGTCCATCAGACCGATATCGCCAATTACGTGCTGAACAAGAGCGTGCCGATGTCGTGCATGTGCTCCGGGGGCATCTACGTATGGGGTCCGCCGGACGACCGTGAGGTGCCCGACACGCTGAGCGCCATCTACGAATACGCCGACAAGTTCCATCTCAACTACAGTTGCTTCTTCGGCAACGACCAGTACGGCTATGGGGAGCAGTTCATGGGCCACGAGGGGACCATCGAGGTTCTCAACCGGCAGGAGTTGCACTTCTACCCGCAGAAATTCGGCGGGCTTGCGCCTCCACACGTGGCCGCGCGGACGGAGTTGCACCTGAAGGAAGCCAACCAGGACAACATCGCGGTGGAACGGCACATCCGCAACTTCCTGGAGGCGATCCGCGGGAAGGAGAAAGCCATCGCCCCGGCGCGAATGGGCCAGGTGGCGGCCATCCCCGGGCACATGGCGACGCTCTCCTATCGCAACAACAAGAAGATCTACTGGGACGAGAAAACCGACAAATACCGCTTCTCCTAAAAAGGGGTCAGCCTGATCTGCGCCATTTTTCGCCGCGCTCCTGAAAAATGGGGCAGATCAGGCTGACCCCTTTTTGGGGTATGATCGGCTGGCTATGGCAAGTGTGAAGTCCGGACGGCTGATTGTAGCGGCGATTCTGGCGATCCTCGTTTACGGGATGATCGCCGCTATGCTGGGCACGCTGCTGCCCACGCTCTCGACGAAGTTCAGTCTGACTCCCGAGCAGAGCGGCAACATCGCGTTCATGCAAGCGCTCGGACTCATCATCGCCTCGGTCTCCGTCGGACCTCTGGTGGACAACAAGGGGAAGAAGACCGGTCTTCTGCTGGCGCTGCTGTTGATCGGGGCAGCGTTGTTCGCGCTGCCGAACGCCGCGAGCAACGGCCAGGTCATCGTCTTCATGCTGGTGCTCGGCCTGGGCGGCGGGATTCTTGTGACGGCGGCTAACGCCCTGGTCAGCGACATCAGCCCGGAGCGGCGGGCCTCGACGCTCAACTTGCTGAACCTGTTTTTCGGCCTCGGCGGCCTGCTGACGCCGTTCATCTACGCCGACTTCCTCAGTAAGAACGCCGTGCAACTATGCTACCTGGTGGCCGTCCTCACGGCGGTCACACTGCTGGTCCACGCGGTCACGGCCATGCCTCCACCGAGCGGCGAGCGGGGTTTCAAGCTCTCCGAGATGAACGTGGTGGTCGGCAACCCGGCGCTCTATCTGCTGTCGCTATTCCTGTTCCTGTATGTCGCCTGCGAAGTGGGCATCTGGAACTGGCTGGCGAAGCACCTGATCGCGCAAGGCATTCCCGAGACCGAGGCGATGCGCATTCTCTCCTGGGGCTTTGCCCTGGGCCTTCTGCTCGGCCGCGTGGTTGTTTCCCGCATCCTGATCAAGGTGCCTGCGGCCACCGTGACCCTGTTTGCCTCCGTCCTGATGGCCGTCACCACGTACCTGACCCTCCAGACCAGCAGCACGACCGTGGCGTGGGTGGCCGTCTTCTGCGCCGGCCTCGCCATGGCCCCGGTATTCCCGACCACGCTCGGCATGACGGGCGACGCCTTCCCGAAGGCCACCGCGACCGCCATGGGCGTGGTGATCACTTGCGGGTGGATCGGGCTCGCCGTCAGCTCGAAGATTATCGGCGACATTGCCGGCGGCGACGACACGCGGCTGAAGACGGGACTGCTGGCCTTGCCGGCCTTCTCCGTCGCGATGATCGTCGTCAATCTCATCCTTCGGCCGGTACTCGCCAGGTCGCGCCGGACGGCCTGATGTCTGGCGCTGTCCGGCGGTCTTGCGCGCTTCTTGCCGCGTTCGCCGCCGGCCTCTTCGCTCAACCGGTCGAGTCCCTTCCCGGAACCGCGCCGCTCACCTGGAAGGAAGACCTCGCGGACACACTCATGGACGGCGCGCACCGCTTCGTCGAGCGGCAGATCGCCGAGTCGGCCGGCAGGCGGCAGCGCCGCTGGAGCCGCGATGATTCCTCGCCCGAGGCCTACAACAAGTCGGTGGCGCCGAATCGCGAGCGCTTCCGCGAGCGGATCGGCGTGGTGGACGAGCGCCTCGCGGTCACGCTCGAGCGATTCGGCGACGAAGCCAATCCCGCGCTCGTCGCCGAGACGGCGGCCTGGCGGGCCTGGCAGGTTCGTTGGCCGGTGCTCGAAGGCGTCCACGGCGAAGGGCTGCTTCTGGAACCGAAAGCCGCGCCCGCCGCTTACGTGGTGGCGCTGCCTGATGCGGATCAGACACCCGAGCAACTGGCCAGCCTCAGTGCGGGCCTCGCTGCTCCGGCGCAACTCGCCCGCCGCCTCGCCGACAGCGGCTGCTTCGTTCTGGTTCCGGTGCTGATCGACCGTTCGATGCGCTTCTCCGGCCGCGCCGGCATCCGCATGGTGAATGACCAGACGCACCGCGAGTGGATCTACCGGCAGGCCTACCACCTCGGCCGTCACGTCATCGGCTACGAGGTGCAGAAGGTGCTGGCCGCGGTGGACTGGTTCTCAAAGCGGGTCGCGGGCGGCAAGGTTGCCGTCGCCGGCTATGGCGAGGGCGGCCTGATCGCCTTCTACGCGGCCGCCGCCGACACGCGCATTGACGCGGCCCTCGTCAGCGGTTACTTCGGCCCGCGCGAGGCGGTCTGGGCAGAGCCGATCTATCGCAACGTCTGGGGGCTGCTGGAGGAATTCGGCGACGCCGAGATCGCTTCCCTCATCGCGCCGCGGACGCTGGTGGTCGAGTATGCCCGTGGGCCGGAAGCGAAAGGGCACAAGGGGGATCTGACTACCCCGGACTTTGCCGCGGTCGAGAAGGAATTTCGCCGCATCGACAGCCTTGTCCGGCCGGGCTTCTTCCCGAAGTATCTAACGGGCGGTGCGGCTACATCGGACGGAGTCGCGACACTGCTCCAGGCCCTGCGGCTGAAACCTCGCGCTTCGCGCCCGGCCGCGGCGACGGACCGCCGCAAGAACTTCGATCCGGCTGCCCGCCAGCTTCGCCAGATCCGGGAGCTTGATGGCCACGCGCAACTGGTGCTCCGCCGCTCGGAGCAGACGCGGCGAAGGTTCTTCCTCCACAAGGCGATGCCGGAGCTGGCCGAGAGGAAATGGAACCTCAAACTGCGTCTCCCGACGCACCCGCCCCAGAAGTTCATCGAAGCCGCCCGGTGGTACCGGCGGCACTTCCGCGACGAGCTGATCGGAAGCTTCAAGGAGCCGGCGCTCGCCGCCAACCCGCGCACGCGGAAGATCTACGACACACCGGAGTACGCGGGCTACGACGTGGTCCTGGATGTGTTCCCGGAGCTGATCGCCTGGGGTGTGCTGCTCGTGCCGAAGGACATCCGGCCGGGGGAGCGGCGGCCGGTGGTCGTGTGCCAGCACGGGCGCGGCGGCGTTCCCTACGACCTGATCACGGGCAATAAGGAAGCCTACAACGACTTCGCGTCGCGGCTGGCCGACCGCGGCTTTGTGGTTTTCGCTCCCCACAACCTCTACCGCGGCGAGGACCGCTACCGCTGGCTCGACCGCAAGGCGGCGGGCATCAAGGCATCGCTGTTCTCATTCATCCTCGCGCAGCACACGCAGATCCTCGACTGGCTCAAGGGGCTTCCGTTCGTGGATCCGGCGCGCATCGGCTTCTACGGCCTGAGCTACGGCGGCAAGACCGCCATGCGCATCCCGGCGATTCTGGAGGACTACGCGCTCTCCATCTGCTCGGGCGACTTCAACTACTGGGCGAACAAGATTGCCACCGATGACGAGTGGTTCAGTTACGTGTTCACGGAAGAATGGGAGATGCCGACGTTCAACCTCGGCAACACGTACGATTACGCCGAGATGGCCTACCTGATCTTCCCGCGCCCCTTCATGGTGGAGCGCGGCCACCACGACCACGTCGCCGAGGACCGCTGGGTGGACTACGAGTACGCCAAGGTGCGGTGGCTCTACGCCCAGTTCGGCCTTGCCGGCCGAACCGAGATCGAGCACTTCAACGGCGGCCACACCATCAACGCCGAGGGAACGTTCCGGTTCCTGCACAAGCACTTGAACTGGCCGGAACGGTGAGCGGCCCGGGTTTCCAGGCGGCGAGCCGGACGACGGAACATCCTGCCGGAAATGTGAAGGGCGGGTGAATTTCCTTGATCCGATGAGTAGGAGCCAACTTCGAGGGGCTCAGCAACCAAGACAATTTCAATATCTTTGGGTTCCGCGTGAACCCCCCGGATCCCATGGGTGATGTCGGCCCGAACCACTACGTCGAACTGATCAACCTTGTCGGCGCCGTCTACGACAAGTCGGGAAACCTGCTGTTGGGGCCGGTGGCCATCGGCGACATCTGGGCGGGCTTTGCGGTCGAGGATTGCACGGACCCGTCAGGCGATCCCGTCGTGCTGTATGACCAGCTTGAAGACCGCTGGCTGTTGAGCCAGTTCACGACCCGTGACCCGATCTACTACCTGAATTATGCACGGATTGAGGGTGGTTGGCGGGTGTGACGCACCCGTTTGACCCCGTCTCTGGCTGCCTCCTGCCTGCTTCGATCTGCCCGAATCACCTCCCGCTTCGTAACTCGTTGCTCATACTGGGCCGCTGGTGCATAGAATCTTATGCACGCTGTGGGTCAGCAGCGCAACGCGGTCGCCACCACGGGCGCGAATCCGTGGGCGCTGCCGGCAATCGCTCGCAGCCGATCCATCAAGCGCTGAAAGAGGCCTCTCTCCTGGTAGTGGTCGCTGTAGCTCACGCCGACCCTTCCGGCGTGACGCCAGATCTTGGCCGCCAGAAACAGAAACCGCAGGCGCGCCGTCGCCAGCGTCGTGTGGCGGAGCGTCTCCGGGCTGTCGTGTTCCTCGCGGTTGAACAACAGCAGCCAGCAGTTCAGGTTGTAGGCCAGCATCACGATCTGGAACCAGTTGGCGTTCATCATCCAGCGGCCGGAGGGATGCGCCGCCAGGCCGGCGTCGTTATTGGCTTCCTTGATCAGGTTCTCGGCGCCGGCCCGCCGGTTGTAGAACCACACCAGCGCATCCAGCGGCCCGTCCATGTTCGTCACGAAGACTCGATAGGTGTACTCCGGCGTGGCGAACAACTGGTACTGCTCGGGCTCGTCCGCTTCTCTGGCTTCGGGCTTCTTCTCGTAGCGCAGCGCCAGGAAGCGGTACGCTTGGCCCCAGCCTTCCGGCTGGTAGAAGAACTCGCACTGCCCATCAGCGTCGGTGCGCGGTGAGCGTTTCCAGACGGCCGCCTTCAACTCATCCACCAGCCGCGCCGTCTTGCGCGCCACCAGGATGAAGCAGCAGTTCCTCTTCTGGTACGCCTGCACCGCTTCCCAGCAATAGAAGCCCGCATCGGCGCGCGCGTAGATCGTTTTCACCCCTGGCGGCAGAGCCGCAAACGCGCTCTCCAGATGAACGGCGATCTCCTCGCCTGTGGGCCGGTCGCCCTTGCGCAGGGCGCCCGCGACGTACTCCTTGGTTTCGGCCAGGAACGTCAGGATCGGCTGGTAGCTCTTCTTCCCTTTGTTCTTTGGGTTGTAGCTCTTGCGCCCGCCCATCTGCTTGCCGAACAGCGTATGCACGGTGGTGTCGGTGTCCAGGGTCGCTTCGCTCAACCGCACGTTGGCCGCCTCCCAGACCCGCTCGCGCATCCGCCGCTGCACCTGAAGCAACTGCCGCGCCACCCCCAAGTGCAGTGAGGCCAGGAACCGCCAGAAGGTACACTGCGGCGGCAGCCGCAGTACCTGGAGGATTCCGGTCAGCATCGGCTCCCGCTCCAGAAAGCGTAGGTGGTACAGCCGCGAGAAACCGACGTAGCAGCCCAGTGCCATCGCCAGCACGAACCGATACATGGGCATGGCCCGGGTCTGCCGCTTCACGGTGAGGATCTCTTCGACCAATTGCCGGAAGCCCAGTTTCTCCAGCATGGTGGCGATGGGTAACAGCCCGCCGTAGGCGGTCAGATTCTTGCCCTCGAAGTCATACGGCGTGGAAGCCCCGATTTTATTGGGCTCCGGAACAACGTCTCCAAGCCCTTGTTTGCCGGCCTCCGGGTGGGTATCCTGTTGTCTGTCGTTCACCATTTGGGTGGCTCCTGAGAATCGGTTCGCGAAGCTGGAACTTTGCGAACCTCCTGTTCTACCGCAGGATTCTCAGGGGCCCCAAATGGTGCCATGTCTCAGCAGCCCCACGCGCCTCCAGCGCAGGTGCATAAATCAGGTATCAGCACTACGGGATCGACTGGCTGGAAATCGAGAAGGTGGTCGAGAAGGAGATCGAACGCGGGCGCGTGCGCGGGGCCTCGACCATCACCCAACAACTCGTCAAGAACCTGTTCTTCACCATCCACCGCTCGCCCGTTCGCAAAGCCGCCGAGTTCACTCTCGCCCCGCTGGCGGAACTGCTGCTCTCCAAGGAGCGGATCCTCGAGCTTTACTTGAACGTGATCGAGTGGGGGCCTGGAGTCTACGGCGCGGAGGCGGCCGCGCGGCAGTACTACGGGATTCCCGCTTCTCGCGTGGGCCGGGAGCAGGCAGCGCGCCTGGCCGCGGTGATCCCGCTGCCCCGCCGCCGAAAGCCGGCCAGGATGGACGACTACAGCGCCGAAATCCTGGAGCGCATGACCCGCATGGGCTGGTAAAGCCCGCGACCGGCTGCGCGCGCCGATGCTATGATGCGAGCCAATGCAGAAGCTGCGGATTCTGCGGAGGGCGGGCATCCTTCTGTGGCGCATCAAGTGCGAACTCATGTACCTGGCCGCCTTCCTCTGGAGACGGCTGCTGTTCCGAACCACCTTCATCGCCATTACCGGAAGCGTGGGGAAGACCACCGCTAAGGAGTGCCTGGCGACCATCCTCGCGTCGCGGGCCCGCACCGCCAAGACCCTGAGGAACCAGAATGGAATCGACGGCCTTCCCAGAACCATGCTGCGAGTGCGGCCCTGGCACCGGTTCGCTGTCCTCGAAGTCGCGACCAGCGGTCACGGTCAGATGCGGAAATGGGCGCGGATGGTCCGCCCCCATGTGGCGGTTGTTCTCGCGGTGGCGCGAGCCCACATGAAGAGCTTCCGCACTCTCGAAAATGTGGCGCGCGAGAAGTCCATGCTCCCGGCTGCGCTCTCGCCCGGAGGCATCGCCCTCCTGAACGGCGACGATCCGCTGGTCGCCGGCATGGCAGATGGGCGGTACAGAGTGGTGTGGTTCG
>Ga0209314_10001518_pt1 | contig 10129 bp, 11 predicted proteins | sample I19B2metaG_FD_184146 | JGI IMG/M metagenome (GOLD analysis project Ga0209314, IMG submission 184146) | Lake sediment bacterial and archeal communities from Gulf of Boni, Indonesia to study Microbial Dark Matter (Phase II) - ​I19B2 metaG... | ecosystem: Environmental > Aquatic > Freshwater >...
AGTCTATTGATGACACGATAACCTATTGGACTACAAAGTAGAACGGTACGCTTGCACCATCAAGACCCGCTCAGCCTCAACCCAACCCAAACCGTCCAAAACCGCATCAGAAGGAAGCCTGTTTGGCGAGTTTGGCATACATCTGGTCGATGTAGTCCTTGCTTTTCCTGCATTCCCCTAAGGGATCCTGCAATGGAAAGATGTCCAACCCCACGTACCCTTTGTAGTCAATTCTTTTCAAAGCCTCGAAGAAATGCGTGAAGTCATGAACAACGCCCGGAGTTAGGTCGTCATCCCAGTCTCCGTAGTTATCACAGAGATGAACGTGAAAGAGGGTTTTGTCGAGTTTCTCAACGGTGGTCGGAAGATCCTCTTTGGCGTACATAGCGTGACCTGTGTCCAATAGCACCCCTAAGTTGCTTGAGGCGATTTCGTCTATCAGCCTGAGCACCGCATCAGCGTTTGCGATTAGAGAGAAGTTACGTGTCTCCTTAGGCTTGTATTCGAATGCCAGCTTCAAACCTGCACTAGCAGCAGCGTCGACGCAATCGGAGATTCCTTCCCTCATCCAATTCCAAGCATCCTTGTAACTGACTCCCAAGGGATGTGGAAAACCATCGCAATCCGGAGAAATACCAAGCATTCCGGTTCCAAAGGCTTTCGCGGTCACAAGGGAGGTCTTGAGAAGCTGAGTCACGTCTCGCCTAACTCTAGCATCAGGATGAGTGAATGCGGCGAGAGGCCAGTGGGCTGCAATGTCAACGTAGACAGAGGGCACTTCGAGGTGGTAGCGCTTGAGCAAATCGTTCGTCTTCCGAACTTCTTCACTTGAGCAGTCCTTTGCGGGATCGAATATGCCCAACTCAATTCCATCGAAGCCCAATTGGCTTAGACCTTTCATGATTTCCTCAAGCGGAACTCTTTTCCCTAGTCGAAAGAACCGCGTCTGTCTCTCAAAGAATGCCCATACGTTTGCAGAGGTCTTCCACAAGTTCGTCACGAGACGCAGTCTGACTCCGAAGTGTATTTAGCACTTAGTATCGAGAGCTAAACTAGAACAGAGCCACGCACACAGGATCACCTTGCCGATAAACAGCTGCGGGGAGCGATCGCCGAGCACCCATCGTGACGCTATTGGCGAGCTGTGATTTGCAGCTTCTTGCCGGTCTCGGTGATGCGCGAGCATAGCACTGCGGCCACAAGATCGAGTGCGACTAGCATGAGGATCGAGTACTGGAAGCTTCCGAGCGTGGTCCTCATTGATTCCATCAGGACGATGAATACCACTGAACCAATTTGTGAGAATAGCCAAAGCACTGAAGCTGCTGTGCCCGCCATGCTTGAGCCGACGAGTTCGGCTGAAACTTGAAGCCCTATCGGAAGCGATGACATCAGGAAGAAGCCTAGAACGAATGCGCCAACCAGTAGAAACGGGAAGCTCCCGCCCGTTACGAAGATTGTGAGAGCCGCGGTGGAAATCAACAGATCTCCGATGAGGAAGGGCTTTCGTCTGCCTGTCTTATCGGAGAACGCCGGGATCACGATGGATCCCACGATTCCACCTACAATGAAGACGCCCCCGATAATTCCTGCGTCGGTTATGCTGATCCCGAATGGTTCAAGAACCTTCCCCAACCAAGTTGCCAAAGCCGTGAATAATCCAACGCCTATGAAGAAGGCGGCGGAGAGCAATGCGAGGTCTCTTGACCGGATCACCCTTCGGAAAGCTTGCGTAGAGAAGCTCTCGCTAACCTCCTCTGGCTCAACAGGGACTGTAGGCTTTGCCCTTGCAGCGATCAAGAAGAAAAGCGCTCCGATGACGGCGATAGCTGCGTAGCACATGAGCATGGATGCGAACCCAATCGACAGTGTAAGGAAAGGGGTGAGCGAGAGGCTGATCATCATCCCGAGAAATAGCGCCATGCTTCCCAGACCAGTGGCAAGGACTCTTTCGTTTCTCGGGAACCAAGTCCCTGCAAGTTTCGAGATGCTGTTCATCACGAATGGCTGTCCGATCGCGACGCCCGCTTGGAAGATCAAGAGCATCGTGAAGTCTGGTGAGAGAATCCTCAGGGCAGAGAAGCCGGCCATGAAGAGCACTCCGATTCCGACGCTCACGCGGTAGCCCTTCGAATCTGTTATGATGCCTGCCGGTATCGATATCGGGATATACAGAAGTGGAAAGACCAGGGAGAGCAGACCAACTTCGAGTTCGCTTACATGAAACAGCTGCTCGACGAGCGGAGTGATCGGAGCGAAATTCAGCCATAGTAGCTGAGAGACCGCGGCACCCCACATGTACGCCACGAGAACAATCCAGCGATATCCACCAATCTTGGCAGCCTGCACTGAAGTGCCTCCTAGAAGTAACTCGAATATGGCGCGTATTGCGGAGATATGACTAACGGTCAGATGCTTACGCAACTAATGCTGAAGTGGTCACATTCTTGGGTGTATTACACCTTAGAATAATGGGCACACGGCTTGCGGGTCATGGTAAGGTCCAAGGTTCATGCCATCAGTGACTTCACTGAAGTGTAGATCTTCTCCTCGTTTGGTATGACGTACTCTTCCATTGGGTGGCTTGCTGGAATAGGGACATCCGGCACCGCGATCCTTTGAGGTGGCCGTTTGAGTTTCGCCTCGAGGCGCTCGCAGGTTAGGGCGATGATCTCGCCTGATAGTCCAAAGCTGAGATAGTCCTCATCAACCACCAGTAGGCGCCCGGTCTTCGCTACTGATTCCGCGACAGCTTCTCCGTCGAGCGGGACAAGTGTTCGGAGATCGATCACTTCGGCATCGATGCCTTCCTTTGCGAGCCTGTCGGCCGCTGCGAGCGCCCTGTGTACCATGAGCGCGACCGCGACGACCGTGACATCCTTACCTACGCGTCGCCTGATCGCCTTCCCGAGCGGAATCTCGTATTCCTGTTCAGGCACTGGGCCGCTCACTCCGAAGGGAAGGAACGGAACATTGTACAACAGTTTATGCTCTAGGAACAAGACTGGGTCATCGCATCGAATGGCACGAATGAGTAGGCCCTTCGCGTCGTATGGTGTTGATGGGACAACGACCTTGAGTCCTGGGGTGTGAGCGAATAGTGAGTAGAGGCATTGTGACCCCTGAGCGGCGTCTCCGTATCCTCCACCCATTGCGGCCCTGAGCACCAGGGGCACTTTGAATCCTCCCGCGGACATGTAGTGAATTTTCGCCATCTGGTTGTAGATCTGATCCATTGCTACGCCGAAGAAGTCGATGAACTGAAGCTCCACTATGGGTCTCAAGCCAGTGGATGCGGCCCCAATTGAGGCCCCGATGAAGGCGGACTCCGAGATGGGTGTGTCAAGAACTCTTTGGTCTCCGAACTGCTCATGTAGTCCGGTCGAGCATCCGAAGGCTCCGCCTCCCATGCCCACCCTGACATCTTCGCCAAGGAGGATGACTCGACTGTCACGTTCCATCTCTTGTTTCATCGCCTCCGTTACGGCCTCACCAAACGTGATCTCTCTCGAGCCTGGCTCGGGGAGAGCCGCAGTTGGTTCTACTGCTCCCTCGAAAACCGAAGTTAGAGCTTCTTCGGGCCTTGGCCAAGGTGATTTCTTCGCAAACTCCATCGCGTTGGCGACTCTGGCCCTCTCTTGGTCGCGGATGCGATCTAGGTCTGACTGAGTGAGGACGCGCTGAGATAGAAGATGTTTTTCGATCCTCGAAACTGGATCTTTCCTCAACCATTCCTCCGCTTCCTCCCCAGATCGGTAGATCTGCTGATCGCCTTCTATGTGCCCACGGAACCGGTAGGTCTTGCAGTCGAGCAGGGTGGGGCCCATGCTCGATCTTGCTCGAATGATCGCTTCCTGCGCGGCGTTCCAAACTGCCAGAACATCGTTGCCGTCAACTATGACCCCTGGCATATTGTACCCTGCCGCTCGCTGAGCGTTGTCCTGCACTGAGGTGCTTGCCGTCTTTGGAACCGACATCGCCCATGCATTATCTTCGCATACGAAAACAACGGGTAGCTTCCAAACGGAAGCTAGGTTCATGGACTCGTGGAACGTTCCTTGGTTGGCGGCACCGTCTCCAAAGAAGACTACGGAGACGAGTTGCTTTCCCAGTGTTTTGAAAGTCAGCGCTGGCCCCAAGCTCAACGGAAGCTGAGCACCCACAATTCCAGTCGTCGAGAAGTTGTTTGATGCGTCGAATAGATGCATGTGACCGCCCTTTCCTTTGCACAGGCCCCCTTCTCTTCCCAGAATCTCGGCGGCCAGCGTTCCCATGTCAACTCCCTTCGCTATAGCATGGCCGTGGCCGCGATAGTAGCTTGTCACACTGTCTTCTCGTCCAAGATTTGCACAGATTCCTGCGGCTATGGCCTCTTGGCCTATCGAGAGATGAAGTTCACCGAGCAGGCTCTTGCCTTCTGCCATCTCGTCGATGTAGACCTTTCCGATGGATTCTTCGAAGAGCCGTATCCTCATCATCGTGCGGTAGAGTTCGATCAGCTTGTCAGATCCAACTTCAGCGCTAGCCAAGACAACTTCCTCAAGCGCGCAGTGGTCTCGGCATCGAAGAAATTAACTGTTGTCAAAATGCTATTCGAGATGGTGAGCAACCGTTGAAAGCGGCGGTTTTCCGAGGAGTGAGGAAGATAGACATCAGAGATGTTCCGAGGCCAAGGCCGGACGCCAATGAGGTTCTGATCAAGGTCAACTATTGCGGCATCTGCGGGTCCGATGTTGGCTCATACAAGACCGGGACCTACGAAGAGGGCCTGATCATTGGCCACGAATGGAGTGGAGAGATCGTTGAGCTAGGGCCAGAGGTGAGGGGATGGAATCCTGGCGACCGCGTCGTTGCAAACGACGTACGACCCTGCGGCACCTGCTACTTTTGCCATCACAACAGACCAACCCTCTGTGACAGCATGCAGATGCATGGTGTGTCATACGATGGCGGCTTCGCAGAGTTCGTAAAGGTACCCTCAGACATACTCTACAGAATCCCTGAGACCGTCCGTGACGAAGAAGCGACGCTCATCGACCCTCTCTCGAACTGCATTCACGCCATACGATACTCGTCCTTGCAGGTCGGAGACCGTGCTCTGATAATTGGTGCCGGTCCTATCGGTCTTCTAACACTTCAATGCGCCAAGATAGCGGGAGCGAGCGATGTCTACGTGTCAGAGGTCAGCGACCGACGGCGAGGCATGGCTCAGAAACTTGGGGCTACAGCAGTGTATGACCCGACCAGGGAGAACCTGTACGTGAAGATGGATGAGGCGACAGGTGGTAGAGGCCCTGACATCCTATTCGAATGCGCTGGAACCCCGCACACTCTGAGAGAATCCGTGACTTTGGTCCGCAAGGGCGGTCAAGTCTTTGTAATCTCTATCTGTGAAGAACCAGTCGAGGCCGACTTCATGACACTCGTCATGAACGAGCTGGACATCAAGGGGAGCTATTGCGGATACGAGGAGTATCCTTACGCGATCGATTTCATCGCGAAGAAACGCGTCGACGTCAAGTCACTCATCTCCGACGTCATCTCACTCGATGAACTGGTCGAGAAAGGTTTCGAAGTCTTAGCGAGGCCCCGCACCGAAGCTGTTAAGATCATAGCCAAGATCAGTTAGATGGTGGAGATGGATTTCTTGAAGCTAGCGAGCTCAGAATACATGCAAGAAGCGGTGAAGAGAACAAATTCCGACGAGAAGTATCTGAAGCTGTCGAAGGGCGAGAACGAAATCTATACGCTCGTGCTTGAAGCGGAGCCTGAGAAAGGAGTCGCTGAGTCCTCGACCCTCTGCTACAGGGTTGAGGACGGTAAGATCGTCGAGCTCTACCCGAGCGAGAGAGAGGCCACGTTCCGAATATCGGCGCCGTATGGAGTTTGGGTTGACATCCTGACAGGGAAGCTCGGCGCGAACAAGGCGCTGATGACTAGAAAACTCAAGGTCAAGGGTAACTTCATGAAACTGCTGAAGTATTCCGAAGGCGTCCTTCGCTGGGTAGAAATCCTTCGAACAATCCCGACAGAATTCGACGGCCAGTACACCGAGTACAACATCAAGGGTGCGTGATCGACAAATCCGGGGGGATCCTAGTTGTTGAAGTTTGGCAGTCTTGAGTACATGAATGAGGTAATGAAGAGGACCAATGCTGATGCTGAGTACGAGCGCATCTCAAAGGAGGAAACTGGATCGTTCACAATGATCCTCGGCGCCGAACCGGACAAGGGCATTCCTCAGTCGATCGTGGTTGGATACAGAGAAGAGAAAGGCAAGATACAGGAAGTCTGGGAGGGAGAACGGCAGACCGACTTTGTACTTTCCGGGCCGTACGGCGTCTGGGTCGACATACTGCTCGGCAAACTAGGAGCCAGCAAGGCGTTCGTCATGAGAAAACTGAAAGTTAGGGGAGACTTTCTCAGGATTCTCCGAAGCTCAGACTCAACGATGAGATGGCTTGCGATACTCAGAGCCATCCCGACTGAATTTGACGGAGAGTACATATCTCTGTCGATCAAAGAGTGACTTTGAATGACGAGCGAAAAACCCCGTCCGAAGGGCGTGCCTCTGATTGCAGCAATCCTCCTGTTAGGCGGAGCGGTAGGGATGCTCGTCTACTGGATTTCCTTCTTCTCCGGACTAGGCCACATAACGGAAGAGAAATGCTATCTGACTTTCGAGTACGCCTTCCCGGCAGCAGACTCGTGGTTGGCAGTGGCGGCATTTCTGGGGGCAATAGGGCTAATGAAACGAAGATCTTGGGGAGTGTTATTTGCTCTACTCACCGGAAGCGCCGCCATCTTTCTCGGCCTGATGGACCTGCTGTTCGATATCCAGTACGGGACCTTCTGGGTACCAAGCCCGGACGTAGCCACCGAAATCGCGATCGTCGTACTGATGTTGACGCTCGGACCCGTCGTAATCTGGTACGTGTGGACCAGAAGACATGCCCTACTCTGAGGACACACGCAAGACAGGATTGTTGGGACATAAGGCACTGCTAACGCTCGGCAGTTGCGACTGGATCCGAGCCTCCAGGCGAAGCCTCTGACTGTTGCGTGTCTACCAGTATCCGAAGGCTGGCATCGGGGACCACTGCATCGGGTACCACGGATAGAACCGTGGCGCCATAGCTGAATAGTACGGCGCGTAGTAGTAGGGGTGGAAGTACGGAGACCAGTACGGGTAGTAGTACCATGGCATCTCAAAAGCAGCGCCTGTAAGACCTCCCGCCGCTGCCCCAGCGATACCCCCAATCGCAGCCCCGGTAATAGCGGTGAGCCCAATAGCCGGGCCGACAGCCCAACCACCAAGTGCACCTAACGCAGCTCCTCCAAGTGCTCCCAAAGCTATGAGGGCCATGCGAATCACGTCCCTTGAGCGAGGCGATTGGGTATTCTAAACCATTCGGTTTACGCACGTAGATATGATGCAATCTCCTGATTCGAAACAGGCAGGATTAGACATTGGCAGAACAATTATGAGGGTGCGAGAAGACGTGAGGAAACAACACCCCCCAACCGATCATGGTCCGCACTCGTGATGGCCTTTGAAGCTGAAGGATTTCGTCGCGGCCTACGGGCAACCCTACTCGAGCATGTTGGGCATCAATCTGAAGTCGGAGAGGAGTGAAGAGATTGTCAAGTGGTTCTTGGCCGCGATCCTGTACAGCAAGCCAATCCAGGAGAGCTCCGCGACTAAGACCTACCAGTGCTTCGAAAGACACGGAATCACAACAGCTAGACGCATTGTGGCAGCAGGATGGGATCGGCTCGTCAACGTCTTGGATGAGGGCGGATACACTCGCTACGACTTCAGCACAGCCGACAGACTCTTGAAAGTCTTCGGTAGTCTAGAGAAGCTGTGCGAAGGCGACCTCAATAGGCTCTACGAAGCCTCGCGCGACGCCGCCGAGCTTGAGGCGAACTTGAGGAAGCTCGGAAAAGGGATCGGCGACACCACCGTCTCGATATTCCTCAGAGACATGAAACACATCTGGCCGAAAGCGGAGCCAAAACCCACTCCGCTCGTCGCAGCAGCGCTCAAGAGGCTAGGTATCACAGATCTCAAACAGTATGCGAGAAAACGTCGAATAGACCCCATTCGATTAGAGACGGCGCTCGTCCGATATTCGAAACTCTTCCTCAAGAAACGCAAGAGGATAAGAATAGTAACCTAGCACGGAACGATGTTCCCGGGCTTCCTAGGTTTCGCGCCTTTCCAAGAGAACCTCATCGTTGTCGCGAACTTTCTTGAAAACACTCGGATCGCGGACAACTTTCGCAAAGACATTGACAGGACTGTACGCTCGTGGCTCTCCGTGCCTGCTGACCGGAGTTGCCCCGAAAAAGATGCACAAGGCCTTCCCAGGCGGCCAATACGCGATGCTGCCAACTTCCACCTCGGCCCTTGCTTTCTCCTCCTCGAGATCTACTGGGATTGAGAAGTAGATTTCGTCGCCCCACCTGTTCGCCCTCCCCTTGATGGGCAGAGCCGCCCAGATGGCCTCTGCAGTCTTTGGGTTTTCTCCGCTACCCAGCGCGTCAATCGCGCCGATGGCCTTGGTTCGTATCCTCATCCGTCGCTCCATCTGAATCACCGGTCGGAGCTCTGACTAGTCGTAGTATTCGAGACCTAAATGTGTGATCAGCTCTTCTCCACGGAGATACCGCAGAGTATTCTTGAGTTTCATCAATTGTATGAAGAGGTCATGTTCGGGGTAGAGGCCTGGCGCGGTCATCGGGCTCTTGAAGTAGAAGCTCAGCCACTCTTGGATTCCCTTCATGCCGCTTCGCTGTGCTAGATCCATGAAGAGCACCAAGTCAAGCACAACCGGCGCAGCGAGTATAGAGTCCCGGCAGAGGAAATTGATCTTGATCTGCATCGGGTAGCCGAGCCACCCGAAGATGTCGATGTTATCCCAGCCCTCCTTGTTGTCGCCTCGCGGCGGATAGTAGTCTATTCTGACTTGGTGCCTGATGTCCCCGTACAGGTCTGGATACAGGTCAGGCTGGAGGATGTACTGGAGAACGCCCAGCTTTGACTCTTCCTTGGTTCTGAAGCTCTCAGGATCATCCAGAACCTCCCCGTCCCGATTCCCAAGAATGTTCGTTGAATACCATCCGCGGACGCCGAGCATACGCGCTTTGAATCCTGGTGCAATGATTGTCTTCATCAACGTTTGGCCGGTCTTCAAATCCTTGCCTGCGATGGGAACCTTATTCCGTTTGGCCATCTCCACGAGCGCGGGGATGTCGACGCAGAGGTTTGGAGCCGCGTTCGCGAAAGGAACTCCGGCCACAAGAGACGCGTACGCGTACATCATGGACGGGGAGACCTCCGGCGAACTTTCTTCTAGGGCTCTCTCGAAGGTCTCGATTTTCTCATGTTCCGGTTTGATGGCGGTGTGTGCCTCTGTGGAGCCGCACCAGATCATCACGAGCCTCGACGCGCCTGTCCTCGCCTTGAACTCCCTAATGTCTCCAACTATCTGTTCAGCGAGGTCTTTCTTGCTGGGCCCGGACTTCACGTGCGTCCCGGAAAGACGCTTGACCCATCTCTGATCAAAAGCACTCTTCATGGGCCTGACGGCACGGAGGGGCTTCTCTAAGCTTTTGAGCAGAGCTTGGTCGAGAACGGCGGCCTTCGAAGCAGCCACGAAAGCATCGTCAGGAAAAATGTCCCATGCACCGAAGACGAGGTCACGAATATCTGCCAGAGGGACAAAGTCCTTGATGAGCGGGGTTCTTTTCTCAGTGCGTTTTCCGAGCCTTATCGTTGCCATCTGGGTTAGACTGCCCAATGGCTTGGCGATTCCGAGCTTTACTGCTTCGACGCCTGCGATCAGCGTCGTGCTGACAGCTCCGAGACCGACAAGCATGACGCCAAGTTTGCCGGTTGGCTCACTGATCTCTACGCCTTTCCTCAACTAGCACCACCAAGGGTGCGCAAGCGAAGCGATCTGTCACGTAATTCACCTTTGTGGTTTGGCCCTGCCTGGACATGTATCAGCAGGTGAGATGCAGCCCTGCCAGCGTTCGCTTCGACTTCGACAGGATGTTGAAGAGGTCGCAGGCCTTCCTGGTCTTCTCCACTACTAACTCGATGCCTTTTGTTCGAAAATAC
>Ga0209314_10001520_pt1 | contig 10123 bp, 5 predicted proteins | sample I19B2metaG_FD_184146 | JGI IMG/M metagenome (GOLD analysis project Ga0209314, IMG submission 184146) | Lake sediment bacterial and archeal communities from Gulf of Boni, Indonesia to study Microbial Dark Matter (Phase II) - ​I19B2 metaG... | ecosystem: Environmental > Aquatic > Freshwater > Lake...
TTTCTTGTGCAGGGAACAATTGCCGCAGATATTGTTGAAACGATTGGAGGCATAAAGACCCAGCACAATGTTTTATCGCAGATGGGAATTAATCCTATAAAGCGTTTTGGCTTTCAAGTCGTCGAGCCACTTGCTTCTCTCTATAAATGGCAAGTCAGAAGAGTGGCAAGATATTTAGGGGTTCCACCAGAGATTGCGGAGCGCCAGCCCTTTCCAGGACCAGGCCTATCTGTTCGCGTAGTGGGAGAAATCAAACATGACAAGCTGGAATCGCTTAAAAAAGCTACAACTATCACTGAGAAAGAATTTTCTAAGCATAAGGCAAGTCAATATTTTGCAGCAATTCTTGACAATACAGAGCAGTCGAGCCATCCTAGTCTTAATGGTATACAGAAAACTGCAGCCAAGTTTCTCAAAATCCCTTTAACATCTGTGTTTGTGAAGATTTTCAAAAATAGAGCCACTGGCATAGTAAATGGAAAGCGAAGTTATGGAGACATTGCTGCAATCAAGGCTGAAACGGCGAAGAACAAAATCTACGAAGCGTCAATTGGCGATTTAGTTTCTCTTCAAACACGAATCTTAAAGGAGAATCCAACAATAACTAGATTCTTCTACTGTGTTCAAGAAACTGAGCGAAGGCAACCATACGTGGTTGTTACCCGTGCAATTGAGACAACCGACTTCTTAACCGCCAACGTTGCAAAAATCTCATGGAAAACCTTGAATGAAACTGCTAAAGAGATATTGGATAAGTGTAAGAATGTCTCAAGTGTTTATTATGATGTGACTCCGAAGCCTCCAGCCACGGTAGAAATGGAATAGGTAAATAACTTAGAAGAAATGTATAAAGCCTTGACTTTACTGTTAAGGGATAGGGATGCATTTGGTGCGAGTTAGAGTTCAAAGAATAGAATCCATTCGTGATCCAGATGGGAATCTTGGCAAGCGCATTGAACTAGTTGAAGAACGAGTTGTGCCAAAATTTGTTGTTCAACCTTCGACAGAAGAAGCTAAAATGATACAAGGTATGGTTCAAGCATTGCAGCAACAGCTACCCATTATGCCTCAGCATAGTCAGTTTTCTCTTCCAAAGGTAATCCTCTTTTTGACTGAAGATGAATATGAAGCATTGGGAATAGATTTCGATGTAAATCAAACCTACGAGCTTGAATTGTCTGGGAAGGCTGTAAGGTTCAGGAAAGCTCCATAGCATCATATGCCTTCAATGGCTAATAGAACTTTCTTCTATAAATTGCTATAGAAAAACCTTAATTCAGTCATTATACCGATAATTGTTACGAAAGGAAAGGAGAATGGAGTTGTTTGAAGTAGGCTTCTGCATCTTATTGATGTATGTGGAAGTGTACTAATTTGTCGAACAAACTGTACGAATGCATGGAATTAAATAAGCGAAAAGTAAAATTAGACCTTAATAGAATTAATAACTAGAGGAGAAGGGAGAATGAAAGCGAGAAAAACAGTTTCTGGAATCTTTCTATCGCTACTTTTAATCAGCATGCTAACATCGGCATTTAATGTTCTACCTGTTAAGGCGGCGATGGCAGCAGTTTACATTATGGCTGATGGCTCAATTGATCCTTCAACGGCGCCAATACAACGAAATGGAAACATCTACACGCTGACTGACAACATCACTAGCGATTATGATGGAATATGGATTCAGAGAAGCAATGTGGTATTGGATGGGGCAGGCTACACTGCTCAAAGATCTGAAGGCAAAGTAGGAGGAGGTAGTGGAATTTACTTGCAAGGGAGAAACAACGTGACAATCATGAACGTAGAAATCACGCACTTCTCCATAGGCATTGAAATTACTGGGTCTTCCCATGACAATGTTTCTGGAAATATCATAACAGCAAACAATGATTATGGCATTTGGCTTGACTCGTCTTCTAACAACAATATTGAGAACAACATAGTAGCAAGCAATGGACAGCTAAACCAAACCATGGGAGATGGCATCATGCTAGGCTCATCTTCAGGTAACAATGTTTCTGGGAATTACGTAACTGCAAACGGTCGCATGGGAATCTGGCTTAGTGATTCTTCGAGCAACAGAATATCTGGAAACAACATAACCGATAACGGTTATAGCGGGATTTGGCTCTCCTTTAGGTGTCCGAACAATGCTATCGTTGGAAACAACATTACAGGGAACGGTGGGCATGGCATCGAACTCTATGACACTTCGTACACCAGCATTTCTGGAAACTACATAGCAACAAACGGCTATGATGGCATCGTTCTTGGCTCCTCTTCAGACAATAGCGTAGTTGGAAACAGCATAACATGGAACTATATGCAGGGCATCCATGTCTATTATTCTAAGTACAACAGTATTTCTGGAAACCACATAACCCAAAATAGCTGGGATGGCATACAACTCTTTTCGTCTTCAAATAACCGCATTTCTGCAAACAATATAGAAGCAAACTATGTCGGTATTTATCTTTATGAATCTTCAGACAACGGCATAGTTGGAAACGACATAACAGCAAATAGCATAAACGGACTCGAGCTCTATCAGTCTTCAAGAAATATCATTTCTGGAAACAACATAGTACTTAGCTATTATGGGATCTGCCTTTTCGAAAGTTCTTCCAACAATGCTATCTGCCACAATAACTTCGTAAATAATGTGCAACAAGTCTCTACCTATAACTCAGTGAATTTTTGGGACGAGGGCTATCCTTCTGGCGGAAACTACTGGAGCGATTACATGGGCAGCGACTTGGACAATGACGGCATTGGCGACACACCCTATTTCATAGATGCTGACAACATAGACAGATATCCCCATATGACCGAGTGCGTATCAACGGCTTATTTGTATCCGTCGAACATAATTACAGAAGAAGGAAAGACATTTAGTGTCAGCATTATAACTTCTCGTGTTCAAAACCTTTGGGCATGGCAAGCCGGCATACAATGGGACCCTGCTACTCTGGAATACGTTTCCTGCAGCTGGGGTGAATTTCAAGCAATTGCAGGAGCAAGCCAGCGAAGTCTTCCAACAATAGATAGTATAGCAGGAAAAAGTTCTAAACCTGCCCTAGAAAGCGCATTGAGAGGGTGGTTTGCACCAGTATCAGTTGCTGACATGAAGCTGTTGACAGTTGCTTTTAAGGCAATTAAGGCTGGAACTAGCTCGCTAAAACTTATAGACGTATCGTTGAGAAGCCAAAACTCGACTGGTACAACCGCCTATCCAAGATGGTCAGACGTAAACTGTAATGGAACTGTTGATGCTGAAGACATCACTTTCACCTATGGCTGTTGGGAAGGAGGCTATTACAATCAAATGGCAGATTTCAATGACGATGGCAAAGTGGACATTACAGACATATCCATTGTTACAAGTGACTTTGGCAAGCGCAACACTGATCCTGAATGGGGCGTTACAAACACAATATATGATATTCCAGTAGCAATTGTGAGCGCACAAGTGTACGCACGACCCTCTGAAGCTTATATTTCTGTGCCATATCATGCTCAAATGACGGGTTACTATTGTGGGCCTGCCGCGCTTGAGATGGTTTTTGATTTTTATGGACCTGACATAAATCAACTTGAGATAGCTGACGCAGCAAGAACGGCTTCCGATGGAACTTATACTTGTGACATGGTAAGGGCAGCTCATTTCAGCAATTTGAGCACTTCGATGGGTAGAGAAATGCCATTAAACGTTACAGGTTACACTGCCCGCGAGCTAGGCTATGTAGCCTTTGAATGCGGAGGAATGACCATAGATGATCTCAAATCTCTAATATTGGCGGGTTATCCTGTAATAGTTTTGACCACTTGGCACTTCCGAGTTGTTGTGGGATTCGATAGCACTTATATCACGTTTCAAGACTCCTATTATGGCTCCATGTATCAAATGACATATGCTGCATTTGATACAGATTGGGACTACTCCGGCCATTGGGGGCTGTTCGTTAGCCCATGGAAAGTTAAGGTTTCTAACCCTAGGAATGTTTTACCTGGAGACATCTTTGACGTTACAGCAACAACTACTTATCCTTGGGCTCCACCTTTTCCCAAAGGTCAGTATCCAGCATCAGTCCCGAATGCTACGATTACACTGCCTTCCGGATTATCCTTGGTTCCCGGCGAGGCGCCTAAGAAACCTATAGGTTGGGGTTATCTAGCATCTGGAGACTCGGCCAGTGTAACATGGACTGTGCAAGCAAACAGTCTCGGAGGCTACGCAATATCGGTAGAGGCTGAGGGCAAAGTGGAAGGATTTGTCCCCCCTCTTCCATCGTATGATTTTGGGTATAATTATGAAGACAGAATCGGTGGCTCTGGTCAAGGTTTCGTAGCAGTCACTTTAAATCCTGATGAGTCTCCGCCAACTACGATAGATGATTACGATAATTTGTGGCGTAGTCAAAGGTTTAAGATCAATTTGACGGCAGCGGATGATAACAGTGGCGTCATGGAAACTTACTACAAGATTAATAATGGGCCAGTCAAAACCCTAAGTGTTGATGGGCAACCATATATTACAACCTCGAGCGCTAATAATACTTTAGAATATTGGAGTGAGGATTGGGCGGGTAACGAAGAGTTGCCGCACAAGTTTCTGTACGGGATTAAGCTAGACAATGTCAAACCTACGATAGGAGTTCCTTCACGTACGCCAAGCGGCAGTGTTCAACCAGACCAAGAGACAAAAGTCGCAGTAAATGTAACCGACAACTTGACCGGAGTAGAAAACGTCACGCTATTCTACACAATAAATAATGGAGTCACTTGGGAAAGCCTGACCATGCAATATAATATTTCCGTCAGCCTCTACGAAACCGCAATACCTGCCCAGCCAGCTGGGACATGGGTAAAGTTCAAAATAGTTGCCTATGACCACATTGGAAATATAGCCATCAAGGACAATTATGGAAAATACTATGTCTACCAAGTCCAAGCCAATTATGAGCTAAACATATCAGCTACAATGGGCGGAACTACAAATCCAGCCCCAGGCAAGTATTTCTACTGGGTCGTGACCTCTCTGAGTGTCACTGCGACGCCCAAGAGTGGATACAAGTTCGACCACTGGGAACTCAACAACGTCAACGTAGGCTCAACTAATCCATATACAATTCTAGTGGACAAAAATCAGACATTACGAGCTGTCTTCTTGTCCATTCCGCCACCTGTGGTCTCCATAAGCCCGCTCTCAGCGTCAATAAACTTGGGCGATTCCTTGTCATTCACTTCAACAGTTATAGAAGGTATGCCACCCTATAGTTATCAATGGTATCTTAACGGACTTCCAGTTTTGAATGCAACATCAGACAGCTGGGTTTTCACGCCGGTCGTAAGCGGAAGTTACTCTATACACCTTAAGGTAACAGACAATAATGGTGAAATAACACAATCTCAAGTCTCATATGTCACCGTGTCGGCTCCTCCAGTTCCTCCAGTTCCCCCAGTTGGAGGCTACTCGTCTCCAATAAAAATGCAGACAACAGCAAGTCCTTTAACACTTTGCATAGCTATGATAACAATTCTAGCAGCACTTCTCATAATGCTTAGATGCAAATGGCGACAAGTCAAGATATTTTTCAAAACCGCTGGGCAAGAAAAATTCCAATGGTCTCCACCTAAACCAAAGGATTAGGTTTATAACTCGCTTCTCATATGATTATGCACGTTGAGTCTGGAGCATTATGACGCCGGAGCCAAACAGTAACCAAGAGCCAAACGTTAACGATGCAACGGTGCCAAAACTATCAATTGATAATCCATTGGATTTCAGATTCCACGCAGCTTACATTACTTATTCGCAAGCATGGGATAGAGCCTCTTCTTCTGAGATTAAAATGAAACTAAACGAAATGATCACAGCGCTTTCTAAAAGCGAGATTGACTATCAGAGCTTTTATGAAAAAATAAGTCAGTACAGAGCCGAATTTAACCCTGAACACTACAGTGGTGGTGCTAGGGTATTTATAGAAACTCAGAGGAAAAAAGACTGGAGAAGGATGCAGGAAAGAGACGCAAGAAACGCAAGACACAGAAGATAATCTATAACAGTAGTTTATTGAATCTCCTCTATTAACGCTAACAATAGTTTCTCGATTTGAAGCATGTCCTCTAAGGACACTGTCTCAACCGCGCTATGAGCGTAGCGCATGGGCAAACATATATCAAGAGTCGGAACTCCATGCTTGATTTCCTGAATTTTGTGGGTTTCTGTCATCTCCCACTCCATACTGCAACTCTGTGTAGGAATATTGTGCTTAGCTGCAATTTCCTGAAGTCTTCTAAAGAGTGGGATATGTATGATATCCTCTCCCTGCTTTATCAGAAATGTTGGTCCTCCTTCAAGCCTTACTGGAATTCTGCTGTCAGCCAAGTCTGGTGTGTCGCCAGTTGGAGCAATATCCAGTATGAATGCATAGTGCGGCAGTACTATGTTAGCAGCTAATTCACAACCAAGCATGCTTAATTCTTCTCTTGTTGTGAAGGCAAAGAAAACGTCTTCTGTCCTTTTTTGTTCTCTCACTTTCTTAAGCACTCTATACAATATTGTGCAGCATGCTCTATTGTCGAATCCTACGCCAGCAACAGTGTTGTTCTGAAGAAAATTAATAGACGCGCAAAAGGTCATTGGCGTTCCAATTTTGATTCCTAGTTTTTCAACCTCTTCTCGACTATGGGCGCCGATGTCTACGAACAACTCATCCATCGGAGTTACTTTCTGAGCTTCATCTTCAGGCACGAGATGAAGGGACTTTGTTCCTACTACTCCAACAATCACTTTGTCAAGTGTGTAAAAACTTACTCTCTGATTCGGAATAACTCTAGTATCTAATCCACCAATGTAAGTAAACCGAATAAACCCTTCATCATCAATAGATGTGACGATGGCGCCTGGGATATCCATGTGAGCAGTTAATAGAATTTTCTTCTTTCCCTCTCCCTCATGTGTGAGGATGAGGTCACCGTACTGTGTTTCCCTTGTTCTGTCTGCGTAATCTTTGCATAATTCTTTGAGTCGCTTTGAAAAGTCTTCTTCAAAGCCAGATGTACACAGAGTTTCAGTAAACCACGAAAGATCCTTTTTTAACTCATTTATCTCATCTTTGCTCATAGAAATCTATCGTACTATCTTATTCAAGGTTTATAAGGTTAAACCTAACCGAATTATGCCAAAAAATACAAATGAATAGGTGCTAATGGCTTGACATGACTTTCAACTAAGTTATTCTATGCAAAGTTTATAAGTAAACGTGCCGAGGTATAGGCATACAAGAATAGGATTCCCAAAAGAAATCTGTTTCTTGTTTTAACATAAAAGGAGTGCGAAAAATGTCGTATAGAAGAAGAGAGTCCAGCGGACCCCGAGAAATGCATAAGGCTGTTTGCGCAGATTGCGGCAACGAATGTGAAGTTCCGTTCAAGCCTGACCCAAGCAGACCTGTGTACTGTAGGGAATGTTGGGCAAAGAAAAGACAATCTAGAAGATATTAACGCTAATTCTTAACCAAGCATCCCGTTTCACTTCATAATCTCTTATTTTTTTGTTGAAAACAATTCAGAAACCTTCATCGAAGTTTATTTTTCTTCAGTTTCCATCTTAAAGCAGCCTTATCTCAAAAATTGCTTTCGCGACTTCTACTGTTCATTTTGCACATGTGACAATTCGTCAGAGTGAACTTTTGACTTATTTTACATAATCAGGAAGAAATAGTGGATGTTTTGTCGAAATTTTTTGAATTTTTGTCGATAAATGTGTATAGGAGCCGAATTTTTCACTAATGGACTGAATCGACCTTTTTCTCTGTTTATTATGGAATATTAAGGCTTAATTGATTTAACGGAGCGCAACCTTTACTGAAGTAATTAGGAGCAATTCGAAGGAAGAAGCGAACAAGAATGGTAACCCTTTTTATTCAGAAGGGTACGGGGAGGTGACACAGATGGAGAAGAAGAAGGGGAAGGCAAAGAAGAAGAAATAGTCAAATAGAATAATTTTGACGTGTCACTAATAAGTCTCCCCTTAATCCTCTCTTTTCTTTTTTAGTCTTGTTCAATAAAGTCTTTGGTTTTCTTAATGGCTCGGTAGGTTTTTAGCATGTTTTTTGAGAAGTTCAGTTTTAGCCATTCTTCATATGCGCCTGCAGCATTCTTCAGCGTTAAGTATCTTTGCCTGAGATTTGCCAGTTTTTCAGATTGATGCGCCATATCGCTTCCACATTCTTTGATTTTTGCATAGAGCCTCTCAGATAATGCTGTGATTCCCAAGGCTTCTTTTCTTATGCGTTCTTCAATCGCATCTACAACTTGTTGAATGGAAGTTGAGTCTTCAATAACTATGCGGGAAAGGACTTTTGCATTACCTTTGTTTGTTTCTATGAGTTTTAAGATTGTGTCAACTGCGTCGTTCTTGTCAAAAGAAGTGTGTCTATGAGGAAATGCATAGACTGCACGACAAAGAGGAATGCATGGTGTTTTTCTCAGAACTCTGTTTAAGAGTTTTCTTTTGCCGTTTGGAATATTGTAGGCAACGATTGAGAGGCTTCCAATGTCTGTTACTTTGCCTTTTCTGTTCCGTCTGGGTTTTCTAATTTCTCTTATTCGCCTAAGAAGAATCGGCTCATGTTTTTGCAGAATTTGTAGTACTTTTTTTATTTTTTCTTCTTGAATTTCCCAAAGCGACTTGTGCAGTTGAGTGCAGCCTAAAGAGCGAAGTTCGTTGGGAATAATCCCTCTATTCTTGTCATTTCTTGGAGCCCTATAAACCACGTAAAACGTCAAAGTTACCTACATCTAACTTGATAATCTAAAAGAATGAATATAAAATTTTCCGAATGCAAGTGAAGGAAGTTTGGTTCTTTGTTGGAGAATGGAAAGCTTAAAACGAACAAGCAAAAAGTGGCGACATCTCCCGCAAACCCCCTTTTTTCAGTGTTACATATCAAACAGGTAAGGAACACTTTATGAATATGACTTGATTCTGGAAGCTTAATCAATATTCATGTCATTGAAGTCTTACATATGGTACTTTAGAAGATATATCAAGCCGAAATAGGCAAATATGACGAAGCTGTATATCGTGTTCTCTCGAATCTTGTTACGCCAAATGAAGTTGCTAGGAAGTTTGGGATAACACAGAATGCGGTGAATCCGCATTTTTTACGTAGACTGTGGCTTCCTCCTGTTCAGTAGAGTGGTTAGATAGTCTACTGAAATGTTTGCTCCACTGACAATTATCGCAATTTTCTCTTTTGGCTTTGGCTGATATTTGAAAAGTGCTGCTAAGGATGCTGCTCCAGAAGGTTCAACTAGTATGTGGGCTTGATTTAGGAACGCCAACACAGCTTCACCGATTTCCCGTTCAGTTACAAGAAGAATACTGTCCACATGCTTCTTAATCAATTCAAAGGTTAGTTCAAGAGGTTTCCTAGCAGCCAGCCCATCTGCAGCTGTCCTGATTGAATCCAATTCCACAATTTTGCCTGCCTTCCATGATTGATAAACAGCAGACGCTCCTTCAGGCTGAACACCAATGATTTCAATATTCGGATTCAGGCTTTTTGCAGCAACACTTATTCCAGAAATAAGTCCTCCCCCGCCTATTGGAACAATAATTGCATCCAAATCTGGGATTTCTCTAAGCAATTCAAGACCAATGGTTCCTTGCCCAGCAACTACCAAAACATCGTTGAAAGGGTGGACAAAGGTTGCTCCTGTTTCTCCTTGTATCTTAAGAGCTTTTGCGTAAGCTTCATCATAGTCGTTTCCGAATCTTATGACTTTTGCTCCATAATTTCTTATGGCTATAACCTTTTCTTCTACTGCATTGGTGGGTACAATGATTGTGGCTTTTGCTCCACAAATCTTGGAAACATACGATACAGCCAGTCCATGGTTTCCAGAGGAGGCGCAAATCAAGCCTTTCTTCAATTCTGTCCGAGACAGGCTGCATATCTTATTAGCCGCTCCTCTTATCTTGAAAACTCCTACTGGTTGGAAACACTCAAGTTTCATAAATACATCTGCACCCACTATTTTGCTAAAAGTCATAGAATGATAAGCTGGAGTCCGATTGACAATGCCTCTTATTCGTCTATCAGCGTCTAAGATA
>Ga0209314_10001521_pt1 | contig 10121 bp, 10 predicted proteins | sample I19B2metaG_FD_184146 | JGI IMG/M metagenome (GOLD analysis project Ga0209314, IMG submission 184146) | Lake sediment bacterial and archeal communities from Gulf of Boni, Indonesia to study Microbial Dark Matter (Phase II) - ​I19B2 metaG... | ecosystem: Environmental > Aquatic > Freshwater >...
ATTCAGACAGGAACTTCAATGTCGTCAGAAGAGAGATTACGGAAAAGGTTCTCCAGTCTCTGGAACGAGCCAATTTCTCAAGATAGCGTGCCCCCGTTGGGTCTACGCCGTATAGCCGCAATAAGTGAAAGATTGCTCGATTCATATCTCTCTACTAATGATATGTGAGGAGAGTTCTGCAAAAGTAATCAGTTATGAGTGAAAGGAAAGAGCCTGTGACTGTGGGTTTCATAGAGCATCCTCTGATACGAAAGGGAGCTGTTGAGAGAAGAGACTATCAAGAACGAATTGCAGGCGAATGTTCCAAGGCGAACACACTTGTCTGCCTTCCAACAGGTCTGGGGAAGACTGTGGTGGCTGCGCTAGTTGTTGCCGAAAGACTGAGGCGGTTTCCGAATGGCAGAGTGATAGTCATGGCTCCTACCAGACCACTGGTTGTCCAGCACCACAAGAGCTTCACCAAGCTACTTGCGCTTGACTCTGACTCTATGATTGCGATTACGGGCGTGACCCCACCTGACCAGAGAGGTGGGCTGTGGAGCAAGAGAGTCGTTTTCTCCACACCTCAAGTCCTCGTGAACGACCTAATCACGAAACACCTTCAGCTGCAGGGCGTAGTTCTGATGATCTTCGATGAAGCGCATCGAGCCGTCGGCGACTATCCATACGCGTTTATAGGCCCGCAATATGCTCATGAAGAAAACGCCCTGATTCTCGGCCTGACCGCTTCACCAGGTTCCACCAAAGAGGCCATCGAAGAGGTATGCACAAATCTTCGCATCAGACAGGTGGAGACGAGAAATCTGTCGAGCCCCGATGTGAAACGATATCTTGGCGGAATTGAGGTGAGTTGGAGGAGCGTAGTCCTACCACAAATCTTCCATGACACACGCCGAGGATTTCAGGAGTTCTTAAGGGAACGGGTGAGGGCCGCTCAAAAACTAGGTGTGCTCACAGAAGCCGTCCCTGACAGAGTGAAGATTACGGAAATATTGAAAGCAAGACAAGACCTTCGCCAACTCCACACATCAGCAGCTGTACCAAAAGAAGAAGTCCGCGCCGTTTCTTCTGGACTATACTCCTGTATCCACGCAATAAAGGCAATAGAACTGCTGGAAACACAAGGATTCTCGTCACTAAACAAATACATTGAATCCATGAAGATGCAAATGAAGACGAGACCGTCTTCTGGATTGAGGAAGCTGATGGAGCACGATCGAGTGCACAGATCAATTCTCCTGATAAACGCGGCTACGAAGGAAGGCATCAACCATCCAAAGATCGGAGAGCTGAACAAAGAGATCCAAGAAGCATTCGGGAGAAATGCAAGAAGAATTATGGTCTTCACAAACTATCGCAGTACAGCTGCCGAACTCCTAGAAACGCTCAACTCCCTCCCCGGAATATCGGCTGTACGCCTTGTCGGTCAGGTCACAAAGGGCGAAGACAAGGGCCTGTCGCAAAAGGAACAGACAATGGCTCTAGAGCAGTTCAGACAAGGCGTCTATAACATCTTGATAGCAACACAGATCGGAGAGGAAGGACTGGATATAGCAGAGTGTGATGAAGTTATCTTCTACGACAACGTCCCTAGCGCGATTAGATTCATTCAGAGAAGAGGGAGAACCGGAAGGAAGGGGCCTGGAAAAGCAACAATATTGATGGCCGCGGGGACCAGAGATGAAGCATACTACTGGATCGCCAGAAGAAAGGAACGCGTAATGATGGATGCTCTACGCAAGGTTGAGGCCTCCTCCAAGATCACACGAACACAGCCAAAACTGGAAGAATTCAAAGATGATAAGACCATTCCACAAGAACTAAACGTGACAATTATCGTTGACTCACGGGAAGGGCCATCCCAGACCGTAAGAGAACTTGCCAAACTAAATGTTCTAGTAAAGATCGAAGGACTTGTCGCCTCAGACTTCGTTTTGTCGGATCGAATCGCGGTTGAACGAAAGACAGTGGACGATTTAGAAAGCTCAGTAATGGACGGTCGACTTTTTGAACAGCTCGTTGCAATGAAAGACGCCTATCAATTTCCTGTCCTGCTAATAGAGGGAAAAGACTACTCGACAGCGCAGAGAATTAGCCCTCAATCTCTCATGGGTGCTATTGCCAGCGTAATGGTCGATTATCGAATTCCAGTCGTTTGGACTAACAATCCTGAGCAGACGGCCCTACTTCTATATTCGATTGCGAAACGCGAGCAGATCAAAGATAGACGTGAACCCAGAGTCAGAGCTGAGCGCAAACCGATTGATGTCGCAGAATTGCAGGAATTCGTCGTCGCCAGCCTTCCACACGTAGATGCGGTCCGGTCGCGAAATCTCCTAAGTAGATTCGAGACTGTTGAGAACGTGTTCACAGCAAGCAAGGAGGAACTAGGCAAGGTCGAAGGAATCGGTGAGAAGATCTCGGACCGCATTAGAGAGGTTATCAGTGCAAGATACCGAAAGGAGAACGGGAAATAGGGCCTTTCATGAAGACCCGGGGCTTAGTTTCCTCAGTTTCTCAAGTGCACCAAGCAGATTTGAGAGGTTCTCTGTTAACTGGGCGATCCCAGCAGGATCTTTCTGCTCCTCAATCTGAGACTGCACTTCCTTTATCTTTAGGAGCAGGGTCTGCTCGGTGGCGGCCAGAGTCCTCTCTCGAAGAATCTTGCTTTCATCTTCTGTTGCTTTGAGAATGACCACTGGCTTGTTACATTTGACACATATCACCTGTTCACCAATCTTGAACAATGGGGTAGTGCACACTGGGCACCCTTGAGCGAGCATCGTAGCGCCTGATCGAAGCAGCTCCGTCGCCCTTTCCAGATACCCTGCATCATCTTTCAATCGATATGACTCCAAGGAAAGAATTTTAGCTAGCTCCCTAGATTCATGTTTCAATCCCCTTATTAACGGTGGCGTGATACTTGCCGACGCAAAAGGCTTCGAAACGGAAAGAAGAATATCAATCTCGCATCAATCAGGCCTTAGCTGTTTTGAATGAAGTTGCTCAAGACAACACGACCCCTAGGAACATTCGACGAGCCGCGAAGGATGCTGCTGACGCCTTGCAGGCAGCGGAACACAGTTTGGGTGTGAGAGCCTCAAACGCCATTGCAATACTGGACGAGATCTCCCAGGACCCGAACATGCCTGCATACACGAGGGTGAAGCTGTGGAACGTGGCAAGCGTGCTTGAGGCAATAAAAGACTAGCACCAACTTCCTGATCGCGAAAGAAGAATAACGTCGAGACAGCACCCACGCCTCGAAGCGCGCTGCTTAATAGAAAGAGGAAATGAACTCATCTAGAGTTTCATTTCCTTGACCTTCTGACTTAGCGCGTCCACCAATCCGGCCATCTTTATTATTAGGTAGAAGGATGCCACGGTCACAAGGAGTCCTCCAACACCCAAGAGCAGGCCGATAACTGGTGAGCCTCCAACTGGTCTTGCCGCCGTTACCAAAGTTTCACCTCCTATGATTTCACACGCCGAAAACAGTGCTGCCCTAATAAAAGGTAGATGAAGGAATCATTCATTTCCTTCCGTGACGCATTTGTGTAACCAGCATCGATCTTGCGCGACCATTACGAATCAGGTGCGCACTGACACCTGAAAGCTTCATATCCAATGTGAATGAGTGAAGACCCTCGAAGACGGAGGTTGAACATGATTGAGATTGAAGGGGAGAGCTGCGGTCGTAACCGGGGCGTCTAGGGGGATTGGAAAAGCCACCGCACTAACCTTCGCCCGGGAAGGCGCCAATGTGGTAGTGAATTTCCAGAGGAATTCTGAGAAGGCCGAAGAAGTGGCGAAGCGGATCAGAGAGATTGGCAGAGAGGCTTTGCCCATTAGGGCTGATGTATCTCGAATCAATGAAGTCGAGAATATGGTCAAAGCAGCATTGGATAAGTTTGGAAGAATCGATATCCTCGTTAACAACGCTGGCATCACTTGGCGCAAAGGCATTCAAGACACAACCGAGGAAGAATGGGACAGAGTGATGGCGGTCAATCTACGGGGCGCGTTCAACTGCATCAAAGCCGTCAGCAAGCAAATGATAGACCAACGCTATGGGAAAATCATCAACATATCCTCCGCTGATGGGTTAGGTGTGGCCAACCTGAGGAACGCCGCTTATGCTTGTTCAAAGGCGGGAGTCGTACAACTAGCCAAGTCGGCAGCCCTAGAGCTGGGAAAATACGGCATAAATGTGAATTGTGTTGCTCCAGGAGTCACTGATACTGACATAATCCGGGTGCAAAGAACTGAGGAGGAAGTGAAGGTGCTGTTTGAACAAATAAGGAGATTGACAGCGCTCGAAAGAATAGCGGATCCTCAAGATGTTGCGAACACTATCCTGTTCCTAGCTTCAGATGAGTCAAATCAAATAACAGCAAAAGTTCTTCTTGTGGACTGCGGCCGCTTCAACTTCATGTAGTATCATGCGCCACGTTTCATCTAGGTTTCTTTCACTGAGTACCCGTATGTTCCTATCTGTTTGCCCAAACTCCAATACCCAGGTGCAGCGTATACAACTGGCTTTGCTCTGGTATGGTCCACTTTCCATTTCGAATCTAGAATTGAATCATCAACCATCACTGCGACAACTTCCCCAATGAAGAGGTCGTGGGATCCAAGTCTGACTGATTGGCGCACCTTACACTCGAAGTGGGCTGGGCACTCTTTTACAGCAGGCACATTCACATGCGACGCTGATTCCGGTGTCAGACCTGTCTCCTTAAACTTGTCAACGTCCTTTCCAGAAACGTTGCCGCAGAAATCTACTTGTCTCATGATAGATTCTGTGGGAACATTCACCACAAACTCGCCACTTTCCTTGATCATCTGATATGAATGTCTGGTCTGACGAACCGCAATCGCAAGCATAGGCGGCTCCATACAAACCTTAGCGACCCACGCCAGAGTGATCAGATTCCTAGCTCCTGTCCTGTCTGCGCATGAGATCAGCATGACTGGCAGTGGAAATAGCGAGTCGGAGGTCTTTCCTGAAACCTTTGTCATTTGACCACCTGCACGAAAACACTTTACTTAATCAGGTAACCGACAACTTTTAAGTTATTCAGCACAAGAGAGACAGTTATCTAGCCCAACGATCCTTTTTCCCTTCGTCGCTCAGTCACTCTGGTTGGTTTGCGTGAAAGTCTATCATGCCCTTGGAGCCTTGCGAGATAGAGTTGTCTCGTGCAGAAGATGCCCGAGGCTCATAGAATACATCTCAACTGTTGCACTGAATAGGGCTCGCCGCTATCAGGAATGGACCTATTGGGGAAAGCCTTTGCCGGGATTCGGAGATCCTTATGCGCAGCTTCTGATAGTAGGGTTGGCTCCGGCAGCACATGGAGGAAACCGAACTGGAAGAATGTTCACAGGCGACTCCTCTGGCGACTGGCTTGTCAAGGCCCTGTATGAAACGGGATTCGCGAATCAACCTATCAGCACGGACAGAAATGACGGATTGAGGCTTCTATCGGCGTACATAACGGCCGTGGTCCGGTGTGCGCCACCAAAGAACAAGCCTACGAGGCAAGAGGTTGAGAACTGCTCAGAGTATTTGACTGAGGAATTACGACTGCTGAAACGCGTTAAGGTTGTACTCACCTTAGGGCGAATAGCATTCGACGGCTACCTTCAGCAACTAGATGTCGAAGGCGATCACAGGCCAAAATTCAGGCATGGTGCGGTTTGTAAGCCAGCGAAAGGAAAACCGCTACTTGCCATAGCATATCATCCAAGCAGACAGAACACTCAAACAGGACGGCTAACTTGGACGATGTGGCTGAAGGTCTTCAAAAAGATAAGACGATCACTTAGATCCACATGTAACTAAGAATACCTGCGATGAATAGACTCACGAAGCGCCTGATGATCCCACTCTAGCATGCGGCGGATATTCTGTCGCCGAATTGTGTTTCTAGGAAACGTTAAGAGCGGTAGCGCGTAACCTATCGAATGGTGAGATTGTTGGAACAATACGATGTGAAGATAACCGTCGCAAAGAAGCTCTCCATGATAGACGTGTTTGGATCCTCCCCTCCCAAGGTCACGAAAGAAATCGAGTCGATCTGCCCAAGATTCAAGGAAGGAGATTCCTTCATATCCGAGAAGGGGGCATGCCCTCAAGGTTTCTGTTCATGGGCCTTCGCTGACATACAACGAGACATAGCCCATCTCCGATTTGGCGGAAGCTACCCTTGGATGCAAGAACCGGGAGTGGCATACTCATGCTGCACAGATGGTTTGAGGCCAGTCATCTTCAGACTCGAAAGAATGCGGTAAGGCCTCTCACTATTGATTTGACAGCACCCATCTACATCAAACTCGCTCGCTCTGAGTGTCTTCTCTTCTGTCGCTAAATCAAAGGCCACTTTGCTATCGTTTCCCGAAATCTCGTTTTACCTTCTCCATCAAGGACGAATCAGAGAATAGATCCAAGGCGGTTAGAGCCATCGCCTTAGCAGCATTCAGCATGGCCTGATGTCCACGCTCAGAAACGGACGCAACCGCGAATTCCCTACTGTGGCCGGCCAAAGTCTTCGGGCCTATAGCTATACTTGGATGTAACGAGGGCACTACATAACTTACGTTTCCCATGTCGGTTGAGCCTTTCCCGGCCTTCGGATCTGGAGCCTGAACCTTCTCGCCCAGAGCCCTGAGGTACTTTCCGAAAGTCTTTGCCAACGTGGCGTTGTTCTTCATGTCGTCCAGTCCGCGCGGCCGCACGACAAATTCCAGTTTAGCGCCAGTGGCAGCGGCAGCTCCTTGCGCGCATTTCTTAACTCGTTTAAGCATCTGATTCTTGTATTTTCTGTCTGCTGCTCTGACGAAGAAAGATGCTGCGGCAGTCTCCGGCACTATGTTGGGCCGCTTTCCTCCATCAGTAATTATGCCATGAATCCTCACGTCGCTCCGTACATGTTGGCGGAGCGCGTTTATTCCATTGAAGGTCTGAATGACCGCATCTAACGCGTTTATTCCCTTCTCAGGACTTGCGGCAGCATGGGATGCCTTTCCCTTGAACTTGATCTCTAGAGAACTTATGGCCAAGATGTCTGCTAGCGCCTGCGTCTTGTTGCTTGGATGAACGATCATTGCCGCATCCACATCCTTGAAGAAGCCATGTTCGATCATTGTGACCTTGCCGCCAGTACCCTCCTCGTCAGGTGTGCCAAGGACCACTAAGGTGCCCTTCAACTGTGAGATGACCTTCCGAAATGCGAGAGCTGCGCCAAGAGTGATTGTCGCAATCAGATTGTGCCCGCACGCGTGACCAATCTCTGGCAATGCATCATATTCCGCAAGCAGAGCGATTGTAGATCCTCCCGGTTTTCCTTTGAGGGTGGCTCTGAAGGCCGTGTCCATTCCCGCAATCTTTCGCTCAACCTCGAAGCCATCTTTCTCAAGCTCCGAGCACAGTAGCTCCGAACTCTTGTACTCCTTCAATCCCAATTCGGGATTCTCGTGAATGGCGGTGCTGACGCGCACAAGCCGATCCTTCAGTTGATCAAGTTCTTGTGCAATCTCTTGGTGAAGCTCGGTTCCCAGTTGCATGTTCCCCTTCATATTGGATCGTCACCTCTTGCCAACTTTCTTTCTTATGAGACTGCCGGGAGTCTTTCCTGTGTGTGCTCCATTCTCAACTACCACTTTTCCGTTCACGAGAACATGGGCTATTCCTTTCGGGTGCTTTCTCGGCTCCATGTGATCACCTGATTCCCCGATCTCCTTAGCGTCAAAGACGACTACGTCTGCCTTCATTCCCTCGGCCAATATGCCTCGATCCTTTAACCCAAACCGGTGTGCTGGAACCCCAGTCACCTTTCTAACCGCTTCCTCAAGAGACAGTAGGGCTAACTCTCTGTGATAGACTCGGAAATACCTCGGAAAACCTCCATAGGTGTTTGGGTGCGGGTAGATCTTCGGTATGTTCTTCGTTTCCCACCTGTAATCCAGAGAAAATGTGTCAATGCCAACCATGGCGCGAGAATGCTTGAGATATGTGGCCTTCTCAAGCTCGCCTTGAATCGTCGCTGGAAGGCCTCGTGCATCAGGATCCTCCTGCAGGAGATCGAACAGTGCGTCTAACGGATCCTTCTTCTTCTCATCAGCCAACTCGGCGATCGTTTTGCCGACAGCTAGCCCAACTTTGCTGTCAGTGATCTTGATTCTTGTTGCCCAGTGCTGATCGGTCCTTGGGTTCAGGGCATACCATTTACCGGCATTCAGCAACTCCTTCAGCTCAGATCTGAAGTCGATAAGTCTCAGAGCTCTGGCCAATCCTTCTGGTGACCCGGTTTCTCGCACCCATGGGGTTAGCAGAGCAACTAGAGATGAGGTGGTGAATACTCCACCTGTGGTGTTCGGGATAACATCGAACCAGACATCGACGCCATCGCTCACCGCCTTATCGATCAGCTCCAGAGTTGCCTTTGCAGACGCCTCCTCAAGAACTGGCGGGGGTGGTGGCGTGATCGTATAGCCGGATAGTAGATGCGAAATCTGAACTGGAATACCTGCACGCTTCCCGATTTGCACTGCCTCGATTAGTCCTTGAATTTTCTCCTGAGGTTTCGTCTGCTCGCGACGAAGGCCAGTTCGACGCCAGTGAGTTGAGTAGATTCCACCATATTCCACGGTGACTCTCACCAGTTCCAGAATCTCATCGGTTTCCGAGTACACGCCGGGAGGATAGTCGAGGCCAGTGGAAAGCCCCCAAGCGCCCACCTCCATAGCATCTCGAATAAGATTCGTCATCTCGTCAAGTTCAGCCTTCTTAGGCCTCCGCTTCTGATCCTCCCCCATGACTGCGACTCGTACCGTGTTATGGCCTACAAAGATCAGGAGGTTCGGGCTGATCGGGGTCTTCTCGACTCTATCCAAGAATTGAGAGAAGCTCTTCCAGTCAATGCTCAGGTTATACAGTTCTTTTGCTTTTTGCCTGAACTCCTCAAGGGGAACTATCTCAGGAGAATAGTACTTGAATGGACGCAAATCGTAGAACGCATCCATATCCCAGAACAGACTAAGCCAGTGATCACCTAGAGGAGCAGGACTGAACCCACAATTCCCACCTATGCAGGTCGTCACACCCTGCTCCACGTAGCTCTCGCCTAGGGGATACGACAAGATCGTGTGATCGGCGTGGCCATGTGCATCAATGAAACCTGGAGATATTACGTTCCCTTGAGCATCGATTACTTGCCCCGCCTTCGCGTTACTCAGTTCGCCCAGGCTAGCAATTCTGTCTTCCTTCACTGCAAGAGAACCTTTGAACGCTGTCTTGCCGCTGCCATCCACTATCAAACCATCTTTGATGAGAACATCATACTCTGCCATTGAGTTCACAAGCGTAAACTAGACAAGAAGTGCATAAAGCATTTCGCGTAGAGAAAAACAGAAATGATTCGAGATATAGTGGTTGTACTCTAGCGGGTGCTATGAAGAGTTCACTGATTACAGTCTTCGGATCAGGTTCCTTCTTTGAACGACTTCAAATACTTCTCTTGCTCGTCGGTCAGCGCGTCGATTTTGATCCTTATCGTTTCCAGTTTTGTTCTTGCGACCTCTTGATCCTGTTCTCTGGAGACATTGTAAACCTCTGGTTGCATTGTCTTTCCGTGCTTGGCCAAGTGTATCATTGATAGGAATTGGTTTGCGAAACTCATATCCATGATTTCTGATGGATGCCCCTCCGCTGCTGCCAGATTCACAAGACGGCCCTCCGCCAGCAAGAAGAGTTGCCTACCATCACTGAGGGTGTACTCTACGTTGTTCGGCCGGATCTCTCGTTTCTTGACCGCTATGTGTTCTAGGTCGTCAACCGACACTTCCACATTAAAGTGGCCTGTGTTACACAGAACCGCTCCATTCTTCATCAGTTCCATGTGCTGCTTTGTTATGACGTTCTTGCAGCCGGTCGCCGTGATGAATATGTCGCCGATCTTTGCAGCCTCCTCCATTGGCATGACTCTGAATCCCTCCATGACCGCCTTGAGAGCCTTCAGTGGATCCACTTCACATATGATAGTGTGAGCGCCGAGTCCAGTCGCCCTCATAGCTACTCCTCGACCACAGTGCCCGTACCCTGCTACGACGAAGTTCTT
>Ga0209314_10001524_pt1 | contig 10113 bp, 13 predicted proteins | sample I19B2metaG_FD_184146 | JGI IMG/M metagenome (GOLD analysis project Ga0209314, IMG submission 184146) | Lake sediment bacterial and archeal communities from Gulf of Boni, Indonesia to study Microbial Dark Matter (Phase II) - ​I19B2 metaG... | ecosystem: Environmental > Aquatic > Freshwater >...
CAAATACCCTCTCCTCCTCCCCTTTGAGGGAGTGGAGCCCCCGGAAATAAGGTGGGGGGTAAATTGGCCCGTAGCAATCGACGAAGTCGTTGCGAGGCGAAGCCGTGGCAACCTCGTGACTAAATCTACGAGATTGCTTCACTTCGTTCGCAATGACACTTCATGTCAGATTGCTTCGTCGCTGCGCTCCTCGCAAACCAACTTTTCTTGGGCAGCTATGTACTTTAGTAGATAGTCACGCAGGGGTGATACTCTGTGATCACTCCATAGAAAGGAGGCCCAAGTTGGCAGAGACATTGGGAAGTTTAGTTGATAAATTAACGATTAAAAACATCAGGCTACAAAATTTAAGAAAAGAGAGAAGGAAGAGTAAAAAGAAGATAGATATAGTTGAATCCCAGCGCAAAGATTTGATTGACGAGGTGAATCAATTTTTAGCTCGGGCATTGAGGGGAAAAGTAAAGTTGAGAGAGGAAAAGGTAAAGCTATACAGGCAGCGCAAGGCGGAAGAGAAAATTACCGGAGGGTTGGGAGACTTAGTGGACCGTCTGTGTCAGAGAAATCTCCAACTCTGGTATCTTGAAGATGAAGCCAGAAGGTCTGATGTGAGCGACGCCTATATTGGAAGGATTAAAAGAAATATAGACATTGCCAATCAAAGTCGCAATGACCTCATTGACCGAATTGACGAATTACTGGAGAAGAAAATCAAGAAACTCAAATGATATTAGAAGAATTCCGGAGAATATTGATTATAAGATTAAGCGGGATAGGTGATGTCGTACACACCCTTCCCCTTTTGGGGGCTTTGAGAAAGAGGTATCCCCAAGCATATATTGCCTGGCTGGTTCAGAAAAAGGCAGAAGAGCTTCTCCTCGGACATCCCTATCTGGATGAAGTCATTGTCTTTGAGAGAGATAGGTGGATTAGTGGACTGTTGCCGCTTATAAAGAAATTAAGGAAGGGGAAATTCGACCTTGTAGTAGATTCTCATGGACAGTTCCGCAGTGGGCTGTTTGCCTACATAACAGGTGCAAAGACGAGACTAGGCTTCAATGCTAAAGATTGTAGGGAATTCAACTCACTATTTATTAATCTTAAAGCTCCTCCATTTCCTGGAAATTGGCACGCAGTTGAGAGATACCTCGCCTTAGCCGGTTTTTTAGGAGCCGAAATAGAAACGAAAGAATTTATAATTCAAATTGGAGAGTCTGAAAAGGAATATGTGGAACGATTTTTAAGAGAAGAGGGAATCGAGAAAGGAGAACTTCTTGTTGCTTTAAATCCTGGTTCAAGCTGGAAGAGCAAAATCTGGCCAAGCAAGAACTATGCCCATCTGGCAGATATTCTTATAAAAAACCTTAAGGCAAAAGTAGTCCTCCTCTGGGGTCCTGGTGAAGAAAAATTAATTGAATCTATAACTACTTCAATGGGAAAAGAACCCCTTATTGCTCCCAGGACAGGTCTCAAAGAGTTAGCTTTTCTCATCTCCAAGTGTACACTCTTTATAGGGAGCGATAGCGCACCTCTCCATATTGCTTCATCTCTTTCCATTCCCTCAATTGGACTTTATGGACCTACTGACGTCCAAAGAAATAGTCCCTACGGTTCAGGAAATGTTGCAATCAAGAAAGACCCCAATATACTCTCTTGTCCCAGAAAGGGTTGTAGGAGATGCAAGCGTAAGGACTGCATGGAACTTATAACAGTTGAAGAGGTCGTAGAGCAGGTAGAAAATAAAATAAAAGAATTAGAAACCACGGAAAGCAAGAAATGGACGTAGAAGAATATAGAAAAACCAGATATAAAGGTATAGACCAAAGGACAATTAACAAGAAGGAACACAAGATACTGAAGAAAATTTTTGGGTTTATAGAGGGGAAGAATATTTCAATATTGGATGTTCCTTGTGGCTATGGACGTTTTTCTGAGTTACTCCTGAAGAGGAGTTCCAATTTGACCAGTGTAGATATCTCTTTTCCCATGGTTCTGGCCACCAAGAGATATTCTCCTTTCACCAATTCCCATCACCATTTCTTGGTAGGAGATATAAAACACTTACCTTTAAAAGAGAATTCCTTCGATTGCATCATAACCATAAGGTTATTACAGCATATCCTCAACTCCTCTATCCGCTGTCAGATTTTAAAAGAACTCCATAGAGTCGCAAAAAAAATCGTTATAATCTCATTTTATCGCTATAATATCTTACACAGCATTGAAAGATGGATAAGATGCCGGACTAAAAATATCAAGAAGAAAATAATCATGTTACCCCTCGATGATTTTGTGAAAGAATTAAATTCCGTTGGATTTAAAGTCTTAAATCTATTTCCGGTGATGAGATATTTCCATGCTCATAATATTGTTTTATTACAAAAGCTTTAAGTATAATTTATATTAGCAATTATTTCAATTATATGCTAAAATAAAATTGAATTTTATTAAAAATGTTACTTTTCGCTATCTTCTTTCCTTGGGGGAGAGAGGGTATTTTATTGCCCCTGAGGGTTCCCGACACATCGGGGGTGGCATTCCCACCGGTCAGATTTTTGGGAAAAAATGAAAATTATTGGTATCATTCCAGCTCGCTACGATTCAAAGCGTTTTCCAGGTAAAGTTTTAGCCGATATCCTTGGTAAATCCCTGATTCGGAGAGTATACGAACAGGCAAAGAAGGTAGAACTTCTAGATGATGTCCTGGTAGCTACGGATAACAAAGAGATTTTCAAAGTAGTTGAAAATTTTGAAGGTAAAGCAATAATGACTTCTTCTAACTGCAAAAGCGGTACTGATAGATTAGCTGAAGTAGCCAGAGGCTTAGATGCAGATATCTTCGTAAACATTCAGGGGGACGAACCTCTAATTTCTCCAGAAGTTATATCAAAAGTAGCACAGGAATTAATTAAAGATAAAACCATCAATATAGCCACAGTTGCCCGGAAAATAACTGCGCAAGAGGAACTCAATAATCCCAATATAGTTAAAGTGGTATTAGACAATAATGGATTTGCTCTCTATTTTTCCCGTGCACAAATTCCTTATGTCAGGCATTCGTTAGAGCTGAAAAATCTCACCTTCGCCTCTTACAAACATATCGGCCTCTATGCCTACAGGAGAAAATTTCTTCTAAATTTCGTCCGGATGGAGCAGGGCCCTTTAGAGAAAGTCGAAGACTTGGAGCAATTGAGGGCTTTAGAGAATGGATACAAGATAAAGGTAGTGATTACAGAGTGCGACTCCATCGGCGTGGATACTCGAGAAGACCTGGAAAAAGTCAGAAAGATATTGAGCACAGGCTGATTCACATAAGGAGGCTTTATGACCATTAACAAAGAGCTATTAGATATTTTAGCTTGCCCCAAATGTAAGGGCAATATTCATTTAAACGAGAAAGAAGACGGGATAATCTGTGATAGCTGTAAACTGATGTATCCTATTAAAGACGACATTCCCATAATGTTAATCGACGAAGCTATTCCAATAGAGTAATAATTAAGGTAATGGGTAATAGGTAATCTTTGATATTTGATTTTTGATTTTTAGTTTTTATTTGTAGTGTAGAGCTTTATACCCATCCCGATAAATCGGGACGCCCATAAAGGGCTAGACTACCAGAGAGGAATTAAATGGTAAAAATAGTAAAAATTGGCCATATTGAAATTGGTGGGAAAGCTCCTCTGGTTCTAATTGCTGGGCCCTGCGTTATCGAATCGGAAACCCAGGTCAGAAAGACGGCAGAAGAACTGAAAGAAATTACAAGCGAAATAAAAATTCCCTTTATTTTCAAGTCCTCTTACGATAAAGCCAATCGAACTTCCATTAAGTCCTATCGAGGTCCTGGGTTAGAGAAAGGCTTGGAGATTTTAGAGAAGATCAAAGGAGAATTTGATATTCCAATACTAGTCGATGTTCATCGGATAGAAGAAGTTGAGTTGGTCAGCAAGGTAGCCAATATCTTACAGGTGCCGGCATTCTTATGCCGACAGACAGACCTTGTCATATCCATAGCCACGACTGGGAAACCCGTAAATGTGAAGAAAGGACAATTCCTTGCCCCCTGGGATATGAAGAATGTAATAGAAAAGATAGAATCGACTGGAAACAAAAATATCCTGTTGACAGAAAGGGGAAGTTGCTTTGGTTACAATAATTTAGTTGTGGATATGAAATCTCTACCCATAATGAGGTCTTTTGGTTATCCTGTAGTTTTTGATGCCACCCACAGTGTTCAGAAACCTGGTGGAAAGGGAGCTGCCACTGGCGGAGAGAGAGAATATGTTTCTTTCCTTGCTCAGGCAGCAGTGGCAACAGGCATTGATGGGCTTTTTTTAGAAGTTCATCCAGATCCAGAGAAAGCCCTGAGCGATGGTCCAAATATGATTAAATTGAATCGAGTAAAGGAACTATTGGAAAAACTAATAAGAATAGATAAGATAGTCAAGACAGAATAGGATATACCATATTCTATGACCTATTTGGAGGCACATATGCGTTGCCCGAAATGTGGACATGATAACAAGGAAGATGCCAAATTCTGTGTAAAGTGCAAGGCAGACCTTAGACCTATTCTGATAGAAGAACCAACCTGGAAATGGCATCTGAAAGTTTTAGCAATCATCTATGCTATTTTAGGTATCGCATATATTTTATTGCGAATATTTCTGAAAGATTAATTCCTTGGTCGCTCAAAACTTTGCATTATGGACGATTCAATCCAGATATAATAATGGAGGCAGATGTGGGAAGCATTGAAGAAGGGAAAAAGGTCTTAAAAGTTGAAGCCAATGCTATAAAGAATCTTATCTCCACTATTAACCATAATTTTGAAAAGGCAGTGGAAATGATAACTTTCTGTAAAGGAAGAATTGTAGTTATGGGCATGGGGAAGTCGGGATTGATTGGAAAAAAGATTGCAGCTACCTTAGCCTCGACAGGCACTCCTGCGTTTTTCTTGCATCCGGCAGAAGGGATTCTTGGTGACGTAGGAATGATGGCTGAAGGAGACTTGGTCTTAGCGCTCTCATATAGTGGGGAAACTGAAGAGATTGAGAAACTTATGCCTGTTATAAGGAAGATGAATTTAAAGTTAATAGCCATAACCGGGAGACCCAAATCGAGATTAGCAAAGGAGAGCGACTTAGTCATTAATGTGAAAGTAAAAGAGGAGGCCTGCCCTTACAATATCGTTCCTACGGCAAGCACAACAGCAATGTTAGCAATAGGCGATGCTTTAGCAATCTCTCTGTTGAAGAGAAAGAAATTCAAAAAAGAGGACTTCGCTCGTCTCCATCCTGGCGGAATCCTTGGTAAAAGGCTACTCCTCAAGGTTAAAGACATAATGAGAAGGGGTAAAGATAACCCTGTAATCCATCAGAAAAAGACAGTGAGAGAAGCATTATTAGTAATGACTAAAACGCGTCTCGGCGCAACGAGCGTCGTTGACGGTTCCGGTAGATTGGTTGGGTTCTTTACTGACGGGGACCTGAGGCGTAGATTGCAAAAAGATGAAAAAATTCTGAACAAAAAAATTCATACCGTAATGACCAAAAATCCAAAAACCATTACTCAGGACAAATTGGCTATAGAGGCAGCAAAATTGATGCAGGAGAAGAAATTCGATAATATACCTGTAGTAGATGGAAAGGGCTATCCAATAGGAATTGTGGATGAGAGAGATCTTCTTTCAGAAGGCATTCTTTAGGAATTTATAATCTGAAATTTGAAATTGGTGTAATAAAATGGACAAAAGAATCAAAGCTAAAGCCAAAAATATAAAGATGATAGGAATGGACGTTGATGGTGTGCTCACGCGAGGCGATATTGTAATTATGGAGTCTGGAGAAGAGATAAAAAGCTGGAATGTTAAAGACCGTTTGGGATTTAATCTTGCTCGCCGCGCAGGAAATTTGAAGTTTGCCTGGATTTCAGGAAGAGGGTGCAAACAGGTTGAACAGAGGGCAAAGGAATTAAAGATAGAAGCTGTTCGTCTTAAAAGAATGGACAAAAATGAAGCCTTCGAGGAGATTTTGAGAGAATTTAAGCTTAAAGCAGAAAATTTCGCCTATATTGGAGACGACCTTATAGATATACCGGTTTTGAAGAAGGCAGGATTATCTTTCTGTCCGAAAGATGCACCAGAAGAGGTGAAGCGAATAGTAGATTATGTAACCAAAGCCGAGGGTGGTCAAGGTGTCCTGCGGGAAGTGATTGAGATGATATTGAAATTACAAGAGAAATGGGAAGAGGTTACTAAAGAGTATTTTAGCTAAGATAAGGGCATAAGAGCACAAGGGCGTAAGAGCATAAGAGCACAAGTGCACAAGTGCATAAGAGCATAAGTGCACAAGTGCACAAGGGGTAAGAATGGAGAGAAGTTTTTTTTGGGTATTTACCCTTTTTATTATTCTTAGTTTATCAAGTTGCGGAAAAGAGAAGCCAGAAAGATCAGAAGTTTCTGGTAGTAAATCTTCTCCTGAGCAAGCCATAGAAAATTTTACTCTCACTCAAACAAGTCAGGGAGAGAAAAAGTGGGAGTTAGAGGCGGAAAGAGCAGAAATTTATAAAAGAGAAGGAAAGACAATTGTACAGAAACTCAAGATTAAGTTTTATGACCAAGGCAAAATTACTTCTGTTCTAATTGCCAGGGAAGGGGAACTTCGTTCTCAATCAGGCGATATGGAAGTTAGGGGAGATGTAGTAGTTACTTCTGAAGAAGGAACGACATTAAAGACGGAGAACCTGAAATGGGATGCCAATCGAAACAAAATAGTTACTGATGATTTGGTTCGTCAGGAAAAGGGTGATACAATAATTACAGGGCAAGGATTAGAATCGGATCCAGAGTTGGAGAAAGTTGTTATAAAAAAGAACGTAAAAGTAATTCACAAATTGCCAGAATAATATGAAGAAGAGCATTTTACTTTTTTTGCTATTTGTTTTTGTAAGCACAGTTATTGCTGAGAAGCCCAAACAGCTGGTGAACATTACAGGGGAGAGGATGGAGGTATTAGAAAGAGGGGAAATCACCCGTTTTCTGGGCAACGTAAAATTAGTTAAAGGAAAAGATGTAATAACCTCTGATACAATGGAGCATTATGAGAAAAAGAACTATGTGATAGGTAAAGGGAACGTCCATTTTACAACTTATCCAGGAGAATCTATAAAACTAGAAGCCTTCTCTAACCAATTAACCTATAATGTAAATAGTAAAAAGAGTGTTCTCACTGGCAATCCCAAGCTCATCCGAATTGATGAGGAGAATTCCGAAGACAGAGTAAAAATAGAAGGAGAGGTAATAAAGCTATTTGGGAATGAGAAAAAAGTTCATGTAGAAGGTAATGCCAGGGTAGAACACAGGGAAATAACCGCTGCAGGCAAGTTTCTTGACTACGATTATGAAACAAAGAAAGTTGTTCTATATGGAGATTCTCCTCATATTTACCAGAATAACGAACAAGTAAAAGGTAACTACTCAGCAGAAATTATTACTATATTTATTGATGAAGAAAGAATCATTATGGAGGGAAGTGTAAAGGCATTTATCTACCCCCAAAACCGGTAGTGTAGCCCTATCAAAAATCAAAAATCAAAAATCAAAAATCAAATATCAAATATCAAGTATCAAAAATCAAGAAAATGAGCTTATTAGCACACGGTCTGGTTAAAACATATTCACAGCGTAAAATTGTTGATGATGTAGATATAGAGATAAACCCAGGTGAGATTGTAGGTCTCTTGGGTCCAAACGGCGCTGGCAAGACAACCACCTTTTATATGATTGTGGGTCTTCTTCGTCCCGATAGAGGTGAGATATTTTTGGAGGGGAAGGACATAACAAAATTACCGATGTATAAGCGGGCCAGGCGAGGGATTGGCTATCTATCCCAGGAACCTTCCATATTCAGGCGACTAACAGTCAGGGAGAATGTATGGGCTATTTTGGAGACGACCAAATTGACTCAGTCCGAGAAGAAAGAGAAATTGAAGAGTTTACTTCGAGAGCTGGGAGTAGAACATTTAGCAGAAAATGAAGCCTGTTTACTATCCGGGGGAGAGAAGAGAAGGGTAGAGATTTCCAGAGCCCTAGTAACCACTCCTCAATATATTCTTTTAGACGAACCCTTTATAGGCATTGATCCCATAACCACTGTTGAGATTCAACAGATTGTTCAACGCCTTAAAAATAATGGGTTGGGAGTATTAATTACAGACCATAATGTCAGAGAGACACTGGAGATTATTGATAGAGCCTATATTATGTACGAGGGGAGGATTTTACTCTCAGGAACTGCCAAAGAGTTATTAGAGTCAAAAGAAGCGCGCAAAGTTTATTTAGGCAAAAAATTCAGGATGTAAAAATTAAGGGTTCTACAAACTGCCCTTTCTTAGTTAATTTGACAAAATTGCTGAAATATAGTTTAATTATATGGTAAAAATAATGAAATAGAAGCTGTTTTGCATAGGAGGTAAAAAATGAGGATTATGGAGTTTCTTTGCAAAGATGCCATTGAGGTAAATTTGCAGGCAGCCAAAAAGAAAGAGGCACTGAAGGAATTAATTGATAAATTAGTGGCTGCAAATAGGATAAAAGAAAATGCAAAAGAAAAGATACTTCAGGCTCTATTGGAAAGAGAGAAATTGGGTTCCACTGGAATTGGGCAGGGGGTAGCAATTCCCCACGCTAAAACAGATAAAATAACAGAAATTATTTGTGCATTTGGGACTTCCAGAAATGGAGTAGAATTCGATGCTTTAGATGGAGAAAAAGTGTATATAATTTTTCTATTGATTGCTCCACAAGACTCGGCAGGGATGCATCTGAAAGTCTTGGCGAAAATATCACGGCTTCTTAAAGATAAGTTCTTTCGGCAGGCATTGCGAGAAGCAAGGGCTCCCAGTGAAGTAATTAAAATTATCAAGGAAGAAGATACATATTAGTAGGCGACCCTTGTGGGTGCCCGGTTAGCCTGAGTTTTTGCTTTAGTAGCACTGAGGAAAAGTTAGTTTGCTCGTCGCTGGAATTTCTTGCTAACAAAATCTATTACTCGCTTCACTAAATTTCAAAAACTCATCCCGATAAATCGGGACTCGGACAATTGAAATTTTACCGTTTCGCTCGCAAAGATTTAGTAACGCAAGAAATTAATTGCTCCTTGCGAACTAACTTTTACTATAACTCATGCAGTTGACCTGTACTTGCGTAGGGACCTTTACAGTCGCCCGATGAAGGAGTGACTTTATAATGACAGAGTTTCCGGTTAAAGAATTACTTGAAGAGAAAAGTGCACAGTTAGATTTGCATGTTGTGGCTGGAAAGGAAAGTTTAAATCGGAAAATAACCAGTTTAGAAGTCCGTCGTCTTGGGCTTGCGTTATCTGGCGAGGTAGATATTTTACCTTCTGGTCAAATCCAGCTTTTAGATCGGGAAGAACTGGACTACTTAAAGAAGTTAGATTTCAGAAGAAAAAGCGCTATGTTGCGAAAAATATTCTTAAAGGGAATTCCGTGTTTTATAGTTACCAGTAATTTTAACCCTCCTCAAGGATTTGTAGAAATGGCACGGAGAGCAAAAATCCCAATCTTGAGAACTCCGATTCCCATTTCTACATTTGTGAATCGGCTTTCTCTTTTTTTAGAAGAGAGACTTGCACTCACTACGTCTGTTCAAGGAGTAATGGTTGAAATTTACGGTCTTGGGATTTTAATATTAGGAGTAACGGGCATTGGCAAAAGCGAGTGTGCCTTGGAACTTATCAATAGAGGTCATCGTTTAATCGCGGGAGAGGTGGTAGGAATTAAACAGCGTGGAGGCAATATTCTTATTGGCTTTGCCAAGGAACCCATCCTTTATTATTTAGAAGTTCAAGGATTGGGAATAATTGATGTGCAAAAATTGTTTGGAGCAAGCGCAGTAAGAAGTTCGGCAAAAATTGATTTGGTAATTAAACTTGAAGAGTGGGACAGAACCAAGGAGTATGAACTACTCGGTTTTGACCAGGAATATACAACGATTCTGGAAGTAAAAGTTCCGGAAGTGGTAATCCCCATTCGTCCTGGAAGGAACACGGCGATTATTATTGAGGTAGCAGCTATGAATCAGCGCCTAAGAAG
>Ga0209314_10001525_pt1 | contig 10109 bp, 13 predicted proteins | sample I19B2metaG_FD_184146 | JGI IMG/M metagenome (GOLD analysis project Ga0209314, IMG submission 184146) | Lake sediment bacterial and archeal communities from Gulf of Boni, Indonesia to study Microbial Dark Matter (Phase II) - ​I19B2 metaG... | ecosystem: Environmental > Aquatic > Freshwater >...
ATGGAAGGCGTCATGTACAGCGAGAGGTGGGGAAACCCCTACAAGAGGATCGCGTTCAGGAAGGAAACAAAATGACAGAAATAAGCATAGGACTAAGCCCAGAAGCTAAGGAAAAACTAAGCGAGATAGCCAAAGACTGCAACCTACCCCTGGAAAAGGCATGCGAAATCATCCTCTCCGAGTTTGCTAGGCTGGAAGGAGGACGCATCTACGTCGGAACATGGAGAGAAGGCAACGGCCTAATGTTTGTTGTCCAGTGGCCCTTCCTCACCGGCCTAGTCAAGCTTAAGGGAGATGAACTAACGAAAATGGGGGTGAAATAATTGGCAGAAAAATATAGAAGGGCTCCAAGCGGGGAGTGGCTCGGGTATCCAGTGCTGAGCTTAGAGGACATTGAACACGAGTCCTTCAAGTTCACCAAGTACGTTTCCCAGTCGCTAGTAGAGAATAGAAAGGGCAGAGTCTACCTACGGATGGACCAAGACTTCTATCAAAGCTTCATCGATGCGGTGAGGAAGAAGTTTGGCAACATCTCCGCTTCAAACGTGGAAAAAGCCGCCTTAGAAGCAGTGAAGGCCTGGGTTGAGAAGGAGGCTCAGTCCCAATGAGCACCGTGAGCGCAAAGAAGTTTTTTGAAGCCGTGGCGATGAAAGCGAACAGAAGCAGTGAAGCAACGAAAATCATGAGGGAGTGGGCTGGACACTACAACGGAAAGGTCATCCAGTTTGAAACCGACACAGAAAAGTTCTATCTAGTGGTCGTCAACGAAAAGATGAAGGTTCACGATGGAGAGTACCCCGCCCCAGACCTCACGTTCAAGGGCTCCTCCAAGCTGATCTCCGACATCTTCACTGGCAGAAAACGCATAGGAGACGCCATGAAAAGCTGGGAACTAGTGCTGATAGGAGCCGGACACGAAGGCTTCGCCCTCGGAAGACTAATCACTAGTGTTCTGCTGGAGGTTTAGTTGCAAAGTAGAAGCATGCCCCACATACGTTGAAATTAGCCCCTCCAACACCTCTTTCCTGCTTCTACATGGGCTTAACCAGCCTTAAATGTCGTTTCGTTGAAAGTCATTCCATAGTGGAAGTATTTGCCTTCTATGCCAAGACTAACTTGTCAAGGTGAAGGGTTTTTTAACGGATGAAAAATAAAGTCTGTCCTTCAAGGTGATTCAATGTCTCTGACACGTGATCTTAAAGACAAAGCTAAAGAAGTAGGATTTGCGTTAGTCGGGGTTTCAAGCCCTGAAAGACTGAGGAGCCTTCCCCACGGGCCGGTAGGCAAGATTACCAACTTACGTTCAGTGGAGGAGGAGTTTCCGTCTCCCAAGTCTGTAGTGCTGCTTGGCTTTCATGCATGGGATAAGGCATATAACTTGGCGATAAGTGCGCCTGACTGGTTGGGTTACGGAATGCACGACCCGAAGGAGCGTTTTGAGTGGTATCAGTTCTACTACGAGATCGTCAAAAACATGGCATGGAACCTCATCGATTTTCTAAGAAAAAGGGGTTTCGAATCTACTCTTTCCCTTCGCATTCCACTCAAGCCAGCAGCTGTTATAGCGGGCTTGGGCTACCAAGGGAAAAACACTTTGTTAGTGACCCCTAACTTTGGACCAAGAGTCAGACTCATCTCCGTATTAACGACGGCTGAGCTTGAATTAGACGAACCTTTTACAGAAGACCTCTGCAAAGATTGTCAGAAATGTGTCATCGCTTGTCCAACGAAGGCCTTGAAACCCTACAAGTTGACGATAAACCGGTGCATGACTTATTCTGCGGAAAGCCCAAGTTCTCCAGACGTTGAAAACGACGTTAGAGCGCTAGAAAGAAAGCTTCTTAGAAGGCCCTCTCCTCACAGTTACATGGAATGCACAATATGCATCGACGCTTGCCCTATTGGAAAGCCACATTAGGATTAGATGTAGGCGCATGTTAAATAACCGCAATTTTCCTAAGAGTTGAGAGGGAAACCATTTCTGAGGTTTCTTCGAGAAAAACAAGCCTGTCTCCGCAATATGCTGCGGACCTCTCGTGCTCACCGCTTTTGGGCTCGTTAAAGGTATGAGACTCACCGCCTACGATGTTCTCAAGGCAGATGTGGAAGGTGGTAGCGGGGTCTTTCTCGACCAAGTGGTGGTGGTTGATGGAAATCTCGTCCTCTTCAGAGGCTACTAGCGGCAAACAAAGTTGGCAACAAAAAATCTTCGATTTTCAATATGAATAGAAATTTATATGGAGGTAGATCAGAATATTGTAAGTTTGAAAGTTAAAGGCGTCTAGGTTGATCAGCGGTCTCATCTTTGATATTGAAAGATACGCCATACATGACGGCCCGGGCATACGTACTGCCGTGTTTTTCAAGGGGTGCCCTCTTTCATGTTGGTGGTGTCATAATCCTGAAAAACACTGCAGTATTTGTTCCAGCTTCACCCTACGCTCTTATTCTTTTTACTAGCGCGCGCTAAGGGGGTTAAAGTGACCTTCTATGATCTCACGACCTTGGAGCTCAAATGGCTGGAACAAATTTAAATACTACATCAATTTTTTTACTTTAATTCAAGCGAGAGTGAACTTTTGTGAGTCGGCAACTAACTCCAGTAGAGGAGTCAAATAGTTCTATGCACGACATCCTCATGACCGGGTCCGTTGTAAAAAAGTTCGGAGAACTCAGAGCGGTAGACGGTGTATCTATAAAGGTCGAAAAGGGACTCGTATCCTTGCTCGCAGGTCCCAATGGAAGCGGAAAGACTACGCTCATCAACGTGATATCTGGATATTATAAACCGGATTCGGGCAAAGTTTACTTCAAAGGTAATGATATAACTGGGCTTCCGATGAACCTGATCTATAAACAGGGACTTGTTAGAACATTCCAAATACCAGCGCCATTCGGAAAAATGAGCGTATTAGAGAATTTATTAGTCGTATCTAGAAATAACCCAGGAGAGAGCCTCTTCGGTCACCTAAATAAGAGGTTGTGGTCGAAAACCGAGAGAGAAAGCATTGATGAGGCCTTTGAAATACTCAAAATGTTAGGTCTAGAGGATGTCTGGGATAGAGAGGCTAGGACGTTAAGCACAGCTCAATTGAAGCTCTTAGAGATAGGGAGGGCCCTCATGTCACAAGCTGAAATGGTGATCTTAGATGAGCCGATAGCTGGTGTGAATCCAAAAGCGGCGCACGAAATATTTTCCCATATAACCACCTTAAGAGATAAACTTGGAATATCGTTCCTCATCATAGAACACAGGCTCGATGTCGCCCTCAAATATGTCGATCGCGTATTCGTCATAAGTGAAGGGAATATTATTTACGACGGTGACCCTATTAACGTAGTTAAAAATGAAACTGTGAGGAGAATATACTTAGGTGAATAAGAATGTTGGAAGTATACTCGCTGAACTCAGGCTATGGAAAACTGCACATCTTATACGATGTTCAATTGAATTGCAAGGAAAGAGAAATAGTGGCAATTTTAGGACCAAATGGCTCCGGGAAGACTACCTTGCTCAACAGCATATTCGGCATTGCCGACGTGTTCTCCGGTTCCATAAAATTGGACGGCCAGGAGCTGACTGGCCTATCCCCTCACAAGATAGCCAAGATGGGAATAGGCTACGCTATGCAATTACAGGGGATATTTGCAGATCTGACCGTAGAGGAAAATTTGAAAATAGCTGCTAAGATGGTCGGAATTACGAACTTCGATGAAGCCACCTCTACCATTTTCGGGTTTTTCCCGGATCTAAAGAAGTTCTTGGGGAGAAAGGCTTCGACTTTAAGTGGAGGGGAGAGGCAAATGTTAACTCTCTCAATATCCCTCATAAGGAAGCCAAAATTTTTTCTGTTGGACGAACCTACGGGAGGACTCTCTCCTCTTTACTCCAGTAACATAATAAGGAGTATAGCGGAAATTAATAAGGAATTTGGACTGAGTATCGTCCTCGTGGAGCAAAACGTGAGGAAAGCCCTCGAAATAGCTCACAGAGTCTATCTCCTCGTTAGCGGAAGGATTAATTTTGAGGGAACTCCATCGGAACTCGCGGCTCAGAAGGACCTCATGAAACTTTACCTCGGAATGGGGGAATGATTTTGCTGGTTGAACTAGTCACTTTAAGGGAAGCTATAACTTACTCCTGTATCCTCTCATTTCTAGCCGTAGGGATCACGCTTCTATACAAGACTACGAAGGTTCCTAACTTCGCACATGCAGCTTTAGCTACCCTAGGTGCATACGTGACTTATAGCTTGACATCTCTATTAGGGATAAATCCTTACTTGAGTCTTCCCGTTTCCTTCCTCATAGGGGGTTTAGTAGCGCTCTGCCTCTTCTTCCTAGTCCTTGAACCCATGAGGAGGGCAAAGGCTTCGGTGACGATGCTCATGATTGCTACTCTTGCTTTTGATATCGTCGCATCTGGAGCAATAAACGCCTATGCAGATTACTTGCAAACTACGTTCAAGATTTCGGCGAGGAACGTCTCACTCATAAGGATGGACTTTCAAATTGCAAGTCTTCCTGGAGTCTTCTTGACTTCCATAACCTTGATCGCGATGACAGTGATTCTTTTGTACTTACTCCTAAATCGCACCTATTTGGGGATATCCCTTAGGGCGTCCATGGAGAATCAGATACTAGCTGAAACCATAGGCATAAATACGACCTTCACATTGATGCTGTCGTGGTTCATAGCTGGAGGTCTGGCGGGCCTCGGCGGGACCCTTCTCCCTGTCTGGACTCAAATAGATACGGGAGTCGGAATGGTATTTATAGCTAGCATGTTCTGCGCCAGCACTCTAGGAGGACTCGGAGAGATATACGGGGCCTTCTTAGGAGGATTTTTGCTGGGTTTTGCGGAGTTACTCGGAACTGTGATCTTGTCGAAAACGCTAGGAACGTGGGTTATTCCATATAGGCCAGTAATACCCTTAATCATCCTCTCCGTAACCCTACTTGTATCTCCTAGGGGTTTGGCGGGCATATTGGTGAGGAGGAGATCCAAATGATAACCGAAAGTATTTTTTTCCTTTTTGTATTAGACCTATTAGCCTTCTTTTCCATCTACTCAATACTCAACTTGAGTTTGAATGTCCAATATGGCTTCACTGGGGTGCCGAACTTCGGCTTAGTCTTCTGCGTCGCGGGAGGAGCGTTCACAGTAGGGTTTCTGTCGACCAGGCTTGCCGCTTGGATATTCAGCATAGATATCTCGGGTCTCAATATCATCGACGACAATCTAATCATCGTTTCCAAAATAAACGCGGTGATCGCAAGCCAGCCCTTCTACGGCATCCTGTTGCTTATTGTAGTATTAGTCTTCGCCGCAGTTGTAGGAGCCATGTTGGGAACATTATTTTCCCTTCCAGCTGTCCGACTTAGAGAGGATTACTTGGGAATAACCTTCTTGGCCTTTGGAGAGATCCTCAATGTAATAGGAATTGCATATAGAGATCTCGTAGGAGGACCGCCGGGCGTTAATGTTCCAGATGTATGGGCTTGGGCCAGCGGATGGAGATTTGCGGCTTCTACCTTAACTATAGTCTTCATCGCAGCCCTCATCTTCGCTTACTCGGAGTACCTAATTAGGACGCCGTTCGGGAGGGTCTTGAGGGCGGTAAGGGACAACGAAGTTGCAGCGGCGGCATTCGGAAAGGATGTAGCTCGCTACAGACTTGCTGCGATAATCATAGGGTCGATGATAGCCAGCATCACCGGAGCCCTCTATGCTCTGTATTCAGCATGCGTCACTCCCACTTTTGTCAGATTTCACTGGACATTCCTACCGTGGTTGATGGTTCTTCTAGGTGGAGTTGGAAATAACTTGGGAGTAGTCATGGGAACGGCTGTATTCTACACGATCTATAAATTGATAATATATTACAAGTTCGCACTCGCGGGGGTCGTGCCTTTTGACGTAGTCTGGTTAAATTACATACTTATAGGGATCGCAGTAATTCTGGTGCTAATATTTAGGCCGCAGGGGTTAATCCCGGAGAAACCCAAAAAGATGGAACAGACATGATCGACGGCATCCTCCATCTCCTTCATGCGCTAATGTGCATTTTGCATGCTAGCGCGTGCGCGACATCGCACGCATCTTAATGGTGAAACGTATGCTTTGGATAGCTTATGATACGCAGGGCAAAAACCCAGGAGAACCCCGAACAAACCGAAATATTTTTAAACAAATAAGTAAAAAAGAAGAGAAATAGGGTAAAAGGAGGAAAAAAATGCCAATCACAAAGGTTTTAGTTGGTGCTGTAATAATTGCACTAATTATCGGAGTCGGCTTGGGCTATGCGGTGGCGACGCTTACGGCTCCACCGCCAGCTGCACCAGGGCTTCGAGGCGAGATATTAATTGGTTCTCCCCTTTGCCTTACGGGAGCCTTCGGAAGCTTCGGCGCTAGGGAGAAGTTTGCCATAGAAATTGCGCAGAGCGATATAAATGAATTCGTCACTAAGGTAGGGCTTCCTGTGAAGTTCACTTTCCTAGTCGAAGATACGGAAACAAAGCCTGACGTAGCCCTTGCAAAGGCTCAAACACTCGCCGCTAAGGGGGTTAAGGTGCTCGCAGGTGGATTCACCAGTGGAGAACTTAGGGGTATAAGCTCCTATGTAGACTCGAACAAAATCGTAGCGATAGCGTCGGCATCCACAGCCTCCAGGAAGTCCGTCGGGAAGGGCGTCGACGAGGGAAGCTACATATTCAGGATGCTTCCTTCATGTGAGGCTGAAGGAGTAGCCTTGACCAAAGCCATTGTGGATATGGGATACAAGAATATAGTAATAATCACAGCCAAAGTCACGTATTCAGAGGCGATAGCTGATAGCTTCATTAAGGAATTCGAAAAGGCTGGTGGCAAAGTAGCAGCTCACATTACTTATGTGGAGGGAACGAAAGACTTCACTGCGGAACTCGAGGCACTGGAGAAAGCAATGTCCGGGTATAAGCCAAACGAGGTGGTCCTATTCGCTAACATGTGGGAGGATGTGGCGCTCTTCCTCGTGCAAGCAGAAAAGAGGAATAGTCCGTTGCTCCAATATACGTGGTTTGGGCCGGACACCTTCGCATACTCCACAGTTGTAGTGACGGATGCTGGACCTCAGGCGGCGAAGGTGAAATTGATTTCTGTCAACTATGAACCGCCACCCACGGAGAGATACTTTGAATTCGTTGATGTATTTAAGAAGAAGGTAGGAGAAACACCGGACATCTACGCAGTCGGAGCCTACGATAACGCTTGGATTGCCGTCCTTTCCATACTTGCCGCAGGTAAGTACGATGGAGAAGCGATAAGGGCAGTCTTACCTTATGTAGCTGCACACTATTATGGAGCATTAGGAAACCCAGTCCTCATGCCCAATGGAGACAGGGAGATCATGGACCAAGGGTTCTACGCAGTCAAAATCGTCGATGGAAAGCCTGATTGGGCAAGAGTAGCCTTCTACGATTCGGTAACCGGAACGCTCAGATGGCTGGAAAAAATTTAACATCCTCATGGAAACCTCGTCAAAATACCGAAAGTGAAATCACCAACTTCCACGCCCCTATTTTTCTTGTTTACGTTCTTAAGTGGTTCATGATGTACACCAAGAGTAGTAAGCAACGATAACATGGAAGAATTTTTCCGCCATTTACCAGAAGTTTAGCTTCTTAAAGGTCTTAAGCTGTTTAAGGAATGCATAAAAGGGAAAGACAGCATAAATTCCGCTCTGAAAAACTTCATTCTGTCGGAGGATAAGAACATTGGAAATAAGAAAGGTGACGGTAATCGGGGCAGGAGCCATGGGTTCCAGCATAGCCTACCTCTGTGCATGGAAAGGCTACAACGCATTTGTCAGGGAGATCAACGAGGACCTGCTCAAACGAGGAATGGGAAGAATCCGGGAAATGATCGTGGCTGGAGTGAGCAGAGGGAAGCTAACCCCAAGGGAGGCTGAAGAAATCATGAGAAGGATCAAGGGATCCACGGACATCGCAGAGGCGGCGAAGGACGCGGACATCGTGATTGAAGCCGTATTCGAGGACATGAACGTGAAGAAAGACGTGTTGAAACAGCTCGACGCGGCTTGTCCCCCTCGTTCCATACTGGCTTCCAACACCTCAGCGTTGAGCATCAGCGAGATGGCTTCCGCAACCAAACGACCCGACAAGGTCGTAGGCCTCCACTTTTTCAACCCAGCATACGCCATGAAACTAGTAGAGGTGGTGATGGGAAACCACACCTCTGAGGAAACGAGGAAAATAGCCAACGACTTTGCGATTTCCTTAGACAAGGAGACAGTCACGGTGAAGGACACGCCTGGATTTGTGGTTAACAGGGTGCTGGGTGCGGCTTTGGGTGAGGCCATCTTCCTACTGCAGGAGGGGGTGGCTTCAGCCGAGGACATTGATAAGGCAATAATGCTGGGTCTCAACTGGCCTATGGGACCGCTTAGACTCGCCGACTTCGTAGGACTAGACATTGCCCTAGACGTGGCCAAAACCATATACGCGGCGCTTGGCGAAAAGTATGAGCCCCCCTCACTGTTAGAGGAAAAAGTTAAGGCTGGTCATCTCGGCATGAAGACCAGAAAAGGCTTTTACACCTACTGAGGGACGTCGATTTAAACCCCCTTCTTTATCTTTGTTTAGCAGTTCCTTTCTGAGCACAGAGTGCACAGCGGAAAATACTCTTTGCCGTCCATGAAGTGTTTAAAAAATGAGGGAGATAATGCTCTTATTCGTATTTTCTACTTTTTGAGGAGTTTTATTGTTTCTTGGCAGAATTTGGGTAAGTCGGCTGGGAAGCGTGAAGTCACCAGTTTTTCGTCAACCACAGCCGGTGCGTCTATGAAGGTTGCTCCCGCATTCTTCAGGTCTGTTGCTACAGATTTCCAGCAGGTAGCTTTCTTACCGCGCAGTATGTCTGCCTCTATCAGCATTTGAGGCCCATGGCATACAGCAGCTATAACCTTCCCCTTCTTGTAGGCTTCTTTCACGATGTTAACTAAACCTTTGTCTATGCGCATCTTGTCTGGTGCTCTTCCACCAGGTATCACTACAGCGTCATACTCATCAACATTCACTTCTTCCGGTGAAACATCAGACTTTATGGGCACACCATGTTTTCCCATATATGTTTCTTTGGCTTTCGAACCAACGATGTCCACCTTGTAGCCTTCCTCTTGGAAACGATAATAGGGATAGATGAATTCAGCATCCTCTACTCCTTCGTCAACCATAATCAATATTTTTCGCATAGGCTCCCCTTCAAAAGATTACAATGGTTCCCTTGATATAAGGCTTAATAAATGTAATTTCTTGCTGCGGATTGCGATATTCCTAAAATTTCAGCTGCCCCGTCTTGCTTTAGACCACGTTTTTCTACAAGTTCCTTTGCTAGTTTCACGTTGATCGTTTACCGCTGAATCGGCGCCAAGTGAAACAATTTTAGGTGTGTTCGATTATTTATCTGAATGAGAATTTAAAAGGAGGTGCCGTTGATGCCACCTGATATTCATCCGAAGGAGAAAACCATGATCTTTTGGGTGGGTTTAATTCTTTTCTGTTTAGCTGCGGTGGGACTCTTCGGAATTGTTTGGATGATGGCCGTTGTCATGCGCCCACCATTTCACATCGATTTCCTTAAAGGCTTAGTTCCATTAATCGTAGGCGGCATTGTTTTCCTGTTAGTAGGCGCATACATGATGAAGTCAGAGAGGAAAAGAGGAGGAGAGTAAAATGGAGGCTGTATACCTCTCACGCACCATTATTCAAGTTCACTCGGTTCAAATTCTCCTTTGGACATATGGAAAAGACTTTTACGAGTGTTGAAAATAAATTAGCAACAGGTGAAAATCATGTCGTATAAGACTCTGCTGTACTCTAAGGAGGCAAGCTTCCTAGCTCCAGAAGAGGAAAACATAGGGGTCATCACGCTGAACCGACCCGACGCACTTAACGCCTTAAACATGGAAATCTTGACGGAGCTCGACAACCTGCTGGAAGAGATAAGGAAAGACGAAAAAATCAGGGTGGTTGTGATCACGGGAGCAGGCAGAGCCTTTAGTGTCGGAGCCGATCTTAGAGAAGCTGGGACCATGGACGAAGCTGGCGCA
>Ga0209314_10001527_pt1 | contig 10104 bp, 9 predicted proteins | sample I19B2metaG_FD_184146 | JGI IMG/M metagenome (GOLD analysis project Ga0209314, IMG submission 184146) | Lake sediment bacterial and archeal communities from Gulf of Boni, Indonesia to study Microbial Dark Matter (Phase II) - ​I19B2 metaG... | ecosystem: Environmental > Aquatic > Freshwater > Lake...
GGCTTAGCCAAAAGTTAATTTAGAAAGTTCGTTCCACTATAGTTTTCACATAGCATCAAAAAGGAATAAGGGAAAATTGAGTTGCTAGGCTCTAGCATAAGGTATTTTGACAAGGTCTCGTCTAAACCACTCGTTCGGCATTTAATCTATTCAGGCTCTGTAGTTTTCTTTCTAGGGTTAATTCTGATTCCACCCGTTCTGGGTATAGCTATTAAATGGAATACGCTGGGCGAAATTTTCCAAAGTCCCAGTCTCATGTCCAGAGCGTCATCGGCTATATACGCTTCGTTTGCGATCGCCTTTTTGGTTTCCTCTCTTGACTTAGTTGCGGGTTTGCTGTTGGCTTGGTTTATTGCTAGGGGGAAGTCTAGATGGCTTAACATAATTGACACGCTGGCTGACATGCCGTTTATCATACCTACCGTAACATTAGGCTATTCAGCGCTGTTATTCTGGAGTGAACCTGGAGGCGTTTCACAACTTTTTGGTGGTAATCCCCTCGTGTCACCTGGTTGGCTTTTGATTGTTTTGCTTCACTTTGCCTTCTCTTATCCCGCCGTAGTTAGAGTCATAGTGGGTGCACTTCTAGACTATAAGGTGGTGTACGAAGAAGCGGCACGAACCCTTGGCGCCGCGCCGCTCACAGCCGATAGAACTGTGACGTTGCCCATTTTGAAATCGAGTCTGATAGCCGCTTTCACTTTAGCTTTTGCGAGGTCACTTTCTGAAACTGGTGCCACCGTAATTGTTGCCGGCGCCTTTGAGAACGGTGTCGTCTTCATCAAAAACACCAGAGACCTCGGCCAAGAAGGCCCCATGGTCTTCGTGAGTTTCATCTTGATACTCACTGCTTGTTTGATTTATTTAGTAATCAGACTGCTTGGAACGAGGTTGAAGGTCCCAATGAAAAGAGTTTGGCCATCTGCGGAGAAAAAACTGAGTGACTTTAAGGTTAGAGCGCTTAGAGACTCTTTGACAACTTTAGTGTTTTTTGTCTTGGTTCTTGTTCCTTCTTTGTTCATTGTTCTTCCAGTCGTTGGTGCTGTCTCGGGTGGTACATTAAACCAAGCATTTGCGGGTGTTGGAGTTTGGCAAGGATATTGGCAAAGCCTCCTTCTTTCATATTTTGTGGCAACAACAGTTACGGTATTAAACGCCTTGGTCAGTTTGCCTATGGCTATTCTTATAGCGAGAAAACGATGGGGAGCAGCGGCTTCAACAACTCTAGACGTGTTGTCTAACATTCCCATGATTGTTCCATCCGTCGCCTTAGGAGCTTCGATGAGCATTTTTTGGAGAAACTTTGCGTTTGTTCCTGAAATCGCTTTGATAGTTTTTGCGCACCTATCCATTACGTATCCTTATTTTGTTCGTGCAACGGTTGCAGCGATAGAAAGAGTGGGTATGGACCTTGAAGAAGCGTCGAGGACGCTTGGAGCTAGACCATTTTCGGTGTTCAGGACACTTATTCTGCCTTTGACAAAATATTCCTTGTTCGCGGGAGCTATAATGATGTTCGCGAGAAGCGTTGACGAAACAGGCGCAACCTTGGCTGTTGTGACAAGGGCGAAGACTGTTCCCGTGCTGCTTGTTGACTGGGTTAGGGGCACCGTGCCTGCTTCAAACATGGACATTGCCTTTGGCGCTGGATTACTCCTGTTGTTTTCTTTCGTCATCCTTTTGGTTTTGAGACTTATGGTCAGAGAACGGTATTGACATGCTTAATATACCTGTAAACAATATTTCCATAATTTGCTAAGGCCAACGGAGGTTGCACGCACTGCCCGAGGTAAAAGTGGTTAACGTTTCAAAGAGATTCGGGAAAAGGATTGTGGCAGTGGACAGAGTCAGCCTCCAAATCTATGATAAGGAATATTTTTCTCTCCTAGGTCCTAGCGGATGCGGCAAAACAACTCTTTTGCGGATAATTGCTGGCTTGGTTGAGCCAGATGAAGGAGAAGTCTACATCGATAACAAACTAGTCAATAAGCTTCCGCCTGAAGACAGAGGCTTGGGATTCGTTTTTCAAACTTATGCGCTCTTTCCCCACATGAATGTTTGGGACAACGTGACCTATGGACCCAGAGTGAAGGCTTGGGAAGAGACAAAAAGCGAGAGAATCGGTCGTGAAATGTTGGAGATGGTAAGACTCTATGAACGACGGGACGGTTTCCCACACGAACTGAGCGGCGGCATGATGCAGAGAGTTGCCTTATCGAGGGCTCTTGCCGCTGGAGCCAAACTGTTGTTGTTAGACGAGCCGTTGGGCGCCTTAGACGCCAAAATTCGATTTGAGTTGCGATACGAATTGCGTAGGCTGGTGAAGGATTTAGGCTTAACAGCCCTTCACGTTACCCATGATCAAGGGGAGGCCATGGCGATTTCTGACAGGATCGCAGTGATGAGGAAGGGGCAGATCTTGCAAGTGGGAACCCCTCAAGAGTTGTATATGAGCCCTCAGCATGTTTTCGTAGCCCACTTCATTGGGGAGTCAAACTTTCTGGAAGGCAACATTGTAGAGGTGAGTGAGAAAGGTTCTGTTGTTGAGCTGCGCGGTGGACTAATTGTTCACACTTCTGACAAAACGAAAAACAAGGGTGAACGGGTTGTTTTAGCGATTAGGCCTGAAATATTCACGGTTGAGAAAGGTCGAAAAAGGAGGCTCAACTCGATGCCTGGATACCTTGAAAGGTTCAGGTTTGAAGGCACAAACATACGGTACGAGGTTAGGCTTAAAAACGAGGATGTCGTGGTAATTATCCGTCCGGCTTTGGTGGGAGCATGGCTTGATGTGGGCGATGAGGTTACTGTTAGTTTTCCCTCGGACAAAAGTTTTGCTTTCACGTATCCAAGTAAAGGGTTAAGGGAGGAACTGGCACTTGAGTGAGCTGTTAAAGTGGTTTGAAAAAAGGAGAGAAGCAAAGGTTTTAACGTTGATGCAGCGGCATCTAGCCATCACCATGAGCAGCGTGGAAGACCTTGAGAAATCAGTAAAGGCAGCGGCGAACGGCGACGAGGAAGAAATGAAACTATGCATAGAAAGGGTGACGAGTGGCGAGAAGGAAGCAGATAAGTTGAGGAAAGAGATCATGGTTGAACTAGCCCGAGGAGAACTACCACCGGAAGACCGGGAGGACCTCATGCATCTGACCAAACGGATAGACATGGTAGCTGACTGGAGCCGAGAATCTACCCGCATACTTAACGCCACTCCAGTAGGGGAGATACCGAAGGACCTAAAGGAGGCATGCGTCGAGATGGTTGAAGGAGTTAGAGAGTGCGCCTCCGCCCTTCGAAAATGCGTCAGTCGGATTGCTGAGAAACCTGAAGAGGCCTTACAGGCAGCCGATGAAGTAGAAAGACAAGAAGAGAAGGTGGACGACCTCTACGAAAAGGCTAGAACACTGTTTGGGAAAACAGCAGAGATGAAGGTCGGGGTCGCTGTTTTGACAAGTCAACTTTTGGATGCCATCGAAATGGTGGCTGACTGGTGCGAGAACACCTGCGACCAGGTGAGGATCATCATTGTCCGCCGATAGGTCGCTTAAAGCTGGAGGCACAAGCATGTCTAGGGTTGCTATCGAAATCTCTGAGCTTCGCGACAAGGAAGGCGACAAAAAAGTGAAGGACCTAGCAAGTTTCTTGGAAGGTAGAGTAAAAGCGAAAATCGATGTTGCTGGCGGTGAAGTCACCCTAAACTATGAAGAAAAGAAGGAAGTTCCCTCGAAAGCCTATCTGCGAGTGCTTCTTCGAAAGTTCCTGCATAAAGCAGAGCTGAAGGAACAGTTTCGCGTGATCTCCGGAAAAGAAAACGTCTTCATCATCAAGGAGAGGAGAGCTAGGGCAGAGGAAGAGTAGCTTTTTCACCGCTCCTCCGCCTCTTTTCCATCAGCTCCCGAGCCTTCAAAAGATGGACTCGCGCCGCCCACGTTTTCTTGCGTGCCTCACGGAGATCGCCAGCATCAATGTTGCCCTTAGCTTCTTTAAGTAGATCCTGAGCCAACATGAGCACGGGCCCGATCTCAGCTTGCCTTGAAGGTAGGTTAGCCCTCCATGAAGAACTTTCGGGTTCTTCCCCTTGCGTGAGGGAGAGGAGAAAAAGGGCGTATTCTACGTCGGCGGCTGCCCGCCAAACAGAGCTTTCCATGCTCCGCTCATCCTTTTTCACGAGGGCCTCCATCGATTTTTCCAGATGCTCTGCTGCAGATGCTATGGACTCGACGAGTTTTTCCCGCCTCATCTTCTATCCCAAACGTTTCAAAGTTTTAAGTGAAATCTGTCTTAAGCTTTTAGTTCGACGGGGAAGGAGACCTAAAAAGGACAAACGTAAGTGTTATCTTTCGACTGACACCTTGCTCACGCTGTCTTCTTTCTCCACATGTATGACGTGCTCCGCCTTCTCCGCGAAGGCCTCACTATGGGTCACAGCTATGATTTGTTCAATGGCTTTCAAGCGGGAAATCGCCTCAGCTAGCCGGTCAACTGAGCCATCCTCCCTACCCAAGCTTTCTGTTGGCTCGTCGAGGAGTAGCGTGTAGAAACCGTGTCCAGTCCTCGACTGCATGATTAGTTGACCGAGGCCGAGGCGGTAGGCGAAGGCGAGGAGGGTTCGCTCCCCGCCTGAAAGGTTTGAGACATCTCTTTCGTATCCCTCCTCGCTCCGGGTGAGGGGCGTGTAGTCCTCGTCTATTTTCACGATTAGGGTGGGTCCCGCCGCCCCAATAAGCCCGTCTAAAACCTGCTGAACCACCCGTTCCAGATAGGTAACGAATTCTCTCCGCAACTTGGGCTGGATGCTTCTGTAGGCACCTCGTATCCCATCCATGATCCCGAGAAGCCTTTTGATTTTATCCATCCGCTCCATTTTTTGTTGAGCGTGGTCTAAGCGTTCCTTGAGCTCATCCATTCTTAGCGTGACGTCCCTTCTCCGGTTTTCTGCTGCTTCCAGCCTATGCTTCACGTTGGAATGTTGCATGAAGGCCTCGTCACGAAGTTTTCGTGCAGACTCCAATTCCGCGATGTCAAATTTCGTGATTTCTGCACGTATCGTGCTGAGCTGGTCTCGAAACGCCTTTTCTTGTCGTTGTCTCTCTTCAAATTCTGCTAAAAGTCTGTTCAAGGATTCCCGTTCTTCGGCTACTCGGCTCTTCAGACCTTCGATTTGAGGGATGAGTGGCTGCAAAATCGAGACGGCGAGGTTGACGATGCTATGTAGCCTTTCCAGTTCGTCGAGATCCTTTTGAAGCTCAGCCAGCCTTCTTTCCCGCTCAGTGTTTTCTCTATGAAGATGCTCCAGCAGTCGGCTCTTATACTCTCCAGTAATGTTTTGTAGACACAAGGGGCACCTGCTTTCAGTTGTCAAGCTTGAGATGCGGTTTCGAGAGTTGAGTATGTCTTTTTTCACCGCCTCCTGCTCGCCGCCAACACTCCTCATCTGTTCTTCCAGCGCGGCAAGGTATTTTCTCAGCTCCTCAACCGTTTGATCCGGTTTTACCCCCGCTTCCTGAAGCTTGTCTCGATTAGACTTTTCTTGGGTCTCCATGGATTGTAGGCGTTCTTCTAAGTCGTCGATGGAAACGTTCTTCCGTTCGATTTCTTCCGCTAATCTAGCGCAGGTGTCTTCGGTGTTGGCGATGTTTGTCTGCAGTTGAGCCTCTTTTCTTCGCAGCTCTTCCGTTTGTTTTCTTAACTCTTCGAGGCTTTGAAGGCGGGAATTCGCTTGGTTGAAGGAGGCTTCAGCTTGGACGAGGCTTTTCCTCAAGTCCTCAAGCTCGCCTTCAATTAACGAAAACTCTTCTACCGCCTTGTTGTAGTCCTTCTGGAGTTTCTCCATTCCAATTACGTCGAAGTCACGTTCGTAGACGCCCTTTTCAACTTCGTATTCTTTCTGGACCCCAGCCAACCCACTCCATGCCACTTCATAATCGGAAAGCCCAAACAGTTCGTCCAGTCTTTTTTGACGTTCTCGTGGGGCCACATCCAGCAACTCTTTCAGACGCTCTTGTCTCACCCAGACAACTTCTCGGAAGAGGTCTTTGTCGAGGCCGGTGATGGCCTTTAACTGTTCAGCAACTGCCTCGCTTTTCACGCTGGCGATCAACTTATCTTCCTCGAAGAGCTTGAGCTGTTCCACGTCTTGGCTGATGCCTTTCCCTCGCCTTCGTAGGGCTCTCCAAATCGTGTAGGTTTTCCCTCCATGGGCGAATTGCACAGCCACTTTGCCGACGTCAGCTACCTCTCTCAAGAGATACTCGTAGCTTCTGCCGAGCGGTTCCCCGAAAAGGGCGAAATCGATAGCATACAGAACGCTGGACTTTCCGCATCCTAGGCCGCCGACGAGGCAGTTGAAGCCCTCGGCGAAAGGAACCGAAGTTTGGACGTGGGACCGAATATTTTCTAGTTGCACCGCCTTAATTCTCATTTGAAAACTCCTCCAAAGCTTCCTTCACCTTGTTTTCTTCCTTCCTAGTCAGCGGCTCGATAAGGTTCACCGCGAGTCTGGCTATTTTTTCCGCCTCATCCCGCAAGTAACGTTCGGAGAAGATTTCAAAAAAGTATTCAAACGCCTTCGTTTTCAGGTCTTTCAACCCACCCTCAAAGATGGAGCGAATCACCTCTTCAGGAACCTCAGTTTCCCTCAGTCTAAGGAGCGGGTGCACCAAAAGAGCCTCTTCAGCGGCGTCCCTAATTTTGGCGAGGTCAACCTCCCCACGACTGGCTTCAGCGGGCAACGTTCCCCGCAGTATGGGGACGATTACAGCTCCAGCTTCATCCGCCTCCTTCACGAGTTGCACCGCCATCTCTGTTACTTTCGCAGGGATTAAGCCAGTGTAGTCACGGTCTAAAACGATGAAGTTACGTGGAGTTTCCAGCTTAATGCGTTGCAGCTCAGTTTTTCCGCTTTCATCCACCTCCACGTAGTAGAAACCCTTCTCAACCTCGGCGTCCTCGTAGCTCACGGTCTCAGTGCATCCGCTGTAAACCAGAAGACCCTTCTTGAGGGGAAGCCGACAGGGCGTGTGAATGTGGCCGCCCGCATAATAGTGGAATCCTTCGGGAAGAAGTTCCGGTCCCGCTTCCGCTTCCATCTGCGTGGGCTTCACGCTGGGGATATCCAACGCCATGTGGAAAACGAAGATGTTGAAGACGGAAGGATCGGGCGCAGGCTGGTTCCTCTCTGTAAAAACGGGAAGTTGCTCCTCGGTTCTTCGTTTGGTTCGAAAGTTGGGAACACCATACACGTAGCAGCTGTTGTTTCGCCAAGACGAGCCCTCCCGACGGGGAAGATAATGAATCAAGCCAGCGCTGTCTAGGGGGTTGAGAATCGTGCCCGTGATCACGTTGGGCGCAGAATCGTGGGAGCCATCCACGGCAAGCACGGGGATTCCTGCTTCCCTAAGGCGCCTAAAGTTGGTGATGGCGGTTTCGAGGGTGACGTTGGAGGGGCGGGCGTGCTGAAATAGATCCCCTGCGACGATCATGAAATCGGGCTTCAACTCGATGGTCTTGTCCACAACCTCCCGAAACGCTGCATCAAAGTCTTCCCTTCGAACATCTAAATTGTATTGGGCATAGCCCAGATGTAAATCCGCCACATGAACAAAACTAAAGGGTTTCATGGCTCCGCCCTTCCTTCAATTTCCTGCAAACTCTCCAACTTTAGTAGGGTATGGCTAGCTTTTAAGTATAAAAGGAGGATGAAACAACTATTGCTGGGGTCGAGGTTGAGGAGGGAATACCCTACACAGCCCATCGTGGGCGTTGGAGCCATCATCATGCATGAGGGGAAACTCCTCCTCGTGAAGAGGGGAGTTGAGCCGGGAAAGGGGAAGTGGAGCATCCCCGGCGGAGTCGTGGAGCTGGGAGAGAGGGTTCGGGACGCCGTTGTTCGAGAGGTGAAGGAGGAGTGTGGCTTAGACATCGAGGTTGTAGTCGACCGGCCCCTAGACGTAATAGACAGCATGGTCATGGATGAGAGCAATCGCCTAAAATATCATTATGTTTTGTTGCAGTTTTTGGCTCGACCCAGAGGCGGAACCCTAAAGCCTGCCTCAGACGTTTTGGAGGCTCAATGGGTTCCTCTGGAAGAGGTGGAAACATACTACATTACGAACACTCTTCGCCTGTTTCTCAAAAAGCATCGAGACGAACTAGGAAGGTTTCGTTACGAAAAGTAATATTACCCCTTGTTGTTAATGTTGTTTTGAGGTGGAAATGTGCCGTACTGCGCAAAATGTGGGAAAGAGTTGGCTGAGGATACAAAGTTCTGTCCTTCCTGCGGAACTCCGACTCCTCTTGCCTCCGAAGAAGAGATAAGAAGAGCGCGAATGAGAAGAGTGGAATGGTGGGAGTGAAGACCTCCCATCCATCGTTCTCTTCCCATGTCAGCAGCAACATAGCGAGGTGCATACGTGAAGGTTCTATTCGTGGAACCACCCAAGGACTATTGGTTTGTCATGGGAGAGTATCTTCCTCCTCCCTACGGAATCCTTCAGCTGGCAGCCTACCTTGAAAGGGAGAACAAGGACGTGGAGATAGAGGTTTTAGACTGTCAAGCCATGGGGCTAGACTGGGAAGGACTGGAAAAGCGGATAGAATCCTTCAACCCTGACATCGTAGCTTCCAGCGCGCTTGCCACCTGCAACACTTACGTCGCTATTCGAACTCTAGAAACAGCCAAGAAAGTGAAACCTGAGGCTTTAACCATTGCTGGAGGTCAGCACTTCACGGTCACAGCTCAAGAAAGCTTAGAAACGTACCCTGAAATAGACGTGATTGCTCGTGGAGAAGGGGAAAGAACTCTCGTAGAATTGGTTAAGGTATTCGCTGAGGGAAAGTCTTTCGCAGGGATAAAGGGCATTTCCTTCAGGCACAACGGAAGCATCCAACACAATCCTCCACAACCTTTGATTGAAAACTTGGACAGCCTCCCCTATCCCGGCTACCATTTTGTTGAAGATTTTATGGATGAATATCATTTCACTGTGATGGCGGGTCCCAGAGCCAAGTATGCCTTGGTAGAGGGGTCGAGGGGTTGCCCGCATCGATGCACGTTTTGCAGCCAATGGAGTCACTGGGAAGGGAGATGGAGAGGTAAGTCGCCTAAGCGGATCGCGGACGAGATGGAGTTTTGCCACGAAAACTATGGAAGTGATTTCCTCTGGCTGACGGATGACAACTTCGGATTGGGCGAGCATGCCAGTGACTTAGCTGACGAAATTATTCGACGAGGAATTCAAGACGATATAATGTGGTTTCTGCAGGTTAGGTGTGACGATGTTGTAAAGCACCGTTATCTTTTGTCTAAAATGAGAAAATCGGGCCTTCGCTGGACTCTTCTTGGCGTAGAAAGCCATAGGCAATCCACCCTTGAGACCTTCAACAAGAGGATAGACCCTGAAGACGCCAAGACAGCTGTGAAATTATTGAAGGAGAACGACATATTCGCTCACGCAATGTTCATCGTTGGGGAGCGCAAGGATTCGGCTGAATCAATAGCGAATCTAAGAGAGTTCGTGAATGACTTAGATCCTGATCTGGCAATTTTCGCGATCCTCACCCCGTTTCCCGGGACTGAAGTCTTTGAGGAGGCTAAGCGAAACGGTTGGATCGAGGACTCCAACTGGGCTAACTATGACATGGTTCACGCTATCATGCCCACAGAGACCCTTTCAAGAAAAGAGGTGCAAGAAGAACTCTACAAGTGCTACCGAAGCTTCTTCGGTTCTTGGAGCAGAAGGTTGAAAGGGCTTTTCTCCACGAACGAGATAAAGAGAAGGGTCTACTGGTATATGGCCACCCGAGGCATTGTAAGGCAGTTTAGAAGCTTGTACTGAGCTTGATTCTCATGTCGCAGAGCGTAAAACAAGACCTGTATCCGTTATTCTTGATGAGCGTCTCACTTTTTGGATTGTTCCTCGTAGGGATGCTTGCACTTAATCCGCCAGTGGCAGACGAGGACCTTTTCTGGCGAAAACCAGTGATTGGCTCAATTTTTGGATCGATCTGCATGCTAGGGATGTTGGCAGCATTATTTCCGAGGGAGTGCTCTGGGGCATCGCATTTCGAGAAGGAGGAGATACCTGCAAACAGCTACGATAAACC
>Ga0209314_10001530_pt1 | contig 10094 bp, 11 predicted proteins | sample I19B2metaG_FD_184146 | JGI IMG/M metagenome (GOLD analysis project Ga0209314, IMG submission 184146) | Lake sediment bacterial and archeal communities from Gulf of Boni, Indonesia to study Microbial Dark Matter (Phase II) - ​I19B2 metaG... | ecosystem: Environmental > Aquatic > Freshwater >...
GCTCTGCCAGAGGGTAGTGGTGATGAATAAGGGCAAAGTTATTCTTATTGAAGATAGAGAAGTTCTCAAGGACGATAACAGGTTGGAAAGTCTTGGGCTATAAAAAGGTGACAGGTACTTTTTTCTCAGGATATGAATTTTCTAAAAATGCTTACGGATGAAATCTAGTTCCTGAATGGTGGAAAAATTCTCTGAAAAAAGTACCGGTCACCTTCTTCATGTCAGCTTTTTCAAGGTATGAATTATGGAAACGAGAGCGAAAATAACAGTTAAGGGTATCGTTCAAGGCGTCGGTTTTCGGCCATTTGCTCACCGGTTAGCCGCGGAGTTCGGGCTTAAAGGCTGGGTGAAAAATACCACTAGCGGCGTGGTTATCGAAGTGGAAGGTGATAAAAGAAAGGTAGAGAAATTCTATGATGTCATTGGTATAAGGAAACCCCTTCCAGCTCAGATAGAAGAGAAAAAGATAATATATCGAGCTCCTCGTGGCTTTCGATATTTCACTATCAGGGAAAGCACCTCCCGTCAAAGAAAGGAAGTACTTATCTCGCCAGATATAGCCTTTTGTCATGACTGCCTTGTAGAATTGAAGGACAGTTCTGACCGCAGGCAAAAATATCCTTTCATCAATTGTACTAATTGTGGCCCGAGATTTACTATAATTAAAGATTTGCCTTATGACCGCCCTCTTACAACGATGAAAAAGTTTCATATGTGCCCTCTATGTCAGAAAGAGTATGAGGATATATCCCGCAGACGGTATCACGCGGAACCGAATGCCTGCCCCCGATGTGGACCAGAGATTGAACTCATAAAATGTCGGAAATCTGGAAGGGAGTCTATTGGCACTTTAAGATATCCTGAATATTCTATTAAAGGATTAAAGGCACTTGAGGCTACTGTTCACCTTGTAAAAAAAGGGAAAATTGTGGCGATGAAAGGGCTGGGTGGATTCCATCTTGCTTGCGACGCCACAAATGGTGCTGCGGTGGAGAAACTTCGCCAAAGGAAAGGGCGTCGCTATAAACCTTTTGCCATTATGGTTTCAGATATAGAGACGGCGAAGAAAAACTGTTTAGTCTCCCAAGAAGAAGAGAAGTTGCTTTCTGATTGGCAGAAGCCAATCGTCCTTCTGGAGAAGAGAAGGGACTCAGAGGTTTCTGATTTAGTGGCTCCCAATAACAATCGTCTGGGAGTTATGCTTCCTTACACTCCGTTACACTATCTATTGTTTAACAGCGTATACTCTTCCCTTTCCGCTCTGGTAATGACCAGCGGCAATCTCTCTGATCTGCCAATCGAAATTGGTAATAAGGAAGCAGTCGATAGGCTTTCCCATATTGCAGATTACTTCCTTCTCCATAATCGGGATATCTACAATAGATGTGACGATTCAATTGTGGAAATATTCTCAGGAGAGTCTGTTGTCATCCGTAGAGCAAGGGGGTATGTTCCTACTCCGGTAGAATTAGACTATGAACTAGAACTTATACTGGCATGTGGCGCTGAATTAAAAAATACTTTCTGTTTGACCAAGAAGAACCACGCATTTATTAGTCAGTACATAGGCGACCTGAAAGATTATAAAACTCTCGGCTACTATGAAGATATGATCAAGCGTTTCCAGAAGTTATTTGGCATCAGTCCAAAAATAATTGTGCACGACCTCCATCCAGACTATCTTTCCACCAGATATGCCGTGAACATTACGCAACGAAGACCTAAAATTATGCGAATCCCAGTGCAGCACCATCACGCGCACATTGTTAGCTGTTTAGGGGAGAATAGGGTGAGGGGGAAAGTTATCGGCGTGGCCTTTGACGGGATTGGCTATGGTGTGGATGGGAATATCTGGGGTGGAGAGTTTTTAGTGGCTGATTGCAGAGATTTTCAGAGAATAGGCCAATTAAAATATCTTCCCTTGCCTGGAGGAGACAGGGCGGTAGAAGAGCCTTGGAGAATGGCAGTAAGTCTTCTGGCAGAGGCTTTTGGTAAAAGAATTCCCCGGATAGATTTTATGAATAGGTGGGGAAAAAAGGTCCCAATTGTTCTCGAAATGATGGAGAAGAGAATAAATTCTCCTTTGACTTCAAGTATGGGGAGGCTTTTTGACGGGATTTCTTCTCTTTTGGGGATATGTGATGTTAATACTTACGAAGGTCAAGCGGCAATGGAATTGGAAAGTGTGGCTGAAGAGTTATCGGTCTCAACAGGAGATTTGTTAGCAGAAAATTATGGATATGAAATAAGAGAGGAGAAAGGTACATTCATTATTGAGCCTGCCTCGATTGTAAGGGGTATTGTTGATGATTTGCACAAGAGAGTCCCTGCGTCAGCTATCGCATACAAATTTCACAATGTGATTGCCGACATTGTAAAGAACGTTACCTTAAGGGTCAAAGAAAAAACAGGCATAGGTAAGGTTGCCCTCTCGGGCGGGGTTTTTCAGAATAGATTACTTTTGGGACTTGCCCTCGGGAAGTTGACAGAGGCAGGATTCATATGTTATTATCAAAAAAAGATACCTTGTAATGACGGGGGAATTTCCCTGGGGCAGGCGATAATAGCCAACGAAATGGTTAAAAAGCAACTGTAGTAGCAGCAAAGCGAAGCTCTGCTATGATGAGAAAATGGTCGCTGTCCCTATTTTCTATTTTTATTTTAAGAAAATGGTCGCTGTCCCTATTTTATTATTTTAGGAGTAGCAGACTTTAGTCTGCATTTGAATTCGCAAACTGAAGTTTGCGGCTACCAAAATTGATTTTTTCAACAGTACAAGGATTTTAAAGATGTGCTTGGCTATTCCAGCAAAGATATTAAAAATAGAGAATAATCTGGCTCAGGTAGATATGGCGGGAGTGAAGAGACAGGCCGACATACGTATGATAAGTAATATAAAAGTGGGAGAATACGTTTTAATCCATGCGGGATTTGCTATTGAGAAGATTGGAGAGAAAGAAGCAGAGGAGACTCTACAGCTTTTAAGGGAGATGGTATGAAGTTCGTTGATGAGTTTAGAGACAGAGTTATAGCAGAAAGAATAATCAAAAAGATAGAGGGATTCGCCTCATTCAAAGCCAACCTTATGGAAGTCTGTGGTACCCATACTATGGTGATATTCAAGCAGGGACTGAAAGGGATGCTTCCTAAGAATGTAAATCTCCTGTCAGGTCCTGGTTGTCCTGTCTGTGTCACTTCTCAAGAAGATATTGATAAAGCAATTGCGTTAGCCAGGGATAAGAAGGTGATAATTACCACCTTTGGCGATATGATGAGAGTCCCTGGAACCGATTCCAGCCTCGAAGAAGAGAAAGGTAACGGTGCTGACGTGAGGGTTATTTATAGTCCCAGTGAAGCCTTGAAGATTGCAAAGCAGAATTCTGCCAAGAGCGTCATCTTCTTAGCCGTTGGTTTTGAGACTACCTCGCCCCTGATTGCTGCCTCTCTTCTCGATGCCCGAAAAGAGAAAATTGAAAATTTTTACATCTTTTCCAGTCATAAGCTAATCCCTCCAGCGATGAAAGCGCTACTGGACTCAAAAGAAGTAAAGATAGATGGTTTCATCTGCCCCGGGCACGTCAGCGTTATAATCGGGGGCAATGCCTACAGATTCATAGCCGAGAAATATAACGCTCCATGCGTGATTACAGGTTTTGAACCTCTCGACGTTTTGCAATCTATACATATGTTACTGAAGCAGATTGAAGAGAATAGAGCCGAGGTAGAAATTGAATATTTTCGGGCGGTTCATCCCCAAGGGAACAGAATTGCCCAAGAATTAATATCTGAAGTCTTTGAGCCATGCGATGTTAGATGGCGAGGGCTGGGAACTATTCCTAAAAGTGGTCAGAAACTGAAGAAGGAATTTTCTGACTTCGATGCAGAAAAAGAGTTCCGGCCAAAAATAAAGAAGAGTAAGGAGAATCCAGATTGTGCTTGTGGAGAGGTGCTGAGGGGAGTAAAAAGACCAACGCAGTGCAAGTTATTCAGGAGGATATGTAATCCCGAGAAACCGTATGGACCTTGTATGGTTTCTTCCGAAGGGACATGCGCAGCGTATTACAAATATGGTGGAGGGTTAGCTTAGTGTCGGGGTGGAAATTCTCAGGAATTGAAGGATAGTTTGTTCATCGCTAGGAATTTCTTAACGCTAAAAGGTAGCTCGGGATTTGATTCGTTCGCTGACAATTTTTTGTTGTAGGGGTTCGATTTATCGAACCCGCATAATCGGGCGTCGTAAATGCCACCCCTACAATCTTCGATTTTTGGCTAAAAATTCTAATGGTCGCTACACCAAATTCCCTCGCATCAGGGATATTTGGTCCTCGTTTTTTTTGGCTGAAATTCCAAAAGCTTTGCACAGATTGAATCCTTGTTTACAATGGGATTTGTAGGCACGGTTTTAACCGTGCAAATGTAGAGTAACGTAGCGGAGCCTGAAATGAGAAAACTTGATAATAATGGAAAGAGGGTTCTGTTGGCGCATGGAAGCGGGGGGAGGCTTGCTCACCAACTAATTAAGAGTTTTGTGAAGAAATTCGCGAATTTGACTCTGGCAAGGCTGGATGATAGCGCCGTGTTGAAGTTCAAGGACAAATTAGCATTTACTACCGATTCATATGTGGTAGACCCGATATATTTTCCGGGCGGGGATATAGGCAAATTGGCAGTCAATGGTACGGTTAATGACTTGGCTATGGTAGGTGCAAGGCCTCTATATTTGGCTGCCTCGGCAATTATCGAAGAGGGATTTCCTCTTGTTGAACTGGAGAGAATTGTCGATTCAATGCATAAAGCAGCCAGAGCGGCTGGGGTGGAAATAGTGGCTGGTGATACTAAGGTTGTGGAAAAAGGTGGAGCTGATAAGATATTCATAAACACTTCCGGGATAGGGTTGATAGATTCAGGGATTGACATCTCCTCGAAAAATGCACGGATTGGGGACAAGATAATCTTGAGTGGCACAATTGGTGACCACGGAATCGCTATTTTAGGTGCAAGGGAAAGATTTGATTTCCGAACAAGGGTGAAGAGTGACTCCCAGCCATTGAACGGGCTCGTCTCCGAAATCCTGAAAGCCAGTAAGAAGATTCACACCCTGCGCGATCCTACAAGGGGTGGATTGGCAACTGCACTGAATGAGATAGCCGAACAGTCGGGAGTGGGAATAGAAATCGAAGAGGAGAAGATTCCTGTGAAGGAGGAAGTTAAGGGTGCTTGTGAAATGTTAGGTTTCGACCCCCTCTATATTGCCAACGAAGGTAAACTGGTGGCTTTCGTTCCAGAAATCGATTGCCCCAAGATTCTGAATACTATGAGAAATAATAGATATGGTAGGAATGCGCAAACAATTGGAAAAGTGGTCGCCAAGCACAAGGGTAGGGTTGTGGTAAGAACGAATGTGGGAGGGGAAAGGGTCTTGGATATGCTTACCGGTGAACAGCTTCCACGAATCTGCTAAAGTTTTTTTCTGTAAAAATGGGGTCAGTAAAAATAGAGCTGACCCCATTTTTGCTGGGTGGTCTTGAAGCAAGGATTGAGAGGCATCGCAAAAGAAATAAGAGACATTTCTCGCATATCGATTATTTACTTGATTACTCTGAGATTTTGGGTATAATATATTTAACAATGTCTTCACCAGATGCTGAGTGCAAAATTGCTTCCAATCTGGGGAAGAGTTTCAAATCCGTTAAAATTTCGGCTCAAGCGATTGCAAATGTAAAAGCCATCCATTTTTTGAACCAATCTGAATTGACAAGGAGGAGATAAAATGGAACTGGTAATTCCGGTTATGAGTCTTCAGGATGCCCGGGTGGCGGTTGAAGCCGGGGCCAGGTTAATCAGTGTAAAAAATCTACACGAGGGTTCTATGGGTGCCAATCTACCTTATACAATAAGGACTGTAAGGAAAAACATTCCCAGGAGAATTCGTTTGGGTGCCACTGTAGGAAATTTTCCAGGATATATGACCTGTACAGCAGCACAGGCAGCTCTGGGAGCTGCTGTATCGGGAGCAAGAGATCATGTTACCGTAGGACTGTACAAGGTGCCATCCTATAGGGAAGCAGTGAAAATAGTCAAGGCAGTTAGTGAGACGATAAAAAGATTCGATAAGAGAATTGGTGTTGCAGTTTGCAGTTTCGCTGACTATAAAGAAATTGGCTCCATCTCTCCAAAAGAGACTCTGGATATTCTCGTTGATTCTCAAGCAGATATAGCAGTTATAGACGTTGCTGACAAGAGTGGTAAACACCTTTTCGATTATATGTCAATCGAAGAACTGCGGAGTTTTGTAGAGGGAGCACATAGTCATGGCCTTTGGACGCTTTTTCTTGGCTCTCTGGGTAAGGACGACGTGCCGCAACTGCTTGAGACCGGAGTGGATATAATGGGAGCCCGTAGTACCGTATGTCGGGAAGGAAAATGGTATTATGAAGTTGAGAAGGAAAAAGTCAGGGAACTGGTGAAGACAATTGAAGAGGCTGAAGGTAAAAGCTGGATAGAACGCTGGTGGGAGAGAAGACAGAAGAGGAAGATAAGGTTGGGGGGAAAGACTTGTGGTCCTCAACACATGATTGAGAGTTGCTAGTCCAGACTGAAGATTTCAAATTTCAAATTTCAAATTTCAAATTCCAAATTTCAAAGTCTAAGGTTTAGATTTTATCGTCGAGATGGCCCTAACATTATTCTTATTCACTGTAGTACTAATTAGTCTTTCCGGAGTTATGATGCCTGGTCCGGTATTTGCAGTGACCTTGGCTAAAGGTTATCAGTCTAGGGATGCAGGAATCGGGGTGGCACTGGGTCACGGAATAGTCGAAATTCCTCTGGTGGCTATTATCTATTTTGGCTTTGCCAGATTCTTTGATTCGGGATTGGTAAAAATTATATTGGGTATTGCTGGAGGGTCAATTCTCATATATATGGGCTCCGGTATGTTCAGGAGGCATAATAAAGAAAGCGAAGGAGTCCACAGTCTTTCTCAAGGTTCGATTACAGCCGGCTTCCTCACCACCGCGTCCAATGCCTACTTCTTTCTCTGGTGGATAACAATTGGCGCAGCTCTTATGACTAAGGCCATAACATTCGGGGTGGTGGGGATCTTACTCTTCGTTTTGGTTCACTGGCTGTGCGATTTAACCTGGTGTTCTTTGGTATCTTTGACAGTTTACAAAACCAAACGCTTGTGGAGTGGTAGGTTGCGTCAGATTATATTTGGTTTATGTGGTGCAATACTTATCGGTTTTGGTGGTTGGTTCATAGTCTCTGTGGTAAGGGGATTGTAGGGGCTCGATTTATCGAGCCCGTATATAACGGGGCGGATAAATCCGACCCCTACACCTCCTGGAAGAAGGGCTTAGGATGAAAGCTATTGGCATAGTAGGGTATAAGGGAAGCGGGAAGACGCGTCTGGGAATCGGTCTTTCGGAAGAATTGAGGAGGAGAGGTTACACAGTTGCTATTGTCAAGCATGTGCAAGGCTCTCTGGACATTCCCGATAAGGATACAGATCTATACAGAAAACATAGTGACCAGTTAGTAGCAATCTCTGAGGAAGGGAGAACGGAATTTTTTAAGGGCAAACCCAATTTTGAAGAAGCTCTCGATTCTCTGGATGCTGATTTCGTAATTGTGGAAAGTTTTAAGGAGAAAAAGAACTTTCCCAAAATTTTGTGCTTGAGAGAGAAGGACGAGGAGAAGGAACTTTCTGATGGCCTGGAGATTGCGTTGGTAGGTAAAGGAAGATTCGACCCCGACAGGGATATTTTAACCATAGCCGACCTGGTGGTGGAGAAAGCGTTTAAATTGCCGATCCTCGACTGTGGAGATTGCGGATTTGATAGTTGCTACGAGCTGGCAAGAGAGATCCTGAAGGGTAAAAGAAGAGTTAGTGACTGTACTCATTTGGGTGGAGATGTACAAGTGTGGCTGGCTGGCGAGCCGATGGAACTCAATCCCTTTGTATCCGACATTTTGCGAAAGACAATAAAGGGATTTCTCTCTGCCCTTAAAGGTTTCAGAAAAGGGAAGATTAGAATCAAAATTGGGGATGGTGAGGACCGATGAGGTCGAAAGAAATTACGGATAGTATATATGGCCCAGTTCCTTCCTGGCGATTGGGAAGGTCGCTGGGTGTAGATATTATACCTTTTAAGACGTGTAGTTTTAATTGCATCTATTGTGAGACTGGCAGGACGACAAACCTTACTATAGAGAGAAAGGAGTACGTTTCTGCGGCTTCGGTTATTGAAGAGTTGAAAACTTACTTATCAAGAGAGAAGAAGATTATAGACCATATTACTTTATCGGGTTCGGGTGAGCCTACTTTAAATTCTAAGATTGGTGAAATAATCAGCGAAATAAAAAAACTCACAGATATTCCTGTGGCTATATTGACTAATAGTTCCCTTTTTAATAGAGAAGAAGTAAGGCGAGAGTTAAGTAATGCAGATGTCGTTCTTCCTTCCCTGGATGCGGTAACCCAGTCTCTCTTCGAATCCATCAATCGACCGCATCACTCTTTAAAGATAAAAGAAATCATTGATGGATTAATCAAGTTTCGAAAAGAATTCAAAAATAGAATCTGGTTAGAAGTATTGTTGGTTAGAGGCATTAATGATGGGTCGGAAGATATACGTAAATTGGCAAAGGTTATAGAGAAGATTGAACCGGACAAGGTTCAACTGAATACTGTGATTCGTCCTCCAGCAGAAGAAGGAGTTTTTGCGCTGAGTCAGAAGGAGCTCTGCTCCATCGGGAAGGAACTGCCCGGGAGAGTAGAAGTAGTTAGAAAATTCGCCAAGGTTTTAAAGGGAGAACCTGTTGGGAGACTGGAAACGGATATCAAGAATCTTCTTAAGAGAAGACCCTGTACGCTCAGTGACATTTCGTATGCCTTGAAAGTTGACCCCAAAGACGTGATAAAAAACTTGACTTTTTTGGAAAGTCGCGCGGAAATAAGATCAGAACTCCATAATCGAAAGACATACTATATTTCGACCCGACTGCGCAAATGCGGTCAGGAACGGTATCCTAAGAGAGACGAACCAAGATGATAGGTAGAGTGGGGCTTTACGCCCGCAATGATTCCGGTAGTGTAGGGGCTTGTCCCCGTAATTTGAAATTTGAAATCAAAAATGGTCGCTGTCCCTATTTTCTAAAAAATGGTCGCTGTCCCTATTTTCTATTTTTAGGGCTTTATGCCCGTAATAGTTACGCCCATAAAGGGCTACACTACGATATGACCCGGGTAAACAATGCTCGGAAGAGGTAAAAAAGTTGTATCCAGTACTTCTCAGATTGGGACCCTTTACCATTTATACATATGGATTAATGGTGGCAATTGGGTGTCTTGTCGGCTTCTTTTATATTCGGAGAGCAGCAAGGAGGGAAGGATTCGATACCGATAAGATAATTAGTCTATTCCTTTGGGTCCTGGTCTCTGGCTTTGTAGGAGGAAGGATACTCTATATTTTCGTGGAATGGCAACGTTTTGTGAACGAACCTTTGACAACGATTTTTGGCCGAGGAGGGTTCGTTTTCTACGGGGGATTTATTTTAGCCTTTGGAGTTGGCATCTGGCAAATAAGAAGAATGGGTTTAAGTATCTGGAAGACTGCTGATGTTTTCGCCCCGGGAGTTGCTATAGCCTACGCAATAGGCAGAATAGGCTGCTTCCTAAACGGCTGCTGTTACGGCCGTCCTACCGAGTCCTGGCTGGGTGTCTCCTTTCCGCCAGAGAGCCTGGTAGGGTCTCCGGGAGAAGCTCTAATCCCAATACAACTCTTCTCTTCGCTAAATCTATTTATCATCTTCGCCATTCTAGTCTACTTAAGGCGTTACAAAAAATTTGATGGCCAAATATTTTGGTTCTATGTTCTTCTTTATGGATTGACCCGATCGATAATTGAAATCTTTCGGGGCGACCCCCGAGGGCAAATCTGGGTCTTCTCCACCTCCCAATTTCTAGGCATAATTTTTGCCATTTTGGCACTGGTGATGCTTGGGAGATTGGGAAAAGCGAAAGAACGGAATTTTTAGCCTGTGGCTGTGGGAGGTAGTGTGGCTCAGCAAGTTTCACTGGCTATGGCTTT
>Ga0209314_10001532_pt1 | contig 10091 bp, 8 predicted proteins | sample I19B2metaG_FD_184146 | JGI IMG/M metagenome (GOLD analysis project Ga0209314, IMG submission 184146) | Lake sediment bacterial and archeal communities from Gulf of Boni, Indonesia to study Microbial Dark Matter (Phase II) - ​I19B2 metaG... | ecosystem: Environmental > Aquatic > Freshwater > Lake...
GCTCCTGACATAGCTTCAAAAATGTATGTGGATTTAAAAAAAGGAATACCAGCTTTATTGAAAAACAACAAAATAACTAAAACGAGCTTCGAAAAAAGACTAAATAATTTGTGGAAAGAACCCTTAGATTTGTTGGAAGCATTTCTTTATGCTTCAATCGAAATTGGCGACATGGTCAGCAATGAGTTACGTTTATTGGCAGTCCCAAAACATCGACTTTTTGTAGATGTGATTAGTCGACTTCATGGTCAAGCTTGTTTGATTGGAAACGAAATTAGAGAACCATGGGAAAATGTTTGATGCCTTAAGCTATGTCAGAGAACTCCAAAAGTTTCCTAACATAACCCATGTCTGTATAGCTGTTCCTTTGATCCATCTTAAGAAAGACTTTATTGAATACGCAAAGGGATTAGGAGTGGGCGTTATAGGGGTCACCGAAGAAAAGATAGAATGGCATGTGAGGCCGAGTACGCTGCCTCAATTAGAATTAGGAATAGGGTTCAGCCGTCCTACAAAAGTATCTCCAGGCGAGGTATTTGAAATAAGATTCTCTATAACCGCTAATCATAAAATCGCCACCAACATATGTGCCATGTATACACCAAGCGGTCCATTAAGAAGACCTCCTGGAGAGAAAAATCGTAAATGCATAGAAGAACTGAAACCGGAGGAACAAAAAGACATCATATTAAAGGTTAAGGTGAGATCAGATACAAAACCAGCGAAATATCCTCTATTTACAAAAATAGCATCCGATGGATATGAAAAATCGTCGGTCTACGACATTGAAGTTAAAAACGACGGTGTTTAATCTTTGAGTTCAAAGAAAGCCCTCACAACAATTTCCATCTTCCTGACGACTACAGTTGTTGTATTTATTGCTGGAACATTAGTTTTTGGTATCCCTCTTTGGTGGACTTTGAGAGATCTTCGAGAATTCTCAATTATCCAACTACCAAGGCTCATTGTCTCGGTTATTCCTGAAACACCTCTGAATGTTGGAGAAGAAATTTTGGTAACAGTGTATAACTCTTCAAGCCGCTTGCCTCTAATGGGAGCTAAGGTTTCGGTTATTAAAGATGGATCTCCTCTCATCAATTTTTCCAGTATTTATACCACAGATAGCTAGAGCAACACCAGACTTCGGAGGAACAGTTTGGAAAAAATATCTCTTAAATCCTGTACTACAAGCTGGGCCTTCAGACTGGGATGCATTTGAAGTCAGCTCTGGAAATGTTATCAAAACAAGTTCAGGCTACTCAATGTACTATGCTGGCAGAAGTTCCCCTTGGAGCTTCCACTATGCCATAGGTCTTGCGACCTCTACAGACGGTAAGTCGTGGACTAAATTTGGTACTAATCCTATCTTGGATGTCGGACCTTCAGGAGCCTGGGATAGTGGTCTCGTCGCTAATCCAAGCGTCATTCAAGACGATGCCGAGTTAAAGATGTACTACATCGGCTCTGACGGCGCCGCCTACAATATAGGTTTAGCTACTTCTTCAGACGGAGTGAGCTGGGTTAAGCATCCGGCCCCAGTGTTGAGAGTAGGTGACGTTGGAGAATGGGATAGTGCCCTCGTCGCTAATCCAAGTGTCATTAAGGACGGCTCGACATACAAGATGTGGTACCAAGGTGGTGACGGCTTGACTACGAAGATTGGCTACGCCACTTCAAATGACGGAGTTACGTGGTTGAAGCACACAGGACCAGTGCTTGAACGTGGTCCTTCTGGCTTTTGGGATGCATTAGCATCAGGACTCGAATTACCGTCTGTGGTGAAGGATGGCTCAGTCTTTATGATGTGGTACTTCGCAGCTCTCATTGGCGTAATTGGCTACGCAACGTCGAACGATGGTGTAAATTGGAGCAAGTTCGATCAACCTGTATTGACACCTACACCAGAAAGCTGGGACTCAGGCGTTGTAATGGAGCCAAAGGTTCTCATCGATGGTGCTGAATACAAGATGTACTATACAGGGCGAGCCCCAGGCATTGGAAATGCAATCGGTCTGGCAACTTCGCCACGAGTTATCCCTGCAACAATTGACATTGACCCGAACACTCTTAACTTGAAGAGCAAGGGCAAGTGGGTCACTTGCTACATAGAGCTTCCCCAAGGCTACTATGCGAATGACATCGATGTTTCCACGGTTAAACTGTGGCATAATGGCGATCTTATCGTTTCAGCAGAATTGCATCCTACGGAGATTGGAGACCACGATGGGGATGGCATTCCTGATCTGATGGTTAAGGTTGATAGGCAAGCTTTGATAGAGTACCTCAAAACGATTCCAGAAAGTGAGGTGGAGCTAACGGTGACAGGGGAAATCGCAGGAACACCTTTTGAAGGTAGCGATACGGTAAGAGTGATAAACAAGGGTAAGAAGTAATCCTAAAACCCCCTTTTTATATTGATCGTTAAAGTCAAGCTAGGTTTCCGCGTGCGACAATAGGAAAAGCCGAAAAGCTACGGAGTGATTTCGGCAGATTATGCTTCTTCAGAAAGTATAAAAGCGAATTGTCTATTTTCAATTCAGGGGGTGAAACGTGTGGTATTCTATCATGATATTAAGAAGCTTCCAACTGACGTTAGGAGACGCCTTTTAGAGCGTTTGCTTCTTTTGCGAGAATCTTTGGACGAAGAAATTCCTGAGCGTACCCAGAAAGAGACTTTGTTGCTGGCAACTTGGAATATTCGAGAATTTGATGCCCCAGATTATGGGGAGAGAATGGAGGAGGCAATCTACTACATAGCTGAGATCATTGATCGATTTGATTTGATCGCGATCCAAGAGGTTCAAAAGGATCTGAGAGGTTTGGAGCGGTTGATGAAGGTTTTGGGAGGGTATTGGAAATATATCTTCACGGATACAACGAAGGGAAGTCGAGGAAACGACGAGAGGATGGCATTTCTCTATGACTCTCGCAAAGTTACACATGGTGGGCTTGCTGGTGAACTTGTACTGCCACCCATCAAACAACCAGATGGCACACTGAAACCTGTTACGCAGTTAGCCCGTACACCATTTATTTGCGGCTTTAGATCGGGCTGGACGAAATTTATGCTGGCTACGGTACATATCATATGGGGAACAGGTGAAGCAGAGCCTGAGGTGCGGGTTAAAGAGATTCGGCAGGTGGCCCAGTTTCTCCATGAACGCACCGAGGATGAAACCGCTTGGGCACGCAACCTGATTTTACTTGGCGATTTCAACATATTTCGTCATGACGACGAGACATTCAAAGAGCTATTAAAAGCGGAATTTGTGATCCCTGAACAAATTCAAGAATTGCCACCTACAAGCGTAGCTAAACCAAGGTTTTACGACCAGATTGCATTTCGTATACGCAAAGACAGTCTTGACATGACTGGAAAGGCGGGGGTCTTTAACTTCTATAAGACCGTTTATCGTGATGAGGACGAAGCGCTTTATGCACCACATATGCCTGAGGCATATAAAACAGACAAAGATGGTAATCCGCGTTCTGATGCATATAAAAGAACTTACTACAGAAGTCTTTGGCGGACTCATCAAATGTCAGATCATTTACCCATGTGGGTAGAACTAAGAATTGACTACTCAGATGAATACCTTAAGTACCTACAGCGCAAATTGGACGAAGGAAGCTAGAAAATAAGATAGCCAGCTAGTATGGGCATAGGGCGCACGCACTATGCTAAAGAAAGTCTTAAATATTGGAAGCCTAACAAACGTATGTGGAGAGAACGATAGGTGACTGTTTTTGATAAGTTCACAACGGGCCAGACCAATCCAGAGTCTGGGCTCTATCTGTGCGTTGGTTGTGACGAGATAATTCCCCTTTCAAAGGATGAAAAATTCCCGCCCTGTGCCAGATGCGGATCTGCGACTTGGATAACGGTAGCCGTAGCAGGAAAAGCTGGCGAGAAGTATAAGACCGGTGTAAACAGCCCTTTGTCAGGGCTTTTCCTCTGCACAAGCTGTAAGAACCAGATAATTCCAATCGCTAAAGACGACAATTTTCCACCATGCCCCTCATGCAAAGCAGCAGTAAACTGGCAACTAATAGTTTCAGCATAGGAGGACCCGCAGACTAAAAGAGAATTAGCGCCACCAATCAGTCGATGATAAGCAAGAAAGTGGCTTTTTATATGCTGTTTTGAGCTACAATTGATTTAGAGGAAAGAGACATTGAGTAAAGAGAAAATCGTCCTTGTATTCCCGGAGATTGAAGAAGAGCCAAAAGCATTCGTAGTACCCAAGAAGGTGACAATAGGTAAAAAAGGAGAAAGGATGCGTCCATTGGGGCTAATTGCTGATTTAACTCAGAGACAGTTCGATGTAGGTCAGGTAGAAAGTTGGTTTACAGGTTACAAGGTAGATTCAATTGAAATCTGGCTCAAAGGAGCCCTAAAGTCTGAGGGGGTGACAAAACTCTTTCTATCTGCCGAAGGCGAGGGCGGAATGAAAATAACGCTTAAACCAAAGTAAATAGCACAATAAGTCGCGCGGATTATGAATTGGCAGAGACTTTTTCAGGTATGAATTAACAACGTCGTCAGCTTCTTCTGCCACTAAGCGGTGTTGGGGCGAAGCAGTCAAGTGAACCATCAAGGAGACTTTCCACTGCTTCAAAGTTCTTGGCCTTCCCTTTCTAACTCTAAATATTTTCCCGCATAAAGGACATGAAATCTCTGAAAGCCTTTTTTCGGTCATTTCTAATCCCTCCTCTTCTAATAATCAACACCGTCAACTACTACGTAACAATGCAGGTCAAAGACGAACACCAGGCCGGAACCCTAACCATCGGAGACTACGTCATAATCAGCTTCATAGACGGAGACCCAGAATACCATGTTTTTTGGGCTTTCGGGATCGCATAGGCCTTAGGTCAATGTTTAACCAGCGTTAGTCAAAAAAAGAGGAGAGTTTAAGGGAAACGCTGCACTATTTTGTTGGCCACTACGATTGCTGATGATACTAATGTTATAAGCACAAATGACGCTGTTGCGGTCATCATAATTGCTGGTGAGAGGGTTATTTCCCCTATAATGATCAGCGTCACGCTTATCAGCCATGGGACTGCTAGGAGCTTGAGTTGCTTAGTTTTAAGCGTCTTTTTCTTAGACCGCTTTACGGTCGCAAGTAAAGCGGTCGCTGGGATAGTGAAGTAGACGATGCCTATCAGAGAGCTAGCCACAAACCCCGTTACTACAATGCCGAGTTCGGGGCTGGAGGCGAAAGCCGAGTGTGTCATTGAAGAGAGATGTAGTATTCCGATCAGCGGATACAGTGCGCCCTTCATAATTGTCTTCGCAACAGGCTGTTGGGCTATGAAGATTGCTACACCTGGACTAAACGAGTAGTACCAAGCATTGAAAACTTGCATGAAATGGCTTCCAGCAAACGTTGAGAGGACCACACTGTCCCTAAAGTCTCTGAGGAACTGAACCTCTGGTGCCAGCTCGGAGCCATACGTGGTCGTTGCGATGATGCAAAGCGGCGCCTTAACATCTATCGTCAAAGCGGCATCATGGGTTAGCTCTCCGCATGTGCCAACGATTTTGAACTCATGAATACCAATCGGAGTCGATGTAGAAGTGGTTATGGTTAACGTGGAAGTGAAGGGTGGCTTTCCTTGAGATGGCTCAAATCGACTCGAAGTGTCTGACGGTAATGATGATGTTTCCAACTCGACTTTTTGAGGAGAGCCGCTAACAGGATTTATGGTGACTTGATAAGTTGTTTGTTCACCTCGATTGACTGACTGACTTGATTGTGTAACCGATATTCCAAAGTCAAACTCGGTTGTAGGTTTGGTTATTGTGAACCAATCGTCTGAATAGTCTACAGCAGACAACGAGTATGGTGTGAGTTCAGTGGCATTCACCTTGATTCTATACTTTCCACCCCGCAAAGTACACGTATCAAAGGTTAAGGAGTTCACCCCGGCTAGGGATTGTGCCAGTAGATGAGTCGTACCATCTTCAGACTCAACATATATATGATATAATAACGGGTCATCGTCTGGATCAGAGGCCTCCCAAACAACCTCTTGCGTCCCCGTGCATACCTCTCCACCATTGGGTGAAATGACGGTTACGGATGGCGGATGTGGAACTATTGGTACTGGGTCTATTTCATTCCTAGTGATATAAATTGGATCGGATACTGCCGTAACATTCGTTATAGGTTGCCCGTCCGTTAAATTCCTAGGCGGCATCTGAGGATATCCTGTTACAACAAAGTAGACCAGAGAGTTGCCGAGGTCGATACTTTTATTATGCCATTCTATCCCTCCATCAGTGTTTTCCGTAAGAATCTCTGTTGGGTACTCAGCGGTCTTGGGAATTTGCCACTTATAAACTCCGGTGTTTGGGAAGCCCAATTCTATTGGTAAAATTGTGCAGTTAGTATATACGCCAGCAAAAGGAGCAGTAAGATTTTCTTTTGCTATTACGGCAAATATATCGACACTTGGTATGCATCCGCCTGGGTATTTGGCGTCCCACTTTATAGTCAAGACTTGATTTAAGTCATAATTCGGTATCTCATCCCATTGCGGTATTTCTCCCGGTGGCTCATACTCAGGCCAAATGATCTCTATACTTGGCATCAGAGTTGACGGATCGACTCCAGATCGATAGATGTAGACCCCGCCACTTTTGGCTTGACCCACTAGCGTCTCTTTCCCACCTATGTCAGCGTACGCGGAGGCGAGTACATATCCCTGAACGCCCTTCTCTGGAAGATCTAAGGGGATCAGCCAATCATACAGGTATGTGGTTGCTCCAGTTTCAAATTCAGTCAAGACGAATGTTGCATTTCCTATGTACCTTTCCCGCTGGAGCCACGGAAACGCGGGCGTTCCAGTAGGCCAATAAACAAAGTCTAACTTGACGGCTTTGACTTGCGGGCGTTGTGGGTCTGAATAATCTGTCCAGCGGTAGGGAACCCCTATCCCCATTTGACCGCCATAACTGTATATGCCCCCGTCCATCGGACTGGACATATTCATGTCCAAAGCAAAGACGGGTGGACGAATTGGTGGATGCTCTCTCTCTTCAGGCGGCCTCCAAACCTCATCCGGATTTACGCGTCTGAAGAAATACGCTATGAATTCAGCTGAGGCTTGTGTTGCCATTTTGGCAAGCCCTTTAGCTAAAGCATCCCAAAGCGTGTCGCTGAGATAAGCAATATAAAAGTAGGGTGTTAACAGTAGCCCAGTCAGTGAGGTCCAGAATACCCACCAGAAGGGTTCTAGGTTACAGTCATACCCGAGCATTGGTAGTGACTCTCCCTTGAAGTCTCCTTGACTCCACAGTTGGTCGGCCCGATCGCAGAATTCGCAATATGTATACCCATGGAGTAGAAAAAGTGCGAGCTTCGCTGCATATTTTATTAGGTTCCACCAACTCCACGGGAACAAACCAGAGGGGTTCAGAAATCTGAAGTAAAAAGCTAGATCCCATGCATGGAAGGGAATAAGGGTGTCCTGTATCATGTGGACTGCTCTACCGAGCCACAGCATCGCCTCCTCGTGATTCTCTGCTTTCCATTCGTCAACCGCCCTCTCAAAGTAATCTTGGCACGCAAAATTGGCAGCTCGCACATTATAAACAGAGAGCCCCATAATGAAAGGGATGGTGCCCCTAACCTTTCGATATTGTTCCACAAATTTTTCGAATGTACCTTCATCAACAGAACTTGTCAGTAGCTCCTTTATGGCTTTCCAAAAGTCAGAGGATAACCATGGATGGTATCCGAATTGCTCCATAGTAGCTAACCTAGCAACATATTCACCCACTCCAACCGGGTAATTGCTTCGCAATTTAACTTTGAGGGAAAAAGTTAGCTTGAGCCACCACCACAATATCTTAATCCTAATCTTGAAATCTTTTCCAAAAAAGAAGTACCTCATATTGCCGTCAGCATTGAAGGCTTTTTGATCGATCTCTGTGCAACCGCTCTCTAGGTTGTCTAGCAAAGTTGGTTTGCTTTCCAGGTATGAGGCTACTGCCCCTTGCCCATTGTCCTCAAGAGTTTCTATCACTTTGTCCCTGAAAGAACTATGGACTCCAGTCCAAGAGTCTACTGGCTTAGTCTGTTCTCCAAAAAATGAAAATGAAGCAAGTGTAATAACGATGATGAGGATGGATGTTTCCACCGATCTCCTACACTTCATACGAAGCATCCATAATTTTCCTCGGGATATGCTTCTAAAAGCTCGGTGTTCCATTTTTAGAGTATAATTGCGGTGATACTTAAGCTTTGTTTCTTGTGAGTTGCCCGCCACAGGATTCTGTTTATATTATGGGCAAATGTGTGGTTTGTGAAAGAGAAATCCTGAAGGCTCTGTTTGAAGACATATCGTCAAGACCTACATCTGCTCTGAGAAGTGTCCACGGAAATATTTCCAACCAATAGGCCTAGTCAAGTTCACACAGAAAAAACTAAAAGGAGACGAAGGGTGGCTAGATTAATAGAAAAAAGAGGGGTTGTGGAGATTTGCGGGTGATATCTCCACTGTGGAGGGGGTTCGAATCCCACCCCCCGCACTTTTTACTGAACCCCCCTCACTTTTCTGGGGATTCATTTGGGCTTCCTGAAGAGCTTTATTCTTCCCCGTTCGTTACATAGTCGAAGCTACTGGAATCCCTGTCAAATGAGACCCGTATTTAACAATACAATCAGCAGTAGCCAGAGTGCCATGAATACTATGGAAATACACAAAAGGAGGGTAGAACCAGTAGGCATTTTGATTTTCCAAAGCATAGCTGGTTTTCTTCTAGTGTCAATCCCAATTCTTTTTTCAATCTCAATTAATCTCTCGGTAGCACTTTTGGCTATGTGCTTGAGTCTGTAAGTGTGGCAAAAAAATTCGAGGCTAACAGCAATACCTAACATCGATAATACATACTTTGCTATCCTGGGTTCTACTTGGAATATGAAGAAAAGCATTCCGCTAATTAGCACTATCATAATGTTTGCATGAGTTTCCAGAAGATTATCGACAACACGTATTTCTTTTAGAAGGGCTTCATACGCCATTTTATCCCTATTAGTTACCATAATTGATAGATTTCTGCTAATTAACTATTTTGCGTTCAGGCTCGCGAAACGAAACAATAGAAAAGGGAGTGGAGATTGGCGGGAGATGTCTCCACTTGTCGGATGTTACCCCCACCAGATTTCAATTTCAAAGCGGGGCAGGCTATTTCGCTCTTCTCCAGTATTTTTGGCTACTTTTCGCACGCACGAATTGGTTAGGTGAACGTATTCTAAAAGAATGATCTCCCTTTCTACGGTTCTTTGCCAGGTAAAAATTTTAAGACTTGTTTGAAGTAGCTTGGACCATAACTCAAGATTATTTGATGAGATTCTCCTTCCCTGCTGGACACCCTCTCTAATCTCCCTCTAACTATTCCCTCTTCTCCCTCTTTGAGCTGCGTCCGGAACTCTTCAACATAGGAAACCACACGCTCTACGCCTACATTCTTGAATCGCTTGCCAATTCTCAAAACCTCAACAGGATAGATAGACGGCATAAAAAACGACTCTGAGTCATCTAAGACTTTCACATTCGCCACAACCCAACCAAGGCTCTTGATCCTCTCATCATCAGCATACTCATTAGCAATGTCGCTCCATCTTCTCACAGGCTCAAACTCAACCTTGACCGTCCTCCTCAAACCTGCTGACTTGTAAAGAGCATAGAGGGTCTTCCTCCTCTGATGCCAACAATACTCGGCTTTGCTGTAATACTTGAATTTCCAGTGCAATGGAGACATACTGAGATCCCACCCCTCAAATTCGTTTTGAAAACCTGAGCCTGCATCACCATAAAGGACCTCCAGAACCTCCATTAACTCTAGAAGCTGCCTCTTACCATAAACCACGAGATCCAAATCACTATACTCCGGATGATAAAAGTCATGCATAATCGAGCCGAAGGCCCCAAAATCGCTGATCCTAAGCTTTGACGCTTCAAAAATCTTCATCAACAATTCTCTCAAAGCCTGAATAAGCGCGTTTTCCCTGTCGGAATCAAATATGAGCCTCAGCCTCTCGTCAGGCCTGCGCATCTCCGATATTTGTTCCTCAGCC
>Ga0209314_10001533_pt1 | contig 10089 bp, 9 predicted proteins | sample I19B2metaG_FD_184146 | JGI IMG/M metagenome (GOLD analysis project Ga0209314, IMG submission 184146) | Lake sediment bacterial and archeal communities from Gulf of Boni, Indonesia to study Microbial Dark Matter (Phase II) - ​I19B2 metaG... | ecosystem: Environmental > Aquatic > Freshwater > Lake...
GGCAAGCGTCTACGTCGTCGAGCCCATGGGTTCGAGAACGATCGTCGACGTGAAGGTCGGAGAGAACGTTTTGAAGGTCAAGGTGCCTCATCTCTTCGAGGGGAAGCCCGGCGACACGGTCTGGATCTCGCTCGACCTTCAGTCGCTGCACATATTCGATCGGAAAAACAGGGAGGCTGTAGTATAGAGGCGGCGACTCAAGATGGCAAAGGTGGAGCTGAAGAATGTCACCAAGAAGTTCGGCGGCGTGACGGCCGTTGACAACCTGAGCTTGACCGTCGAGGACAAGGAGTTCATGTGCATCCTAGGTCCTTCGGGCTGCGGCAAGACGACCACTCTTCGAATGACGGCTGGGTTGGAGACGCCTACCTCCGGGCTGATATACATTGGAGACGAGGTCGTGAACGACATGACTGCCTCTGAACGGGATATCGCCATGGTCTTCCAGTTCTACGCCCTCTACCCTGGGATGACAGTATACGAAAACCTTGCTTTCCCGTTGAAGGCCCAGAAGCTCTCCAAGGCGGAGATCAACAGGATCGTGAAGGAAACGGCGGAGAGACTGAACATATCACAGATCCTTCAGAGGAAACCTCACCAGATCACAGCGGGGCAGGCTCAGAGAGTGGCGCTTGGCAGAGCGGTCGTCAGGAAGCCCAGGGTCTACCTCTTGGACGAGCCGCTGACGAACCTCGATGCGAGGCTGAGAGCCCAGATGAGGGTGGAGCTCAAGAGGCTGCAGAGGGAGTGGGAGCAGACCACCATATACGTAACGCATGATCAGCTGGAGGCCATCGCCATGGCAGACAGGATCGTGATCATGGACCGCGGGGTTCTTCAGCAGTGTGACACCCCTGAGGGAGTATATGACAGGCCGACGAACCGGTTTGTCGCCGGCTTCGTCGGAAGCCCTCCCATGAACTTCGTCGACGCGTCCCTTGTTGAGGCTGACGGACGCCTCCTTGCAGACTGCGGCCCCTTCAAGACCGATCTATCACAGTTCAAGAGCATTATGGGAGAGCGTAGGAGTGGCGAGATCGTGCTGGGCGTGAGACCAGAAGACATAAGGATAACCAAGAAGGGGATCGAGTCGGATTCCTTCCCAGTTGAAGTCGAGGCGGTGGAGCCAATAGGAGATGAAACGATATACGATGTTGCCGCCGAGGAGATCCGTCTGAGAGCGCTGACGGGCATGCGCTTGGGCATCCAAGCAGGTGGGGAAGCATGGCTCACCTTGGACAAGAACAAGCTGCACGTCTTCGATAGGGGGACTGAGAAGTCCCTCGTCTAGGACCTAATGGGAGGTGGGCGAATATGGTGGTTGTCACAGCGAGAGCAAAACTCTGGGCCGAAATCATAAGCACCGGAGTAGCCGTCTTCGGTCTCTTCTGCCTGTTCCAGCCGTTCACCATGACCCTCTACAGCATCGGAGGCGTATTCCTCTGCCTAGGAGGAATAGTGTTCATAATAACCGGTTTCATCCCAGAGGGGGCGGGGCTAAAGATCGTGGTCATCTACAGCGCGGCTGTGCTGGCCGTCATCTTCGGCTTCATCGCCCTCGGGATACTACTTACCCCTACTTTCCTGTCATGGATACGGTAGCGCCTTGCCATTGAGGGACGATGATCGATCGACTCGGAGAGGGGTGCGGCTGCCCTGCACTCTGTCTTTCCGAGACCGGCTAGGTTTGATGAGGTCAGGCTGGGCTATGTCATCTATAATGGGAGTGTTATCCACTTGCCGTTTTCAGAAGAGCTGGTGATCGCTTCAAGGATCTCGTTGTTCTTGAGGCCGTCATAGAAAGTTGCGCCTTGCGGTGCCACATCCTTGTCGTTGGCTATGCAGTCGAGCAAGTGCTGGATCTCATGTATGAAGGTGTGCTCCCACCCTATAATGTGCCCGTGTGGCCACCAGTGTTCTATGTACGGGTGAACGGACTCAGTGACCAAGATTGTTCTGAAGCCCATCCTATCTGATCTGTCCTTTCTCGAGTAGACCTGGAGTTCGTTGAGCCTCTCGAGATCGAAGTAGATTGAGCCCTCGCTTCCGTGGACCTCGACTCTCTCGTAGTTCTTCCGTCCCGCGGCGAACCGCGTTGCCTCCATGCTCCCGATGGCTCCGTCCTTGAACCTTAGTAGGGCGATGAAGGCGTCGTCAACGTCGACCTTGCCTTTCTTCTTGGGGTCCTCTGGGAGCGGGCGTTCCTCGATGAACGTCTTCGTAAGGGCGCAGACCCCTTCGATTTCTCCGACAAGAAACCTTGCGAGGTCGGCGATGTGGGCTCCCAAGTCTCCAAGTGCCCCCGAGGCTGCAGCGTCTTTGCGCAGTCGCCAAACCAGGGGGAACTTGGGGTCCATTATCCACTCCTGGAGGTAGACTGCCCTGTACTGGAGGATCTTTCCGATGTAGCCCTCGTCTATGAGCTTCTTGGCCAGGATGACGGCGGGGACGAAGCGATAGTTGAAGGCCACCATGTGTTTTGTCTTCGACTTCCTCGCTGCGTTGTACATCTCCTTGGCTTCCACGTAGTTCATCGCCATGGGCTTCTCGCAGAGTACGTGTTTTCCGGCCTCGATCGCCGCTATGCAGGGATCGTGGTGTAGGTTGTTGGGCAGGCTGTTGTCGACTAGTTGGACTCGATCATCCTTTATGAGGTCTCTCCAGTCGGTGTAGTAGGTCTCGTATCCATATCTCTTCGCTGCCTCTTCGACCTTGTCCTTGGACCTTCCGAAGATGGCGACCCGCCTCGGCCTGGCCGGGGGCGGATAGAAGAAGACAGGCAGGTCTATGTACGCCTGGCTGTGGGCCTTGCCCATGAAGGCGTATCCCAGTATACCGACGCCTATTTCCTTGATCTCTTTGGGTTTCTTCTCAACTTCACCCATTCGGATGAAGCCGACCTCTTTATCCTTCGGCAACTCATGCCTCACCTATCGTTCTCCGCGCGAACGTATTGTCCGCCCGGTCACCACCAGACCTTCTCAAGCGGCGCCTTGATTATCAGTGGCTTCAGGAATGCTATGCACTTCTCGACGCCGTCCTCAATGCTCATAACAGGGTCTTCGTGCTCGTAGCTCAGCACATAGTTGTATCCAACCTCGAGGAGCGCCGTCATCACCCTCTTCCATTGCACATCTCCCCAGCCCACCACCCTGAACCTGAAGCCTCTTCCGGGTCTTCGCCACGCTCCGGTAGGTATCGAGCCCGAGGTTGCCAAGTTCTCCTTGACGAGCTCGGCGTCCTTAGCGTGGGCATGGTAGATTCTGTCACCGAACTTCTTGATGAAGACAACCGGGTCTATGCCCTGCCACACGAGGTGGCTGGGGTCGAAGTTGAAGCCGAACTCCTTTTTTCCGTCCAGCGCCTTGATCGCCTGCTCGGCTGTCTCGATGTTGTATGCCTGTTCCTGCGGGTGCACCTCGTGTGCGAACTTCACGCCGTGTTGCCTAAAGGTGTCGAGGATCTCTCCCCATCGCTCCCCCAGCAGTTTGAAGCCCTCCTCGTAGGTCTTCTCGAAGGCCGGGGGGAAGATGTACCACGCCCCCCAGTTGGTCGCTCCCGTGAAGCCGTTCACTACTGGAACGTCCAGGGCGGCGGCGGCTTCTGCTGTTTTCTTCATCCTCTCCATGGCGTACTTGACCTTCTGGTCTGGAGACCCCTTGAACCAGTCGTCGGTTGAGGCGTCCAGGGGTCCAAGCACCATCTGCCCCTCCAGGTGGTTGCTTAACCCCGAGATCATCAAGCCATGTTTTTCTATCGTTCTCTTGTAGGCCGTGGCACCGCCTTTCAAGATCTTGTCCAGATCGATGTGGTTGCTTCCCTTCCAGGCCGCGATCTCAACTGCCTCGTACCCCAAACCAGAGACGTACTTCAAGACATCGTCCAGTGGCCGATCGTTATACAGAACGGTGAAGATTCCAATCTTCATTTACATCGGCAGCAAAGGTCCAAAAAGTATAGATAAGATTTTTGGTTGGCGCCCGCCGGGGTGGCGGCTTGATCCATCGACCGCGGATTGCATTTGCGGGTTGCTAACCAATCGATCGGCCGGGAAAGTTTAATGAAGAATGACGGGACTTTCCAGGGAAGGTGACGGGGATGGTGTACGAGCTTCCCGATCTGCGATACCAGCGCAAGAAAAGGGGGAAGGAGGAGCTTCTCAAGCACATGTCGGAGTTCAAGCTGGACCTCCGGATGTCGGTTGGCATCTGGTACTTCGCACCCTCCGGTGGACGTTTTCACGACCGCTATGTGCCGGAAAAGTCGATCCCGGACAGACTTGAGCTTGCGAAGAGCCTGGCAGACTACGGCATCACCGGAATCGAGGCCCACTACCCCGCTGAGATCAACTTCGACAACGTCGACCTCTACAAGGAATTGGAGAAGGCCGCCGGGATCAAGGTGGTGGGAGTTGCTTTCAGCCACTTCTTCGAAAAGGAGTTCGAGTTCGGCAGCCTGTCCAGCCCATACCCAGAGGTCCGCGACAAGGCGATCCGAATTGCGGTTGAAGGGCTTAGGCTCGTGAAGGAGGTGGGAGCACGGTTCGCGATATCCTGGCCTGGCATCGACGGCTACACCTACTCCCTGGGCACGGTTTTTCCGTGGATGTGGGACAACTTCGAGACCTCTATGGCTTTGGCGATGGACGACGTACCAGGGGTCCGCGTCGCAGTCGAACCCAAGCCATACGAGCCTGCGCCGAACAACATCTACCGTACGACCGCCGAGGCGATATTGGCGGCCCAACGCATTGAGCGTAAGCTGGAGCAGCCCGAGAATAGGAGGCTGTTGGATCAAGGGCACTGCCTTGTCGGCGTTAACCCCGAGATCGGCCACGTGCGAATGGGCTATGAGGACTGCGGTGCAGCCTACTCACTAGTGGGGATGGAGGGGCGGCTGGCTCATACGCACTGGAACTCCCAGCCTCTTGGAAACTACGACCAGGATCTTAACGTCGGCGTCGTGGAGTGGCAGCAAGCCGAGGCGCTCATGTACGTACTCCACATGATGGGTTACAGAGAGTACTTCGGAATTGACATTAACCCGGAACGCATGCCCGTCGAGACAGCGATCAAGATCAACACAAAGGTGATGCGTACAATAAGAGATCGGGTCATGTCGCTGCCGCACGACCAGATAGTCCAGTGCTACCTCGATCCCCGAAGGCATCGAGGAGAGCTAGAGCTCATCTTAGCGGAATCGATGGAGAAATAGCGCTCTGGCCGGTCGAAAAGGGCGAGGGTTCCGCTTGAATGCATCATTGCTAGCCGAGCGCTTTCGCTGAGGTTCCTCGCCGCGCGTGAACCGCCCAACGCAAGTGGGTTGGCGAGAGTCGTGACTGTTGTCAGCCTGGAGGGGATGGGTAGCTTACTTCATCAGGTTTCGAAGGAACGTCAGCCCCTCGACCGCCAGTTCGTCTTGGGTTCTGGCTAGCGGACGCCAGATGGAAGCCGCTGTCGCTATCTCCTTCGTCCCGGGCTGGAAGGTCTCTATGACCATGTAGCGGTTGTACCCGATATCCTTGAGCGCGTCTGCAACCTCGTTCCAAGGAATGTGACCAGATCCGGGTGCCCCTCTATCGTTCTCGCATGAATGAACGTGGTAAAGACGATCTCTCCCAGCTCGGATGGCGTCCCCGATCGACTTCTCCTCGATGTTTGCGTGATAGGTGTCGATGTGAAGCTTGACGGCAGGGCTATCGACCTGATCGAGGAGTTCAAGGCACTGTGAGACAAGGTTGATGAGCCTTGTTTCATACCTGTTGAGCGGTTCCACCGTAAGGTAGACGCCGCGGTCCTGGGCGTATTTGCCCAGCTCCTTGAGCGCCTTGACAGAGTAACTGAGGTCCTGTTTCTTTGATGCCCTGTACTTGGTCTTGCCAACGCTGGCGTAGAGGGGACCGGCTACGATGTCAGCCCCGAAATCGACGGCGAAATCCACACATTTCTGAACGTATCGCTTGGCGTTCTCTCTCACGGCCTTGCTCTCGCTGATGACATCGCGGTCTGTGCCCAGAACCGTGCAGATGGAGGAGCACTCCAACCCATGGGATTTGAGCGCTTCAGCCGTTTTCTTTCTGTCGATCTTCGTCGGCTGCTCGATCGGTATCTCGATTCCGTCGAAACCTGCCTCCTTCGCCTTTGCGATTGCACGGACGTTGAATGGGTAGTACCAAACCCAGCTTGTGACTCCGATCTTCACCATCTCGCTTTCCTCCAACGATCTTTCTTTTTCTTTTCTCTGGCTGTCTCAGACAACCTTTCTCAGGAAGGATAAGCTTTTTGCCAGGTCTTTCTCCGCGGCCTCGATGGAGTAAGTACCATCGTAGCCCGCCGACCTCAGTACATTCACGCAGCCCTTGATATCGACATTGCCTTCTCCGACGGCGACGCCAACCGGGGTCCCGGTCACCTTTCCTCTTTCGCCCAGTAGCGCGCCGCCGATGTCCTTTACGTGCACGTACTTCACTCTGTCGGCCACTTGCCTCAAGGTGGAGACCGGATCGTTTCCCGCCAAGAAGACGTTGCCTGTGTCGAAATTGACGGCCAGCTTCTCCGACCTAGTGAGGGCTAGAATCTTCTTAAGGCCTTTGGCGTTCGTGGTGTACTCCCCGTGAGGCTCCATCGTCAGATACATGTCGTAGCTCTCCGCGGTCTTGAGCACCTCGTTCAGGTTGTGCTTCATCAAGGCGAAGGCTTCCTCGTCGCTCATTCCCTCTGGCTTTGGGCCCTCAGATGTGTTGACGATCGGCGCCCCCAAGTGCTTGGCGAACTTGATGGCTCTTCTAAGGTACCTGACGCCGTACTCCGTCTCGAGCAGCGATGTGTGAGCGCTGACGCAGGAGACGTCTAGACCGTAGCCGGATATGGTTCTACGGATCTCTGCAGGGTCCTCGTCCATGCTGACCATCGGGCAGTAGTGGTAGGTTTCGTAGATGCAGCGGCCGTCCATGACCTCCGGCTCAACTGAGTCGAAGCCGAGCTCGCTGAGCACCTTGTACGCGTACTGGTGCGGTTTGTCTGAATGCCTGAAGGCATCCAGATTGCAACTGATCTTTGCCATGTTGTCTCGAGCGATGCCCTTGTCGCCGCATTAAAAAGTTGTCGGGGACGCATTCGATCGCTGTTTGGCCTCAATGAAGGGAATACCGAAAATCTTTTAGAGGTACGCTGTTCGCGATGTCCAAGGTGATCTTTGGTCTTGAAGTTCAAGCTTGCATGTGGCACTTGGCCCTACATGTTCCCTCCTTATGACGCGCATCCCTACACGCTGGAGGAGGTCGTCGGAAGGCTCTCGGAGCTGAAGTTCGACGGAGTCGAGCTGTCCGGCTTCAAGCCTCACGCCCACCCGGACCTCTACCCGAAAAGACCCGATAGGAAGGATCTAGCATCCATGATCGATGCGCACAAGCTGGGGCTCGCCGGCTACGCCGCAGACATGGGAGGACACGCCATCGCAAGTCCCTACCCAGATGTTAGGTCGGCGTACGAGAGGGAGTTCGAGAAATCATTGCAGTTCTGTGCCGATATGGGGATAGACGCTATGCGGGTGGACACGGTCTCGGGGTATCAGGGTGTCCCAGGAGTCTCGTATCAGGAGGCTTGGAAGAGAGTCGTCGAGATGTTCAGGAAATGCTCGAGAAAGGCTGATGACACAGGCGTTCAGCTTGTCTGGGAGTTCGAGCCTGGGTTCATGTTCAACAAGCCGTCGGAGGTGGTCAGGCTGGTCGACGAGGTTAGCCATCCCGGGTTCAAGGTCATGGTGGACACGTGCCATGCCCACTGCTGTGGGGTCGGCCTGAACCAGACGCCTCCCCTGGACATAGTGGATGTCCCGATGAGCAGGATAGCCGCCGAACTCATAGACAGGCTGAAGGTAAGGATAGGTCATGTCCACCTTGTTGACAGCAACAACACACTCAACCCCCACAACACTTCGACACACGCGCCCTTTGGGAAGGGAGTAATTGATTTCGACGCGGTGATGAAGGCGGTCATTGATGCCGGCTACTCGGGGTGGCTGTCGCTCGATCTCTGCTTCTGGCCGCGCGCATGGGAAGAAACGGAGCCCTGCAAGAAGTTCCTCGACGAACTTGTCTCGAGGCACGGGTGAGGGATGGCTGCGATGCCGGTGCGGGCTGAGAATATGCGGGCGGCTGTCCTCCGCGGACCTCAAAGGATCAAGATGGAAACATTGCCCGTCCCCAAGACTGGTGTGAACGATGTCTTGGTCAAGGTGAAGGCGGTTGGAGTGTGCGGCTCCGACGTCGCCTACTACGAGAGAGGGAAGGCCGATGTACCGCCCCCTGTCGTGCTGGGCCACGAGTTCACGGGAGAGATAGCTGAGTTGGGGCCCGCGGCGAAGCAGCTCGGGCTGCTGAAGGTGGGGGACAGGGTCGTCGCTGAGCCCGTGCAGTCCTGCGGTGTGTGCTCCGCGTGCAAGAATCGTATGCCCAACCTCTGTGAGAAGCCCGTTGTTCTAGGCGTCTCGGTGAACGGCGGCTTCGCTGAGTATTGCAGTGTCTTTCACAACTACCTGCACCCCCTGCCGGAGAACGTTTCCTATGAGGAAGGAGCCTTCACGGAGCCTTTGGCCTGCGCGATATATGGCATCAACAAGCTGCAGATTCAACCCGGTGATTTTGCGGTGGTCTTGGGCCCCGGACCTATAGGAATAATGATGACCCAATACATCAAGTCCTCAGGGGCGTCTGAAGTCGCTCTCATCGGTACACGAGACTACCGACTGGAGATGGGCAAGAAGCTCGGAGCCGATTACACTCTCAACACGACGGACAAGAGGTCGAAATACTACTCGGCGGACCCACTTGCGGAAGTAAAGCGACTCACCAACAACAGGGGCGCCGACAAGGTGATAATTGCCACGGGAAACGCCGAGGCGAACCAGCTTGGGGCGAGGCTGGGTGGGCCGCGATCAAAGACCGTCTTCTTTGGAGGAGCATCCTATGGGCCGGACGACTTCATCAAGGTCTACCTTTGGGACGGAACACTTGGCGACAAGGAGCTACTGTTCTCTTGGCTCTCCCCCTACACGTTTCGACCGGCGCTCAAGGCCATCAGCTCGGGCCTCGTGAAGGTTAAGCCGCTCATAACCCACAGCTTCCCCCTTGAGAAGACGGGGGAGGCGATAGAGACCGCTGAGAAGCGGGTAGGCGGCGCGATCAAGGTTCAGGTGAAGCCGTAGATCAGCGGACAGATCAACCCACCATCAAGTTCGCCCGGTGTCGGCTGCACACCAGTGGTCTTAACGATGTGGCGTGATTGAGCGAGCAGTCGGCCTACTTCAGGATCTTGTCGATCTGGAGACTCTTGAGAGTTTCAGAGGTTGGCACGCCGTTCTCGTCCCAGCCTCTTAGTTCATAGTATGCCTGCACCATTGGCTCGAGGTGAACGACTTCGCCTTTTGCCGGGCCATCAGGGAGCGGGTTTTCCAGGAATCTCTTGGGTAGGGTGTCGTCCTTTCTTTCGAACCCCTCTCTCACGTTGAACATCCTGGTAAGGGATACCACACGGGCACCCAGATTCTTGAGTTCCCTGACGCTACCGTAGTTGAACCCTGTACATGGCTCGATCATCTGATAGACCTCTTTGAGGCGCATGCCGAAGAGGGTGAAGAAGCATATCACGGCGGAGTCCACGACGGCCTTCTCGTCTTCACGGTCTATCGCCAGCTGCACCTTGCCTTGATCATACGCCTTTGGATCAGCGCCCCCTCCATAACCACAGAGCTCGGTTCCAGCCGTGTATGCCCTGAGGTGGCAACCTCCCCTGTCCGAGACAGCGTACCCTAGCCCCATTCCCTGAGCGGCGCGAGGCTCGTAGCCTGGGACTTCCAATCCCTTGACGTGCAAGGCGAATGGCTCGCTGCCGGGCAGACGCTCGCTCATATTTCTCACGCCCCATTGTAGTAGGTTTCCCGCACCAACTCCCTTTCCGATCGATTCTGTGAGGGCCACCAGAGCCCCTGGGCTCCCCCACTTCGCGTCGACCCCGCCCAGCTCTTTCCTTGTGAGGATGCCCTTTTCGTACAGCTCCATTGTGAAAGCTATGATGCATCCAGTGCTAATAG
>Ga0209314_10001534_pt1 | contig 10088 bp, 8 predicted proteins | sample I19B2metaG_FD_184146 | JGI IMG/M metagenome (GOLD analysis project Ga0209314, IMG submission 184146) | Lake sediment bacterial and archeal communities from Gulf of Boni, Indonesia to study Microbial Dark Matter (Phase II) - ​I19B2 metaG... | ecosystem: Environmental > Aquatic > Freshwater > Lake...
TCCCAGGCACTGGCCGCCGCCCTCTATGAGGACTCTGGCGTCCGCTCCATGGAGCGGACGCCAGAGTCCTCATAGAGGGCGGCGGCCAGTGCCTGGGAGGGGAACTGGTCCTGGTCGATATGGGGCAGGAAGCGGCGAGCGTCCAGGAACACGGCGTGGCCGCCGACAGGACGGACGATGGGCACATCGTTCTTGATGAGCTGCTCGCCCAGGTACCGCACCTGATAGATGCGATGGGCGATGTAGTGGTCGTCCACCATCTCGTAGCAGCCCTGCGCCATGGCCTCCATGTCGCGGCCGGCCAGTCCGCCGTAGGACGGCATGCCCTCGAAGACCACCACCAGCTCCTTGGCCTGGGCAAAGATGTCGTCGTCGTTCATGGCCAGGAAGCCGCCGATGTTGACCAGCAGGTCCTTCTTGCCAGACATGGTGCAGCCGTCGGAGTAGCTCATCATTTCCTTGAAGATCTCGCGGATGGGTTTGCCCGCGTAGCCCTCTTCGCGCTCCTGAATGAAGAAGGCGTTCTCCACGGCCCGGGTGGCGTCGTACATGAGGCGCAGGCCGTACTTATCGCAGATCTTGCGGACGTCACGCAGGTTCTGCATGGAGACCGGCTGGCCGCCCGCCATGTTGACGGTCAGGGCCACGTTGACGTAGGGGATGTTCTGGGGGCCGACGCGGTTGATGGTCTCCTCCAGCTTCTTCAGATCCACGTTGCCCTTGAAGGGGTGCTCCGCCTGGGAGTCGTGGGCCTCGTCGATGATCACGTCCACAAAGGTGCCGCCGTTGCGCTCCTGGTGGGCGCGGGTGGTGGTAAAGTACATGTTCTGGGGGACGTAGTGGCCGGGGCGGATGAGGATGGTGGAGAGCAGGTTCTCGGCGCCGCGGCCCTGGTGGGTGGGCACCATGTGCTTGTAGCCGTAGATCTCCTGAACGGCCTTCTCCAGGCGGAAGAAGCTGCGGGCGCCGGCATAGGCCTCGTCGCCGTGCATCAGAGCCGACCACTGCATGTCCGACATGGCGTTGGTGCCGGAGTCCGTGAGCAGGTCGATGTAGACGTCCTCGCTCTTTAGCAGGAAGGTGTTGTAACCGGCCTCGGCGATGGCCCTTTGCCGGTATTCCGGCGTGGTCATCCGGATCGTCTCAACCGACTTGATCTTGTACGGTTCGGCCATGATATCGCGTCTGGGCATGGCAGGAACCTCCTCGCCTTGTGCTGCCGCCGTCCGGCCCGCGTGGGCCGCCCGGCGAGCGCCTTTCCTGGCAACAGTACGCCGCAAGAAGTATGCCAAGGTGAGTGGTTGCTGAAACGGCGCGTCCTACGGGAAGCAGGAGACGCTCCGCGGGGCGGAGCGTCTCAAAATGGTACACAGTAGTTGTCTCTCTGTTTCAAGGCGTGAACCACGCGGCCCACGAAGGAAGCCTACAGCCTCGGAGTCCTCGGAGCCGGCACGTCGCCCACGTCCAGGGCCGCGACCACGCGCTGGCCGACGACCAGGGAGGTACCGCCCAGGTCCAGGGTGATCAGATCATCCACCGGGTGCTTTTCCACCACCCGGATGCGGGCCCCGGGCACCAGACCCTGCTCCACCAGATAGCGCAGCAGTTCCGGGTCTCCCTCTTCCAGGCGGGCAATGGTCGCCTCTTCCCCCGCAGCCAGGGAGGCGAGGGGGCTGTAGTGCAGGTCGGGGAGCACCCCGTCCTTGTCCGGAATGGGCTGCCCGTGGGGACAGGTATGGGGCTCCTGCAGGATGCTGTCAAAGCGGTCAATGACCTCCGGCGGCAGGGCGTGCTCCATGCGGTCCGCCATGGGATCCACCTGGTCCAGGCCGATGCCCAGCACGTCGGTCAGAAACCGCTCCGCCAGCCGGTGCCGGCGCACCAGGCTGGCCGCCAGCCCCTCCCCCTTTGCCGTCAGGGAAGCCCCTGTGTACTCGTGGTATTCCACCAGAGCCTCCTCCGCCAGCCGCTTGAACATGGCCGTGGTGGAGGCGGCGCTTACGCCCAGGCGGCGTGCGATCTGGCTGGTGGACACCCGCTCGGCCACGGTCTGGCTGCGGTAGATGGCCATGAGGTAGTCCTCCATGGCCGGGCTGATCTGCATGGCGATTCCCCCTCCGGTAGATCAAGCGCCAAAGAAGACACTGTATAGGAGCCAGACGTTGAGGCCGATGATCACGGCCGCTACCACGTAAGCAACGCCCGTCACCCAGCCCTTGTTGACGAAGGAACCCATCAGCTTGCGGTCTGAGGTGAAGCGGACAAGCGGGATGATGGCGAAGGGCAGCTGGAAGCTGAGGAAAACCTGGCTGAGCACCAGCATCTTCATCGGATCGACGCCAATGGCGATGGCCATGATGGCAGGAACCATGGTCACGCCGCGGCTGACCAGGCGGCGCATCCAGGGCTTCCACCGCAGGTGCAGGAACCCCTCCATGACCACCTGTCCCGCCATGGTGCCGGTGGTTGAGGACGAGATGCCCGAGGCCAGCAAAGCCAGCGCGAATACGAAGGCCGACAGGGGGCCGAGCAGGGGCGTCAGGGTCCTGTGGGCCTCTTCAATGGAGGCAACGGCCAGGCCGCTGTGGTGAAAAGCTGCGGCGGCCATGATCAGGATGGCGGCATTGACGAAGAAAGCTCCGTTCAGGGCCACGATGCTGTCAAGGATGGCGAACCGGTAGACTTCCTTCTTATGCTCCGGGTCCTGGCTCTTGAGCCGGTTCTGGGCCAGGGAGGAGTGAAGGTAGAGGTTGTGGGGCATGACCGTGGCACCCAGCATGCCGATGGCCACCAGAAGACTCCCGCTGTCCAGGCTGGGCACGAAGGTTCCCTGCAGGATAGCGGGGAGGTCGGGCCTGGCCAGGACAATTTCAATGATGTAGCCGAGGCCCACCACACCAACGAGGCTGATGATGGAGGCCTCGACGGCCCGGTAGCCGAAGCGGTCCAGGGCCAGCAGCAGGAACACGTCCAGACTGGTGAGCAGCACCGCGGGCAGCAGGGGGATGTGGAAGAGCAGGTGGATGCCCAGGGCGCTGCCGAGGAACTCGGCCAGGTCTGTGGCGATCATGGCCAGTTCCGCGGTCCCCCAGAGCAGATGGGCCGCGGTCTTGCCGTACTGATCGCGGCACTGTTCGGCCAGGGTCTTGCCCGTGGCAATGCCCAGCTTGGCGGAGAGGTTCTGAAGGAAGATGGCCATCAGGTTGCTGACCAGCAGCACCCAGAGGAGGCGGTAGGCGAACCGCGAGCCGCCCTCCAGATCGGTGGCCCAGTTGCCCGGGTCCATATAGCCCACGCTGACGATGAACGCCGGACCCAGGTAGGCCAGCGTCTTCCGCCAGGACCGAAAGCGGCGAAGCCACGAATCATTGGGAAAACTGGAGGGCACCTGAAGCGCCACCTCTCTCGTTGTCACGAGCTCCCCCCCTTTTTTCGTCCGGTTCATCTTATGTTTTGTCTCTACAATGAGTGTATGTTAGTCTGGACTAAAATTATGCCCTGCCTAAAACATATATTTGCTTTATAAATCTGTCAAGCCTTTGTTTTCCAGCCTGGGCAGGCACGGGAGCCTTTGGGGAACTGGCGGGAGGCAGTTGCACCAAAGAGAGCCAGGATCCATGATCCTGGCTCTTGCCTGCGTCTTTTTGGGTTGGATCGGCGGAGTCCGGCCGGCCCCCTTCCTCAGGGTTTCATCCCGTAGCGCGCCATCTTCCGGTACAGCGTGGCCCGCGAGATGCCCAGGGCCTTGGCCGCCTCCGCCTTGGAAGGATAGGCCTGAAGAGCCTCCAGCATGGCCTCCCGTTCGCGGTCGGCAATCCGGGACGGCGCGGGAACGGTCGCCCGGGGGGAACGGCCGCGCAGGCCCTCCGGCAGATCGTCCCGTCCGATGACCCGACCCTCCGTCATCACGGCCGCCTGCTCCAGGATGTTCTCCAGTTCCCGGATGTTGCCAGGGTAGTCGTAGGCCAGCAGGGACTTCATGGCGTCCGGGCTGACGCCGTCCAGGGGTTTTCCCGTGGACATGCGCACCTTGGCCAGAACCGTGGCCACCAGCAGGGTCAGGTCCTCCTTGCGCTGGCGCAGGGGCGGCAGGCGAAGGGGGATGACGTTGAGACGGTAGAACAGATCGCGCCGGAAGCGCCCCTGTTCGATGAGAGCCTCCAGGTCCTGGTTGGTGGCGGCGACGATCCGCACATCCACCAGGCGGGAGCCCGTCCCCCCCAGGCGCTTGATTTCCTTGCCCTGCAGTACACGCAGGAGCTTGGCCTGCAGGGGCAGGCTCATGTCCCCGATCTCGTCCAGGAACAGGGTGCCGTTCTCCGCCAGTTCAAAGAGGCCCAGCTTGCCGCCGCGGCGGGCGCCGGTGAAGGCCCCCTCCTCGTAGCCGAACAGCTCGCTCTCCAGCAGGGTCTCGGGGATGGCGGCGCAGTTCACGGTGAGGAAGGGCTTGTCGTGGCGGGGACTCTCAGTGTGGATGAAGCGGGCCAGGACCTCCTTGCCGGTGCCGCTCTCGCCCAGGATGAGGACGTTGGAGCCCACCAGGGCGGCCTTGTGCGCCACACGGAAGACGTCCTGCATGGCCGGGTTGCGCCCGATGACCAGGCCGCGGTCCTCACCGCGGCTCAGGAGAAGTTCGCCTTTGAGGTGGCGCAATTGTGTCCGCGCCTTCTCCAGCTCGCGGCCCAGGGCGGTGACCTCGGAGAGGTCGCGGAAGACGGAGACGCCGCCCACCACTCGGGTCCCGTCCCGCAGGGGCACGATGTTGCTGATGACCTCGTGGCCGCCCACGCGGGTCCGCACGCCCACCATGGCCTGGCCGGTGCTGATGACCGCCGGCAGGGAGGTCTCGGGGACCACGGCGGTGACGTGCCGCCCCACCGCCTCCTCCTGGGCAATGCCGGTGATGCGGACATGGGCCTCGTTTACGTAGATGATCGTCCCCCGGTCGTCGACTACGACGACGCCGTCGTACAGCGCGTCCAGAATGCCCTTGCCGCTCAGCAGCAGCTCCGTGACCCGGCCCACCGCCTCACCTTCCTTCCTCCACCGGCTCGTCTTCCAGGGCAGCCGCCTGCTCCCTCACGCGGAGCCGCTCTGTCCAGAGGTAGAGGTCCCAGGGCCAACTGCGGCGGGTGGGACGGTTCTGAAGCAGCAGGCGCATGACGGCGGCGCCCAGCCTGTCGGGGTCGTGCCGGACCACGTCGGCCTGGTGGATCAACGAGTCGGCTACCAGTTGAACCCCCAGGGCCTTGATGCGGTCGGGGTGGACCTGAACCGGCTCAGCCCCCTCTTCCCGGTACCGGGCAATGGTCTCGGGGGGAATGGGCTCGGTGTTGACCAGGCAGTAGTCAGCGATGCCGGGACCACCGTGGTCCAGCAGGGCCTTCAGGTGGTCGGCGGCACCGTAGCCCGGCGTCTCGCCGGCCTCGGTCATGACGTTGCAGACGTAGATCTTGGGGGCTGGCGACTGGCGGATGGCCTCAGCCACACCAGGCACCAGCAGGTTGGGGATGATCGACGTATAGAGGCTGCCGGGCCCCAGCACGATGGCGTCGGCCTCGCGGATGGCGGTCAGGACGTCCTCCACCGGCGAAGGGTCTGAGGGAATGAGGCGCACCCTGTCGATGGGGCCGCCGCTGTGGCCGATGAAGGACTCGCCCCGGACGATCCGGCCGTCCTTCATGCGGGCCTCCAGCACCACCTTGTGCAGGGTGGAGGGCAGAACCCGGCCGCGGATGGCCAGGACCTCGCTGGACTTGCGGACCGCCTCCTCGAAGTCGCCGGTGATCTCGGTCATCGCCAGGATGAAGAGGTTGCCGAAGTTGTGGCCGGCCAGGGCGTTTCCGGTCTCGAAGCGGTGCAGGAACAGCCGGTCCATCAGCGATTCGGTATCCGCCAGGGCCACCAGGCAGTTGCGGATGTCGCCGGGTGGAAGGATGCCGAACTCCCTGCGCAGTTGGCCCGAACTGCCGCCGTCGTCGGCCACGGTGACCACGGCGGTGAGATTGGAGGTGTACTCCTTGAGGCCGCGGAGCATGACGGGCAGGCCCGTGCCGCCACCCACGGCGACGACGCGCGGTCCGCGGCCCAGGTAGCGGCGCTCCAGGGCGCGTCGGGCCATCTTGCCGCGGCTCTCCGTGCCGGGGCCGGCGGGCAGCAGGATGTCCGCCAGCCAGCGGATGATGCGGTCCACCGCCAGAGCGGTCGCCCCTGCGCCCAGGACGGTGATGACCAGCCCCTGCAGGGGCAGAGGGAAGAAGCGCCCGGTGCTCAGGTAGACCCAGTACTGCAGCTTCCCGCCCATGGCCAGCAGGATGCGCCAGTCGATGGTCATGGTGAGACCGGCCACGGTCACGAAGAGGCCCAGGGAGAAGAGCAGGAGCCAGCGCTTCAGGCGCAGCCCCGGATAGAGCCAGCGAACGATCCAGTTCATGACCGATCACCCGTCTCGGGGCCGGCCCCGTCGGGACCGTGCTCGGTGAAATCTTCTTCCTCCAGGGGCTCCCGGGCATCCGGCCGGTCGGCGTCGCGGTGCTCGGTGAGGACCGTGTACCCCTTCTCGCGAAGCACCCGGGCCAGGTGCTCGGCCACCACCACGGAGCGGTGCTTGCCGCCGGTGCAGCCGACGGCGATGGCCAGCTGAGTCTTGCCCTCGGTGATGTAGTGGGGCAGAAGGAACTCCAGCAGCCCGGTCAGCCGGCGCAGGAACTTGCGCGTGACGGGCCACCGCTCCACGTACTCGCGCACCGCTGGATGGCGCCCCGTTTGGGCCCGGAGGGATTCCACGTAGTGCGGGTTGGGCAGGAAACGCACGTCAAAGACCAGGTCGGCGTCCAGGGGCAGCCCGAACTTGAAGCCGAAGGAGACGATGGTCAGGATCAGCCGCTGCTGCTGCTGGTCGCCGGTGAAGATCTGCACCACCTGCTCCCGGAGTTGCGAGGGAGACAGGTCGGAGGTGTCGATGATCAGGGGAGCATGCCCGCGCAGGGCCTGAAGCCGCTCGCGCTCCTCGCGTATGCCCTCCAGAACCCGCCCCTGGGGGGCCAGGGGGTGGCGCCGGCGCGTCTCCTTGTAACGGCGCACCAGCACCTCATCCGCTGCCTCCAGGAACAGAATCTCGTAGGGAAACCCGGCCTCCTCCAGCTCCTCCAGGGCTTTCAGGGTGCTGCCGAAGAACTCGCCGCCACGCAGGTCGATACCCAGGGCGACGCGGCTGATGCGGCCGCCTGACTGGGCGCAGAGTTCGGCCATCTTGGTGATGAAGGCCGGAGGCAGGTTGTCAACACAAAAAAAGCCCAGGTCCTCCAGGCTCTTGATCGCTTGCGACTTGCCCGCCCCGGACAGGCCGGTGACGATGACCAGACGTAGGTCCTTCATCCGCCATAACTCCTGTCTCTTACCGGGCGGCGTTTCCGCCGCCGGCCCGCTTTGCTCTACAGAGTTCGACCCCCCGGCGGCAGTTCCTTCCTCACCCCGTCCGTTCGCGCCGCTGGACCTGGGCGGCGGCTGGACAAGCCCAGCCCGGGCGGCGAACCACCCGGCGGCTCCCAGGCGCCCGCCCTCCTGACCGGCCCGAAATAGTCCAGATTGGGGCGAGAACGTCCCGGCCGGCGCGGCAGGCCCTCCCCAGATCGGGGCTGGTTGTCGTCGCCGCGGGCGTTCCAGATCTGCTCCGGCTGAAGACCCGCAGCCAGGGCCACGTTCACCGCACGGTCCAGCCGTCCCACATCGCCGGGGCGGTGGGCGTCTGAGTCGATAGCGAAGGAGGCGCCCTCGCGGGCGGCCACCTCGGCGTAGGCCCTGGTCATAAAGCCGTGGCCGGCGTTGATCTCCAGGGCCGTGTTGCGGCGGGCGCAGGTCCTGGCCAGTTCGGCGGTGTCGATGGAGACGCGCAGCCCGGGGTGCGTCACGATGTCCACCGGGTGGCGCTCGACGATTTCCACCAAAGCCTTGGTGACCTCCACCCGCTCGCGCTCCTGCAGGGCCTTGCTGTAGCGCGACAGGGCCGTCCGGCCGAAGATCTTCCACTGGTCGGCCAGACTGCTGGCCACAATCTGAGTGTGGAAGCCGACCAGGAGCAGGTCCAGTTCCTCCACCAGCTCCGGCGGCACGTCGATCTGGCCGCGCAGGGAGATGATATTGGACTCCACGCCTGCCAGGGCCCGGATGCCCTCCAGGCGCTCGTTGTAGAAACGGACCTCGTCGATGAGCCGGCGGATTCGTCCCACGGTGGCCCGTACCCAGGGTGTGGAGCCGGGACCGTGGTCGGTGATGCCCACCATCTCCAGCCCCCGCGCCTTGCCGGCCAGCAGGTTCTCCTCCACCGTCCCCTTGCCGTGGCTGTACAGTGTATGCGTGTGAAAATCAGCGAAGATGTGCAGCCGGAATCCCTCCCTTGCTAGTCTGCCCGCGGTCGGTCCGAACCTCCCACGACAGGTTCACCCCGGCAGGCAACCCCGGAACCACCGGCGAATAGTGCTGCTATTGTCGGGAGGCGGATGCCAAGTGACCATCACGGCTGGCTTTCTTGCGGGCCTTCGCGACCTCGTCGGGCCGCAGCGGGTCTACACCGACCCGGCGGATCTGGTTGCCTATTCCTACGACGCCACCTGGGAACCGGCAAGCCCGGACGCCGTGGTGCGCGTCGCCTCGACGGAGGAGGTGTCGCGCCTCCTGGCCCTGGCGGCCGAGGCGGAGGTCCCCGTCCATCCGCGGGGGGCCGGCACCGGCCTGAGCGGGGGTGCGGTACCCCGGGGCGGTGGGCTGGTCCTGGCCCTGAACGACCTCAACCGAACCCTGACGGTGGACCCGGCCGATTCCGTGGCCGTGGTCGGCGCCGGCGTCATCACCCTTGACCTGCACCGGGCGGCCGAGGCCCGGGGCCTCTTCTATCCGCCCGACCCGGCCAGCCTGGGGGCCTGCACCATCGGCGGCAACGTAGCCGAAAATGCGGGTGGCCCGCGCTGCCTGAAGTACGGCGTCACCCGCGACTACGTACTGGGGCTGGAGGTGGTCCTGGCGGGTGGGGCGGTACTGCACCTGGGCGGCCGTACCCTGAAGAACGTCACCGGCTACGACCTGGTGCGCCTCTTCACCGGGTCCGAGGGCACCCTGGGCGTCATCACCGAGGCCACCCTGCGGCTCATCCCCCAGCCCCCGGCGCGCACCACGCTGGCCGCTCTCTACGACGACCTGACGCTGGCCGGCGAGACCGTCGTGGCCATCGGCCAGGCGGGGCCGGTACCCGCCGCCCTTGAGATTCTGGACCGGGCCTCCATCCGCTACGCCGAGGCCTACCGGCCCTCCGGTTTGGACCTCGCCGGCGAAGCCCTGCTCCTCATCGAGGTGGATGGCCCGGACTCGGCCAGTGTCCACGACCAGGCCCGCCGGCTGGAGCACGTCTGTCGCGGCAGCGGCGCGCGGCAGGTGCTGGTGGCGGAGGATGCGGCGCAGGCGGGGCGGCTCTGGCAGGTGCGGCGCAGCGTCTCTGCCGCTATCGTGCGGCTGAAGCCCACCAAGATCTCTGAGGACGCCACCGTTCCCAGAAGCCGGGTGCCCGAGATGATTCGCCGCCTGGCGGCCATCCGCGCGAAGCATGGCGTGGACCTGGTCGTTTTCGGCCACGCCGGCGACGGCAACCTGCACCCTAACATTGTGGCCAACCGCCGGGACCCGGAGGAGATGGCGCGGGTGGAGCGGGCCGTGAACGACATCTTCGACGCCGCCCTGGCCCTGGGAGGGACCCTCTCCGGCGAGCACGGCATCGGGCTGTTGAAGAGACGCTTCCTCTCCCGCCAGTTGGGGCCGGCGGAGCGAGCCGCCATGCGGGCCGTGAAGATGGCCTTCGACCCCGGGAACATCCTCAACCCGGGCAAGGCCCTGGCCCATGACGACGTCGCGGGCGAAGGCCCAGGGGCGGGCCAGGGCCTGGCGGCTGACGATGCGGGGGTGCGCCCGTGAGCGGAGGGAGGGGCGCTGTCGCCGCCGGCACAACGGGCGGGACCACCCCACTCTTTGAGCACGACCTCGACCTCTGTATGCGGTGCTCGGCTTGCGCCGCCACCTGTCCCACGTACGGGGTGCTGGGC
>Ga0209314_10001535_pt1 | contig 10086 bp, 10 predicted proteins | sample I19B2metaG_FD_184146 | JGI IMG/M metagenome (GOLD analysis project Ga0209314, IMG submission 184146) | Lake sediment bacterial and archeal communities from Gulf of Boni, Indonesia to study Microbial Dark Matter (Phase II) - ​I19B2 metaG... | ecosystem: Environmental > Aquatic > Freshwater >...
AGCAGACCTCTTGGCCCAGTACCTGGTCAAAGGCCTAGCCAGAATCGTCGCTTCCTCTTTGGGCAAAGGCTGAGGAGAACCATATGCCTCTTCCATTGTGAGTCCGTAGTACCGACCCTTAGTTATCTTGGCCACTTCTATCAACAACGCTGTGGGAGACAAAGATTTTCGCTTGCCAGGTAGATCGCTTTGCAAGATCTCCTCGCGGTGATCAGTGTTTATGATCAGTGTCCTGATTCCTTCCCTAGCGATCAGTCTGGCCACATCGACCACATCAGCCTGAGCCGAGTTCATGAAATCGTTCCGAGTTGAGAAGCTCAGAGGCTGAGAGAGAGGTACATTCACGATTCCATCAGTGATGACTACTATGAGTGGTATGCAATCTCTATTTCTGGCGGTTTCGACCCTGAGAACTCGAAGCGCTTTCATTATCCCAGCGGCAAGGGGAGTGAAGTCGCTTGCACCCAGATCAAGAAGCTTCGTTGCGACCTGTCGAAGGTTTCTTGTTAGATGCTGCAAGAGAACAGCTTCGCTTCCCTTGAAGACTACCAGTCCGACTCTGTCTCGTTTCCGTGAGGCAGTCCTGTGCAGACTAAGAATGGCTTTGCCAACATTGTCTAGGGACGAAACCATTGACTCGCTCATGTCGAGAACCAGTAAGATCGACAGGGGAACCTTATGCTCTCTAATCTTGACTCTCAAGTCCGAGGACTTTATCTGCACTCGGAGACGCCTCTTTCGTGTCGGCTCCGGGCGGATTGCCGCAGCACGGATTGTTGGGCCGAACGCGATGTCCCTATAGCCCCTTCGAGGAATCTCGTAGGAAACGTACCTTCCAGCTTGACCCGTCGTCTCAGTCTTCGAGTGCTTCCCAAGAACGTATCGTCTGAGCGGACGGACCCTTCTCTCTAGCACTGGAACGAATTCCTTCTTGGTAAAGCCCTCTCTTGACGGTTTGAAAAGGTTAGAGAGAGTCTTCGAACCTTTTTCAAGGAAGGCTACAATCTTGGGAACTTTCACCTCAACTTCAAGAGGTACGATGGTATATGCCGGTGGCGTTCCTTCTAGGAAGTCAAATGGTACCCCTGGAAATAGCTCGTCAGCTATGATCTGCTTATCAACAAGAAGCCTAGAGAGCTGCTTAGTCTGCACGTCAGCAATGTACAATGTCTCCCTCTTCCGATAGAGGAGAGCCATCAGCAAGAGAAAGACTCCAGTAACAGCGATCCAATAGTGAATCCAGAAAGTTTCGATGGCTTGGGGGAACGGTACTCCTAGGAATCCTTGCATCGATAGAAGAAGGAAGGCAACGAGGGTCACTGCTAACACGAAATTCAGGAGAGGAACAGCGACGGCAAGCATCAGTTTCATCAAGAACTCGCGCCGAGAGAGCTTTTTCATGGGCCTCAGAGCCATCTGAGGGGCTCGCAGTCCCGTCGTAACTTCGCGCGCACCCTCTGGTGGTTTCGAAGGAACGGCGGGCCTCTCGGCTCCCTTCAATAGGGCCCTGTGTAGGGAAGCTTGGATCTCCCCCGTTGATGGTGGGCCTAGTGTTCCAAGGCCTCGTGGCCTGTGCACTAGGGAAAACTCGGCCGCCAACACGATGTCTTCTGTACTAACTTCAAGCCTTCCTGCATATGCCGCAATGGCTCTTGCAGTCCTCAAAGTAACGATGTCAGGTCTATGACCGTCAACCCTTAATTCACTGCAGGTCCTGGCTATGGCCCTCCTGACCTCTTCAGGAATGCTAACAGATTGCAGTCGGTCTCTTGCTTTGACCAGAGCTTCAGCAATCTGCTCATCTTCTTTCCCATAAGACTCTATGACAGACGAGAAATCCTGATCAAAGTCCATATTTCGTTCCAGGATGGCTGTCCTCAGCTCAAAGTTCTCTTCTGTGAGAACAGACGCTTGCAGCGAGAACCGGTCCATTATCTGAGGTCTAAGCTCTCCCTCCTCTGGGTTCATGGAACCGATCAATATGAATCGCGATGGATAGCTTGCAGACAGCCCTTCTCTCTCAACCCGCGTCCAACCTGAGGCGGCCGCGTCCAGCATGGAGTCGACAAGATGCTCGGAAAGGAGATTGATCTGATCAACGTACAAGATGTTTCGGTTTGCCTCAGCAAGAAGCCCAGGCTGCAGGGCCACGAGCCCAAGAGAAACCGCTTTCTCAAGGTCCACTCCTCCTAAGACTCTATCCTCGGTCGCACCTACTGGGAGACGAACAATGCGCATTCTCTTCTTCTCTGACGGTAGCTCTTCGCCTCTTTGAAGTCTGGATCTACACTCTTGACACAGATTTGCGCGATCTCTTGAAGAGCAATTGTATTGGCAACCATCCACAGCATCGATCTCAGGGAGAATCCTTTCCAGACTATTCACGATCAGCGATTTCCCTGCTCCCTTCGGCCCAGTAAGGAGGACCCCTCCAATCTCAGGATCCACTATGCTGACGATCAGCGCCAGCTTCGCTTTATCTTGCCCCACGATCGCCGAGAATGGAAAAGCTCTGTCAGTCCTCAGCCACGTGCTCTGCGACTGCATTCCTACGTTGCCTGCTTGATTGCTTCGGTGAAGGCATCCAGTATCTTATCTCTGGGGGCTGGTTCCTCGAGGCCGCCCCTCCTTGTTCTGTGACCCAAACCCATAACCGCCACTTTCAGAACATCGTCTGATAAGACCTCGCTTCTTCCTTCAAAGGCTACTAAGGTCTTCGCTGACCTCATTATTGATATGTCAGGCCTATGACCATCAGCTCCTAGTGTGATGCATGCTCGAGCGATAGCCCTAAGCAAGCCAGACGGAAAGACGACTTTCTTGATTGCCTCTTTGGCTCGGACTATCTTCTCCCTCAAAGCCTTCTGGTCCTCCTCGAATTTGTCTCTGAATCCTTGCGTGTCTTCGGCAAAATCCAGATTTCGCGTCATTATCTCAACACGCAATGACTCATCAAATATTCCTTCAATGGTGACGTGAATCGGGAATCTGTCCAGAAGCTGTGGACGAAGCTCACCTTCTTCAGGGTTCATGGTTCCGATAAGGATGAAGCGCGACGGATGCGACACACTGACTCCTTCGCGTTCAACATAGTTCCATCCGGAGGCCGCGGCATCCAAGATACAGTCTACAATATGATCTGGAAGAAGGTTCACCTCGTCAGCGTACAGTATGCTTTGATTCGCTTCTGCGAGAATCCCAGGTTGAAGAGCTCTTACCCCGTCCTTTATCGCTTTCTCTATGTCAAGGCTTCCAACAACTCTGTCCTCAGTTGACCCAACTGGTAAGGTGGCGACCTTCATTTTCTTCCTATTGACGCGTGTCTTCTTCTCAGCATATGAACGAAGACAGTTCTCACACATATTTGTTGGATCCACAGGGCTACAGTTGAAAGGACAGTCTTCGACCGTTTCTATCTCCGGCAATACGTCGGCCAGAGCCCTAACGGCCAGACTCTTCCCTGTACCTTTCTGTCCTCTTATCAAGACGCCGCCAATCTGTGGATTTATTGCGTTGAGCACCAGTGCCAGCTTGAGCTCATTCTGGTCAACAATTGCGGTGAACGGATAGACAAGCGGTTCGTAGGCCATGCGACATCACGGAAGAACAATGTCGCCCAGCGATAAAGATCTTTGCCAGTCACGTGATCTGACTTGTGTCGCTTGCTCGGAACCCGTTTCGAGTTGAGGTTGTCTGGCAGTTTCCCTGTCGAGGCTCATAGCAGGCATATCTTTCATCACCAGTACTGGTCTGATCCTGTTGTGACGTTCATTCCTGCATCGAAGAGAGTTGACGAAACCTTTTATGGTCGCGTTGTTCCTGCGTACGTATCTGCAAGGCGAGCAATTGTGGAGTCATTTGCAAGAGAGCTTACGGCTGAAGAGGAAGCACGAATGATGGATCGAATTGCCTCAGAGGTCATTAAGAGAAGATTGGAAACTGTGGCGATCATGTTCCTAGAGTCGATCAAACCTATGTCCTATGTCGGAAGCCAGCTCGCGATGGTCTTTGTCGGGCCATTCCTTGCGGTATTCGGAGACCTAGGAATAAATTACATCAAGTTCTTTGACAAGCGGGAGAACGTAGAGAAACTACTGCAAAAGATTGAGGAACAGACGAAGATCAGAGACGAGGAAGAGAAGAAGGCAAAAGAAGATGGAAAACTGATCTCGAACAGATTTCGTTTTCGCCTCGACCTATTGCCCGGGTTTTCTCTACGTGAAGACGTCACGCGGTGTGAAGAGAGCTCAGGTATACTTGGAATTTCAAGAAAAGAATCTGATGGAGGAGGGTTCGTGGCAATATGCTTCGAGGCTGCTGAATCCTCGCCTCCGAGTCTCTTAGAGGCGATTTCAGCTCACTTCGAGAGAGAAGATTTGCGGCAAGCGCTGGTGCTCTCTCAAGACACGATTTTGAGAATGGTAAAGAGCGATGGCATCAAAATCAGAGGACATCAGGCATGTGCAGTGACCTACGAGTGGCGTGAGCCAGCAGGCCGAAACGGGATAGCTGAGAGCTATGGATTATGGTGCAACAAGACTCGAAGGCTTCTTATTTTGAGCATGAAGACGGGACCGTTGAGCGGAGCCAAAGTCGAGAAGGATCAGATAAGAGACCTTAGAATTGTCTTTGGGTCCCTCAAGTGCCACTAGACAGACCCTTCAGGAGAAGTGGACTTGGAGTGGGTAGTGATCTCAGGTTTAGACCTTGCTCTACACATGCAGAAGTGAATGCGCACATCTCCCCTTCTGACATTGACGTGATTCTGAGCTTCTAGGCAACCGGAGTTGTACGGCGAGTCAGAGGCTTCTTGAGAAAGACCATGTCTCGTCCTTGAGTGGCCTCTTTCACAAATCCCTCAACTACGAATCCCTTAGAGGAGTAAAAGCCCACGGCGTCGGGGTAGTCTGCCGCCAAGGTTGTTCTCACAGCGTTCACATTGGGGAACTGATTCTTGACCTGCTCTAAGAACCTGTCGACAAGAATTGAGCCCAAGTTCTCCTTCGCGCTTTCTGGGTCGGCTACACCTAAGAACACTATGGTCGGCTGAAGTGTAGCGATTCCGTGAATGATGCCAACGATCTTCCCTTTCTTCTTCGCAACCAGAGTGACCGCGTGTGGGCCGTATATTTGGCGAGCTACGGCCTTCGTGTCTTGAAAAGCCGAAGATACCTGACCTATGCCGGATTGGAGTAGCACTTTGACTGATTCTTCGATGTCATTCTCCTTCAGGCTTTCAATCTCGAAACTCAGTGCGCATCACCTGCACTCTAGGGATTCATTGGTGAATATCTGGGTTGATCGTTTTAAGTCTAGTCAAAGCAAGCGGCCCAATAGGTTTATTCCTGCTTACGGCCAGAGATAGCACCGGGCTATGAAGATAGCTGGTATTGGAGAAAATCATGACCGGTGAAAAGGAACAGAGCCCCTAAGTTACACCCAACCCAAGAGGATAGGCTGCTTCAAGACTGTTACAGGTCTGTTAAACGTGCATCAATTTGGATGTTGGAGATATCTCTGGACTTAGTGTCAGCACTTTTCGCGTGCTAGGGCTAAGTACTTAGCCCACAACACAGACATATCGTCGACGAGCATTTGACAGGTCTAGCCTACGACACTGAGCCTGCCATATCTTCCGACATTCAGCTGGGTTTCTCCCTTGAAGGTTGTGACATACCCGTTTTCGATTTTCACTGTGTCGTTCACATTGACTTGGTCGATCGTCTCGTTCCAGAGAGACAGCTTTATTGTGCCGCTGTCATCCTGAACAACCGCGGTTGCAACCCGGCTTGTATCACCGAACCTTGTCGTGACTTCTCTGGGATCAGACTTTTCGATTATTTTCGCGGTGACCTCCACGCGTTTCATCCCCGGTTTGAGTTCAATTATCTTCATTAAGTTCACCTCTTTACTGTGTGACTACACTGGCAGTCGCGAACCTACCACCGACCCCTGTGATCTTGACTTTAACATGATCGCCGGTCTTGGTCCCCGGGACGAATATTATGAAGTTCTCAATCTTCGCGATTCCGTCTCCTCTTCGGCCAATAGCTTCGACAGTGACCTCGTACTCCTCGCCCTCCCTCACTGGCACCGGCTCGGATTGCTGTCTGAAGCCGCCTCTTGTAGGTCCTCTACCAAACCTTCTTGGTCCTCTCTCGTAAGAGCCTTCATACTCCATTACGTTCCCTCCTTTCCGTGAGCTAGGTCAAACGATAAAACGAAGAAAAGATGAGGAAAAAGTGAACTCGACACTCTTCGAACTCAGACCTTCCTTCCATTTCATCAGGTTTTTCTAGCTCGTTGCTAATGGCAAGTTAGCTCGTATTAAAGACTTTCACAAATAACGGTAGAAATAAACGGTTTCGGACAATGATCACTCTGTCCATTCGAAGTTGTTAGCCGCTTTCGCGCATGCTCACTGTTTTCTCAACTCGAAGAAGGTTTTTATACGGACAGAATCGATCGATAGCTCGGAAGTGATAGACCGTGGACTCATGGATTTGGATCGCGGGAATAGTCCTTGTGATCATAGTGGTCGTGCTGATCTTCACTTACTACAATCGCATAACTGTGCTTTCCAACAGAATAGATAACGCTTGGTCCCAGATAGACGTACAGCTCAAGAAGCGAGCGGACCTCGTGCCTAACCTCGTCGAAACCGTCAAAGGATACATGAAGCACGAGCAGAAAGCCATAGAAACTGTGACCCAAGCGAGGGAGCGAATGCTTGGCGCCAGCGATGTCAAGGAAAGAATGGATGCGGGTAACGCTTTGGCAGGTGCTCTGAAGACGATCTTCGCTCTTGCTGAGAACTACCCTGCCCTGCGAGCAAGTGAAAACTTCAAACTCCTTCAGGAGCAGCTAGACGGAATAGAGAGCAAAATCGCCTACGCCAGGCAATTCTACAACGATTCAGTACTGGCGTACAATAACGTGATAACTACGCTCCCGGGACGATGGTTTGCAGGCACGATGGGTAGAACCGAACAAAGACCATACCTAGAGATCCCTGAGGCAGAGAGGGCACCCGTCAAAGTGACCTTCTGATGCAGCGGATCAGCTTCTATGATCAAATAACAAGAAACAAGAGAGATTCCGTCCTTCTCACTTTTTTCGTTGCAGCATTAGTGATTGGACTCTTCTACGTGATCGGATCGGTCGTGCTACCTGAGTTCGCTGTGCTTCTTTCCATCTTCTCAGTCTTTCTCATAGTCGCTCACGTGTACATCTCGTACAGCTATGGCGATCAGATTGTGCTAAGAGCTACAGATGCCCAGCCTGCTGACCCGACCAGACACGTTTTCCTAGTCAATAGTACCGAAGGGCTAAGCCTCGCAGCTGGCATTCCGCCGCCAAAGGTCTACGTGGTTCAAAGCAACGAGATAAACGCGTTCGCTGTCGGCAAAGACCCAGAGCATGCATCAATCACCGTAACAACTGGAGCTCTAACACATCTCGATCGCACGGAACTTGAGGGTGTCGTCGGACATGAGATCTCGCATATCAAGAACTTTGACATCAGGTTCATGACCCTCGTCGCGGTCCTTGTCGGCTTGGCTGCAATATTAAGCCATACACTGCTTCGCCTATACTGGTACGGAGGAATTGGAGCAAGACGTGGCGAAAGAAGGCGAGAGGAGAGATTGAATATTCTGATTCTAGTGGGCTTAGTGCTTGCAGTCCTTGCCCCTATTACGAGCCGGCTCGTGCAAGCATTCATCTCTCGAAGACGTGAATTCCTTGCCGACGCATCCTCAGCTCAGCTCACACGCTACCCTGAGGGATTAGCTTCAGCCCTAGAGAAGATCAAGAATTACAACAGAGGCGGGATGGATGTCAGCGAGTCAATCTCTCACTTGTTCATCTCAGATCCTAACCGCAGTCCTCTGGATGAACTGTTCGCTACGCACCCGCCTATCGAAGAAAGAATCAGAATCCTAAGGTCAATGTGACTGTTTCAGAAAGCCCAGTCAGATAGGGCATGCTGTAGGGACGCGAATAGCTACAGGCGCATTATTGCTCGAACTATCAGCCAGATCCCCAGCAACATGGCCCCAACAGCAAGAACTAGACCCGTTGAGAGATGGATCCACCCTCGGTCTGAGGCCAGCCATAAGAAGCCAAAAGCAACTAGAAGCAGGCCGAGCAAAATAGTTGACAGTATCCTTCCCATTGCGCACTTCCTTCAACAATCAGAGTCAGCGCAGAGACCTGTCGGAGACTATACCCTTCGGCCCCGCCTGCCTCCTGGCCTTCTCGTACCGTTGTGAGGAATAGGCGTAACGTCCTCAATCCTTCCTATCATGAAACCTGCCCTAGCCAGCATTCGAATTGCCGCCTGAGCTCCAGTGCCTGGCGTCCTTGCACCGTGACCGCCAGGGGCCCTCACCCTTATGTGGAGAGCAGTTATCCCCTTGTCCCTCGCAATCCTTGCAGCAGCAGCGGCCGACTGCATTGCTGCGTACGGAGAACCCTGGAGCCGATCAGCCTTCACGTGCTGGCCACCCGAACTCCTAGAAATAGTTTCGGCCCCGCTAAGATCCGTGATATGAACAATAGTGTTATTGAACGACGAGTAGACGTTGGCTACACCCCATCGTTCAACCCTTTTTTCAGCCACGCTAATTCCTTCCGAGTGCGCTACAGTCGGAGCCTGTAGAGATCTTGGGTTTTTATTTAACCTTTCTCAACCATTGCACATTTAAAGCAAGGCTTGAGAAGAGAGCTCGAAATTGCATATCGACGACGTAGAGATCACATGCGTTCGTCACGAGCTTCTGAAAGAGATATGCGAGATCGAACAGGAGTCGTTCTCTGCGCCGTACCCATCTTACATCATCGCATCGATCGCAAGCGAGACACCTGAAACATTCCTCGTTGCAACCTTCAAGCAAAGCGCGATAGGATATGTCTTAGGGTCCATGAGGAAAGATGCTGGACACATTCTATCTATAGCAGTGAGAAGCGAGTTTAGAAGAAGACATGTTGGGTCAAAGCTTATGGCAGAAATCTTGGAAGTGTTTTTCAGGAAAGGTGTCAGACGGGTTGAATTGGAGGTAAGAGCTTCGAACTATTCTGCACAGGAGTTCTACAGAAAGATCGGATTTCAGGCAAACGGTCTGATCAAGGATTACTATCGCGACGGGGAGGACGCCGTCAAGATGTCCAGAGATTTGACCTAAGGTATGGCTGGAGAAGAGGCACCTCGGGAGAGAAGGAGAGCAGATTCATGGATTCGCTTGCGGAAGGAAGTATTAGCGATCTCACAAGCTAGAAGCGAAGCGCGGATCCTGAGAGGTCGTACGCAGAGCGAGCAGGCTCTGTGATGTCAATATCGAGATAGGCTGCATGCATGTTGCCGTAAGGAAATCCCTTTCTGGAGAAGACTGTAAGAATCATTCCGCTGTGGGACACGGAGGCGCCATCCCGACATGGCTCGTGGCCCCGAATCAGCGTCCTCACGTTCACGAGGCTGAGGATTCGGCTTGTAACATTCTCACCGAAGATTTTGCCAGCGCCTCTTGGAGACGGCGCTGTTCCTTCCATATCCTCATATGGGTCACTCCAAAGGATCTCTTCTAAGTGGCTTGTCGCGGGGTGGGTCAAGTTGGCCCTGGCGATCTCGCCCAAAGATCCAACGAGGCTTGGCACTCCTCCATGAAGGAAAAGATATTTCTGTTCCAAAATGGCTGCGTGGTGGAGGCCCTCGAAGAGCCTAGGCAATTCTTCACAGATGAGACGGCTTTGATCGCGGAACTTGTCACGAAGCTGGTGCGGAAGGTCATAAGGCACGGCTTGCAGGTCCATTGGCCCTTCATGATTGCCTCTGAGAAGAATTACAGAACCTGGAAATGCTGCCTTCAGGCGAAGCACAACATAATAGACCTCAGGAGACTTATCCCCTCTGTCACCGTAATCGCCTAGGAACAGAATCCTTCTCTGTCCCTCCTCCATTTTCTCAATCGCCTCGCTGTCCCTCAGAATCCAAGTCAAACTCTCCAGATCTCCATGAATATCTCCCACAACAGTCAACGTGCCATGTGGAGGAACATGGACGAGCCCCTCTTCGATCTTACTATCTCC
>Ga0209314_10001538_pt1 | contig 10067 bp, 9 predicted proteins | sample I19B2metaG_FD_184146 | JGI IMG/M metagenome (GOLD analysis project Ga0209314, IMG submission 184146) | Lake sediment bacterial and archeal communities from Gulf of Boni, Indonesia to study Microbial Dark Matter (Phase II) - ​I19B2 metaG... | ecosystem: Environmental > Aquatic > Freshwater > Lake...
TCTTGAGCCTTGTACCAGAAGCAATATTATGCCGATCAAACAACGCTAGGTGAAGGGAAAGCTTTCGAGGGCATGCCTCGATCTTACGCATGCCATGAGGTTTCATAGAGATGTCTGACAAGGATTCATCGAGCTTCTGGGGATTCATAAAGGATCCACTTTACGGGTATATTCGACTCAAGGATGCTGAGAAGACCCTAATCGATACGGCCGCTGTGCAAAGATTGCGCCGAATAAAGCAACTCAGCGGAGCTGAATATGTTTATCCTGCTGCCAACCATACCCGGTTCGAGCACTCTCTTGGCGCACTTTATCTTGCAGGGACTCTTGCGTCTAGTCTTCCTGTCCGGCTGAAGCCTGAAGACATCAAGAAACTAAGAGCGGCTGCGCTACTACATGATATTGGACACAGCTGCTTTTCCCACGTATTCGAACCCAGCCTCGTTCAGGCTCTAGGCAAGACACATGAAGACCTAGCGACTTGGATAATCACAAAATCCGACCTTTCAGACATATTGCGGAAAGAAGGAATAGATCCTCAAGAAATGGGCCGTCTAGCGATTGGCATGTTGAAGGACAGCGACAAACCCTACATGAATCAAGTCATTCGAAGCTCAGTTGATGTAGACAAGATGGACTTCATAGTGAGAGACTCGTATCACACCGGTGCTGGATACGGCACAGTAGACATCTTTCGACTTATCTACACAATGGACGTATTGAACGGGGATCTAGCAGTCAATTCCACTGCAATTCCCACACTTGAAACCTTCTTACTGGCCAGACTGGAATCCTTCAGAACAATATACTTTCACCGAGCTTCCCGAGCGGCACAGATAATGCTGCTTGAGGCATTGAAGCTGGCCGAACCAGAGTTGAAGCTTCTGTCATTCAGAACACCGGAGGAGTATCTTGCTTTAGATGACTACTCTGTCTGGTCGAAGCTTAAGGCATGCACGAAATCGAGACCAATAATCGAAAGTCTCGAAAATAGAAGGTTGATAAAATGCTCTTATGAGAAGACGTTTTTTGCAAAAGATGAGCTTCTCTCTAGCGTCTTCACAAATGACGCGGTCAGAAAGAATATGGAACAGGAAATTGCTCGTAAAGCAAAGGTGGACCCGGCCCAAGTCTACATCGACGTTCCCTCTCTTCCCTCTGTACCATATCATTACGCGATGCAAATAGAGCCCATGGAAATACCTGTCTTTCATGAAACGAAGGACGGAAAGAAGGTTCGACTCAGTGTTAGCGAACTCTCTCAAATAATCGGCGTGATGCGCGTATTCATGAACATAGTACGCGTCTATGCGGTTGAGAAGAACCGAGAGGCAGTGAGAAAAGCTTCGGAGGAGGTTCTCGGAAAGCCAACCCTCTCTTCTCAAGTGTCTTATTGACTCTTCTTCGGAGACAATTGATCTAGGAGCGCTACTGCAATCCTGATTCCTTCCGGTTCCAATAGATCTACGTGAGCTGAGGCGAGGCTCATCTTTCCGAAGACACTTGCGACTCTCTCGGCTAGGGCCCTCACCAGCAACATATGTTTACCACCTAACAGTAGAGACGACGTGATCACTTGACTATTGTCTAGTGCTGGAAGTGCGACAGCGAGAGTTCCGAGTCTCATGTCCTTGTCATAGAAGAACACCAAAACGGAGTTGCCCAGCTCCAACATGCTCAGCTTGAATGTTTTTCCGTCTCTCTCAAGGCTGGCAGTTTTGAACGACATTAGCAACACCAGCTGGGTTCACTGTTCATAGACATATCAAAGTGGGTGAAGAGAACGGCTCTCATCATCAGGCAGCTCCCTTCCAGATAGGTCGAGTCTCACAGAGCCAAACTCGATCGTTCTTGTTAATCCCCGGAAAGGTGTATAGACCTTCATTACCCCCTCTTTCTGTTCCACGCCAGTGAGAATTCCTATGCCGAGAAGGAACTCGTCTTCATTTAGGAAGCCGATCATTGAGTGGAGTCTTTGGGATGCGGCCTTGAGTCTCCCATTTTTCACTTCGGCGCCTACGAGCCTCACCTTGTTGAAGTCTAGGCTTCGGAAAATGCCACCTGTGAGATGTTTTCTATAAGCCAGTTCTCTGAGTCTACGTCTCTCCTCTCTATCTCTCTTCCTTACGACTGTTGGAGATTGAACAATAACTGCCGGGGTTCTTGTGTTTTCAACTATGTGATCTCCTTCATTGTCGGTTTGGATAACTGCCACGAGGCTTGGGTCCACCTCCTTAATCATTCTTGCTTTGAAAGTGCATGCGTCTTCTCCGGAAACCCATCCGTCCGTGTTTATGATTAGGGGGCCTTCACTGGCAGATGAGCGTTCCATCAGTTTCTTTATGCCAGAGACTACTTTATCCTTGGCTGGAGTTGGGCTCGTGTGTCCTACGAAGAACATGGAGACAGGGTCAAGCTCAGCTAGCGACGATAGATACTCTTCGGCTACTCCTAGTCCAATGGTTGCAGGTGGACCTATATCCGATTGGCCTACGTCAGCATCGATCACTGATACCCTCGCATGTTTCTCCAACAGCATGTTGGCTAGGAACGTGCACAGGGTGCTCTTTCCTGAATCTGTGGTTCCAATAGCAAGAATCTTGGGGCTTGACATTTCTAGCGATGCCTCAGCGAGGCTTTTCCAAGAACGTGGGATGGTGGTGCCTTTGATCTCAGTACAGCTGGCCACATTTCCCAAGCAGATTTGAATGGTGCTATCGGTGAGGGCTTCGATTGGAATCTGTTTTTCCTCTCTTACAAGCAGCTTTTGCTCTTTTTCGATGGGCGCACCTAAGATCTCCGCTTCACCATCAATAAGTATGAGTGATGCTGGTCCAGAAACCAGCAATGTGGTTCCTGCGGCCAGAGTCGTCTTTTCCATGGTGCGCCTCGTCCTTGAACGTTCCTTATGCATTTAAGGTAATCTAGTGAGAACATAAGGATGGAATGAAGCTGTAGCACAATTGGCCTCTCGTCCAAGCGTAATTTCAACTAGGTGCCCGATGCTTGATGCGGTGCTTCAGGGAGGTTTTCCAGTCTCCCGGCTTAGTCTCGCATATGGAGAGGCTTCGACTGGAAAGACGACACTGGCAACTCAATGTTCCATTGAATGCGCCAGTAGAGGGCTCAAGACACTGTATGTCGATGCGGATCGGTCGTTTTCTTATGATCGCCTTGCGCAATTAGCGGAAGGGAATCTGGAGAAGATCAGTGCAGACATCGTCCTATTTGCCCCTGAAACATTCGCAGAGCAGACCTCGTTGATTGAGCGTATGAAGAATTTTGTCACTGAGACAACAGGACTGATAGTGTTGGATACGATAAGTTCGCTCTATCGCTCTCTGCTTGGATCATCAGAGGAAGTGTTTGCACAGCACAGAGAGCTAAATAGACAATTGGCGTATCTCGCGGAGCTCGCGTCAATGAGACATGTGGCTGTGCTTCTCATGAGCCAAGTGCATGCACATCCACTACGTCAAGGGTATCAGATAGAGCCTGTGGCGAAGCGTATTCTCACATATTGGTCTGAGGTGGTATTGAGACTGAGCCCAACTAGAGATTCAAGAATCAAATCAGCTCAGCTTGAACGCCATTTTTCGTCTAATGCTCCCTTGGCATCTTGTCTGCTTAGAATAACTGAGAGAGGCCTTGAAAGAGCCGAGGAGTAGATCTGTGTATGTTAAGCGCCGGATATGATGGAGGAAGTGCGACCCGCTGGAAATAGTGATCGATCTGCCTGATGTGATCTCAGCTCTGCTGTTCATCTTCCCAGCATATGCCGCCAACTCTGTTCCGGCAATTTTTGGTGGAGGAGCTCCAATAGATCATGAAAGGCGGTTTATTGATGGCGAAAGGGTGTTTGGATCACACAAGACCATCCGAGGCTTTGTCAGCGGCCTTGTCGCTGGTCTTCTTGTCTCAATTCCGATAGGATTCTTGGTTTCACTTGAATTTCTATTTCCCTCCATCTTGGTTTCGGTGGGAGCCTTGCTGGGGGATCTGGCTGGGGCCTTCGTCAAAAGACGGCTGAAGCTTCCTCCAGGATACCCTCTTCCTCTGCTGGATCAACTTGACTTCGTCTTCGGCGGTATTCTTCTCATGTATCCATTCCACAAACTGAGTCAAGCAGCAATCTTTCTGATATTAGCAGTCACTCCCGCCATCCATCTAACCGCAAATGTGGTAGCCTATCTTCTGGGAATGAAGGACCATTTTTGGTAGAACGCAGACTAGTAACCTATCTTCGATGCCAAGAACGAGGTAGAGTAGTAGACTGCAATAAGCGTGACCATGAGCCCCAGAATCAGTGTAAGGTAAGCTTGTCTGGGATTGTAGACCTGTCGAGTACTTCTAAGGAGTAGGTAGAATCCTAGCACTCCTATGAAATACAGTATGCCTGCCAGTACACTTTCGTTCAATGTCTGGACGTTAAGACTTCCTCTGTAGACAAACGTCCACCCGGAACCTCGCGGCATCAAGGCTAGAGGTTTCTCCAAGATGTCGAAGATTCCACCTGACAGGATGAACACGACGAAAAACATCATCGCGAAAACAAGCAGAGTCGTGGACGGTTTCATTGCTCTTGGGTGTGGGATTCCGATCGCACGAAACCTGTAACCAAGATTCACGAAGAACCTCTTTGCTCTCCACGACATCTTGCCAGCTCTTCTTTTCAGCATGTGGTGGTCAACACCGTGCGCCCAAACACTTGGGATAGGGTAGACTTAAGCATATCCGAAATACCCTCGTTGTTACATTCAGGCCGAGCCATACCCAACGGTTGTCGATGTCGGAAAGAAGGTTAAAATAGATTGGGCCGTTCGGTATAGCGCACAAAGTTGTGGAAAGGCATGCCCCAGAAGATCTTGTGCACAAGCTGCAACGCTTCTCTTTACGACGGTTTCGAACTCGAGTCTCCTCTTGAGATCGTTCAGAGGAATGGCGGAGTATGCCCTAAATGCGGGCGAAAACTTAGCTTTGACCCGGACACAATTAAGATAATTCCTGTCGAACAGATGAAGAACCAAAAGCGATAGGACTTAACCTTATCAGCTCGACAGGTATCGTTAGAAGATCCAGTGATCGCCGCTGGTGATTGAAAATGCCTCTCAGGACTCAGCTATATGACTTTCACATCAAGAACGGTCAGATGGTGGACTTTGCAGGATTTGAAATGCCAATATGGTACAAAGGAATTGTGCCTGAGTGCAAAGCGGTAAGGGATAGCGTCGGAATCTTCGATGTTTCCCACATGGGCCGATGTCTGATTTCCGGAAAGGATGCATCTCACTTTCTTGATTACGTCACTACGAATGATGTATCTGCATTGGAGGTGGGTCGAGGACACTACTCGGTCATGTGCAACGAGAATGGAGGAATCGTTGACGATATTGTTGTCTGCAGAATAGCCGAGAGCCAATATCTGATGGTTTTCAACGCAGGAAACCGAGAGAAAGATCTCGCATGGCAGAACAAGAATGCCAAACGATTCGATGTTGAGATCCGGCAGATTTCTGATCAGGTTTCCATGTTCGCGGTTCAAGGACCGAACGCCGGAGTCGTCCTCAGGGAGGTTTGTGAAGAAGATCTTTCTCAGATCCCTAGGTTCGGCGGTAAACAGATTCACTCGGACAAGATCAACGCAATAGCAACTAGGACAGGATACACAGGAGAGGATGGCTTCGAGATATTCACCATGGATGCTCCTATAGAACAACCGGCCAAAGCAGTAACAGTCTGGAACACGATACTTGATAGAGGCAGAAAATACGACATACAGCCCTGTGGCTTGGGCGCTCGTGACGTTTTGCGACTCGAAGCAGGAATGTGCCTCTATGGCAATGACATAGATGAATCAATAACACCGATCCAGGCTAGGCTGGGTTTCGTTGTCAAGCTGACCAAGCCAGAGTTTCTGGGGCGAGATGTTTTGGCAAAGGAAAAGGCTGAAGGAGCGAAGAAAGTGAGGGTGGGGCTCAAAACCTTGGAACCGGGGATACCCAGAGAGAAATGTGAGATACTGAAGGATTCCGAGGTCATAGGAAGTGTGACGAGTGGAACCTTCTCACCTACGATAAACCGCGGCATAGCAATGGGATATGTTCCGAAAGAATACTCGAAGATCGGCGAGAGTCTCACAATAAGAGTTCGTAACAGGAACCTCCGAGCAGAGATCACTGGATTTCCTTTCTATGACGCATCAAAATACGGCTGGCAAAGAACACAGAGGTAGAACAATAGGACATCTGTTGACATTGAATCACCAATATATAGTACTTGAGAACTCGATACACAGGGAAGATCCTTGAAAGCGAATGATTACGAGGTCCCTGAAGAACTCTACTACACCAAGGAACATGAATGGGTAAAGGTAGAAGGAGATGTCTGTCGAATCGGCGTGACAGACTATGCTCAGAAATCGCTTCATGAAATAGTCTTTGTAGATCTACCGAAAGTTGGGGCCAAAGTGAGCCAATCTCAAACATTGGGCTCGGTTGAATCCGTGAAGGCTGTGGCCGACGTATTCGCTCCGATATCTGGTGAGGTACGGGAGACTAATATGAAGTTGGCAGACACTCCGGAGCTCGTGAATCAGCAACCCTATGGAGACGGTTGGATAGTTGTCATCAAATCAACCAATCTTGAGGCTGAGCTCAAGGCTCTGCTCAACGCAAGGGCGTACGCAGATTTCCTAAGAACTCAAGTCAAATAGTCATTCTACTTTCATGACAGTTTCTTCATGATAGTCCGTGATTACTCTGATGTAGCCTCGCAACTGTTGATCAAGACCTTTGTCGCCAGTGTCGATCAACAGTCTCTTCGGAGAGAGTTTCTGTAGTTTGTTTCGTGTGGCAACAATGATGATGTTGTCCTTTCCTACTTGTTCTATGACCTTGTGACTGATCTGCTGGTTTCCTCGGCCAAAGACATATGCCTGTCCTCCTATTGGCGTCACAATTATGTTTGCTCTCTGACCTTGAACTAGTTCAAGCAGTTTTTGTTCATCAACATCTTGAGCTACAAGATGTCCGCTGCGTACTACATCGACCCCTAACAGTGTCTTCTCTATGCCAAGTGTGTCCGCGATTGCTTTCACGGTGGTTCCCGGGCCAAGAATGTATAGCTCGGCTTCTTTCATTTCCTCTTTGACGTATTTCGCGATTGCCAGCTGTTCTTCGTCTTCGGTTTCCGTATGGACAGTGGCCGTTTTGACGGATTGTATGAATGTGGGTTCGTAGGGAACGGTCATGTATCCATACAGCTTCGCTGACAAGCGCCCTGCCTTGAACTCTTTTTCATCAACATCCATGACTTCTCCTTTCTCGACAGAGAGGTCTCCGCTGAGATAGCCGATCGCGATTCTAGCTGCATTGGACGGGTTTGTTGCGAAGACAGAGCTGTGCATCTTCACCCCTGCGGGTATTCCTAGTACCGGGATCTTGCTGTCGATCGCGTCTAGGATGTCTCTCGCAGTTCCGTCGCCTCCCGCGAAGAGCAACAGGTCAACACGCTTCTCAACGAGAATTCTTGCTGCCATTTTCGTGTGTTCCGGAGTAGTCTTATGGGGGGTGCTGGCAACGACTATTGGAGTGAAGCCTGCGGCTTGGGTCTCCTCTTCTCCCATTTCTCCAGAACATGTGTAGATATCGATCAGTTTTCGATGCGATTGAAGTTCTTTCAGTGCTTCAATTGCCCTGTCAGGAGCGATTGGATTAGCGCCTCTTCTTAGGGCTTCTTCTACGGTTTCGGTTCCGTCTGTTCCTTTCAGTCCGACCTTGCCGCTTGACAGGCTGATGGTTTGCCTCTAGTCCGGCGATCGGATTGACAATGAGGCCAAGTTTCCTTGTTGACATATAGGCTCTACTTCGTGGAGGCTACGTCACCTGCCCTGTTCCGACGAGGGCTTGGGAACTCTTGTTATGCCCACTATTAGCTTCTCGTTGGCGAGTTTGTATTCAGCTACATACGCAGGCTTGGGCGGTAGTTCGTTTTTCATCTGGACTGCCAAGGTCTCTGCCGCGATATATTCTTGAAAGGTTGAGAATGCATGAAGATTTTCCTGTCCTCCTTGATAGTAGATGAAGATCCTATCATCGATGTTGAAGCCTGCCTTCTTTCGTTGATCCTGTATTCTTCTGACAATGTCTCTGGCTAGTCCTTCCAGAGCCAACTCCGCTGGAATTGTCTTCTTAACACCGACAGCTATGTCGTCTTCTTCTACGACTGCCCATTCATCTTTGGGTTCAGTTCGTATCTTTAGTTCATCCGGCTTTATTGATATGCCACGACCATCAACCAAGACCTCTATTTCTGTTCCTTTCTTTAGGGCTGAAGCAATTGGCTTCGGATCCATCTTAGAGAGTGATTCGCGTAGCCTTTGGAGTAGTTTGCCATGTCTTGCTCCAGCCACCTCAGGGATGAGTTCTGGAATCTGCAAAGTAAGCTCGTTTCTGTCGCTTGTGAATTGCAGTTCCTTGACATTCAGCTCTTCTCTGATAAGTTCTGAAAGGCTGCGAACACTTGCGATAATCTCTGAGTTGGCAACTATTTTCGCTGTTGAGAGGGGTTGTCTCAGCTTTGCACCGCATTTTCCTCTGGCAGCTCTGCCTAGACTGCAGACCCTGATGACGAGATCCATGTCTCTTACAAGTTTCTCGTTGATGATTGTCCTGTCCGCGCTTGGCCAATCGCAATGGTGGACACTTTCTGGAGCTTTGGGTTCGACATTTCGGACCAGATTTTGGTACATCGCCTCGGTGACAAAAGGAATGAATGGTGCTAAGAGTTTCAGTAGATTTGTTAGGCAGATGTGCAGGGTCTGGTATCCTGCTTCTTTGTCTGCGTCAGATGTGCTCTTCCAGAATCTTCTTCTGGAGCGTCTAACGTACCATGTCGACAGCTGGTCGACGAAGGACTCGAGCGCAGTGGCTGCTCCCGTCGGGTCATAGTCATTGAGACAGTTGGTGACTTCGGTGTTGAGTATCTGCAGTTTTGAGAGAAGCCATTCATCTATTGCTGTGCGCTGAGCTTCTGGCTTGCCGGGTGTCCATCCGTCTAGTCTTGCGTATGTGGTAAAGAAGCTGTAGACGTTCCATAGTGGAATCAGGAATCTCTTCTTTACTTCTTCCCCCTTCGTGTATCCGAAAAGCAGATCGGAATCAGGGCGGGTTGAGCAGTATATCCAGCGCATCGCGTCTGCGCCGATTTTCTCAACAGCCTCATCGAACCATATGGCTGTTCCCCATGATTTGTGCATCTCCCTACCGTCTTCAGCGAGCACTGTGCCATGCCCGAAGCATGTCAGAAAGGGCGTTCGCTGTTCCATGATTGTGCTCATTGCTAACATGGAATAGAACCAGTTTCGGAATTGGCCGGGGAGTGACTCGCATATGAAGTGTGCCGGGAACCATTTTTCCCAGTATTTCCGATCATAGCGGTAGCCAAGGCTTGAGTAAGCAACGATTCCTGCATCAAGCCAAGGATTTCCTACATCCTGTATCCTGGACATGGGCGAACTGCATTTCGGGCATGCGATTTTCACATGGTCAATCCAAGGCCTGTGTGGCGAGTGCCCTTCGAACTCCGTCATTCCGTCGATAGATCGCATCCCCAGTTCTTCTTCGCTGCCTATTACATCGAAAGTTTCGCATTTTGAGCATTTCCAGATTGGGAGAGCTAATCCCCAGTACCGTTTCTTGGAGATCATCCAGTCATGCATGTTGCCCAGCCAATCCAATTCCTGTTGCAGGCCGTAGGCAGGTATCCACCTGACTTGTTGCGTGACGTCCATTATCTGGTATCGCAGGTTTCGTTGTTTCTCTTCTGGCGTTAGTTCTTTCAGAGGTTTCTCGAATCTCTTTCCCATTGAGATGAACCATTCATCGACAAGTCTGAATATGAGTTCGCTGGCGCATCGCCAGCATACCGGGTAGCGATGTTCATACTTCTCTACTTGGAGAAGCAGGCCCTTCTTCTCCAAGTCTCTTATTACTGGTTCAGCCGTGTCGTACACGTGCATACCAGTCAGCCATCCAAATCCGTCTGAGAAGGTTCCGAACTCGTCAAGA
>Ga0209314_10001540_pt1 | contig 10065 bp, 10 predicted proteins | sample I19B2metaG_FD_184146 | JGI IMG/M metagenome (GOLD analysis project Ga0209314, IMG submission 184146) | Lake sediment bacterial and archeal communities from Gulf of Boni, Indonesia to study Microbial Dark Matter (Phase II) - ​I19B2 metaG... | ecosystem: Environmental > Aquatic > Freshwater >...
AGAATAACCAAGGATATCGCCTTTGCCCATAAAAAGCGGCGGGGACCCAAGCAAACAAAACCCTTGTGAACCATAGATTCAGAACCAAGTCATGAAAATAGGTTGTCCTTCTGAGGGAGCGAAGCGACCGAAGAATGACACAACATTAGAGATATTCTATTTCTCATACCAAGGGAGTTTGAAGGATGGCTGAGTTCGATGAAGAGTTAAAGAAGAGTATTGACCTCGCTGCGGAACTGATGCTCCAGGCAAATTATGTCGTTGGTTTAACTGGTGCTGGTGTGTCGGTGGAAAGTGGCATTAGACCCTTTAGGGGACCCGGCGGTTTATGGACTGAATACGGTGAGCCTCCTATGGATGGCTATCAAAGATTCCTGGCTGACCCTAAAGGAGAATGGGAAAGAATGGTCAAAAGGGAAGGTTACCTGAAGGGTTTCTTTGAAGCCTTCGAGACTGCCAAGCCGAACCTTGGTCATTATGCTTTGGCTGAGCTGGAGCAAATAGGGGTATTAAGATATCTGATAACCCAGAATGTAGATAACTTCCATCGGGCGGCCGGGAACAAAAATCTGGCAGAGATTCATGGCAATTTATACCTAGTCAGGTGTATTAGCTGCAACTCCAGGTATCCTCAGGAAGAGATTCCTTTAGAAGAGCTGCCACCTCATTGTCCTAAGTGCGGTGGGATGATGAAGGGTGATGGGGTATACTTTGGTGAACCCATTCCATCGGATGTCCTCAGCAAATGTCAAGAGGTGGTATACAAGTGTGACTGTATGTTGTTAGCGGGAACCTCGGGATTTGTTTACCCGGCGGCTGGATTCCCTCGAATAGTAAAGCAGCGTGGCGGTACGTTGATCGAGGTTGCCCTTTATGAGACCGATCTCACCTATATGTGTGATATCAGCCTTCGTGGCAAGAGTGGCGAGGTTCTTCCCCAGCTAGTAAATTGCCTCAAGTCTAAAATGAAGGGATGACCTATTAGCACCCTTATGGTTGATACTCATGCTTGAGAGAGAAAAGAGGATAGAGGAGTATAAACAAACCGGATACTATTATATCCCCACCGGGGTGTATGATTTGCTATGGAGCGATACGGCTGGGGAATGGAGAATGTGCACCAGTGCCAAGAATATGAGGAGCTGCCTGGAGTTAGATAAAGTAGACAGAGAACTCGATGAGTTTGGCTTTGAAATAATCTTAGGGGAATTCTGTTTAGACCCGGATAAGTATAACTTAGAGCAAATCAGATACATAAATCCCCTAGAACTGGGAAAATCGAGGATGATTTGAATCACTATTGTAGTTATAATGTGGCTCAGAAAGGAAGTGAGCACTATGAGTATAAAAACCCCTAAAGAATTTTTTGAAAAAAGGTTACCGGAAAAATTTGATCCTAGTAAAGCAGCAGGTATTGATATGGTTGTTCAGCTAAATATTTCCGGAGACAACGGAGGTGATTGGTACATAAGCATAAAAGACCAGAAAATGGATATAAAAGAAGGATTACATCCCGAACCCAAGGTCACGGTTCAGATGAAGGACAGAGACTGGGTAAAAATGATTAACGCGAATTGTCTGGGGAAAGGGCTTACATGGCTGGGAAACTTATCCTGATAGGAGACGTAGCTGAGTCTTTGTCACTGAGGGATCTCGGAATCCTTTAAAATGATTGCTAAGAGGGAACATAACTTAAAAGCCTTGATTTAAAGAAGGGGTGATTAAACGTGGAGGAGGCCATCAGAACAAGTAGTCCATTTGATTTAACAGGCAAGTCTGTCATCGTAACGGGAGCAGCTAAAGGGATACAGCATAGAGCTGGCCTCGCCTATGCCAATAAGGGAAGGGTGTAGAGGATGCGCAGGCTCCTACGGGTCAATCTATCTACTAGCCTCATCAGAGAAGAGGATGTACACTGAGCCTTTAAAGGGCGGAACCGGGAATGGCGAGGTAAGAGGTAATAAGGAAGCCGGATACGATAGTAGACGAGTACTATCATGCCAGGGGCCGGGACGACGAGGGTATCCCCCCAAAGGAGGCGCTTGCTAGACTAGGGCTTAAGGAGGTAAACAAGGACATTGCAAAGTTCCGTCGCTAGCCGCAACGAGCAACTACAATTAAGGGAGGAGGTTTTCAATGCCTGATAAGGGCAGAGCAGCCGTCTATAAGGGTTACGGGCAACCGATGGAGATCAAGGAGTATCCAGTGCCTGAACCTGAGCCAGGAGCTATTTTGGTGAAGGTATCAATGGCTAGTATCTGCGGCTCAGACCTTCACCAGTGGCGTGGGGATGTCAATCTGACTGCCTTAGGGGCACCACTGCCCACAATTCTGGGTCACGAAATGACGGGAACGGTAGCAAAACTGGGAGAAGGCATCTCCACCGATTCAGCAGGTGAGCCTTTGGGCGTAGGCGACCGGGTGGTTTACTCCTGCAGTCGCTGCCCGGCATGCTTGAAGGGGAATCATGCGGCCTGTCCCATGAACATGTTCTTTATGGCTTCCTGTGAGCAGCCGCCTCACTTCGTGGGGGCATATGCCAACTACTATTACCTGCGCCCAAATCACATTGTATTCAAGGTACCAGATGACCTCAGCGACAATATTGTGACCTTTGCTAATTGTGCCCTATCCGAGGTTATCTATGGTTTAGAGAAGGTTGGCCTAAAGTTTGGAGAGACCATTGTTATCCAAGGAGCAGGCGGCTTGGGTATCAACGCTATCGCAGTAGCCAAGGAGATGGGTGCTCATAAGGTCATTGTTATCGATGGCATCGTCGAACGCCTGGAGTTGGCTCGGGCCTTTGGGGCTGACGAACTGATTGACACGAGAGAGTTTAAGACTCCTCAGGAACGGGTGCAGCGCGTTAAAGAGACCACGGGAGGTTGGGGAGCAGATGTCGTTGCAGAGTTGGTAGGTTTCCCCACGGTCATCCCCGAGGGACTCGATATGCTTTGCAACGGTGGCCGCTACTTGGAGATCGGCAACATTAGCCCAAGACATGGAACCTTCGAGGCTGACCCCTCTTCCCTCGTGCTAGGTTCCAAAAGCATTTTCTGTGTAGTGATGTACGGACGCGATACCCTAAAGAAGGCACTCAATTTCCTGAGTCGTACCAAGAGCAAGTACCCCTTTGACAAAATCATCTCACACTACTATCCACTGGAAGAAGTCAACGAAGCCTTTGAAGCGCAGGATAAGGGGCAGGCTTCCAGATGCGCTATCGTACCCAGACGATAAGGCTTGACAGGCGCAGAACGCCTGTGATATATGTGAATTGCTCCATCACGAAATAGACACTTACACGCTCCATCTTTATAAGGGGGATTTGGTAAGACACCACTCGCTGGTGATTCCGTAGCAGGTATGCACCTAGCCAAAGTCGAAAGTACGGAGGTGAAGAATTGAACCTCGACTTCACTGAAGAGCAGCAGATGTTGCGAGCCGCAGCGAGGAATTTCCTAACTACTGAGGTCCCTAAGAAGAAGGTCAGGGAACTTGAAGAAAGTGAGAAGGGACACGATCCGGAACTATGGAGGAGGATCACTGACTTAGGATGGATAGGGCTCATCATCCCTGAAGAGTATGGGGGAGCTGGGGCAGACTTCATGACTCTGTTGGTTCTCTTCGAGGAGATAGGAAGGAACATATTCCCGTCCCCTCTATTCTCTACGGAAGTTCTCGGGGCTCTTCCTATACTCCGATACGGAAGCGATAAGCAGAAGCAGGAGATCCTTCCCCGTATAGCTCATGGAGAAGTCATCACAGCGTTTGCTCTCATTGAACCCGCTGGCACCTATGAACCCTCGTCGATTGCAGCAAGAGCAGAGTGTAAAAACAGCAGTTACACTATAAATGGCACAAAGCTCTTCGTAAATGATGCCATGGTGGCAGATTACTTTTTGGTTGTAGCCAGGACTGCCGAGAAGCCAGAGCCCCAAGCAGGGATCACTCTGTTCCTAGTCAACGCCAAGAACCCTGGGATAAAGGTGGAGGTAATGCCCACCATAGCTTTGGACAAGCAATGTGAGGTCATCTTCAGTGATGTTCGAGTGTCCCAAACAGACACCTTGGGAGAAGAGGGGCAGGGGTGGAAGATAGTAGAGGGAGTCTTGGAGCAGGCCGCGGTACTTAAATGTGCCGAGTCGGTAGGTGCCATGGAGGCTGTAGTAGACATGGCCACGAACTATGCAAAAGAAAGGGTGCAGTACGGCAAACCTATTGCAGCTTTTCAGGTCATTCAGCATTACCTGGCCAACATGTCCGCCCGTACTCTGACAGCTAAGGGAATGACATACAGGACAGCTTGGATGGTTCAAGAGGGTCTGCCATGCACTTTGCAGGTCTCAGCAGCCAAAGCCTGGGTCAATGAGGCATACAAGTTCGTCACCGAAAGAGCAGTGCAAATCCATGGTGCTATCGGGATGACGAGAGACCACGACGTTGGCCTCTACTACAGGAGAGCGAAAGCAGCAGACGTAATTTTCGGGGATGCGGATTTCCATTATGAGAGGATAGCCCAGCAACTGTGGCCCAGCATCAAACCTCGTAGTAGTGGCTAAGACCTAAGACAACGATAGGCGTGCAAGCTGGCCTGTCTCCAGGTTTCGTCGAATCTGGACGAGGGAGGGTGAAACAGAATATGAATGTGAAGATAAGGGAAGTGGTACTTGTGGACTATGCTCGAACTCCGCAAGGGAGAGGGGCTGCAAAGGGAAAGCCGGGGTTCTTTGATGCCTGCCGTTCTGATGACCTGGGCATCGTGGTAATCGAAGACTTGCTACGACGAACAAGAATAGAACGCAGTGCAATCGATGGCATATATTCGGGTTCGCCTAACCTCAGCTATGTGCAGGGCAACATGGGCAGGGGAATGGCTCTGATGACCTGCGGCTACAATACGCGTGCTCTAACGCTGGACAGGGCTTGTACGTCCGGCATGACGACCGGGATGATTGCCGCAATGGAAATCATGCTGGGCTACGGAGATATATATATCGCTGGCGGAATAGAGAGTTGCTCCAGTTTCCCCATTCCGACAATAACTCCTGACACAGATTTAGTGGCAGCGATGGAGAGATTCGGTCGGGAACGCTACTTGCCAAATTCAAAGTTGTTTCAGACAGTGGATCTGAACATACTGGTAGGCATGGGGATAACCGCTGAGAATATCGCGAAGCAGTACGGTCTCACTAGGGAACAGCATGACCAATGGGCCTGGAGGAGCCACATGAGGGCAGCTACAGCTCATCGAGAGGGAAGGTTCAAGAATGAGATAATCCCCATGGAGGCCAAGCTGATTGATGGTAGTATAAGGGTAGTTGATTATGACCAGACCGTAAGGCCTGAATCGACGCTTGAGAAGATACGAAGTCTTCCGCCCCTTTATGGTGCCGACGGGGTACTAAACGCAGCTAGCGCGTCTGCGGAGAATGACGGAGCAGCATTCGGCGTCTATATCGCAAAGGATACGGCTAGAGAACTGGGGCTGGTACCGATGTGCACCATAAGGGAGATAGAGCATGTAGCCTGTGACCCTGGAATCATGGGGTATAGCGCTATCAAGGCAACAAGGAAGGTCCTGGAGAGAGCAAGCTTGTCCGCGGATGACATAGAGGTCTGGCAGTGCAATGAGGCCTTCGCAACAGTGCCACTGGCGCTATGTAAAGACCTAGGAATAGACCCGGAAAAAGTAAATGTCAACGGATGCGCGTGTTCTGTTGGACATGCCATCGGAGCGAGCGGCATACGGGTGCTTGGGACAACCGCTTACGAAATGAACCGCAGAGGTTCTAAACTCGGCCTTGCCACTATATGTGGTGGCTGGGGCCAGGGAACAGCAGTGATTCTGGAGAGGGAAGACTACTGGGACGGTCGTCGCGCTTGGCAAAAAGGAGGTGTTCCCACACCAGCTCGCTACCCCTATACTGAGCCATTCCCAGGTTTCAGCCCAGGGGTCCTAGCTGAATCCTAAATAAGGTTGTTTGAATGCCACGCATGCGAGGGATTCACAATATTGGGCCATCGAAGGATGATTCTTCGGGTGCTAGCACCTGAGTAAAGGAGTAGGGGAAGAACTACCTGCAGGAACATTCTAGGGATAGCCAAAGGACTTCTACAGTCCCCTTGGAGAAAAGGCAGTCAAAGCCATGGTGGCATTATTTGGAAAAGGAACAAGAGTATTAGACAGATAGCCCCGGGCATTAGTGTATGATGCTCCCGGGAGATCTCAATGCTGGTGTCATTATAGGAGAAATGCCTTGCTCAAGCATCAACGACTAGACTGACTTCTAAAGAAATCGGACGGAGGGGGAAGGAACCATGGCAATTATATATGAAAAAAGAGAGCATATCGCCATCATAACGATTAATCGCCCTGAGGCACGGAATTCACTAGATCTGGAGACCACAGGACAGCTGGCCAAGGCCTGGCTGGATTTCCGAGACGACCCAAATCTTTGGGTAGCCATTGTGACTGGCGCGGGAGACAAAGACTTCTGCGTTGGTGCTGACCTCAAGAAGTTCATCCCAGCCGTCACGAAGAACATCGACAAGCTCGCCAGTGGGGAGAAATCTCTTCTTGGAGATGAGTATCCTCCGAATGCTCCCTTGGTGGCTGTACTCCGTGAAGGAGACGTCTGGAAACCCATTATTGCTGCTGTCAATGGAATATGCTCCTCGGGTGGTCTGGAGATGCTGCAGGGTACGGACATACGTATTGCAGCAGAACATGCTACCTTTTCTATCGCAGAGCCCAAGCGGGGCCTCTTCCCAGGGGGTGGCTCGACGGTGAGGCTCCCACAGCAGATTCCTTTCGTAAGAGCCATGGAGATTCTACTGATCTGTGACTTTATTTCTGCTAAGCAGGCGTACGAGATTGGGCTGATCAACCAAGTGGTTCCGAAAGAGAAATTGATGCCCACGGCTATCAGGATCGCCGAAAAGATTTGTGAAAATGCTCCGTTGGCTATTCAGGCCGTCAAGAGATCTGTCAGGCAGTGTATGAATCTGCCAATAGATGAAGCACTGAAGTTAGAATTGCAGATTGCGGCTGAGGTCTTCATGACTGAGGATGCTAGGGAAGGTCCCTTAGCCTTCGCCCAAAAGCGAAAGCCGATTTGGAAAGGAAGGTGAACTATAGCCCTAGCAAACGCAGCGTATCAGTGATTGAAAGGTGTGAGGTACTAGGGAGTACGAAGAATGAGCTTAAAAGACAAGTATGCCATTGTGGGAGTAGGATTGACGAAGTTTGGGAAGATACCTGGTATCAGTACGATGTCTTTTACCTTGCAAGCCATTAAGCTCGCCATAGAGGATGCTGGCCTCACACGGGACGATGTAGATGGCTTACTCGTTATCAGCCCGGTGATGATGGGTGAGCAGCATGGCTGGGCCGGTAGGGTAGCAGCTCTACTGGAAGTATCGACCACATTCACTGCAACCATGGACCTCGGAGGGGCGACGCCTATCGGCATGGTCCAGACAGCCGCCATGGCAATTGAAGCTGGAATGTGCACCGTTGTTGTCTGTGCCTTTGGCAATCAGAACAGTCCCGCCGGAGTTCCCTTCGTCATGCCAAATCTTCAATTCACCTTGCCATACGGCGATGTTGGTGCCATTCCGTTTCAGGCGCATATCGCTCAGCGGCATATGCACGACTACGGTCTGACTAGCCGCCAATTGGGTGAGATCGCAGTGACTTTCCGCAAGCATGCCTGCCTAAACCCGGAGGCTCAAACTTACCACAAGGGGCCAATCACAATTGAGGATCATCAGAACTCCCCGATGATTGCGGATCCACTACGCCTTTATGATTGCTGCTTGAATACAGATGGTGGAGGAGCTGTTGTGGTTACATCTGCCGAAAGGGCAAGAGAGCTGAGACACCGACCTGTCTACATCATGGGAATGGGTCAATCACATTCCGCTGAGGTTATGCCGCCGTGGCCGGCGAAAACGGAGCATAGAGGTGGCCTCAAGGCAGCCGAAATGGCCTTTCGAATGGCGGGCATTACTCAGAAAGACATCGATGTGGCACAATTATACGACGGCTTCACCATCCTGGTCATCACGGAATTGGAGAATTTCGGATTCTGCGGCAAGGGCGAAGGAGGAAGCTTTGTGGAAGGAGGTAGGCTTGGATTGGGTGGAGAACTGCCATCAAACACCGCCGGCGGCCTCCTGTCGGAAGGTCACCTAATGGGCATGGGCCACGTCGTCGAGGCAGTTCGCCAATTGAGGGGCGAATGCGGACAGCGACAGGTCAAAGACGCGGAGACCTGTTTTGTTAATGGATACGGGGGTGCACCACACGAATATCCGCCCACGTTGAGTTATTCTACCCTCATTCTGAGGAGGTAGTAAGGATGACTATTGAGAAGCCGTTGCCTGTACCAACCGAGGACACTGCACCATACTGGGAGGCTTGCCGGAAACACGAGCTGAGGATGCAGCGCTGCAAACAATGTGGGCATTTCAGGTTTCCTCCGAGTGTCGTCTGCCCCAAATGCACCAGTGTTGAAGCAGCCTGGGAGAAGCTTTCGGGAAAAGGGGAAATATACACTTTCATCATAGTTCACAGGACGTATCACCCTGCTTTTAACCCTGACATTCCTTATAACGTTGCTATTGTGAAGCTGAATGAAGGGCCGCTGCTTCATACGAATATTGTGGATTGCAATAACGTTGACCTCTACATTGGCATGCCGATTGAGGTCGTATTTGAAGATGTCAGCAATCAAATAAGCTTGCCGAAGTTCCAGCCACTTCGAGTATAGAGAAACAAGGATAACAGGGCCATGGGTGTAAGAGAGGAAAGCAGTACATAGGCAGCCAGTGACGCTAGTTTGAGGAGGCAAACATAGATGGATTTTAGTTTCACTGAGGAGCAGGAAGCGTTCAGGCGAATGATCCGTACCTTCGTAAAGCGAGAGACATCACGCGCATTGGATAGGCAACTAGAAGAGGAAGGGCGCTTCCCCTTTGAATTAGTGGACAAGATGGTCGAGACAGGACTATTGGGTCTCCCTTTTCCGGAGAAGTATGGCGGCGCTGGCGGGAATGTGATGGACTTCATAATAGAGGCTGAAGAGTTGGCCTATGCCAGCGAGGCAGCTTGCGCGATTTTCTTGGGTCCGGTTTTCTTCGCTGGAGAAATGATTAATTTGAACGGAAGCGAAGAACAGAAAATGAAGTACCTTCCGCTCATCGCCCAGGGGAAACTGCGGGGTGCGTTCGCCTTGACAGAGCCCGATGCTGGCTCTGATGCCTCAGCAATCACCACAAGCGCTGTACCAGACGGAGACTACTATCTGATTAATGGCCACAAGACGATGATATCTGGAGCAGATATCGCAGATTTCATTATGACCTGTACCAAGACCAATAAAGAGTGCAGCCCCTATGAGGGAATCTCAATATTCATGGTGCCCCGAGATGCTGAAGGCCTGACCATGCGGAAACTAAAGAAGCTGGGAAACAACATTATCAGTACGTGCGAGCTATTCTATGACAATGTGCGAGTACACAAAGAAAGCCTAATGGGCGGCCCGGATGGCCTTAATAAGGGCTGGCTGCAAATGGTCAACAACCTGGACGTGGAGAGGATCATGATTGCTGCCGTCTACACGGCTATCTCCCAACGCGCCTATGATGACGCCTTAGCCTATGCCAAGGAACGCAAACAGTTTGGTCGACGTATTTCCCAATACCAAATGATCCAGCAGCTACTGGCGGACATGCTCGTTGAGATTCGCGCCTCTCGCCTGCTTACCTATCATGCCGCATGGCTGAAGCAACAAGGCAAATTCTGTTCACTCGAATGCTCCATTGCGAAAATCCACGCAACGGAGACGGCAAGAAAGGTCACCATCGATGGCATGCAGGTGCTGGGTGGTTACGGATATATGATGGACTACGACATGCAGCGTTACGTGCGAAATGCGCTACTTGGAACGATTGGAGGGGGGACAAACCAGATCCAGCGGCTCATCATTGCAAGTCTCGAGGGCATGATGTAAGCTCGACGGAGGCTGTTTTCCGCCTCTCTATCAAGGAGGTGCGGCC
>Ga0209314_10001541_pt1 | contig 10062 bp, 7 predicted proteins | sample I19B2metaG_FD_184146 | JGI IMG/M metagenome (GOLD analysis project Ga0209314, IMG submission 184146) | Lake sediment bacterial and archeal communities from Gulf of Boni, Indonesia to study Microbial Dark Matter (Phase II) - ​I19B2 metaG... | ecosystem: Environmental > Aquatic > Freshwater > Lake...
GTTACAAAGGAGGTGATGGCTGGGAATAAAAATATATGTAATAAGAAAAGATGGTTGGGATTGAGATGCTGGATTTACACATTGCAACGGTGAACCGGAGAAACGGTGCAACGGAGAAAAATCTGTGTTCACCCCGTTAGATATGAGTGATCTTAGTGGGACAAAAGTTCAGCGAAGGCAGTTATCTAACGGGGTAAATCCGTGTCATCATCCGTGCCTATCCGTGTGTTGCGCAGGCAACGACGAAATACGAATACGAAAAAATGAAACCCTACTCCGTCCCGATGGAACGAAAGTTCCAGAGGGAAAGGGTAAAATCCAAAATGACCTGTTACCCGCCATCCTGGATGGCGGGTAACAGGTGCATTTTACCCCTTGACAATTTGTAAAATCTGTATATACTATATATAAGGGGAGATAGGTAAATTTTTCCTAAAAATCCCTCTCCCCTTGTGGGAGAGGGTAAGGGTGAGGGGGAAGGTGCCCGACCAAACGGAACCTCCGATTTCATCGGGGGACTCCAGATATTTTAAATTTAGGATTCTGCCAACAATATGGACTTAAAAGGACTTGAACGAAAGTTAAAGATAATTTTTAAAAACAAAGAATTGCTTCAGCAGGCTCTAACACATAAATCTTATGCGTATATGTATGGTATAAAAGAAGATAATGAGCGACTTGAGTTTCTGGGAGACAGTGTTCTGAATTTAGTGATATCTGAGTACCTTTATCATCGGTATTCAAGATACGATGAAGGAAAATTGACTAAGTTGAAATCGAGCCTGGTAAACCGTAAATCTCTTCTGCTTTGGGCTAAAAAATTGTCCTTGGGTGACTATCTTTTGATAAGTGAAGAAGAGGAAACAGCAGGCGGTCGCCAGAGAGCTTCTCTCTTAAGTAATGCCTTGGAGGCCCTAATCGGCGCAATTTACCAGGACCAGGGCTGGGATAAGGTAAAAGAGTTCATTCTGGGACAGATTTCCCATCTTAAGGGGATAAGGAAGATAGATTATAAGAGTCGTCTTCAAGAGTTAGTTCAAAAGAGATATAAGATTTTACCAGAATATAGGGTGAAGACAGAGTCAGGTCCAGCCCACAAGAAATTTTTTGAAATCGAAGTAAAAGTGAAAAGTAGAATTTCTGGTTATGGCACGGGATGGAGCAAGAAAGCAGCCGAACAAGAGGCAGCTAAAGATGCACTAAGGAAGATTAAAATTAAGAAATAAACAGAAATACAAAAAGAATTTTCAGTTTTAAATTTTCTGGAGGACGATATGGAGTACTTTCTTACCGAAGAACAGAAGATGATTCGTGATTTAGCGAGCAGGATTGCTGAGGAGAAAATCAAACCGGTACGCGAGCACTACGATGAGACTGAAGAATTTCCCTGGCCAATTTTGGAGGAACTGGCTAAAGCAGACCTTTGTGGGGTCTATATTCCTGAGGAATATGGCGGAACTGGTGGAGGGGTGTTTGAACTATGTCTTGCTGTGGAAGAGCTCTGCAAAGTTGATGGAGGAATCGCTTTGATATTAGCTGCTACTGCTCTGGCTACCTTTCCTATTCTCCTTTTTGGCAACGATGAACAGAAGAAAAAGTATCTCCCGGATATTGCGGCGGGTAAGAAAGTGGCAGCATTTGCTCTCACTGAGCCGGGTGCCGGTTCCGATGCTTCGGCTATCCAGACTACCGCTAAAAGGGAAGGAGAAAGCTATATCCTAAATGGCACGAAATGCTTCATTACCAATGGAGGTGAAGCACAGATTTATGTAGTGATTGCCATGACGGACAAAACAAAGGGTTCTCGGGGAGCATCGGCTTTTATTGTGGAAAAAAATACTCCTGGATTCTCCTTTGGAAAGAAGGAAAAGAAGATGGGCATTCGCAGTTCTCCAACAAGAGAACTGATTTTCAATGAGTGTAAAATTTCTAAGGAGAACCTTTTAGGTAAAGAAGGACAGGGATTTGTAATTGCTTTGAAAACTTTTGATGCTTCACGTCCTGGAGTGGCTGCTCAGGCTCTCGGGATTGCTTCTGGTGCGCTGGATGACGCGGTTAATTATTCCAGGGGAAGGGTCCAGTTTGGACAGTCCATCTCATCCTTTCAGGCAATCCAGCACCTTTTAGCTGATATGGCGACCGAAGTGGAGGCAGCTCGAGCGTTAATCTATGCTACTGCTAGGATGATTGATAAAGACCCAAAAGCGAGAGTTACCAAAGAGGCAGCGATGTGCAAGCTATTTGCTTCCGACACAGCTATGAAGGTTACCACTAATGCCGTTCAAGTTTTAGGAGGCTATGGATATATGCGTGAGTATCCCATGGAAAAGCGAATGCGTGATGCTAAAATCACTCAGATTTACGAAGGGACAAACCAGATTATGAGAAATGAGGTAGCTCTTGCCCTGATAAAGGAAGCAGCTAAAACAAAAAAATGAACTTCATTGTCTGCATTAAACAAGTACCAGGAACCACAGAGGTAAAAATTGACCCCAGAACTAATACTTTGATTCGTGAAGGGGTCGAATCGATTGTGAACCCATTCGATACCTATGCAATTGAGGAAGGTCTGAGGCTCAAGGAGAGAATGGGAGGAAAGGTAATTGTAATTTCTATGGGACCTCCCCAAGCAGAATCGGCTCTCAGAGAAGCCCTTTCTATGGGATGCGATGAGGCTGTCCTCCTTACCGACCCCGCATTTGCAGGAAGTGATACCTTAGCTACTTCCTATACCCTGGCATGCGGAATCAGGAAGATAGTAGAATTTAGTCTAATCATCTGTGGTAAACAGGCTATTGATGGAGACACGGCACAAGTCGGTCCGGGAATCGCAGAAAAATTGGGAATTCCTGGAGTTACCTATGTAAAGAAAATAGAAGATATAAGCGAAACTCACATAAGAGTGGAGAGAATGATGGAAGAGGGATACGAAGTAATTGAGATGGGGCTTCCTGCTCTAATTACAGTAGTTAAGGAAATTAACGAGCCGAGGCTTCCTTCTTTAAAAGGAATGATGCGGGCAAAAAAGGCCAAGATTGATATCTGGAATGCTTCCAATATTGCCTGTGAGAAGGAGAGGATTGGACAACTCGGTTCTCCCACCATTGTCAATAAAATATTTACTCCGCCTCCTCGCAAAGGCGGGGAGATGATACTTGGAGATCCTGAAGAACAAGCTCGAAAATTGGTGGAGAAGCTCCACCAGGCAAAAGTAATCTAATTTCGGAGAAAAAATCCTCTCTCCTTTGAGAGAGTAAGGCCTGTCCGTGTGCCTGCCCATTCTGGGCCTTAACGGCCAGGGCCTGTCCGTGCTTGGCACGAGCCACGGCCAGGGTTGAGGGAGAAATTTGGGTATTGAGATTCTTGAAGATAAGTGTTCAGGTTGTTCGCTCTGCGTAAAATCCTGTCCCTTCGGGTTAATCAAGATAGTCTCAAGGGAAGAAGTCGGCAAGCCACATCCCAAATATAAAAAAATTGCTGTGATTGCGCAAGGATGTAATCTTTGCGGAGCTTGCCTTGAGCCGTGTTCTTTTCAAGCCATATTGATTGAAAGGGAGGAAGCGAAACCTCGACCCGATGTATCCCAGTATAAAGGAGTATGGGTCTTCGCCGAACAGAAGAAGGGTGAAATTCAGGGAGTTGTCTATGAACTTCTTGGCGAGGGAAGGAAGTTGGCTGACAAATTGGGAGTGAAACTTTCTTGTGTGTTGTTAGGAAAGGGAATGGATGAAGGAGCTAAACAGCTTATAGCCTATGGTGCAGATAGAGTCTATCAAATTGAAGGAGCTATCCTAAAAAATTTCCAGGATGACCCCTATACTGATGTCCTTACCGATTTGGTCGAGAAGGAAAAGCCTGAGATAGTTTTGATGGGCGCTACCGCAATTGGTCGTTCTTTTGCCTCGCGTGTAGCAGCAAGACTGGGCACAGGACTTACTGCTGACTGTACTGAACTGGCTATAGACCTCAAGACCAGACAACTTCTTCAGACAAGGCCTGCCTTTGGAGGAAACATCATGGCAACTATTACCACCCCACACAATCGTCCTCAAATGGCTACGGTCAGACACAAAGTCTTCAAAAAGGCAGTAAGGCAGGGAAACCGCAATGGGGAGGTCATAAAGGAGAGCGTGGAGGGTAAGTCCCTTTCCTTAAGGACCAAGCTTTTAAATATGATTGAAGACATAACCCAGACCGTGAAGCTCGCTGACGCCGATATCATTGTATCAGGAGGACGTGGATTGGGGGGTCCTGAAAACTTTCCTATTATTGAAGAATTAGCCCGCACTTTAGGAGGTGCTGTTGGTGCCAGTCGAGCAGCGGTTGATGCTGGCTGGATACCCTATTCACATCAAGTAGGACAGACCGGTCGCACTGTCTGTCCTAAAATATATATTGCCTGTGGAATTTCCGGAGCCATTCAGCATCTGGTTGGCATGCAGTCTTCAGAAATTATTGTGGCAATTAATAAAGACCCCAATGCTCCCATCTTCAAAGTTGCCACTTACGGCATTGAAGGTGACCTATTCCAGGTCGTTCCAGCTCTAACTAAGAAGTTAAAAGAAGTTCTGGAATGAAATAGCTTTTCTCTGAATCTACCTTCCTCTCTGCCTCCATTTTATACCATTTTTTTTCTTGATAATTTAAGGCTATTTTGATATATTTTTATTATTGATTTCCTGCCCCTAATTTCTAATTTGGAATTTATATTGGGTAATGGGTGTTAGGTATTGGGTAATTTTTGATTTTTGATTTTTGGTTTTTGGTTTTTGGTTTTTTATTTATAATGTAGGACTTTGTGTCCTTAATTTGAAATTTGTTAATTGGAGAGATTCGATTGTATTTTAAGAGACTGGAAATATTTGGGTTTAAATCCTTTGCCGATAAGATTATTATAGATTTCGAACCGGGAATTACCTGTATCGTTGGTCCCAATGGTTGTGGAAAAACCAATATTGTTGATGCGATACGATGGGTTTTAGGGGAACAGAGTGCTAGGCAACTTCGTGCTGGCAAGATGGAAGATATTATTTTTAATGGTTCCCGGACGCGTAAGCCCTTAGGGATAGCTGAGGTTTCACTCAGTTTAGACAACTCCCAAAATATCCTACCGATTGAATATCGAGAAGTCACTGTTACTCGCCGCCTGTTTCGTTCTGGAGAATCCGAATACTACATTAACAAGACTCCCTGTCGACTTAAAGACATAACCGAGCTATTCTTAGATACAGGAATGGGCACGGATACTTACTCTTTGATGGAAGAGAAGAAGATTAATTTCATCCTTAATAGCAAGCCTGAGGAGCGCCGAACAATCTTTGAAGAGGTGGCGGGGGTAATGAAATACAAATGGAGAAAGGAAGAGGCGCTTCGCAAACTGGAGAGCACACAGGCAAATCTTATGAGATTGTCAGACATAATAGCTGAAGTGAAAAGGCAAATCAATTCACTCGATTATCAGGCGAGAAAAGCGCGCCAGTACCAAAAATATAAAGAGGAACTCAAGCTTTTCGAGATAAGACGGCTTTTGAGAAACTATACAAAATTAAAGGAAGAGTCCACTCGGGGAGAAGAAAATTTGGGTTCGCTTTCCTCTCAGGTGGAGAGGTTAAATAGTGAATGTAAACAAAAAGAGAATTCAACCTTGCAGCTTCGACTCCAATTGAAGGAGAAAGAAGAAGGGCTAGTGAAAATTCAAAGAGAACTATTTTCAATCTCCAGTGAAATTAGCCGATTTGAGGACAGGCTCCTCTGGAGAAAGGAAAGGATGGAAGAGATAGAAGGAGAAAGAGCCCAACTAATGGAACAGATAGAAAATAGTAGCAATAAAATTATCCTACTGGATGAAAAAATTTCTCAAACGGAAAAAGAGAGTGAGAAATTAGTCAAACAACTTGAAGAAATCGAGGTAGCCTTCTCTTCCAAGGAAAAAATTCTTCGGACACTTACAGAGAGACTTGTTCATTTGAGTGGTTCTCTTGAAGAGAGAAAAGAAGCTTTGGTGGAACTGATGAATAAAACAGCCCATACTCGGAATCGGTTAATTAGTTTAGAATTGGATAGAAAGAGCCTAATTTCCAGAAAGGAGAAATTAAATACCGAAGAGAAACGTAAAGGTAAAGACAGGGAAATTTTGGAAAGAGAAATTTCCAGCAAGAAAGAAGAACTGGAAAGGGAGAAAGAAGGATTGGCAAAAATAGAGGAGAAAAACAATCTCTTAGTAAAAGAAAAAGAGTCTTTTGTGGAGAAAATTAAACAGACAGTAAATAGAGTTAACGAGTTACAGCAAAAGTATAATCTTAAAACATCCCTTCAATCTTCAAGTAAGTTGAGTGGAAAAGAAACCTTGGTGGAAGAGATATTATCCAGAGGATTCCCAGGCATATACGGGACTGTTGAGAGTCTCATCAGTTTTCCTCCCGAATATGAAGCGGTCTTGGAGAGATTTCTTGGCGAACGTCTACAATACCTTGTTTGTGAAGATACTGAGAGCGCTTTGAGAGTGATAGAATATCTAAAAAGGGAAAAGAAAGGTTACCTTACTTTTCTTCCTATTAAGGAATTACCTGCCTCAAATCCTGGTCCAGTAGTTCCCCGGGAGGTTATAGGGACACCGCTATTAGAAAAGGTGAAATACGAAAACAAGTATCGGAAAGTGATGGAATTCCTTCTGGGCAATGTTTTTTTAGTGGATAGCCTCACTCAGGTAGAAGGAAATGATATGAGGAGCCGCCAGAGTGATGAGATAATGGGAAAAGAAATAGTTTATATTACAAAGGAAGGAGATATTTTGACCTCTTCAGGGATTCTTTCTGGTGGCAGTTGGGAATCATTAAAAGATGAAAAGAAAGAAATTTCTCAATTGAAGAAAGAATTAGATGAAGGAATTGCCGAGAGGTTGAAATTAGAAGAGAAATTATCCGATTTAAATAACCAGCTGGAGAGAAACTATGCTTTCTTTCAGAAGGCACAGGTTACTATTGCCCAACTGAGTGAGGCGATTTCGCAGAAAGAAGAGCTTAAGAAAAGGCTTGATTCTGAAATTAGCCTTCTCATTGATGAACAAAATATCATAGAAAAGGATATATCTACCGGAGCCACCGATTTTGAGCAATTATCTGAAGACCTGAAAGCGGGTGAGACATCACTGAGAGACATCCAGGAAATAATAAAAGAATTGGAAAAAAACCTCCATTCCGTGGCTGAACAGGAAAAGGAGGAAAAAGAAAAATTCATCGAGTTGAAGGTACTTAAGACCCAGCTTGAGGAAAAAGAACTTAATCTCCAATCTGAAAAATCACACCTTGAAAATGAGAGAGAAGACTTGTTGAATCTGATAGCTCAGAGGCAGGAAACATTGGCTAATCTGGAAAGCAAGGTAACTGGTATAGAAGAAGTGAAGGTTTCCGGAGAAAAAGAGATATCATCTCTTTCCGAATCCCAAAATAAGCTCGAGATAGAATTGAGAAAATTGGAAGAGGAGAAAGAGAAGATTAATCAGAAATTGCAAGAAGAAGAGACTGTTTGGGAGCATAAGAAAAGCGAACTATCAAAGATTCAAGCAGATTTGACACAAGAAAGGATAAATAGTAATCGCCTCTCTCTGGGGCTGAATCAAATTAATGAAAAGCTCACCGAAGAATTCAATCTTTCCTTAGACGAAGCTCTCCAGATGGTTTCCCAGTCCCCGTCTTATACTTCTGAAGATTATGAGGGGGACATAGAAAAGTTGAAACAAAAGATTGAAACAATGGGGCCTGTTAATCTTGCCGCTCCTGAAGAGTATGAAAAACTTGAACAGCGTTATAAATTTCTCAAAAGCCAAGAGGATGACTTAATTAAGTCGTCAGATGACCTTCGTCAAGTTATAAGTAAAATTGATGCAACTACCCGTGCAAATTTCAAGAAAACATTCATCAGCGTCCAGAGGAATTTCCAGAAAGTATTCACGCAGCTCTTCGAAGGCGGGGAATCCGACCTGGTGCTCACAAATGAAGCTGAGTTATTGGAAACAGGAGTCGATATTGTTGCGCAACCACCAGGCAAGAAACTTCAGAATATATCTCTTTTATCAGGAGGAGAAAAAGCCCTCTGCGCCATTGCACTTCTCTTTGCTCTGTTTATGGTTAAACCTTCGCCTTTTTGTATCCTTGACGAGGTCGATGCTCCGCTGGATGATGCTAATTTGCAGAGATTTACCGGGCTATTAAAAGAATTTGTAAATAAAGCACAATTCATCATTGTAACCCACAACAAGAAGACTATGGAGATGTCCGATGTTCTTTATGGAATCACCATGGAGGAGTTTGGCGTCTCCAAACTCATCTCAGTAAAATTCCAAAAGCCGAGCCCCGCCTAAAGAATTATGATTTTCTATTTTTGGTTTGTAGTGCAGGGCTTCATTCCCATAATTTGAAATATGTAATTTTTGATTTTTGATATTTGATTTTTGATTTAGAATTTATGATGGACAGAATTAAAATTTCAGATATATTTATTGACAATCTGGAATGGGATAGAATAGCAAGCATTATCGAAAAATTTATCAGAAGTCAAAAAGCACATCAGATAGTTACTGCCAATTCTTTGATGGTCAACTCTATGGGAAGAGACCCTGAATTGAGGGAAGCTTTCCATAACGCCGACCTCGTCCTTGCCGATAGCATAGGTATTATCTGGGCTTCAGAGTTTCTGGGCTATGGAAAACTTGCTCGCATACCGGGTATAGAGTTAATGTTGAAGTTTTGTGGACTGGCAGCTTCGAGAGGATACTCTGTATATCTGTTAGGCTCGCATGAGTTCGTATTAAGGAAAGCAGCGGAAAATCTAAAGGGAAAATTTCCTGGATTAAGAATTGTAGGGATGCGCCATGGATATTTTGAACAGGGCGAAGATGGTAGAATTTTGAAAGAAATCAGAAATCTCAAACCCGACTTCTTATTTGTAGGGATTGGTACCCCTCGTGGAGAAAAATGGATTTATAAAAACCTACAGGAGCTAAATGTTCCCGTTTGTATGGGGATTGGTGGTAGCCTGGATGTGATTTCTGGGAGGTTAAGGAGAGCACCCGGATGGCTTTGCCAGAGAGGTTTTGAGTGGACTTACCGCTTGTTCCAGGAACCCTGGCGGATTGTTCGCCTGCCAGGGTTATTATGTTTTGTCTGGAAAGTAATCAAACAGAAATTGAGAAGGTAATTTATTGATATGAAATATGGCATCATCTCCGATATCCACGGTAATCTCGAGGCATTGAATGTAGTCCTGGATTACTTGAGGCAGGTGGAAAAGATAAACAGATTTATTTGTTGTGGAGACATCGTTGGATATGGAGCGAGGCCCAATGAGTGCACAGAAATTATTCACAAATTGGAGAATTGTTCCACAGTAGCCGGCAATCACGACTGGGGTGCTGTGGGTTTAGAAGATACCAGTTTTTTCAATCCCATTGCCTTAGCAGCAGTACAATGGACGGGACGCCATTTGACTGGAGATAACCGAGATTACCTTAGAAACCTTGACTCCGAGATAGAGGAAAATAATTTTATGCTCGTCCACGGAAGCCCGAGAGACCCTATCAATGAATACATCTTTGAACAGAGGGCTTTTTTAGCAAATGTTCCCGAGATAAAGAAGAATATCTGTTTTGTAGGACACACCCATGTTCCTCTATGTTTCTACATAACACCCTCACAAGAGATTGGGGGAATTCCGCTCGACGACGGAACGGTTTTGGAAATAAACCCATCTTACAAATATCTTATAAACTGTGGAAGCATTGGTCAACCCAGGGATGGTGACCCGAGGGCTAGCTGCGGGACTTATGATGAGGAGACAAATATTCTCAGGATAAAAAGGATAAAGTACGACATTGCCAAAACTCAGGAGGAGATTTTGAGTGCGGGGCTTCCTACAGCTCTCGCTCTAAGACTTGCCTATGGTAGATAGCCGACCACATATAGAAATTTCTGTTATGTAACTTTTGAAAGTGAACGTCCGGGAACAGAAAAAGTGTACGTAGAGGTAAGTAGCAGTTTTTTTCCTTTTTGCTTCTTTTTCTTTGTA
>Ga0209314_10001542_pt1 | contig 10061 bp, 15 predicted proteins | sample I19B2metaG_FD_184146 | JGI IMG/M metagenome (GOLD analysis project Ga0209314, IMG submission 184146) | Lake sediment bacterial and archeal communities from Gulf of Boni, Indonesia to study Microbial Dark Matter (Phase II) - ​I19B2 metaG... | ecosystem: Environmental > Aquatic > Freshwater >...
GCAATAGCAGAAGCAATCTGCAGAACCGCTCCGTGTCATCCCTCTTCAGAATCTTCAAATGAGGCCGCGCCTCAGTCTCACGTATTGCGTCTGATAGACTTTATCGGCTGAGGCCGGAACCTCAACTGTGGAAACATAACCCTTGTCGCTTTTTGCGTACTTGACTACAAGAGGTATAGCGGCGACGCATGCAAGCATGAGCATCAACGCTAACATCGAGACGAGAAAACCGAAAGACCTCACCGTTATTCTGAAGTTTTCCTTTGCTTCTTAATTCCTTCATATCCACCTCCTTTGTTAAAGTTTTATTTCCCCAAGTCCCACAATGAAAATTGTGATTGCGAGTATAAGGTCAAATCTCTCTGCGATAAAAACATATCATGGAATACAATAAAGAAATAGCGGGAAAAATCTGATTTTTCTGTAGGTGTTTCTCCTACAAGTCCTTTTACCCCCTTTCTGTGTTTACCTGTTGACTACCACCTCTCTAAAACCTCCAGTTCAATGCCAGATTGATAAAGTTCATCGAGGTATTTGTATATTCTCCCGACACCCTGCCTGCCAGAGGACCTCTGTTGACATCCATCTTAAGGTCTCCGCTCCAGACGAACTCATAGGCAAGACTGATATCAACATTCTTGTTCACCTTGTACTGCGCCCCTGTACCGAAACGCCACGATGCACCCAACGGCAGCGCGGGTGTCCTCTCACTGTCGCCCATCATGGAGCTGTCATAGGCAATACCAAGCGAAAGAAGTAGCGGCTCTGATGCCTTATACTGGACTCCTGCTGCCAAATGCCATGTATCCTTATAGTTCAGGTCAGCGGTCGGTCGGGCCTGAGGGGCTCACCTCCCAGGGTGCAGTCTCGTGGTTTTTGCCGAAGGCTGCAGTGCTGTAACCGTTCAGCCTCAGCATCTCCGCCAGCGGAGCGACACTATTGGGCCTCTTTCCGGTATTCCCGGGGAAAGCGGTAGAGGTTTCCATGATCGAACCCGTGTTCGTCATATGATGATTACGGCCGGTGAGCAGCGCCATGCGGGTGGGCGAACAGAGCGCCGTGGTGTGGAACTCATTGTACCGGAGCCCGTTGTTGGCCAGGCGGTCCACTGTCGGCATGTTGATGGGCCCGCCAAATGCGCTGGACTGTCCGAACCCCATGTCATCGATCAACCCAATGAGTACGTTCGGAGCATCAGCCGGTGCTTTGACTTCGAATCGCAACTGGGGCGTGGCATTCCGGACGTCGAGCACGGTGCTATGAGGGTACTGGGGCTCTGGGATCGGAAGAATCGTCCGGTCGAGCGTGTCCTTTTCACCAGTCTCCGCTGCCATGCTTGTAATAGAGAAAATCATGATGGTGAGTAGGATAGCAAAAATATTTTGCAGACATTTGATCTTGTTCATTTCACTTCTCCTTTCTCTTGCAATGGGTAATGTCCTCTATCTGAAATCTCCCGTAGGAGATTTGTGCATCTCTGTGCCCCGGATACTTCAGCAGAAGAGCGTTTAGCGTCTTCACTGCTTCGTCTGTTTCGCCCTTCCGATCCAGGAAAAAGGCAAGGGTATATGCATACTTCGGATCATCCGGACGTATTTCACTTGCCTTCCGGCAGAATCCGATTGCCTCATCAATCCGATCTTTAGCGAGCATGATGCAGAGGTTATACGCTGCCTGTGCCATCTGGGATCATACTTCAGCGCTTCTTTGAGATATTTCTCAGCACTTTTCAAATCTTTTTGTTCGGCCTTCAGAAGCCCCAAGTTAAAGTTCGCAGCAGCATTATACGGTGCGATCTTCAAAGCTTTCCGGAGAGATTTGTCTGCCTTATCATTTTCTCCCATCCCTGCATAAGCAAGTGATGAGTTCACCATTGCCATTACTGTACGCGGTTCCAGCTTTAATGCCTTATCATATGAAGCAACGGCCTGCTTAAGTTCGCCGCGGTTAAGATAGTAGTTACCCATGTTGTAATGAGATGTCCATTGATCAGGCCTTGCCATAATAGAGGCGAGAAATTCCCCGTTTGCCTTTTCAATATTTTTCGTATTAATACCTTTCAGAAAAATGTTTGAATCCTCAATACATCAGGACCGGGCTGATCAACGAGTGGATAATATTTCCCGATATTCTCTCTCACTGCATTGTTGAAGGCTTCGGTCAGTTCATTGATGTCCTCAGGCTTTATCCCCTTGTATTTCGCATCGTCCTTCAGAAAGTAACCTGATCCACCATGACCTTGTTGTAGTTTGCGAAGTTGACTCCTTCCTTGATATAGACCCAGTCGGCTCCTCCTTCCGGGCCTTTTTTCATTCCTGAATAATCGCTGAGAAAACCACTTGTCTTCATCTTTTCTGCTGCATTCACGTTGAAAGACATGAGTAAAGCAACGATGAATGTGAAAATCATAAGTCTGTTCTTCATGTGCTTCTCCTTTCTTAATGTTATTGATGATTTCATAATTGAATAAATATTTACCCGAAAATCTCCCCTCACCCCTCTTTTCCAAAGAGGGGAAAAACCTCCCTTTGGCAAAGGGAGGTTAGGAGGGATTTTTCAATCAATGTCAATCCGCATCACCTCCTCTGCACAACAACTTCGGCATCCATCTCAAACAGCAATTCTTCCCGGCATACATCTGCGACGATGCAGACGCACGGGAAGTTTTCAAGTCCGCGGGCTGCAGCTATCTCATAAAAGATTTCCGCATGTTTTGGATGCTTGATAAACACCGTGGCAGAACAGATATCCCCCAAACCTGCGCCTTCCTGTTTCAAAAGCGCCGCCACCTTATCGAATGTGCAATCGATCTGTGCCCGGATGTCTCCTGATAAAGGCTAACACCATGCTCATCAATTGCCGCAGTGCCGGAAACCTGAATGAGATCTGTATTTCCATTTCTTACAACAGAAGCACGGGCAAAGGCAGAGCCGTAGCGGAAGGCATCAAGCTGTGAGTGGTTCGAGAGCTTTCTTACAGACGGTTCAGCACCGTCACTCCTGAGAACCGCAAGTATGTCCATTGTGCATGCTGCACCTGATGGCGTTTCTCCTGTATCCTGGTGCTGGCTGGAAGGAGCAGGCGTCTGTCACCCGGTCCAGGCATGATGCCGAACTCGCCATATTTCTCATTCCTCACCTTATTGAACCCTGCATACCAGTCAAGAATGTCAGAAAGATAAAACCATGTTCTTACAACATCTTTGTATGACGCGCCGTTTTCTCTGAGAATCCGCTCAGCGCGCTCTATCATAAGACGAGCCTGAGCAGACTTGGATGCTCTCTCAAACGACCCGATGTTGGGTGCCTGAATATTCTGGAGCACTAAATATGTTCTGCCGTTTTTTCCCCAGCCGCGGCCACAGGGGATATCTCCGTCCATGATTGTCCGGATATGTCTTCCATTCTCTGCTGATGAAACCGCATGGATGAGGACTCCTGAGATTCCTTCACCCCGGGGCGGAGTTCCTTGGATATAGGTGACCGGGGTATCGTTTGAGATTGCATGCTGCCGGAGTACATCCTTCCTAACTGATGTACAGCGGACTCGACAGACAGGCTGCCGAAGATTCTCTCATGGACAATTTCTATCCGGCGTTCAATCATGATCTGAGCAATCTGCTCATATATAAACCGTGCAGCTTCGACTGCATCTGCTGGAGAGGATACTGCACCGACGATAGAACACTCTCCCCACTTTGCACTGGTGATGTGTAACCTGATTGTTGATCTATCTCTGCAGATGGAAGAAGTAATCATGTTCTTTTTCCCCCCTTTTTGTGTCGCTTGAAGATCCTTCGTCCCGACCTTCGTCAGGACTCAGGATGACAAACCAACCGCTCATGTCATTATCAGTCTTGAGACCTCTCAACTGATGCGTTGCAGCACGACACTCCCGTTGCCGTAATCGATAATCAATTTGTTCCCGTCGATTTTGAACTTCGTGTTCTCGATGTAATCCGGCTTGTTGATGATGAGCGTCGACCCAACTATGCGGTATCTTCTGTCATTGTCTCGACCTTTCCATCCATATTCGTCTTTGTCATTATAACGTTACCGTCAGGCCTGAAGTGCTCAACGATTGATTTGTATTCCTTCTCGGGCTTTGGCACAATGCTGATCACCTGCCAGGTCGTTCCAGCAAGAGGCCTCAACTCCTCTTCAGTTACCCGTTGGCGTTTTGCTGCATCCTTCTTGTCCTCTTCGTTGCCGATGAGATACCCGACTCCTGCACCGACTCCTGCACCGATCAGTGCCGTAGCTCCCCAGGATCCATGCATGTTCGCAAGTCCGCCGATGAGGGCGCCTGCTCCCGCTCCTGTCAGGGCACCTGTCTGCCCTTTTGTCGCACAGCCGGCGCCAAAAAGTAATGTTAAAGTGACTACCGCGATGCACATCTTTCTCAACAACTCATTGCTCTTCTTCATTTCTGACATCCTTATTGATTATTTCCCCTGTTTGTATTCTCGCTTCACCTTCCGGCATTCTGAGTCCTTCGCGTGTCATTCTGACCCCTAATTAATTTCGGTGGAAAAATCTTGATGTTCAGCTCAGGACAGGTTCCGATTTTTCCCTTGCTCATTTGAACAACTCCTTTTAGATATTTGTTTCACATGACTATGTCAGGATTAAAAATGTTGAGTAAAATATAGGCATCTTAGGCGGGAAAGGCATCCGTAAATATCTGATTTTTTTGTAGGAAATTGCCTTTTTTTTGTAGGTCTTTATCTTACAAGTCTGAGACCCAATATGCTGCCCTAGCCTCAAAGTCACATAAAAATATACCCTGCAAGGAAACAAATTAAAGCCATCATAAAATACAGTAAGACGTACTCATAGACACCGAGGAAACCAAAAAGGTCATTAAACGGCAATTACTAACTTATTAAAATAGGGAGATCGGAAGAGAACTTAAAGTTATGACTTCATTCAGACATGATTAAGCATCTACGGGCAAGATTCATAGTCATAATACAGAAAGGAACAAAACATTATTTGCCCTCCAGTAAGCATCTTATGATTTCCTGTGCCTGTTCAATGATGGCTTCGAGATGGGTCTGGCTCTTGAAGCTCTCTGCGTAAAGCTTGTAGATGTTCTCCGTCCCTGATGGACGCGCAGCAAACCACCCGCTTTGAGCCACAACCTTGAGACCTTCTATAGGTGCATTGTTGCCAGGTGCACGCGTCAGCTTTGCGAGGACGGGTTCACCTGCTAATTCTGTTGCTGTTACAACTTCCGGTGTCAGTTTTTTAAGAGCATTCTTTTGCTTGGGTGTAGCTGGTGCATCAATTCGCATATAGTAAGGCGTTCCCAGTCTTGAAATGAGTTCATAGTAATACTGACCCGGGTCTTTCCCTGTTCGAGCAGTAATTTCCGCAGCGAGCAAGCCGAGTATCATGCCGTCTTTGTCAGTAGTCCATACCGTACCATTTTTGCGGAGAAAGCTGGCACCTGCACTTTCTTCTCCACCGAAGCAATACGAACCATCAAATAACCCTGGTGCAAGCCATTTAAAGCCCACCGGAACTTCTGATAGAGTGCGCCCCAGTTCCTGCACAACACGGTCAATAAGGCCGCTGCTCACGAGCGTCTTACCGACCGCTGATGTCTTTGGCCATTCAGGACGATGAGTGAGTAAGTAGTGAATTGCTACTGCAAGGTAGTGATTGGGATTCATAAGCCCCAGGGAACGAGTGACGATACCATGCCGGTCTGCATCGGTGTCGTTTCCAAATGCAATTTCGAACTGGTCTTTCAGTTTAACAAGTCCCGCCATTGCGTACGGACTTGAACAATCCATCCGAATCTTACCATCGTGGTCCACAGTCATAAAACGGAAGGTCGGGTCGATATGAGGATTCACAACAGTAAGGTCAATACCATAGTGTTCCTTGATGGGTTCCCAATAATCAATAGAAGAACCACCGAGTGGATCTACACCGATTTTGATTCCGACTGAGCGAATAATATCCATGTCAATGACTTCTGCAAGTCTTTCACATAAGGCATAATGAAATCATCCTTGTGTGTTGTTGCAGCCTTGAAAGCTGATTCATAGGGCATCTTCTTCACCTCTCTGTTTCCGGAACGGAGCAACGTATTAGCGCGATCCTGAATCCATTTACTGACATCAGTGTCCGCAGGTCCACCGTGTGGCGGGTTATATTTGAAGCCACCGTCAGCAGGAGGATTGTGAGATGGAGTGATGACGATGCCATCAGATATATTGTCTGTCCGTCCTCGATTGTAAACAAGGATTACTCTCGAAACAGATGGGGTTGGCGTTACTCCATCATCGCGTTGGATAAAGGTTTCAACACTATTAGCAGCGAGCACTTCAAGAGCGGTGCGCTGAGCAGGAGAGGATACGGCATGGGTATCCTTACCCATGAAAAGCGGACCGTGAATATCCTTACTACGGCGAAAGTCGCAAATGGCCTGGGTAATGGCCAGGATGTGTGCTTCATTGAAAGTACCTTCCAGAGACGTACCGCGATGTCCGCTTGTGCCAAAGCTCACCAGTTGGTTCGGATCACCGAGGTCTGGTTGGCGTTCGTAGTAAGCTTTCTCCAGTTTACCGACGTCAATCAAAAGTTCCGCAGGAACTGGCTTTCCGGCAAGGGGATGGATATTCATAAATGTAATGCCCTCCTGTCTATCCTTTTTGAGTTTTATAAAAATCAACATTAAAAGAGTATGAGTTCAACCATATCTCCTCTAAAATCGAATCCCTCTTCACATCCAAAATGATACAGTCACATTTTAGCGATATGATGAAAGTTCTGCAAATCTACCATATATTGATTACCATTTCAAACAAATGGTGTAAAATGTATCCATTGCGGATAAGAATATAAGGAGGTTCTTTTTATGCTGAAAAGAATAAATCCTGCTAAAACAGCAAGCTGGCGGAATCTTACCGAACACTTCAAAAAGATAAAGAACATTCACATGAAAGACCTTTTTGCTGAGGATCCGGCACGATTCAAAAATTTTTCGATCCGATTCAATGATATCTTCGTGGATTATTCCAAGAACAGAATTACCGAGGAAACCATAAAGCTCTTACTTGAATTAGCAGAGGAGACTAATTTACGAGATGCCATTGAGAAAATGTTTACCGGAGATAAGATCAATGAGACAGAAAACAGAGCTGTATTACACGTAGCTCTTAGAAATACGGAGAACACGCCTATTTATGTGGATGGAAAAGATGTGATGCCCGAGGTAAATGCAGTTTTAAATAAGATGAAAGACTTCTCTGAGCAAGTGATCTCAGGTGAGTGGAAAGGGTACACAGGTAAACAGGTTTCCAATATCGTAAATATCGGAATTGGTGGATCAGATCTGGGCCCTGTCATGGTAACAGAATGTTTGCGACCTTATGCCAAAGAGGGGTTATCTGTTCATTTTGTGTCAAACATAGATGGAACGCATATTACAGAGACACTGAAGAGACTCAACCCAGAAACCACTCTGTTTATGATCGCTTCAAAAACCTTTTCTACACAAGAGACAATGTCCAATGCATTTTCTGCAAGGAAATGGTTCTTAAACTATGCAAAAGACCAGAAGCATATTGCAAGGCATTTTGTGGCAATCTCAACAAATACTGAAAAAGTAGAAGCCTTTGGAATTGACAGAGATAACATGTTCACCTTCTGGGACTGGGTTGGCGGTCGCTATTCTCTCTGGTCAGCGATCGGATTATCAATTGCATGCTACATCGGATATGAAAACTTTGCTGAACTACTGCAGGGTGCTTTCGAGATGGACCGCCACTTCAGATATGCTCCTTTTGGAGAAAATATCCCGGTGATCCTCGCATTAATTGGTATCTGGTATGTCAATTTCTTCGGTACCCAGAGTGAAGTCATTCTCCCTTATGACCAATATATGCACCGTTTCCCTGCATACTTCCAGCAGGGGAACATGGAAAGTAATGGTAAGTCTATTGATCGAAACGGTAAGAAGGTAAACTATCAGACAGGACCTGTCATTTGGGGCGAACCAGGAACGAATGGCCAGCATGCCTTTTATCAATTAATTCATCAGGGAATGAAACTAATCCCAGCAGATTTTTTAGCACCCGCAATCAGTCACAATCCGATTAGTGAACACCACACCATATTATTATCAAACTTTTTCGCGCAAACTGAAGCCCTTTTACACGGAAAAACGAAAAAGGAAGTCATCGAAGAATTAAAAAAAGAGGGCAAGACAAATGATGAAATTCGGAAGTTATATCCTTATAAGGTATGTGAGGGCAATAGACCGACAAATTCAATTCTCTTTAAGAAATTGACACCGAAAATATTGGGAAACCTCATTGCAATGTATGAGCACAAGATTTTTGCCCAGGGAGTTATCTGGAATATCTTCAGCTTTGACCAGTGGGGTGTTGAGCTTGGAAAACAGCTTGCTCAGAAAATTCAGTCAGAATTAGGAGATGATAAACCTGTCGATTCCCACGATTCTTCTACAAACGGATTGATCAATGCTTATAAGAATATGAGAAAGCTTGCATAGAATAGTTGTAATTGATTGGATTGGATTTTGCAGACGCGTTAGATTATATCTCGGCTATCGATTTCAATCTTCCCAATCTTATAAGTTCTTACGTATATCGATTACTTCATCTACTTCACACCATTGATAGATGCCGTCATGTGCGGACACCTACAAATGTTCACTCAAAGCTAATCTCCAAAAATGACGATTACCAATAGAAAACAGCATTAAAAAATCTTTCATATAAAGAAAGGCAGGGCCATTTTTGACCCTGCCTTTACTTTGTCTATACGACAGGACTTCCCTTTATAATCTTTTGAACTCCTATTGAGTTATAACTTTTTCAGTCACAACCATAGTAGAGGCCTTGGTATTCCTCGCCCACACAATCTTCATTGAACCTGTTATTTCCCTTCCTTTTGATAGGTTTTACCGTTGATTTTTTCGATATTCACGTTATCCCCTTGGACAATCTGAGCCTCAATTTTGACCGACCTACCACTTTCGACAATCCAATCCAATTGCTTGGGAACGGGGTTGAGAATTCTGAAGATTTCTGGGGGAGTCTGACCTTCTATGTAATACCCGTCAGGCTCTTTTATTGTTTTTCCTGTGATGTTGATATCCACTCCCTGTTTCTTGAGTTTTTTCCCGAACTGATAGCCGAGACTGTAACTTTCCTTGTCTCTTTGATCCTTCAGCTCATTTTTTTTTCGCCCGCAGAACACACAGTGAATAAAAAAACGAAACTGACAAAAATTAAGACAACATACTTCATTCTAATCTCCTTCCTCTACTTTACAGCAGAATATCTCTTAACATAGACCAAATCAGCTTCTTTCGCCGTCTCGAGGCAAGCAAATAACGCTAATATCCTGGCCGTTCTGCTACTGCCACGTTCGAGTACGGTGAATACTCTTTCCCCGCCACCGCACGAACTTTATAAAAGTAGATAATTTCAGGTTGCGCTGTTGAGTCATGGTATGTGAGAACTCCCTTGCTCACTTTGGCAATCGTCTCGAACGGCCCACTCGCAAGAGTCGCACGGACAATCTCGTATTCTGTCACTATACCCGGGTCCTGGGGAGAAGGGTTCCAGCTTAGTTTAAAGCCGTTTGGGACAATCACAAGCCTGAGCTGCGTCGGTGCACCAAGGGTAATAGCACCGCCTGGTTTACTTATTCCTTCGGCAGACTTCCCATTCGGTCCCGCACACCCGTAAAGAGATACCAGAAAAAAAATAACTCCTATACCCATTACTATCCTTTTCATGTTGCACCTCGCAAAAGCATCACTTTTCCAAGAATATTTCCACGTTATCAAGGGAAGTATGATTCGAGTCCTGGAGCGTGGTCAGGTTTACTCATTATTACTTCAAAGAAAATGTTAGAGAGCAGGAAAAGGGGCGGCACTCGGAAGAAGCACCGCCCTATAGTTAATTTTCCAAATTCAATTGGCCGACAATTAACCAACTCTATTCAATTTAAATTATTATTGAGCAGTCGCGCTAACCTTGTACGGCCTCATCATTTCGTTGTCCTCATGGTCGA
>Ga0209314_10001543_pt1 | contig 10058 bp, 6 predicted proteins | sample I19B2metaG_FD_184146 | JGI IMG/M metagenome (GOLD analysis project Ga0209314, IMG submission 184146) | Lake sediment bacterial and archeal communities from Gulf of Boni, Indonesia to study Microbial Dark Matter (Phase II) - ​I19B2 metaG... | ecosystem: Environmental > Aquatic > Freshwater > Lake...
GCACGGGCTCGTCCAGCGCGCTGGGCTCGGCCGGAGTTCTCCACAAGGCTGGCGCATGGCGGGCCACGCCCTGCGCCGTGGCCAGCCAGAAGCTGCCGCCCAGGCTCGGCACCACGTCGAAGACTCTCCCCGAGAGCGCGTCCGTACGTTCCACAGGTTCCCGCCGCCCTGCTAGCAGGCGCGATAGCCGGTTGCCTTCCAGAATCCAGACGCTGGCGTCGGTGCCGCGCCACGCTCGCAAGTCGCTCCGCTCCGACGTGAGCAGAGCGCGCCAGGCCCGGCCATCATAATGAAGCGCCGTGCGGCTGGAGCCCCCCGCCGCCCTGCCCACCACGAACAGCTCGTCGCCGTCCCCGGGCATGGGGTTCTCGAACCTCTCCAGGCCCGGCAAGTTCACGCGGGTCTCGGTCCAAATGCCAGGCCGGGCGTGCAGCACCCCCGCCAGCCGGCCCACGCCCCGCTGGCCGGTGATCCACACCCCGCCGTCTTGGCTCTCGGCCATTTGCAGGAAGGACTGTAGCTGTGTTGCGCGGGCGGCCAAAATGACTCGCAGGGTGCCGCGAGCGGCATCGTACTCGGCCAGACGGTCCGGCAGCAGGAGCAAGATCCGGCCGGACGCCAGCGGCAGGAGCGGAAGACGGCTCCGCGTCCCGCCCGGAAGCTGACTTACTTCGGGAACCGGGTGGAGCACCCAACGCGCGTCCCGGAATTCCCTGAGTCCCTCCGGGCTCATGGTCCACAGACGCTGGCCCGGGCCAGCATGGACCCGCCGACCGAAACGCGGGGAGGGTACCTGGTGGACACTGTAGCCGTCCAGCCAGCTCATTGTGTTCACCTCCCCGTGTTGCGCCCAGACCCGGCCCGCGGCGTCGATGGTGATTCCCACCGTGTAAGATTCCGCCATGCCGTCGCCCACCTCCCAAAACCGCCACACCGGGGGGTTTTGGGGCGAGGCAGTGCCGGTCCACGCGAGCAGCCCAGCGGTCGCCAGCAGAGGCTTCGTTATGGTGCGCAGCACAGATGGCAAGACGCTCACCCCGGCCTATGGCCAGATCATACCCACAGTTCTCATCGGCCGGGCAGCCGGTGGTGAGAGCCGACTTGATGGACTCCAGCGCAGTACCCAGGTGTGGCTACGGCCTTCGCCGCGGCTTGCGCGGCGGCTCGTCCGGAGCGTCGGCCACGGCCCGCTTCCGCTCCTCCTCGGAGATCTGCGCATACTGGGGCAGCGGCAAACCTGGCACACGGATGGGAGCCGGCCGCTCCGCACGCCAGACGGCGAGCTTCTGGCGCATGGCCTGCACCCGCTCGCGCTGTTTGGCATCCTCGGCCAGGTTGCGGTCTTCCTTCGGATCGTTCTTCAACTCATACAGCTCGAAAGGCCCGCTGCCGTCCAGGCTGTTGTCGATCAGCTTAAAGGAACCTTCCACCAGCATCCCCCCGCGAAGCTGCGAGAAGCACCGGTTCTTCCAAGCTCCGTCGCCGCCGCGCGCCAGCTTCAGGAAGCTCCGACCTTGCACTCCCTGAGGCGCCGGAATCCCGGCGGTTTCCAGAATCGACGGCACGAGGTCGGTGTTCTCCACCACCTGACTGACCACGCGCCCGCCGTTCTCCGGCGCCCCCTGTGGCCCCCTCCACAGCAGTGGGATGCGCGCGGAACCCTCGTACTGGAGGCCCTTGAACCACCGTCCCTTGTCGCCCAGCATGTTGCCGTGATCGGCGGTGAACAGCACCAGCGTGTTCTTTGCCATCCCCAGCGTCTCCAGTTCGGCCAGCAACTGGCCCACGTGCCGGGCCACATGCGTGATGGCGCCGTAATATTTGGCGCTCATCACGCGCATCATCTGCTCGTCGTCCACGTAATGCCGCCGCTGCTGGTCCCGCACGGCGGCGCGCGCCTGCTTGGCGTTGGGCGGCAACTTAGGAACGGACATCGCCTTCGGGTCGTACATGCTGAAGTAGGGGTCCGGCTCCACCGAGGGCGAGTGGGGCTTCAAGCAACTCACGAAGAGGAACCAGGGCTGCGGCTTCCCCGTGCGGCTGCGCAGGTACTCGAGCGACCGCGCCGTGATCCAGTCCGTCTCGAAGTCCTCTTCGGGGTAGCGGAACAGCCCCACGTCGCGGCCCAGGGGATCGTCCGGCCAAGGACACGTTCCCGGCACGATGGGCCACTTGCCCGGCGAGCCGTGCTTCTTGCGGAGGTACTCGTTGTAGCCCAGCTCGGGAGTCGGACCTTCGCTCGAGAACGACCAGAACTGGTCAAAGCCGTAGTCGAAGCGCCGCGGGGTGTAATGCAGCTTGCCCGCGATGGCGGTGTGGTAGCCGTAGTGCTTCAGGATGGAGGGCAGGAAGATTTCGCCGTTGTGCGCCGGAATGCCGTTGGCGGTGACGCCGTGCACGTGCGCGTAACGCCCCGTGAATGCCGAGGCCCGCGCGGGCGAGCACACGGGAGACACCGTGTAGGTGTGCGCGAACCGCACACCCTCCCGCGCCAGGCAGTCCAGGTTCGGCGTTCTCACCACGGGGTGCTGCTCGCACCCCATGGCGTCCCAGCGCATCTCATCCACCATGATGAACAGAACGTTCGGCCGCGGCCTGGCAGCGCCCCTTAAGGCGGCGGCCCCTGCCGCCGTGGTCAGAAAGTCTCTGCGGCTCAATAGGTGCATGGATCTCTCTCCAAGACTCCCACTGTACCAAGACGTTCAGCCTGCGCCTCAGTGAAAATCGTGCGAGACCTCGGCAACTTCAGCCACGGCCAGCGGCGACATGCGCTCGGCGCGCACTGAGGCCACGCCATCCTGGTGCTGGAGCGTGCCCTCGATGAGCAGGAACGGCTCCTCGACCAGCACCGGGCGTACTCGTGATGGAAGAACTCCTTGACTCCTGACGGCAAACACTCCAGTCCCAACTGCGGCAGTGCATGCCCGGCCCGCGAAGAGCGTGGTCAACGCACGCCTGTACCAGCGCGGCACGCGGTTACTGTTCGGTCGCCGGCCTTCTCCCGAAGCGGGCGTACACGGATGGAACCACGACCATGTTCAGGGCCGTTGAGGAGAACAGGCCGAAGAGGATGACGATGGCCATGGGCGCCTCGATCTCGCTTCCCGGTTTGCCGAGACCGAGTGCGACGGGTACCAGCGCCAGGCCGGCCGACATGGCGGTCATGAAGATGGGCACAAGACGCTCGGTGGCGCCCCTGCGAACCGCTTCCCGCAGGTCCTCGACGCCCTCCTCCCTCATCAGGTGCTTGATGTGGGAAACCAGCATGATGCCGTTCAGGGTGGCGATGCCGAACAGTGTAATGAAGCCGATGATGGAGGCCACGGAGAGGACTCCTCCCGCGATGAAGACCCCGACGGCTCCGCCGATCAGCGCTAGGGGCAGATCGAGCATGATAATCAGGGCGTCCCACGATGAACGAAACGCCGTGGTCAGGATGACGAAGATGCCAGCGATCACGGCCAAGCCAAGCCAGAGCAGCCGTTCAGACGCTCGCGCTTCGCTTTCGAATTGCCCGCCGTATTCGATGTGGTATCCGCGCGGCAGCGGGACCTGGGCCTGCACGCGCCTCTCGATGTCATTCACCAGGCCGCGCAGGTCTCGGCCGGCGACGTTGCACTGGACCACGATCTTGCGCTGCACGTTCTCGCGGCTGATGAAGTTGGGCCCGCGATCCTCGCGGATGTCCGCCACGGCCGCAAGAGGAATGCGGGCTCCCGAGGGGGTGTCTACCAGGGTCTGCCGGATGGTATCCAGATCACTGACGCTCTGGGTGTTGTAGCGCACGACCAGCGGAAAGGACACCTGGCCTTCCAGAATCTCCCCAACCTGTAGCCCCACGAAGGCTGTTTGCAGCGCCTCGGCAGCGGCACCGGCACCCAGGCCGTACCGGGCGAGGGCCGGGCGGTCGTAACGGACCCGGACGGTCGGAATCTCCATTTGCTGTTCGGTCGAAACGTCGACAGCGCCGGGAACCTGCTGAACGACCGCCTGCACCTGCTTGGCGAGCGCGCGCAGGCTGGTCAGGTCATCACCGAAGATCTTTACGGCGATGTTAGCCCGCGTGCCCGAGAGCATGTGGTCGATGCGGTGCGAGATGGGCTGCCCGATGGTCACGTTCATGCCGGGCAGAATACTCGTGCGGCGCCGGATATCTTCGAGGACCTCGGACTTGGACCGGTTCTGCATCTTGAGATTGACGTCGAGCTCGGCGGATTCGACGCCCTGGACGTGCTCGTCGAGTTCCGTGCGGCCCGTACGCCGCGCCGTGGCGACCACCTCTGGCACGCTCAGCAGAATCTTCTCCAGGTTACGCCCGAGTTCGTCCGACTGGCCGAGACTGGTCCCGGGCAGGGTAACCGCACTAATCGTGAGCGTGCCTTCGTTGAACTCCGGCAGGAACGACCGTCCCATCCAGTGGAAACTGGCGCCAAAGGCGGCCAGCAGCAAGGCAGCGCCTGTCAGAACCACGACGGGATGGCGCACCGACCATCGGAGCGTGGGTTGGTACAGGCGCTTCAACCAGGCCGTGAACCGCGGCTCTTTGCCTTTGAGGACGGATTTGGCTCGCGGCAACAGATAAGAACACAGCGCCGGCGTCACCGTCAGCGCAACTATCAGCGAGGCCGCGAGCGCAACCACGTAAGCGAAGCCGAGGGGCTTCAGCAGCCGGCCCTCGACGCTCTCCAGCATGAACAACGGGAGCATGACCATGACGATAATCACAGTGGCGGGAACAATGGCGGACTGGATTTCGCTGGTGGCCCGGAAGACAACCTCCCGGGTGCCGAGCTGCCGGTCCGGTGGCTTGAGGCTGTTCTCGCGTAGACGGCGGAAGACGTTTTCCACGTCGATGATGGCGGCGTCCACCAGCCCGCCGATCGCGATGGCCAGGCCGCCGAGACTCATCGTGTTGATGGTCGAGCCCGCCGCTTTGATCCCCCAGAGCGCGGCGACGAGCGACAGCGGAATCGCCAGCAACGTGATCACGCTGGCGCGGATGTTCGCCAGAAACAGCACCACGACGAAGATCACTAGCAGGCCGCCGCCACGAAGGGCGACCAGTAAGTTGTGAACGGCAATCTCGATGAAATCGGATTGCCGGAAGATGTGCTTGTCGATGGCCATGCCGGCCGGAAGCGTCTTCTCGATTTCGTCCAGCACGGCATCGAGCCGCCGGGTCAGCTCCAGAGTGTTGGTCCCCGGTTGCTTCTGTATGCCAAGGACGACGGCGGGTTTTGCATCATGTGATCCTTCACCGCGCTTGAGCGCCTCGCCGATGCGCACCTCGCCAAGGTCCCGGATCAGAATAGGACGCGTGTCTCGAGAGGCAACCACCGTTTGTGCGATGTCGTCCACGCCGGAAATGCGGCCGACCCCCTGGATCAAGTACTCCTGGCCGTTCGCGACACGAAAGCCGGCCGAAGTGTTTTCGTTCGACTTGCGCAGCGCCCCCTCTACCTGATCGAGCGAGATGTCGTACGCCTTTAGCTTCGCCGGCGAAAGCAAAACCTGATACTGCTTCTGTCCTCCTCCGGTCGGCGTCACCTGCGACACGCCCGGCACGGCGAGGAGACGCCTGCGCAGCACGGTGTCAGCGGTGGTGCGCAGATCGAGCAGCGAGTGCCGGTCCGACTCGAGAGCGATGAACACAATCTCGCCCATGATCGAAGAGATCGGCGCGAGCACGACCTGCACTTCAGGCGGCAGACTCCCGCGCGCGAGGTTCAGTTTTTCAGTGACCGTCTGGCGGGCGCGGAGAATATCTTCGCCCCAATCGAATTCGGTCCAGATGATGGCGACGCCCACCGCGGTGGCGGATCGTACACGACGCACTCTGGCGGCGCCGTTCAGCGCGGCTTCGATGGGGAACGTGACTAGTGATTCCATCTCCGTCGGAGCCATCCCGCGGCCCTCGGCCAGAATTGTGACCGTTGGCGCCGTCAGGTCCGGCAGCACATCCACTGGCATGGTGGTGAGCAGGTACCCGCCCCAGGCGAGCAGCGCGCCGGCCATCACTACAACGAGCGCGCGATTGTTCAGGGACCAACGGATGAGAGCATCAACCATCGTGAGCTCCTCAATGCACGTGCCCGTGCGCGGGGATCTGGGTGGAGAGGGCAGCCAGACGGATCAGGTACGCGCCCCGCGTGACGACGCGCTCGCCCGGCTTCAAGCCCTCCATTACCTGAACCGCACCCGACTCCCGTATGCCGAGCTTCACCGGCCTGCGCGAGAAGGCTTCGCCTTCGAGCTGAACGAATACCACGGACCGGCCGGCGTCGTCCACGATTGCGGATTCGGGCACCGTGACGGCTCTGGTCTTCCCGCTCAGGAACAGGCGCAGAAACACCGACTCTCCCACGGCCAGCCTGCGCCCGGGATTCGGCAGGTCGTAGATCACGCTCAGCGTGCGCGACTGCGGATCGATGAAGCTGCTCCTGGAAACCAGGCGCCCGGCCGGCAGCGTCACGCTCATGCCCGTGACTTCGACCTCGGCCCCGGCGAGCTGCGCGAGGCGGTGCACATCGGCCTCCGGGACGTTGGCCACTACGTAGACGTTATCGACCGCGACGATCCGAAAGAGCTGGTCGCCTTGCGCGACATTGGCGCCCGCCGAGCCCTTCACCTCCGTAACCACTCCGGCAATCGGGGCGCGCAGAAGGAACAGCGGCCCCTCCCCGTCGGCCTGGCGTGAGGATTCGTACTGCGCCAGTCGCTCCTTCGCGGAGATCAGGCGGGCCCCAGCCGTCGCTTCGGCCGCGCGGGCCTCGTCCAGGCGCTTGGCCGGAATCGCCCCAGCGTTCAACAGGCGTTCGGTACGTTCGCGGTCGCGACGCGCCAGGTCGAGGGAGGTATTGGCCTCGGCAATCGCGTATTCGAGTGCCGGACGGTCGCCCGGCGCCGGAGTAAAGGGCACCAGTGAAGCCAGCTCCTCGCCGCGCGAAACAGCAGTGCCGATCACCGGGATTCGGCTGGCTGTCGAGATCCTGCCGGAAATGGGTGCGGTCACCTGAACCTCACCTCCGCTCCGCGGGCGAACCTCACCGGACACGCGCAGGCTTTCGCGCATCTCGCGTTCGGTGGTCAACGCCGTGCCGAAATCGAGCGACCACTGCTGCTCTTTCAAGAAGGCGATCCGCTCTTCCTGCGGCTTCTCCGATGCGGCCGGAATCTCCTTCTCCGCAGCGTACACCGGCACAACCCCCAACTGATGGGCGTCGTCAAGACCTGGCGAAGTCAAGCTCACGGTCATCTGGTACTGGCCCGGCTGCTGCGGCTGCACGTCGATTCCGAAGATGCCGGGGCGCGATGGAGCCGCAGCCGTGAAGACCTGCGGCGCACTGCCGTCCCGTGCCAGCCTGATCGTCACATTGCCCTTGGCGAGCGGCTTGAAGGTGCTCAAGCTCGTGAAGTGCACGCTGAACCGGCGCTTTTTTCCCGCAACCAGCGGTTGATACTCCATGAACAGTTCCGTCTTATTGGTCCAGTGGCTCACCGAAACCGTTTCGGGCGCCCCAGGCGCTCGTGCACTAGAGGCCGGCTGGTCTCTCTTGCACCCCGCAAGGAGCACCATCGAAATGAGAAACAGATGTGTCTTCGTCACGGCAGAATCCCTTTATTGAACACGGGCTCTCCAACGACCCGTTCCAACTCGATCTCCGCCTGCTTGGCGGCGGCGTCGAGCTCCAGCAGCTTCACCTTGGATTGGAGCGAGACGCGCCAGGCGTCCAACAGACTGAGGATGCCAAGCTCGCCTTCCTGATATCCCGTTTGTGCGATCTGTTCCAGCCGCTGTCCCTGGGTCTCCAGGCCGCGGCGGTATTCTTCCGCGGCTCCGCGTCGCAACTGAAGCGCGGAATAGGCCCCGTTCAGTTCCGCGAAGATCTGCTGCTCGAGCGTCTGGCGGCGCGCCTGGGTTCTCTCCGCTTCCGCCCGGAAGCGAGCCGCCTCGGTCTTCCCCTTGTTGAAGACCGGAAGTGGCACCGACAGGGCCACAAACGGGCCAGTGCCCATGCCGGCGAGCACTTCTGCCCGCTTCACGCCAGCGGTCACGGAGGGCTCGGGGACCCGCAATCGTTCGGCGGCACGTTGCGCGAATCGAAACTGCTCGAGCTGCTGTTGTTGTGCCCTGTAATCGCCCCGGATCGCAAGCGCGTGCGCAAACAGGTCGGACACCGGGGGCACGACGGACGGCGCCTCGATCTGACCGCTCGCAACCAGGCCGGAAGGCTCCGTGTTCGGCGCCAGGAAGGACGCCAGCCTCGATCGCGCCTGCACGGTCCCGACACGCGCGGAGACGAGTTCGGCCTCGACCTCGGCGCGCTCCCGCTCGGCGCGAAGCCGGTCGTAGGTCGATCCTTCGCCCTGCCTCTCCCGCTCCGATAGGATTCGGGTGATCTCCTGAAGGCGGTCCAGACTCTTGCGGATCGCAGCCTCCCGCTCCTGCGAGGCAAGAACGTCGTAGAAGGCCGCTCTGACATTGCTGACGAGCTGCCAGAGTCCGAACGCCGACTGGGACCGGGCCGCGGCCACCGCGGCGCTTCCCGCTTGGCGCAGGTAGCCGAGCCGCCCGCTCACGGGCAGCGGTTGCTCCACCTGCCAGAACTGGGTAATGCCTGCGCCTTCCCGGCTGAAACTGGCGGCTGGGTTGGGCCACAGACTCCACCCGCGCGTCTCGGCTTCGACCGCGGCCACACCCGACCGCAGCTCCCTGGTTTGCGGACTCTGCGAAAGGAATGTCCTGACTGCTTCCTGTTCGGTCACGACTTGCGCGTCCGCCTCGAAAAGGACCAGAAAGAGGCAGGCCGCGAGCGCGGCCGGCACCCGTGTTCGCAAAGACATAAAGGCACCCTGTGCACTCAACTTTTCAGCAACACAACGACGGGCGTAGACCTACACGCCCAGAGAGGCGGGCTGGACGGGAGGGGAGCGAGGACCGAACGAGAGAATGAGCGGTGGATCGTGCGAACGGTGAACCGGCACTTCGATCCAAACGGCCGTTTGTTCGGGAGCGGGGACAACCGTGGTCTCGGCCGGCACAAATTCCAGGCTCGGCGCCGGCTGCGGATTCGCCTGGAACCAGTCCAGGAAGATGGCGTCAGCATCCTCCTGGGCGGCGTCTGTCGCCAGGCTCGAGTGGGGCTGGTCTCCGGGTCGGCAAGTCGGAAAGTGCGTGTGAGTAACGAGCGTCTGGGCCCGATGCGCCCTGGCAAAGTGATCGCTGTTCTCGTGCCGGTGCAAGTGCAGGAATGGCGCCCAGAACGCGGCCGGCCCCAAGGCCAGCAAGACCTGAATAGCGATTGAGGAGCGCACTGATTCTTCATCTTAACGCAACCAGTCGGGGATCCGGGTGGCTTTCCGCACCGCCGCGGCGTACGGCGTTACTCATGCGGCGCGGCCAGCGGCAGGTACACCCGAAAAGTGCTCCCCTGCGCGGGCGTGCTCTCCACGCGAATCTCGCCCCGGTGCTGCTCGACAATCCACTTCGCGATCGCCAGCCCGAGGCCGGCGCCGCCATCCCGCCCGCGCGCTTTGTCGGCACGGTAGAAACGCTCAAAGATGTGCGGCAGGTCCTGCGCGGCGATGCCCACCCCCGTGTCCCGCACGGCGAGGAGGGCGAACGCTCCGTCCTGCTCCAGCGACACACGGATGGACCCTGGCGGGGGCGTGTATTTCACGGCATTATCGACCAGGATCATCACCAGCCGCCGAAGCATGTTCAGGTCGCCCAGGACGGGGCACTCTTCCTCCGGCGTCTCGATTTCAAAGGTGAGGCCCCGCTCTTGGGCCAGCTTACGGCTTGCCTCTACGGTCTCTTCCAGGGCCGTCCTCAGGTCCAACGGGACCAGCCTCGCCCCCTGCTGGCCGGCGTCGGCGCGCGCTAGCATGAGCAGCTTGTCGATCAACTCGGTGGTGCGCTCCGACTCGGCCAGGATCTGGCGGAGGGCTTCCTCGTACTCCGGCTCCGAACGCGGCTTGCGCAGGGCCAGTTCCGCGGTGGTGCGGATCAAGGCGGTGGGTGTTCGCAACTCGTGAGAGGCGTCGGCCGTGAACTC
>Ga0209314_10001547_pt1 | contig 10040 bp, 9 predicted proteins | sample I19B2metaG_FD_184146 | JGI IMG/M metagenome (GOLD analysis project Ga0209314, IMG submission 184146) | Lake sediment bacterial and archeal communities from Gulf of Boni, Indonesia to study Microbial Dark Matter (Phase II) - ​I19B2 metaG... | ecosystem: Environmental > Aquatic > Freshwater > Lake...
CTCTCAAAATGCTGAACATTCATCGTGGTGTAAACATCAATGCCACTGTTAAGCAGTTCTTCGACATCCTGATATCGTTTCGGGTGCCGGCTTCCAATAGCATTGGTATGAGCCAACTCATCCACCAATACCACCGTAGGCTTTCGTACAAGAACTGAATCCAGATCCAATTCTCCAAGGACAATGCCTTGATATTCAACACGGCGTCTTGGAATCACCTCCAATCCCTTTAGTAATTCCTCTGTTTCGATGCGGCCGTGAGTCTCTGCGATACCCACCACCACATCCTCCCCGCGATTTTTCAACACGTGGGCTTCGTTAAGCATGGTATATGTTTTCCCGACACCAGGCGCATACCCAAGAAATATCTTTAACCTCCCCTTCTTGGTTTCTTCGCGCTGGACTTCCTTTAAGAGGGCATCAGGATCTGGCCTTCTGTTCTGTTCTGAATTCTGTTTCACTTCCATCTCTTTTTCACTTCCCCTTCAACTTATCCATTGCAAGGTTAAGCTTCAAAACATTTGCTCTCGGCTGTCCCCAGATTCCTAATAAACGATGTTCAATATGCTGACGAACGATTGCTTCAACCTCGGCCTCAGATAATCTTCTCTCTTTTGAAATTCGTCTGATCTGAAACATTGCTGATTCAACGCTTATGTGAGGGTCAAGCCCGCTTGCTGATGCCAATACCAAATCAGCAGGAACAGGGGCATTGGAAGGCAGTCCATTCTCATGTCGAATCTGCGCGATTTGCTCCTTGACTTCCTCAAGGAATTTCATATTAGTCGGACCGAAATTGCTCCCGGACGAACCACTTGCGTTATAAGCCGGATTCGTTGTAGAAGGCCTCCCGTGAAAATATTTAGGGCTGTCAAACTTCTGCCCTATAATTTCTGAGCCAAGGATCTGATTGCCTGAGGTTATTATACTCCCATTTGATCTCCAGGGAAACAGAAACTGGGATACCACTGTAACAAAAAGGGGATAAACAAAACCACATAGGACAGAAAATACAATAAAGACCATTATCTCTTGTTTGAAGAGCCGCATTTAAGTTCTCCTTTCCTTTATACCAATTCCAGTACTGAAATTAAGAGGTCAATCAGTTTAATCCCGATGAAAGGCAATACTAATCCACCAAAGCCATAGATCAACAGGTTGCGGCGAAGCAATACCGAAACTGTGGTTGGTTTGTACCGAACACCTCGCAAAGCGAGGGGAATGAGCATAGGAATAATAATGGCGTTAAAAATAACAGCGGACAAGACGGCGGTTTTAGGGCTTGCAAGGTTCATGATATCGAGCATCCCTAAGAGTGGATATTGGGCACTAAAAATAGCAGGGAGAATCGCAAAGTACTTGGCAACATCATTGGCCACACTAAAGGTCGTTAGCGCCCCACGGGTGATGAGGATCTGTTTCCCTATCTCCACAATGTCGAGAAGTTTCGTTGGGTTTGAGTCAAGGTCTACGATGTTCGCGGCTTCCCGTGCCGCTTGTGTACCTGCATTCATTGCAACAGCCACATCAGCCTGAGCAAGAGCAGGTGCATCGTTCGTACCGTCACCAATCATTGCGACCAGATGTCCTTCCGCCTGGTATCTCCTTATAAGTTCCAGTTTGATATTGGGTTTTGCCTCAGCAACAAAATCACCCACCCCAGCTTCCGCAGCGATCGTAGCTGCTGTTAAGGGATTATCTCCTGTAATCATGACGGACTTTATACCCATTTGACGAATCTGAGAAATCCGTTCCCCGATACCCTTTTTGAGAACATCCTTTAAACGAATGACACCCAAAACCCTGTTATTTTCCGCAACAACAAGTGGTGTGCAACCTTCTTGGGATACGATATCCACGGCCTTCTGGACCTTTTCTGGCATCATCCCCCCTTGAAGGGTGATGAAGTTCTTGATAGCATCGAATGCCCCTTTTCGTATTTGATGACCATTCCAGTCAATGCCGCTCATTCTTTTTTCCGCACTAAAAGGGAAAAAGGAAGCTCCTTCAGGAGCGCGGATGTCCCGGCCGCGCATTCCCATCCTTTCCTTTGCGAGGACGACAATACTTCTTCCCTCAGGTGTATCATCCGCAAGGGATGCCAGAAGCGTTGCGTTGATGAAATCTTTTTCATCTGTCTCCTCGGCTGGGAGAAACTCCGTAGCCATTCTATTCCCGAGGGTGATAGTTCCTGTCTTATCCATGAGTACCACATCCACATCCCCTGCAGCTTCTACAGCCCGGCCGCTCATCGAAATAAAATTGTGCTGTAGCAGTCGATCCATACCAGCTATGCCGATGGCCGGCAATAACCCTCCTATGGTGGTCGGCATCAGACATACCAATAACGCAATCAAGATAGGAATGGTAACGTCGACACTCATATACCCTGCAAAAAACTTCAATGTGACGACAACCGCAATAAATGTCACAGTTAACCCAATTAGCAGGACATCCAGTGCTTTCTCGTTGGGTGTTTTCTGTCGCTTTGCACTCTCTACCATGGCAATCATCTGGTCAAAAAAGGTCTCGCCTGGGTTAGCCGTTATCCGAACCTTTATTTTCCCGGAGAGGACGCGAGTTCCGCCGGTAACACCGCTACGGTCACCTCCTGCCTCTCTGATCACAGGGGCTGATTCACCGGTGATCGCCGATTCATCCACTAACGCTACACCTTCAATCACCTCACCATCGCCGGGGATCGGGTCACCATCCTCAACTACAACTAAGTCACCTTTGCGGAGAGACAGCGCAGGGACAATCTCTATGCTACCATCGGTAAGCAATCTTTTTCCAAAGGCCTCACCGCGTGTTTTCTTCAAAGACTCTGCTTGAGCTCTTCCTTGACCCTCAGCAAGCGCCTCAGCAAAGTTAGCGAAGAGAATGGTAAACCACAACCAGAGGCTGATTTGGCCGTTAAATCCAAAGTCCCCTCCTGCAAATACGTCGTTCACTGTAATCGATAGGGTAATAACAGACACGACCTCCACAACAAACATCACTGGGTTCTTTATCATGATCCGTGGATCAAGTTTGCGCACGGAGTCCTTTAATGCCTGCAAAACCAATTTGGATTGCCAAATTCTCAGTTTTTTTTCTTTCATTTCAGCTCACTCAAAATGTTTTTCCAACCTGGACAAAAAGGTGTTCAAGAAATGGCCCCAGCGTGAGAGCTGGGAAAAAGGTCAATGCCCCGACAATGATGACCACGGTCACGAGCATCACAACAAAGAGCTTGCTCGTCGTCGGGAAGGTACCAGCGCTTAGGGGAACAATCTGTTTCCTAACGAGAGAGCCCGCTATTGCGAGGGCTGGGATAATGGTAGTAAATCTACCTACCAGCATGGCGAAGGAGGTTGTCAGGTTGTAGAAAAGGGTGTTTGCATTCAGCCCTGCAAAGGCAGATCCGTTGTTGTTTGCCGATGACGCAAAGGCATAGAGGATCTCAGAAAGTCCATGAGGACCTGTATTGTTAAGACTTGAGAGTCCTGCCCGGGTCGATATGGCGATACTTGCCATCACAAGCATTGTGATTGCCGAAGACAAGATAGCAATGACAGACATAATCATTTCATAAGGCTCCAGCTTCTTACCGATAAACTCAGGTGTCCTCCCAATCATCAACCCCGCAAGAAACATGGTAAGGAGAGCATAAATAATCATGCCGATGAGCCCCACACCGACACCGCCAAAGATGACTTCGCCGATCGCCATATTAAAAATCAGAACCAACCCGCTCAGAGGCATCAGGCTATCGTGCATGCTGTTAACAGCCCCACACGCAATAGCCGTAGTAGACTGTGCGAATAAAATAGAATGGATGACTCCGAATCGTATCTCCTTCCCCTCCATGTTTACGCCATTGAGAATCCCAATTTTTTCAAGGATTGGGCTTCCCTGAAGTTCTGCCCAGAGGCTCACCCCTAACCCTATTAGGAACAAGATCATCATGGATGCATAAATTGCCCAACCCTGCCTCCGTTTATTTAACATAACTCCAAGAGTGAAGGGCAGGGAAACGGGAATAATCATGAGCCCGAAAACTTCCATAAGATCTGTCAGGGGTGTTGGGTTTTCAAAAGGGTGGGCGGAGTTGGCATTGAAAAATCCGCCTCCGTTGGTGCCCAGTTGTTTTATAGCAACTTGAGAGGCCGCCGGGCCAACGGCAATAGTTTGTTGCTGTCCCTCAAGGGTCTGTGCGGCAATTGAAGCGCTCAATGTCTGAACGACGCCCTGTGATACCAGCACCAGTGCCCAGATAATAGTCAGAGGTATTAATATGTAGATCAACGAGCGGGTCAGGTCTACCCAGAAATTTCCAATGGTATTGGCTGTCTTTCGGATAAAGCCCCTGATAAATGCAACAGCCGAAGAAAGGCCAACAGCCGCCGAGAGGAAGTTTTGGACCGTGAGCCCTGCCATCTGAGTAAGGTAACTCATGGTTTGTTCACCACCATATGCCTGCCAGTTTGTATTGGTAACAAAGGATATGGCTGTGTTCAACGCGGTATCCCAGCGGACTGCACCAAAATTCTGAGGATTAAAGGGCAGCAATCCTTGGATAAATTGAAGAGCAAACAATACCACTATCCCTACCATATTAAAAATAATGAGTGAAAATGCGTAAGTCTTCCAAGACATCTCCTCTTTTTCATTAACTCCAAACAACCTATAGAGTAACTTCTCTACCGGACCCACTATTGGTGTGAGAAAAGTTAGTCTGCCACTAAACACCTTTGCCATAAACTCGCCTAAAGGCAAAGCAAATAGTGTCAGGACAAATAGAAACAACACGATAGGAAGGAGATCGCTAATCGTCATGCTAAACTCCTATACGTATCTGGCTTTTGTGGAAACGGGTACAGTATGGGTTTGTGTTTGAAGCAACGAAAGTAATACTTCGCCTGACACTATAACATCTCCCGGAGGGCTTGTTCGCTCGTACGCTTCACAAGGGCGAGGACCTTGTCTTCCGGCTGGAATTCTGTCTCTCCCCGGGGGATGATGACTTCTTCTCCTCGGAGAATGGCAATGAAAATCGACCCCGGAGGAAGGGTAAGGTCTTTAATCTTCTTCTTTATGATATGGGAAGACCGGCTAAGTTCGACTTCTACAATCTCGACATCTCCTGCTTTTAGTGTGAGCAGGGGGATAACCATGTCCCCAGCCTTTACCTGCTCCTCAATGATAGCGTTAATAATCTTGGTCGCACTGACAGAGGCATCCACTCCTAAACCAGTGAAAAGTTCTTCATTCCGAGGATTGTTCACCCTGGCAATTGTCCGAGGTCTGAGAAAAACTAATTTCGCAACTTGGCAGATCACAAGGTTATCTTCGTCATTTCCTGTCGCCGCCACAATCACATCCGCACGGTTCGCCCCAGCCTCTTTTAAAACCTCGACGGCCGAACCATCTCCTTGCATGATAGAATCGTGAAACTCCAAGGAAAGGGTATTCACTTTGGACCGGTCTTCCTCAATCAGCATGACTTCGTGGCCTTCTGCCATCAGGAATTTCCCAAGATGATAACCAACCTTCCCTGCTCCGACAATGATGATGTACATGACTTCTAACCTCAACTTTCCCGAATCGTCTGCAATAGTTCTTTCAAGACCAGGTCTGTCGGACAGACCGTTTCCAAGCCTAATTCTTTATAGAGGCCTGCAAGAACGGAGTCGTGTACCTCCGTAATGACCCGATCGACCTGAAACTTCCTCTTCACCCACTGACCGATCATCAGATTGACATTGTCCTTATCTGTCATAACGAAGAGGATATCAGTCTTTTCCTTAAGGGCAGGACGGACATACTCTTCCACCAAACCATTGCCCACCATTCTCTCACCCGAAAACTTCTCTGAGAGCCTTCGAAATGCCTGCTGATTCTTGTCGAGAACGAGCACTTGATGCCCTGCCTCATCTAAACGGTTCGCCAGAAGAGATCCTACCCTACCACAACCAATAATTACCGCTCTCATCCCACTCCTCCTGCTAAGCTTCTGCGGAGAGTCTGTTTAAAATAACTTCACAGGGAGCCCGGCGCAGAACCAGATCAGAAGTTCGACCCAAAATCTCCTGGGCCATTCGTATATTGGTTCGAATCCCCATCACAATTAAATCGGCATCCCAGTCTTTAGCCGCTCTGATAATCTCCTCCCCGGCAATTCGACCTCGTCTCACCTCCCCTTTGACTTGAAGTCCTCTCAGATTGACAATTGTCTCTCCTTCCTTGATTATATCCTTTGCCTTGACCTCTGTTTCAGGCATCGGTGCCTCTAACGGCAGTGTCCTGGGAACTTCGATAACATTTATCAAATAGATCTCTGCCTTCTGTTCTTCTCCCAAACGGCAAGCTAACTCTATTCCTCGTTCAGAATAATAAGTGCCCGAGGTTGGAACCAGGATTTTCTTAATCGCTCCTACAGCTCTTCTTGCTTTGGCCGCTGCCAAAGGTATGGCCTTTGGAACATGAAACATCCACCAGAGCAAGATCCCCATCGAGGCGGAAAACAAAAAAGCCAGCAAGGCCCCTAAGAAAGTAAATTGAAGCTCAGATGCCATCCCTTTTCCCTTTCTGGTGAAAGTAACCCCAGATCATTCTGATTCGAAAAAGACCAAAAAGCAAAAGAGCGCCTCCGAAAATCAAGGACGGAAAAGCCCACCTCACAAAAATCGTCTGCCAAAGGATATAAGATCCCAGTCCTACCATAAGGACTGTTGTGACGATCTGAAAATAATCCCGCCACCCAGGTCGCTCAGGTACTTCTGGTACTCTTCTCAACGAATTTCTCCTTCTCCTTCTTATCCCTCTCGGCCAAAGCGATATTGTACTGTTCCAACAGATCGAATTCCTCCGCAGAGGTCAATATCTTCTTCTGCTCCGCCTCCCAATCATGTTTCACACTCCCAAGTAAAGAGAATCCCTTCTTTTTTCGGAAAAAGAAATAGTAAATCAGGCAGACCAAGACCCATGCCGGTCCTGCAATACGTCCAATCTCATGAGTCAGAATGACCTCAAATAGAATGAAACTCACCCCGATCATCCCGATGAATCCCAGAATCGGCACATCCACAGTCTTTCCGCTATGATTCCATTTTATATTGAAAGGCATTTTATAAGGTCGGGGGGAGTACGGATCGGAGAAGCGAAGCTTGATCATGGAAACGAAGACAAGAAGATAACCACTCGCTGCTCCAAAGGCATACATATTCCCCAGGGTGTCCATAGCGCTCGGGGTCAAAAAGGCGAGAAGAGCCTCAATCATCCCGATAATGGAGAAGAACACGATGGTGCGGATCGGCGTTCGATACTTGGGATGAACCTTATTAAACCACGGAGTGATCAGATGGAGTTCGCTCATGGAATAAGTCAGCCGTGAAGCACCCATGACCCCGGTATTTGAAGAGATAAGCAGGATCGTCGCTCCCAGAATAGCTGCAAAAGGACCTGCTACTACACCCATGATGGGAATCGCATGGGCGAGTTTGGCCACGGGATCTCCTTCCGGAAATTCTTGCCATCGGAGAATGCCAAGGCCCATGGTGGAAAAGGCCAGGGCAAAGATGAAGACCGTAAAGATCAACGTGATGGAGGTTCGAGGAATGATCGTCGCAGGCCTTCTGGTCTCCTGCGCTGCCTGAGAGATCGATTCCAGACCAACGAAGGAGATAATAGCAAGAGAGGAGCCGTACATAAATTGTTTCAGAGTCGGAAACTCCGTTGTCCATTGCAGGGCAAAGAGCTCCGGTTTCCATGCTAAGAGAAAACCCATAATGATAATGGACGACTCGGTGATGATATCAATGGCTCCAATGACTTCGTTGAAGAGAGAAGATTCACGGACCCCCCGGATGTTGAGCCAAATGAGAAAAGTGATCAGGATCATCGTCTCGGCTGCCCAAACTGGATTAACCTTTTTGAAAATCCAGATATCCATGGCAAAATATTCAGGAGGAACTCCAATCACATAAGGCATAAAAAAATTCATATACCCGGAAGAGGCTGTGGCAAAGAGGGCAATGTCGATGGTGTAGTCGAGAAGAAGAGCGACACCTGCCACATAACCCCAAAAATCACCCAAACCTCTAAGGGCGTAATAGTGGCCTCCTCCGGCGACCGGGTAGGTTGATGCCATCTCCGTATAGGAGAGGCCAATCATGATGTAAATCAGTCCGGCTACAAAAAAGGCGAGGCTCGCTCCACCGTGGGCGGCTGCCATCACTAGACCCAGGGCAGCATAGATGTCTGCCCCTACGTCCGCGTAACCCCACATGTAGGAACCCCAGACTGTCACATCTCTACGGAGTTCCAGTTTTTCTGATGCAGGTTTTGTTCCTTCTTTCTCCATGCTTAGTTCAAAAAAAAAGCCAGGAGAGGATCCCCTAGCCCATATCTCCTTCCCTTAGTCGCCTGCGGAGTTAGCTGACGGGTTAGGATTAAGGGATATCCTTTCTGGCCTTGCCAGAATTCACCCCAGTAAATTGGGTCCCCCGCTGTTTAATTCGGCCTATCAGTCTTTTTTATTCTATGTCAGAATCGGTCCTTTGTCAACCCACTAAAAGATGTCCGCAGAGAAGATATAGATTTCTGTGTTTCTATCCTTCCACGCTTGGGGAGGAAGGCCAGCTTTCTGGCAGGTATGTTCTAAGAAGGTCTGGCGATCCCATCCGTATTCTGTTGCAACTTGGGGTAGAAGAAGGCCCGAATACCATCCTTTCTTAATATAGATTCCGTGCTTCCCAACTTCGATCTCATTGACATCCGTGATCTTTCTCAAAGGCGTTAAGACGGAGATCTCGACGTCGAGATCCTTCAGCTCTTTTTCTGTCACAGGTGGGAAGCGGGGATCGCGAAAGGCAGCGGCCTCTGCCATCTCTTCGACGGTCTTATGGAGAGGCCCTCGACCTTCAATATATCCGATGCACCCTCTTAGTTGCCCCCTCTTATGAATCGTCACAAACGCCCCCCGACTCTCTTTAAGGATGGGAGCATCAACATCGAATTCCGGAACGGGTTTTCCTTTTGCCATATTTTCGATCACTGTCTTTGCAATGTGATGGAGGGTCTTCTTTTCCTGATCATTCAAACCTAAATCGACGCCGACTTTCTTTTCTTCTTTCATCTTCTCGGTTCCTCCAACCGTTTTAAAAAAGACGCCGGCCGCATACCCAACCACACGGCTCCGATCACCGGTCACGTCTCCTGAGTTGAGGTATTTGAGCACCTTACCTTTATTGGCCCCAAGGGCTTTGGCTGCCAACATGATGGAGATGATAGGTCCTCCCCCACAGGCTTCACAACGGCCACTTTTTAAATCTCGGTTCAATCCCTCGGGATCAAATCGGTCAATATGATTTAAAACGATCTTGTCCAATTCAACCGCTCTTTCATAGGAATGAAAATGGGAGAGATCAGAACTGGCAACTAAGAGAACGTTCTTGCCCTTCACCGTCTCAGAAATGGCGGAGGCAAGGTACTGGCAGGTTTCCCAGCTCCAGTATGGCTCCATCACAATGGGAACCAGTTTGAATGCCTTGAGATTTATCTGGAGAAATGGGATCTGAACCTCTAAAGAATGCTCTTGGCCATGGGCCTCAGGAAGGAATTGGATCTCTTTTCGCTTCTCCATGATCTTCTTGGAAAGCTCGACGTCTGTGGGAACGAGACCCAGTGGGGTTCGGTATCCTCCTCGGTCATAAATGGAGGCACCCCTGAAGAGGGCCCGGTGGCTTGGCGCAACCACAACAACCGTGCTGAAGGCCTTTCCCTCGATGAGCTTAAAGGCATGGGCAGCCACTTGTCCAGAATACATATATCCCGCATGGGGCGAGACCAACGCGATGATGTCGCCTTCAACCTTCTCCTTCTTTGCGTTCTCCATGTATCGCTTCACATCGCGGGAGAGGACATCTGGCTTGTCAGGATAGAACATCCCTGCTACAGCAGGCTCCCTGATTTCTTCCATTCTTCTCTCCTTTCCCCCGAACCATGCCAGGTTCAGGGCCATAGCCCTGAATCCATCGTGGTTCAGGGTGTTGGCC